>Ga0207706_10005087_pt1 | contig 12278 bp, 11 predicted proteins | sample KBSC53metaG_FD_184318 | JGI IMG/M metagenome (GOLD analysis project Ga0207706, IMG submission 184318) | Corn rhizosphere microbial communities from Kellogg Biological Station, Michigan, USA - KBS C5-3 metaG (SPAdes) (version 2) | ecosystem: Host-associated > Plants > Roots > Rhizosphere > Soil ... | reverse complement strand
CGTAGCGGTAATGCCGCCGAATGCCTCGTCGCGGCCAAGCGGGCTGAGGCGATCGCGCCGGCTGACGTGCGAGTTCTCGTCTGGAAAGCGAATGCAATGGTGTTGCAGGCTGCGACGCTGGCGCCCGCAGAACAGAAGACGTTGCTGAATCAGGCGCGACAGTTGATCGCCAAAGCCAACCAAACCGACTCCGACGCCATTGGACCGCTGCTGGCATATTATGACAGTTTCGCCCGAACCGGCGAGCAGCCGAGCGACAATGCTTTGGATGCCCTCCAGGCTGCGCTGGATGGAGTCCCAGCCGCACCCGAGACGCGGCTCCAGCTCGCCCAAGCGCTTGCTCAAAAGGGACAGGGCTCACAGGCACGCGCGGTCATATTGCCCGTCGCCGCCGGTGCCTATGACAGCCCTGAACGGCCCGCTGCCCAGACGCTGCTGGGCCAGATCGCGCCCAACAAGGCCGCTGGCGAACATGGGGATGCTGCCCAGGTCGGAAATGCGATCCACTGACGGGCGAGATGAGGGGCATCGTTGATCGGCCAGGCGCTCGACACAATCGCGGTAGGGGTATTCTGATTCTATGAACGCAGGGCCGGCCACTGTCCTCAGCCCAAGGCAAAACGTCGGCCTGCTTGCGCACGGCATCTCTTTTCGCGAGGCATGGCGAGTTTGGGCGCGCGTTGCGATGCTCAGCTTCGGCGGGCCCGCCGGTCAGATAGCAGTAATGCACCGCATCCTGATCGACGAGAAGAAGTGGATCGGCGAGGAACGCTTCCTCCATGCCCTCAACTTCTGCATGCTGCTGCCTGGGCCCGAAGCGCAGCAGCTTGCAATCTATATCGGCTGGTTGCTGCACCGGGTGAAAGGCGGCCTAGTCGCCGGGATCCTATTCGTCCTGCCAGGCCTGGTCGCGATCATGGCGTTGTCCTGGATCTACGTCTTGTTCGGGAACGTGGCGCCGGTCGCGGCCCTATTCTTCGGCCTGAAGGCGGCCGTAGTTGCGATCGTGTTCCAAGCGGTCACGCGGATCGGTAGCCGCGCCCTTACCAATCGCGCCAAACTCGGCTTGGCGGGCGCAGCTTTTCTCGCGCTGTTTCTATTCCACGTGCCTTTCCCGATCGTCATCCTGCTCGCGGGGCTACTGGGCTGGGCCGCCGGCAAATTTGGCATCGCGGCCTTCGCCGGCGCGGGCCATGGCGCCACCAAACCGGGTTCGCTGCGCGATGAGGATAGCGCACTTGGCGCCGGAATTCCGGACTATGCTCGAGCCGACGTCCGCCGCAGCCTCATGATTGCGGCCCTCATCCTGAGTTTGTGGGTCGCGCCGACGCTGATGCTGGCGATTTTTGCGCCCCACGATGGCGCGTTCGCGGCCATTGCCGGCTTCTTCTCCAAGATGGCGTTGCTCACATTCGGCGGTGCCTACGCTGTTCTCGCTTGGGTCGGGCAGGCGGCGGTTGAACATTATCATTGGTTGAGCCCGACGGAGATGCTCGATGGGCTCGGGCTGGCTGAGAGTACGCCAGGACCGCTGATCATGGTGACGCAATATGTCGGCTTCATCGCGGCCTTCCGCCATCCCGGTGGGCTTTCACCACTGGTGGCCGCAACTTTGGGCGGGCTGCTGACGACCTGGGTCACATTCGTACCTTGCTTCCTGTGGGTTCTGACCGGAGCTCCATACGTTGAGCGGCTACGGTCCAATCATGCGCTGTCGGCAGCCTTGTCCGCCATCACGGCGGCGGTGGTCGGCGTAATATTGAATCTCGCGCTCTGGTTCGCGCTCCATTTCTGGTTCGCGGGCGTGGGAGAATGGCGCGCGGGACCATTTCACTTTGCTCGGCCGATATGGGCGTCGCTCGACCTGTTCGCAGTGCTGCTTTCGGCCGCCGCGCTGATTGCGGTGCTGCGTTTCCGTGTTGGTACGTTCGCCATCCTCGGCGGCTGCGCTGCCGCGGGCCTGTTGCGGCTGGCCTGGGCCTGATCGAACGGCAGCATTTCGCCCGATTGCCGACAAGTCGGCCTACCCCATCGGGTCCAACACGAGCATGTGCAACGCCTCCGCTAGTTGATGCAGGCGAATTGGAAGTTCGCGGCTTAACCCGATGTCGATCCGTCAGATCACCAGTCGGCGAGGGAGGGAAGGGCGGCGGTTTGGCCGCAAGGAACGAGGAGCCGATTGGTCGATCAGCGGATATGCGCGCGTCTGGCCAGTGAGACCAAGCTCAAGCGGGAAGACCTTCGATGACGGAGATAAGAGAGCGGGTTGAGGCTCACGACTGGAACGAGATCCGGCAATCGCTCGATGCGCAGGGCTGGGCGCGACTGCCGGCGCTGCTGAGCCGTGAAGAATGTGAAGCGATGGCAGCGCTTTACGGGCTCGGAGACTTGTTCCGAAGCCATGTGTTGATGGCACGTCATGGCTTCGGCAAAGGAGAATATCGCTACTTCGCTTATCCCTTGCCCGCTCTCGTGCAGGGCCTGCGCGAGGCGCTGTACCCTCGTTTATTGCCGGTCGCCAATCGCTGGCATGAGCGGATGAATGTCGAGACGCGTTTTCCTCACAGCCATGATGCCTTTCTGGAGCGCTGCCACGCTGCCGGTCAGACGCGTCCGACGCCGTTGCTCCTACATTATGGCCCCACCGACTTTAATTGCCTGCACCAGGACCTTTACGGTGAGCACGTCTTTCCGTTGCAAGTAGCCATTCTCTTATCGGAGCCCGGCGTGGAGTTCGAAGGCGGCGAGTTCGTGATCACCGAGCAGCGACCGCGCATGCAGACGCGCGTTCAAGTGGTGCCGCTAACCAAGGGCGACGGCGTGGTCTTCGCGGTGAATGGCAGGCCGCATCGCGGAACCAGGGGCGATTACAGGGTTGTGCTCCGCCATGGCGTGAGCGAACTCCGCGCGGGCCACCGCCACACGCTCGGCATCATCTTCCATGACGCGGCCTGATTTCGTTGCAGATTGATCTAAAACACGCGTCGGCAAGAATGAGGGATCAGAACGGTCCCGGGCCGAACTCCCGCCGGCTGCATCGCTTATCTTGATAATATATATTATGTTAAATGATCAGCTATGCGAACGGGTCCAGATCGTTGTTATCGCCCACATCACGCCAATGATCGCGGCCCAAATCGCCGCCTGCATCGCAACTTTTCCGCCTGGCTGACGGCGTCGCCAGACACCGGCCCCGACTAGGGTCAGCCAGCCGGTCAACAGGATGACGCTCAGCCAGACGTCCGAACTCATTCCAACACCACCTCGAGACCGTCATATCCCGGTTCAACGCCGTCCGGCAGCTCGGCTGCCAAGGATGCATAATCCATCGAATGATCCATGTGGGTCAGGATTGCGCGTTTGGGCTTCAGCTCCGAAATTGCCTTGAGCGTGATCGCAAGATTGGCGTGCGTCGGATGCGGCGCATGGCGCAGAGCATCCACGACCCACAGATCCACTCCTGCCAGCAGATACTTCATATCTGGCGTAACATCATGGAAATCTGTGGAATATCCGATCGATGCGCCTCTCGACTCAAACCGAAATCCTGCCGAGGTGATGCCGCCATGCGGTTGATTGACCGTGCGCACCCTGATGTCGCCGATCATCATATCGTCTGCCAATGACGCGATCGTCGCGGTCGGCGGATAGCCGCCGCGCCCGTGGAAAACATAACGGAAGCGCCGTTCGAGCGACTCCAGCGTCCGGTCCCTAGCATAGCAAGGCACGGCCGCTCCGCGCAGGTGGAAGATCTGGCGCAGATCGTCGATGCCGTGCGTATGATCGGCATGTTCGTGCGTCCACAGCACGGCGTCGACGTCCGAGATACCGGTGGCCAACAGCTGCTCACGCATATCAGGGCTGGTATCCACCAGAATGCTGGTATCGCCGTTCTGTACGAGGATAGAGGCGCGCGTGCGCCGGTTCCGGGGATCCTCAGGATCGCATGCGCCCCAATCACCCCCGATCCGCGGTACGCCCGACGACGTTCCGCAGCCGAGGACGACTAGCCTCACGCTTTAGCTTTCCAGAACAGTTTGAAGAAATTACTGGCAGTTCTGTCCATCAACTCCTCAGCCCCTTCGTTGCGGAGTGCGGCAATGAAGTTGGCCGTGTCGACCACGAAGCTCGGCTCTCCCGTCTTGCCCCGGTGTGGCACTGGGGCAAGGAAAGGCGCGTCGGTCTCAATCAACATGCGGTCGCCGGGTAAGCTTGCTACCGTCTCCTGCAGGTCCCGGGCATTCTTGAAGGTCACGATTCCGGCGATCGAGATATATAGCCCGAGTTCCAGCATCTGCTCCGCGAAGCCGCGGCTGGCGGTGAAGCAGTGGATCAGCGCGGGATATACCCCTTTCCCCATTTCTTCGCGAATGATTGCCGCGGTATCTTCCTCGGCATCCCGCGTGTGGACGATCAGGGGCAGCCCAGTCTCGCGCGACGCGGCAATATGGGCGCGGAAGCTCTTCTTCTGCTGTTCCCTATCCGAATGATCGTAATAATAATCGAGCCCGGTTTCACCGATGCCGATAACCTTCGGATGCCGCGCAGCCTCGATCAGCTTGGCGGCATCCACATCAGGATGCTCATCCGCCTCGTGCGGGTGGATGCCGACTGAAGCCCATACGTCGGGCTCGCGCTCGGCGATGGCGATCACGTCCGCCCATTCGCTCTCACGCGTCGAAATGCTGAGCATTCCCGTCACTCCGCGCGCACGTGCGCGGTCGAGCACTGCCGCCTGGTCCTCGACCAGCCCCTTATAATTGAGGTGGCAGTGGCTATCGATCAGCATCAGGCGGGTTCAACCCAACGTGGGAAAACGCCCTGCGGTGCCGGAAGCTGCGTGCCGGGCTTGAGTGGAACGCTCAAAGCGACAAAGTCGCGCGCATCCTCGCTTTGGCCAAGCAGATCGAGCAGTTTGTCGGCGCTTGTCGGAATCGCCCAGCGCGCGAGAATGGCAAGGATGCGCACGGCTTCCGCGGTCCAGTAGAGCACGCCATCGGCCATGGCCGGATCTTCCTTACGGAGCGCCCACGGCGCCATGTCCGCGAAATAGCGGTTGGCGAGCGCCACCCCGTCCCACACGATTTCCAGCGCGCGATTGAGCGCCAGCTCATCCATAGAGCCCTCGATCCGCTCCAGCAGTGCCGCGAGACCGAGTTGATCATGGGCCGGGCCCGGCTCAGGCAGCACGCCGCCGCAATTCTTGGCGATGATCGAGAGGCAGCGCTGGGCCAGGTTGCCAAGTCCGTTGGCGAGATCGGCATTGCAGCGCGTGACGATCGCGTCATGGCTGTAGCTGCCATCTTGGCCGAAGCTCACCTCGCGCAGCAGGAAATAGCGCAATTGGTCGACGCCATAGAGGTCAGCCATCTCGATTGGATCGACGACATTGCCGACCGATTTAGACATCTTTTCGCCGCGGTTAAGCAGAAAGCCGTGGCCGAACACCTGTTTGGGCAGCTCTAGGCCGGCCGACATCAGGAAGGCCGGCCAATAGACTGCGTGGAAGCGCACGATGTCCTTGCCGATGATGTGCAGGTCCGCTGGCCAGCGTCCGAACCCATCGCCGCTTTTGCCCGGATAGCCCGCCCCCGTGAGGTAATTGGTCAGCGCGTCGACCCAAACATACATGACGTGGCCGGGCGCGTCCGGCACCGGCACACCCCAGTCGAAGCTGGTGCGCGAAATCGACAGGTCGGCCAGACCGCCACGCACGAAGCTCATCACTTCATTGCGCCGGCTTTCCGGACGGATGAATTCCGGATTGGCCTCGTAATGCGCGAGCAGTTTGTCGGCATAAGCAGAGAGGCGGAAGAACCAGCTCTCCTCTACCGTCCACTCAACCGGTGTACCCTGGGGCGAGAGCTTTTGCCCCCCTTCCCCTTCGACCAGTTCCTCTTCGCCGTAAAAGGCTTCGTCGCGAACCGAATACCAGCCCTCATAGCGGCCAAGATAGATGTCGGGCTGGGTTTGGCCGGGCTTTGGGGCCTGCATCGCACGCCAGATGGCCTGGCTCGCTTCGTAATGGTCAGGCTCGGTGGTGCGAATGAAGCGATTGAATGAGACATTGAGAGTCTCGTCCATTACGCGGAAATAAGCTGACATTTCGTCCGCAAGCACCTTCGGCTCGATCCCTCGTGCCTTGGCGGTCTGTGCCATCTTCAGGCCGTGCTCGTCAGTTCCGGTCATGAAGAACACGTCGCGGCCCTGCATCCGCCGGAAACGTGCGATCGCGTCAGCGGCGATCGCTTCATAGGCATGGCCGATATGCGGCCGCCCGTTGGGGTAGGATATAGCGGTGGTGATGTAGAAAGGCTCAGCCATAGGCTCAGCCTTTAGCGTTGGTCTCCACAGGAGCAAGCTTCGCCACCAGTCCGGCGATCTCGACCACGGTCAATTGCGCATCAAGCGACTGCCGCGCCGCACGATCCGCGATGTCGCGCGCCTGCCGCCACAAGGCGATCGTTTCGCCAAGATTTGCCCGTCCCCGCCGCGCCTCGGCCGCGATACGCGAGGGTGCGCGCTCGAGGAAAGCTTCATAGCGCTCCTGCGCGCTCTTGGCGCCAAGCGTCCGCCCAAGCGCAGTGCGCAACGCGTTGCTCCGGTCACCGTGGAGCGCCAGCTTTTCGATCGTCACATCCAGGCCGGCGATATCGAGCCCTGCAAAGCGTAACGCATTTCCCGGCACGCCTTCTGCAATGCGCACCAGGTTTTCCAGTTCGCGTTCGTCCGTTTCCGGCAGAGCGCGTCTTAGAACCACCCGTACAGCATCGTCTTCCAGTGGTCCGAAGCGCAGCAGGCGGCAGCGAGAACGGATCGTCGGCAGAAGTCGGCCAGGCGCATGGCTCACTAGCAGGAAAATCGTACCTGCGGGCGGCTCTTCAAGATTCTTGAGGAGAGCGTTCGCGCCCGAGCGTTCCATGTCGTCGATGGCATCGATTACCACAACGCGGCGTGGCGACAAGCTCGGCGTGGTCGCGAATAATGGTTGTAGCCCGCGTACCTGATCAACCGTGATCGAGCGCGCCAGCTCCTCTGAACTCGCTTTGGGAAGGCGCTGTAACAGCTTGAAATCCGGATGGGATCCTGCATCCAGCAGCGACGCCACGCGATGCTCGTCCGGCACGTCCAAGCGATCCTTCGGGACCGCCGGCCCGGCCGCATCCGCCAGCAGCCAGCGTGCGGCGGCCAGCGCGAAGCTCGCCTTTCCCACCCCTTGGGGCCCCGCCAGCAGCCAGGCGTGATGCATGCGGCCCGATCGCGCTGCGTCAAGGAAGGCGGCAACCGCATCGTGCTGGCCGATAATCATCCTTTCAGCCCAACCGTCATGCCGGACTTGTTCGGGCATCCACCGAGCGACAGAAGCCCTGCCTCGGGGTGGGCCTCGGAACAGGTCCGGGGTGACGGGTGACCAAGCACCATTGTCACAGCAGATCCTCAATGGCTTTCGTCAAACGACCGGTTACCTGCTCGGGCGAACCTTCAGCATTCACGATCCTGAACCGGCCAGCATTGGACTGAGCAAGATCGTGAAATGCCTTCACCACGCGATCGTGATAGGCGCCGCTCCGCTGGCCGAAGCGATCCAGCTCTCCGCCATCTCGCGTCAATTCACGAACGGCGGCTTGGGACATGTCCATTTCAAGCAGCAAGGTACGATCCGGCAGCAACCCGGCGCTTCCTACCTCATGTAGAGCGCGGATCGCGTCCGCGCCCAATCCGTCCGCTCCCCCCTGGTAGGCGATCGAGCTGTCGAGAAAGCGGTCGCAGATCACCCATTTGCCGGCTTCGAGCGCGGGCAATATGGTTTTGTCGACATGGTCAGCGCGCGCGGCGGCGAACAACAGGGCTTCGGCGCGCGGCCCCCAACGATCAGCACCACCTTCCAGCAGCAACGAACGGATCGCCTCGGCCCCCGCACTTCCGCCCGGCTCGCGCGTCTCGACCACCTCCAGCCCACGCGCGCGCAGTGCCGCGGCGAGCGCGCGCGATTGGGTCGATTTGCCGACCCCTTCCCCGCCCTCAAGGCTGATGAATCGGCCGCGTTTTACCGAGCTCATGCCATGCCGAGCAGGTGACGCAGTCCGCTCATTACGCGATCGAAGAAGCCTGCACTGCCCACGTCGGTCGCAGCCACCAACGGCATCACCTGCGGCGCGCCATCCTGCGTGCGCACGATAAGATCGGCGACATGATCGCCCTTCTTGATCGGCGCCTTGAGCGGCCCGTCATAGGCGATCGACATCTTGATCGCTCCCCCCAGCCCAGTGGGCTGGGTCACTGCCAGATTACGCGGTGCGACCAGCGCGACCTCACGCTCATCGCCCAGTTGGACCTTCGCCGTTCCAACCTGCGCGCCTTGCGCGAACAAGGGCTTGGATTGCCAGGCGTGCAGGCCCCAATTCATGAACTTGACCGATTCATCGATCCGCTGGTTGAATGACGACAGACCCGACAGCACCATCACCAGGCGCCGTCCATTCTGTTCGGCCGAGCCCGTGAAGCTGTAGCCCGATTCCTCGGTATGGCCGGTCTTGAGCCCATCCGCACCGGGCACTCGGCCCAGCAGCGGATCGCGATTGGCTTGTGTGATGTCCTGGCCCGAGCCCAGCGTCTTGCCCCAGGTGAAATTCGGACGGCTGTAGAACTGCTTGTAGAGGTCCGGGAAGTTCTGGATCGTCGCGGTTGCGATCGTCGCCAGGTCGCGCGCGGTGACATAGGTGACACCATCGTCAGGCCAGCCGTTCGACGTACCGAAATGGCTGTTGGCGGCGCCGATCTCCTTCGCCTTCTGATTCATGATCGCAGTGAACGCCGGTTCGGTGCCGGCGATATGCTCTGCCAGCACAACGCAAGCGTCGTTGCCGGATAGCGTGATGATGCCGAGCAGCAGATTCGCGATCGAGACCTGCTCGCCGGGTGAAAGGAACATGGTCGATCCAGCCGCTGGGCCATGCCATTTGCGCCACGTCTCCGGATTGACCGTGGCCATGTCGGTCAGCTTGAGCTGACCCTTTTTGATCATGTCGAATGCGACGTAGACCGTCATCATCTTCGCCATCGAGGCGGGAGGAATCCGCTGATCGGCATTCTTGGTGAACAGGATCGCACCCGAGGACAAATCCTTCATGAACGCCACGCTGGCCGGCGTGTCGAACGGCGGCGCGGCCGCCTCGCCCGGAATCGCGATGAGCGCGGTGGTGGCGAGAACAAAGGCAGCGGAGCGGAAGCGCGTCATATTGTGCTGATCATCCCATTGGGTGGTTCGGCCTGTGATAGCCCCGTGTTTCCGACCGCGCCATGCGCGAATAGCTGAAAAATCGAGCCTTTGGCGGCAGCGGAACTGAGCGACTATTAGCGCGCGATCGCATCAGCCAATACCCCGACCGACATCGCGTAGAAGTTGGAGCAATTATAGTCCAGGATTGCCCGATAGTTGGTGGTGAGCAGATAAGCGGGCATGCCGGGGCCATCAGGTTCCAGCAGCTGGGCCAACTCATCATCCGCGGGCGCCGGATATCCCGCGACGATAACACCCCGCGCTTTCCATTCGGCGAGGGTCAGCCAGCGGCTCAAACGGGCGTGCACGCGCGGGCAGCGCGGTGAGACGAGCAGCGGGCGGACCGCAGTTCGGTCGAAATCAGACGGCAACGTGACCGCCACGCCCCAGACCGCGTTGGGCTTCCAACCGGCCTCCTGAAGATAAGCGGAGATCGATGCGAGCGCATCGGCATCGTTGGTCCAGATGTCGGCCTTACCATCGCCATCGCCGTCGGTGCCGATCCGCATATAGGTACTCGGCAGGAACTGAGGATAACCCGTCGCCCCTGCCCAGCTGCCCTTGAGCTCGGCACGCGTGAAACCGCGGTCGATCAGTTTCAGCGTGGCAATCAGCTCGGCCGTGAAAAGCTCCCGCCGCCTCCCGTCATAGGCCAACGAAGCGAAGGACCGGATCAGATCGAAATTGCCCGTGTAGCTGCCATAGCCTGTTTCCAGACCGAAGATGGCGAGTGCGACATTGCCGGGCACGCCCGTGCGCGCCTGATTGCCGGCGAGCTGCGTCGTCAGCGTGCGATAGCGCGTCTGACCCTTCTCGATATGCGGCTGATCGACATGCGATTGGCGATAGGGAGCAAAATTCATGACGCCGGGCGCGCCGCTGCTGGTGGCGCCTCCCGGCTGTGACCGATCGAGCCGGACAACCCGTGGGTTGAAGGTCAACCCCGCCGTCTCGCGATCGAACGTTTCTGGCCGCACCCCCTCGGCAATCGCTCGGCTGCGCAACCCCTGCAAGAAGGCGGTGAAGGCGGCATTCTCCGCCGATGGCGCCTCGGCTACGACGGTGGGGGTCGCCGGCTGTTCGACAGGCGGAGCATCCTGTCCCGAGCTTTCACTGCCCGCCGGAGCGTTCTGTGCGATGGCAGGAGCACCATTCAGTGCGAGCGCGGCGGTGCAGGCGAGCAAGTGAAGCGGTCGGATCATCGCTCAGCCCCTGCCATAGGAAGCGCCAGGACGAAATCCGGCTCATCGCATCACAGCAACGCTTGCGCGCGGGCCAGTCGCCACGATAAGCGCGGCGCAAGGACAGGTGGCCGAGTGGTTTAAGGCAGCGGTCTTGAAAACCGCCGTGGGTTCACGCCCACCGTGGGTTCGAATCCCACCCTGTCCGCCACCTTCGCAAACGATAACGGCAACGTCGTTCACGCGCCTTCTGTGGTTCCTCCCCTATTGCAGCGGCCGCCATTGCGAATTGTAGTTCGCCAGCGCTAAGCCGAATCGTGACCGAGATCATCTACCGATCACAGCGCCTGGAGGTGAGGCGCGTTGCCGCAGGAGACGGGCGCCGCCAGGTCGTGACGTTCGATTCCTACCACGAGCCACATGGCCTTGATCGCCCTGGCTTTGGCGAGGCCTTCTTCCAAACCGAAGGCATCACCGCCGTCCATGTCATGACACATGGCAATGACTGGTTCCAATATCCTGAAATGCCTTCCTTATTGACCCTGATACGGCAAGCCTGCGCCGGCGCCGAGCGGCTGCTGAGCTACGGGTCCAGCATGGGCGGTTATGCTGCGCTCCGCTTCGCCGGAGAGATTGGAGCGCACGCGGCGCTCGCTTTATCGCCGCAATATTCGCTCGATCCGCGCAAAGCCCCGTTCGAGACGCGCTGGGCGGCGGCAAGGCGGCGGATCCGGTTCCTGAAGAGTCTGGACGGCGCAATCCTGCGCGGTCCGCGCATGATCCTGGCCTACGACAGTGCGCTGGAGGCCGACCGCTGCCACGCCGAATTGCTGGCCTCCGAGGCAGAGATGGTGCTGCTGCCCTTGCCCCATGCGGGTCACCCCGTCGGCGGCTTCCTCAACGACAGCCGATTACTGCGGCCGCTGGTGCTGACCACGCTCGAGGGCAGCTTCGACGAACACCGCTTTCGGCGCGCAGCGCATGCGCGGCGAACGCGATCCCCACATTGGCTCGCTAATCTCGCCGAACGCCAGCCGGCGTGGCGTGGTCGCTGCAGCGTAGCGCTTGCCCAACGGGCGGTGGCGATCGCGCCCGATTATCCGAGCCTGCATGACGTGCTGGCGCGTCGCTTTGCCGCTGCCGGTCGCTATGACGAAGCTATCGAAGCTCACCGTCGGGCAATCACGATCGACCCGGTGATCGATTACCATTGGAGCTTTTCGAAGACCTTGCACGCTGCCGGGGATGTCGCGGCCGCCCTTTCGGTGGCCGAGCATATGCAGCAACTGGCGCCGAGCGGACCGGGATACCATGCCTGGGCAGCACGGCTGCGCGAGGCACAAGGCGACCTGCCAGGCACGCTCGCCGATCTGCGCAAAGCCCTCCGCCATGATCGAACCAATAGGGGCTACCGCTTCCAAGTACGGCGATTGAGCTGGCAGCTACGGCTCGCCCGCTGGCGCCGGCTGCTGCTCGGCCGCTGAGTTGCGGTGCGGCCGGCGTTCCACCAACAGCACGAACGGCCAGGCTACGATCAGTCCGACGACAATCGCCATCATATCGGCCAACCAGTCAGCCCACTCGGCATCGCGGTGGATGAAGGGGAGTGCCTGGCTGAGCTCTATGAAGGCGCCGAATGCAGCAAGCAGGACGAACAGTCTGAAGACCGGTAGGCGAGGATAGGCACCACGCGCCAGGAAGGTGATGGTGAAGAAGGCGATCATGTGATTGAGCTTGTCCCATTGGGCCAAACTCACCACGTCGCGCCCGGGCAGGATCGCTTCCACGTAAGCGAACAGGGTCGCCGCCCAGAAGGC
>Ga0207706_10005086_pt1 | contig 12279 bp, 7 predicted proteins | sample KBSC53metaG_FD_184318 | JGI IMG/M metagenome (GOLD analysis project Ga0207706, IMG submission 184318) | Corn rhizosphere microbial communities from Kellogg Biological Station, Michigan, USA - KBS C5-3 metaG (SPAdes) (version 2) | ecosystem: Host-associated > Plants > Roots > Rhizosphere > Soil ... | reverse complement strand
AGCAGGACGATGGAGCCGTTCTTGCGCGCGGCGGCGGGGTCGCCCTCGGCCCATTGCCGGTGCCAGGCATACAGGTCGACGTCGTCGGCCATGCCCCACTTGAGGCTGATGTTCGAGTACTTCACCTGCCCGGGCAGCTTGCGCATGGTGATGTTCTCGCCGCCTTCGCGGTGCTCGATCACGTCGATCGACGAGTCGAGCCCGCCGGCCTCGTGGAACGCGCCGCGCACGATGCCGTCGATCTCGACGAGGAAGTTGAAGTTGACGTAGGGGTCTCTGCGGGTTGCCATGCTGTTGCTCCTTAGCCTTCCGACACGTCGGAACCGCCGTCCCAGATGCCGATGCGCACGATGATGAATTCGGCCGGGTAGCTGGGCCGCACGCCGATCTCGATGTGCAGCCGCCCCAGCTGCTGCTCCGAGAAGGGGTTGAGGTCGTCGTCGATGCGTACGTAGAAGGCCTTGTCCGCCTTCTCGCCGAAGAGCGCGCCCTCGCGCCAGCTGCGCGTGAGGAAATCGGTGAGCGTGCGCTTGAGCTTCTGCCAGAGCTGCGTGTTGTTGGGCTCGAACACCGCGCCGCGCAGGCCCTCCTGGATCGACTCCTCCAGGTAGAGGAAGAGGCGGCGGATGTTCACGTACTGCCAGCTCGCGTTGCCGCCATAGCCGCTGGCCGTGGTGCGCGCGCCCCACACCGTGGGCCGGCCGCCCGCGTAGAACACGCGGATCACGTTGATGCCGTTGGGGTTGAGGTTTTCCTGCTCGGTGTGGGTGATCGCGCGCTCCACGCCCAGCGAGCCGGACACGGTGGCCGCGGTGCCGGCGGGCGCCTTGTGCACGCCGCGCGACTGGTCGGTGCGTGCGTAGATGCCGGCGATGTGGCCCGAGGGCGGCACGTTCATCGTCTTCACGCCCGCGCTGTCGATGACCGTGAGCCAGGGGTAGTACAGCGCCGCGTAGCCGCGGTTGGACGTGAGGCCCGCGCGCTGCGTGTCCACGCTGCCGCCGCCGAAAGGCGCGAGGCCCGGCGCGGCATCGAGCACCGCGAAGCGGTCCATCAGGTTCTCGCAGTGCTGGATCAGCGCGCCTTGCACCGCGGCGTCCTGCCGGTCGGGGATGGCGATGATGTTCACGTCGTCGATCGCCTCCAGCTGCGCGAGCCCGTTCTGGTAGTCGACCGCGGTGAGCGTGGCGGGGTTGTCGGCCGCGCCGCTGGGCAAGGCGGTGAGCGCCAGCGTCGCGGGGCGGTTGCCCGGTGGCGCCGTGGTGTTGGGCGGGTCCATGCCCAGCACCGAGACGTACGGGTCGGTGCCGTTGATCACCTTGGCGTAGTAGCGCGGGTGCTCCGGGTCCATGCCGAGCTTGTCGTAGACCTGCGGGCTGCCGACGGCGGGCGTGATGGTGAGCTTGAACTCCTGCGACTGCACGCTCACGTCGCCACCCCCGCTGCCGAACACGAAGGCATTGGCAAGGCCCTTGCGCAAGGTGACGCGGTAGGTGGTGAGGGCGCCGTTGATGCGCTCGGCGATCACGCTCTTCACGACCACGGTGTTGGCCACCGCCGCGGGCGCCGCCTGCTTGAGCACCAGCACCATGCCGGGCGCCAGGCCGGCGCCGCCTTCCACGCGCAGTACGTCGCGCCCGACGCCGGGGTCGGCCAGGCGCAGGTTGCCCGCCGCGTAGTTCTGCGACAGCGGGTTCAGCACCTCCAGGTCCGCGCCGTTGACCCGCGTCACGGTGGCGCCGTCGTCGGCCGCCGCCACGCCGCTCCAGGTGATGCGGTCGCCGGGGCGGAACTTCTCCGCATCCGAGGCCGCGGTGAGCGTGACCACGCGCGCGCCGCCGGTGGCGCCGGCGATGGTGCCGGTGGGGCGGAACAGTTTGGCGGGCGCATCCACCGTGTGCACGTTGCCGTCCACCGTGACCGACAGCGTCGGGCTCGGCACGCCGGCCTGCAGCGCGCTGACCACCAGCGTGGGCTGGGCCGAGCCGTCGTTGAGCGTGAGGCTGCCGTAGGAGGCGTTGCTCACCCGCGTGACGAAGCAGGTCTTGCCGCCGTTCTCATAGAAGCCGCGCACGGCGTACCAGAGGTAGAAGCCGGGCACGGGTTCCTTGCCGAACCGGCTGGTGAACTGGTCCCAGCTGGTCAGCTTGGTGGGGGTGTTCAAGGGCCCCTGCACGCAGGGCCCGAGGAACGCGGCCGTGCTGGTGCCCACCCCGGCGATGGGCGCCGCCGGCTCGAACTCTTCGATGTACACCTCAGGGGTTGCGTAAGTTGCCATCGGCTTCTCCTTTGCCGTCAGAAATGAAGGTCGTAGCTGCCGCCGGGGGCAGGCACCTCGATCGCCTGCGCGAACGGGGCGAAGCCCACCGCGGACACGCGCAGCTCGTACGCGCCCGCTGGGATTTGCACGAAGAGGAAACGCCCGTCGGCGTCGGTCCTGGCGAGCTGGCGGCGCACGCCGGCGGCCGTGCGCAGGTCGACCCAGGCGCCGGCGACCACGGGCGCATTCGGCGCAGCCGCGGCGCGCAGGGTGCCGCCGAACTGCAGCAGCGTGCCGGCGGTGGCGGGCAGATCGGCCACGCGCGTCTCGACGAAGGCGGTGGTCACCATCGGGCCCGCGGGCAGCGCCGGCTCGCGCAGCGGCACGGTGACCACGAGGTACAGGCAGGGCTTCCAGCGGTGGCCGTCGCCCATGGTTCCCCAGAACTCGCCGAGCTTGGGGAAGCCCTCGATCGGCAGCAGCGTGATCGGGAAGCGCTCTTCGGCGATGGCCGGCGGCGGCGCGGCCGGCGGCGTGGCGCCGGCATAGATGGCCACGGGGTCGAGTTCGTCGTGCTCGCCGAGCACGCGCGCGGCTTCGGCCAGCAGCGCATGCTCGTCGGGCGTGGGGTCGAAGATCGGCGAGGCCGAGGCCGGGCTCCAGGCGGTGATCAGGTAGTGGCAGTCCACCCGGCGCGGTGGCGGGGTTTCGAACACGTCGAGCCCGACCGTGTGGCGCTCGCGTTCGTTGCTGCGCAGCCGGCGGTTCTCGCGCAGGTCGGCCAAGTACAGGTTGAGCGCCATGCCGGTGAGCGTGGAGACGAAGGTGCGCCAGTCGGCGTCGGGCGGCTGGAAGCGCACGTGCGCGTCGGTCGTGAGCGTGCCGATGCGGTTGCGCAGCAGCTTCTGCAGCAGGAGGTCGAGGTGGTCGATCATCGCGGCCTCACTTCAGGGCCTGCTGGTTGAGACGGTTCCACTTCGCGCGGTTGGGCGCGAACTGGTCGGCCCGCTCGGGCGGGTCGCCCTGTACCGGGTACGACTTCTTCAGGATCTCGATCGCGTTGTCCCACTTGGCGTACATCGGCTTCAGCGAATTGAGCTTCTGGAACACGAACACGATGTCCACATAGAAGTCGTCCAGCTCGTCCTCCACTTCGGCGAAGACGCGGTTCTCGTAGTCGCGATTCGAGAGGCAGATGCCCACCTGCGTCTGGACGTCGTCGCTGGCCTGCTTGCGTGCGGCGAGCGCCTGTGCCTTGGCTTCGGCATCCTGGTCGGCGGTGGGTGGGCCGATCACGGGCGGTGCCTCGGTGGCGCCGGCGCCATTGCCGGTCTTGGCCGCGGCCGGCGCGGGCAGCGACAGCCTGGCGAGCTCGGTGTTGACGTTGCGGCGCACCGCGCCGAGGCGCTGCTGCATCTCGGCGAACTTGCCCGGGTCGGTGGATTCGCCTGCGTGCATCTGCACCGTCTGCAGCAGCCGCCAGAGGCGGCCGTTGATGGCTTCGAGCTGCGTGCGGGCCTCGGCCTGCTTGCCCTCCTGGGCGAGCTGCTTCGCTCCGGCGAGCAGGCTCGGGCTCACGAGCTGGTCGTAGACCGGCTTCTGGTCGGCGATCTCGTCGGGGAAGTCGAAGGCCACGCCGGTGTCGCCCGCGAGGCGCTCGACATCGCCGCTGCGGCCGCTGTCGCCCTTTTCCCACTTCTTCATCGCCTGCGCGATCAGGTAGCGGTCGCCCTTGGCGGCCAGCACCGCCTGGCGCGTGGCCTCCCAATCGTCGGCGGCGCCGTGCGACACGCCGCGCTTGTCCCAGGCGTTGAACCAGGCGCTCTTGTCCTTGGCGGTCTCGGCGATGCGGGTGAAGCTGTCGTTGTCGAGGTTCACGCCCGTCGTGTCGACCCGCTCCTTGACGACTTCCTTGCTGCCCGTGGCGATGCCGATCGCCGTCGCTCCCGGGCTGGCGGCAAAGGAGTCGGACAGGTTCTGCAGCGATTTCGTGACGTCCACCGAGCGGTCTTCCGACTGCGTGACGCCGCGGGCGGTGTTGTCCGGGCCGATCTCGGCGGAGAAGGAGTCGGTCTTCGACTCCGGGTTGACGCGGTGGCCCAGCACGGTGACCGATCCGCCGAGCGAGGCGCCGCCCTTGACCTTGCGCGTGGTGCCGGTGGGGTCGGTGCTCTCGCTTTCCTCGTCGATCTCGCCCTGGTCCAGGTCGAGGCCCACGCCGAAGATGCTGAACGACGTGGTGCCGGTGCTGGACTTGTCGACCTCCTTCGCGCGGCCGTAGGGGCCGCCGGGGGCCTTGTCGGCGATGCGGTGGAGGTCCTCGACGCTGCCGGCGGCGAGGATCTCGCGCTTGCGTGCTTCGTAGTCGCCGGTGCCGGGGGTCAGCACGACGCTGACCGATTCGGAATCGGTTTCGCTGCCGGTATGCGAGTAGCCGCCGCCCACGGCGTTGTAGCTCACCGAGCCGCCCAGGGTGCCGCCGGCGCGGCGCAGCACCGTCACGGTGTACAGCTCCTTGCCATCGGCCATCAGCGTGCGGGAGATGCGCACGCCCTTGCCGGCGGTGAGCTGCACGTTCACGCCGCCGCCGGCACCCGAGCCGCCGCGCGAGGCGCCGCCGCCTGCGGAGACATCGCCTTCGGCGGCGATCTCCTCGGTATCGCCGACCTGGCCCTTCGCCTTGCCGCCCAGCGACTTGGCCTTGCGGATCGCGTCCGCAGCGGCAGAGGTGTTGCCGCCGGCGATCAGCTCGATGATGGTCATCTCGGGCTGGCTGCCGCCGCGGCCCTGCGCCACGCTGGCAAGGTAGGCGGACTTCTCCTGCTCCGTCATCCAGGTCGAGGTGGAGTAGCTGAGCGTGCCCTGGGCCGAGACATTGGCCGAAGCACTGTCGTCCCCCTTGGTGGCCTGGCCCTGCACCCCGCCACCGACCGTCAGCGAAAACGTGGTCGTCACGTAGAAGGGCTTGTCCGCGCCCACTTGTTCGGCGACGCTGATGCGTACCTGGTCCTTGTAGAAGCCGGAGGTCTTGACCTGCGTGGTCACCGGCTTCCTGGGCGCCGTGGGTGGCGAGGAGGAGCCGGTCGCCTTGGCGGGAGGCTTCGCCACCGGCGCCTGCTGCTGCTCGCCGGGCGGTGCGGTCTTCGGCTTCGTCTTGGGCTTCGGCTTCGTCTTGGGTTTCTTCGGCGTGGTGGGCGCCGGAGCCACGACGGGCTTGGCCAGCGCGGGCTTGCGTGGCGCCTGCTGGGGCGCTGCCGGTGCCGCGGTCTTCTTTTTCGGCGCGGCTTTCTTGGGCGGCGCAGCCTTCTTCGGTGGTGGTGTCTTTTTCGGTGGCGCTGCCTTCTTCGGCGGCGCGCTCTTCTTGATCGGTGTGCTGGCGGTGGGCGCGGGCGCAGCGGCCTTTTTCGGCGTGGCCTTCTTCGGCGCGCTCTTCGGGGGCGCCGCCTTCTTGGCAGAGGCCTTCTTGACGGGGGCTTTCTTGGGGGCTGCCTTCTTCGCCGCAGGCTTCTTGCTCGCCGCGGCCTTGGCCGGCGGTGCCTTGGCCGGTGCGGGCACCGGCGTGCCTGCGGCCGGCGACGCCTTGTCCCCGGCCACCTTCTTGCGCATCGCGGTGATGTTGGCCGGCAGCGTGCCCTTGCGCTCGTCTTCCTGCAGCTTGGCCCGGTGCGCGGCGTAGGCGCGCTCCACCTTGCCCGGCGCGTACTGGATCAGCCCGCTTTCGCTGATTTGCTCGCCGGGAAGCTTGTCGCGCAGCTGGGCCGCCGTCTTGCGCGTGGTCTTGGGCCCGCCCTTGAGCTCGCGCGTCCAGTACACCACGCCCTGCAGCCGGCCCTCGCGGGCGGCGTCGCGCAGCAGCTGGGCGGTGGCGGTGTCGCCCACGAACTCCAGCTCGGCGATGCGGCGGCCGACCCATTCGTTGGACATCTGCCGCACGCCGCTGCTGCTGTTCAAGCCGCTGCTGCCGTACTTGTTCTCGATGATGACGACCTTGTTGCCGCGCTTGCGCACGCCCCAGGCGTCGATGCCGGTGCCGTAGTCGCCCACGTGATGCTGCGGCGAGTCCCAGTCGGCGACCTGCACGCCTTCCTTCTGCGCCCGGCCCTTGCCGCCCTCGGTGCCCAGGCGTTCGCCTTCCTGCACCGTGGCCTTCAGCACCGTCTTGGGATGCGGCTTCCCTTGCTCGAGCGCGGCCCGGTCGAGGTCGGCGGTGGTCTGGCGGGTCTTGCCGCCGCCGCTCTTGTCCGGCGAGGCCTTGCCCTGCACTTCGCCGATGTCCTGCTGGATCTGCCCGCGCAGGTCGCTGGGTGGCGTGGCCGCCTGCACGCGCCTTTCCAGGCCGGCGAGCAGCTCCTCGGCGCTGTCGCGATCGGTGCGCAGGCGCTTGCGCACCTCTGCCGCGACCTGGGCCACCTGCTTCTTCGGCAGGCCTGCCTTGGCGGCATCGGCCTCCACCTTGCGCAGGTCCCGCTCCAGCGGATCGAGCGTCGGGCCCGCCTTGCCTTTCCGGGGCTTGCGGTCTTCGTCGTCTTCCTCGCGCGCCAGGCCCACTGCCGTGGCCCCCGCCACCTGCACCGCGCCCTGGCCCGCGCTGAATTGCGCGCCGGCCTGGTCAGCCGCCTGTTCGTGCGGGGCGTGGGCGTCGAGCACCGGCGCCGCGCCGCCGCGGCGTTGCTGCACCACGTGCGCGAGCTCGTGCGCCAGCAGGCGCTGGCCCGCGGCCTGCTGCGGAGCGAACCGGCCGGCGCCGAAGACGATGTGGTCGCCCACGGTGTAGGCCTTGGCCTGCTGCCCCTGCGCCGAGGCCGCGGCGGCCTCGTCCGCATGGATGCGCACCGTGGAGAAATCCTGCCCGAAGCGTGCTTCGACATGCCGGCGCAGCAGCGGCGGCAAGGGCTGGCCGGCTTGCTTGACGACCTGCTGCACCTCGGGCTCCCGCGCCTGCTGGTCGCCGGCCACGGCCGCCTTGCGGCCGGTGTCGGCCGCGGGCTTGTGCGTGCGCACGGCGCTGCTCATGCCGCGCGCTCCGCCGCGGAGGTGTGGGCGAAGCCCAGGCGCTGCCAATCGGCCTCGTTCAGCGTCTTGCCCATCTTCTGGTACTCACGCCGGGTAGCGCGCAGCAGGTGGCGCCGCTCCACGGCGCTGTTGTCGCTGGTCGCGTAGTGCGCCGCGGCGAGCACCAGGTTGCGGATGTTGCCGCCCGCCAGCGGCAGGCCGCGCGCGAGCTCGTCGAAATCGACCTGCTCGCCGCGCTCGAGCTGCACCGGCCAGTGCGCCTGCCACAGGCGCAGGCGCTCGGCCTCCTGCGGGAAGGGGAAGTTCACCGCGAAGGTCACGCGCCGCGTGAAGGCGTCGTCGATGTTCTGCCGCAGGTTGGTGGCCAGGACGGCCAGGCCATCGAACTGCTCCATCTTCTGCAGCAGGTACGCGATCTCGAGGTTCGCGTAGCGGTCGTGCGCGTCCTTCACCTCGGAGCGCTTGCCGAAGAGCGCGTCGGCCTCGTCGAAGAACAGCACCGCATTGGCGCTTTGCGCCGCCTCGAACACGCGGTCGAGGTTCTTCTCGGTCTCGCCGATGTACTTGCTGACGATCAGCGCCAGGTCCACGCAGAACAGGTCCAGCCCGAGGTCGGCCGCGATCACTTCGGCAGCCAGTGTCTTGCCGGTGCCCGACGGGCCGGCGAACAGCGCGGTGACGCCGCGTTCGGTGGTGAGCCGGTTGCCGCTGCCCCATTGCTGCGCGAGCCGTGCGCGCTGCTGCACACGCTGGCTGATCTCGCGCAGCTGCTGCTCCGTCTCGGTCGGCACGATCAGGTGGGGCCAGCCGGCCGATGGCGCCACACGGCGGGCGAACTCCTCCAGCGCCTGCCCGCTCAATGCGCGCGCGGCGGCGGCGCACGGCGCGAAGCCCAGCGGCATCGGCGTGCCTTGCGTGGGCGCATCGGGTTGCACCCGCAGCACATCGTCGACCGCCTGTTCGATCTGCAGCGCCGAAAGCTGGAAGCGTGCGGCCAGCGCCTGCGCGGTGGTGGGCTCGATGTGGCGGGCGTGGGCCCGGGCCGCCGCCTGCCACAGGCCGGCACGGTGCGCCGCGGTGGGCCGGGGCATCTCCACGCGCATCAACCCGCCGGGCATGCGCAATGGCGTGGGCCATGCGGCGGGCATGCCGATCACGCAGTGCACCGGGTGCTCCGCGAGCGCGCCGACCAGCGCTGCGCAGCATTCGGGCCGCGCGGCATCGTCCAGGCGCTCCAGCCCGTGGCAGTAGAGCAGCGCCCCGCGCAGCCATGCTTCGCGGCACAGGCGCGACAGCAGGCGCGCCTGCTCGTGGGCCGGCGGCGGCAGTGCCGCGAGGTCTGCATCGAGCAGCCGGATCTGCAGCTCCGCGGCGAGGGCCGCAGCCAGCTGCGCCTTGCCGCTGCCGGCCGCGCCGCGCACGTGCACGCGCAGCAGGCGCACCGGCGACGCCAGCGCCTGCTTCAGCATCGAGCGTGCGGGCTCGTCGAGCAGGCTGTGGGTCAGCCCGCCGGTGGTCTGGCCGAACCGGCTGAAGCACGCCAGGCTGGCGTCGACGCCGGGCTGGGGCAGGAAGAGCGCGAGGATCTGGCTGTCCAGGCGCAGGCCGCGCGCGGCGGCGCCGGCCGCGGCGAGCGCGTCCACCTCGACCAGTGCATGCCGCAGCAGCGGGCCGTGGGGCAGCGCGGCCAGTGCTTCCAGCCGCGCCGGCCGCGGCAAGCCGAGCAACTGCAGCGCCAGGTCGATCGTCGGCCGCTGCCGCGCTGCATCGCCTTGCAGATAGGCGCAGGCGTTGCCGAAACCGGGCTGGTATTCCAGCGCCAGCAGCAGCCCCAGCAAGGCGCGGTCCAGCGGCGTCAAGTCGTGGTGGGCCGACAGCCAGGCGCCGTCCGGCAGGGCGGTGAAGGCTTGCGCCAGGCTGTCGATGACCCCGTCGCCGGCGGCATCCGGTGTGGCGCCCGGTTGGTTGTGCGCGCTGAGCAGCCGGGCGAACAGGCCATCGGCGAGCGCGCACAACTTCTCCGGCGCGGCCGAGCGTTGCAGGGTCACGCGGTGCTCATGCACATGTGCCATCGGCGCCGCCTCCCATGGATGACATGAAGGCGTCCAGTGCGCTCGCCGGCATGGCCAGGCGATAGCGCTGGTGGCCGTCGGCGGCCGGTTGCCGCGCCAGCACGCCCTGCTGGCCCAGTTCATCGAGCGCCTGCTGGACGGTGGCGGGCGTGAACTGCGTGTCGCACAGCCACCAGCGGTGGATGCCCTCGGCGGTGTCCGAAGCCAGCGGGTTGTCGCGCAAGTACCGCGCGATGGCGCGCTGCGCGGCAGTCACGGGATCGGCATCGCTCGGCTTCATGCGGGTGCCTTACCGCAAGGCCGATGCCAACGGGTCCCCCGGCGCTAAGTGATTGATTCAGCAGGGCCGCACGTCGCCGGCAGGGGCTGGAGCAGGACATATTTGTCCTGCTTGCGCAGGTGAATGTCCTGCCGCGCGGTCCCCGCCGACGCCCGCCGGCCTTGCCCTAACATCGGCCGATGACCACCGTCTACGGCATTTCCAATTGCGATACCGTGAAGCGTGCGCGCGCCTGGCTGGCCGAGCAGGGCGTCGAGTACAGCTTCCACGACTACAAGAAGGCCGGCGTGCCTGAGGCCCGGCTCGACGCCTGGCTGAAGACGCTGGGCTGGGAGCGCCTGCTCAACCGGCAGGGCACCACCTGGCGCAAGCTCGACGACGCCACCAAGGCCGCCGTCTCCGATGCCGCGAGCGCCCGCGCGCTGATGCTGCAGCAGCCCAGCGTGATCAAGCGGCCGCTGGTCGAATGGGCCGACGGTCGCAGCACGGTGGGCTTTGATGCCGCCGACTGGGCGCGACACCTCGGCTGACATGTCCCAACCCGTGCCGCTGCCCATGGCCCCCGAGGCCCCGGCGAGCCGCCAGGTCGCGGTCGCGCCTTTCCCGCCCGAGGTGAGCCGGCAGGTCGCGGCCGAGCAACTGCGCATGGTGTTCGAGCACATGGCGACCGGCACCGTCGTCGCCACCGTGTTCGGCCTGCTGCTCGCGGCGCATCTCCATGCCCGGGTGCCGCCGCTGCCGTGGTGGATCTGGGTCGGCCTGAAGATCGGCGTCGCGGTGCCGCGCATCGCGCAGACGCGGCTGTACCGGCGCTCCGGCAGCGACAGCGCGCCGTGCGGGCCGCGCCGGATGCTCGGCTTGCTGGCCCTCGACGGTGCCTGCTGGGGGCTGGGCGGCGCCTGGCTGATGGGCGGGCCGACCGATACCGTCGCCGAGGTCGCGGCCAGCCTCTGCTGCGTGGCCTCGGTGGCCACCTTCGGGCTGCAGGTCCGCATGGGCTGGACGGCGGCCTACGTCGTGCCGATGATCGCGCCCACCGCGCTGGCCCTGCTGTGGCGCCACGACCGTTTCGGCCTGTTCGCGGGCGTGGGGCTGCTGCTCTTCCTGGGGCTGATGCTGGCCACCGCGCGCCGCTCGGAGAAGCGCCTGACCGAGGTCTTCGCGCTGCGCTTCCTCACCGACCGCATCTCCGCCGAGCGCGCGCAGGCGCTCGAGATCGCGCAGCGCCAGAGCGCGGTGAAGACCAAGTTCCTCGCGGCGATGAGCCACGAACTGCGCACGCCGCTGCACGGCATCCTCGGCCTCACGCGGGTGATCCGCGCGCACCAGCATGACGAGAAGCTGCGCCACCGCCTCGGCCTGATCGAGCACTCGGGCGAACACCTGCTGCAGCTGATCAACGACCTGCTCGACCTGTCGCGCATCGAGGCCGGCCGCATCGAGCTGAACGAGGCGCCCTTCGACCTGCGCGCCGAGATCGAGGAACTGATCGACATCTACCTGGTGCGCACGCAGGAGAAGGGCCTGCTGTTCAGCACCGCGATCGAGCTGCCGCCGCGCTGCTGGGTGATGGGCGACGTGACGCGCCTGCGGCAGGTGCTGCACAACCTGCTGGGCAATGCGCTGAAGTTCACCGCGCACGGCAGCATCGAACTCAAGGTGCACCGCTCGGGCGCGGCGCGCATCGAGTTCAGCGTGCAGGACAGCGGCGAAGGCATCGCCAAGGTCGATCTCGCCCATGTGTTCGATCCCTTCTGGCAGGCCGGCAACTCGCCGACGCTGCGCGCCTCGGGCAGCGGCCTGGGGCTGAGCATCGCGCGCGACATCGCGCAGGCGATGGGGGGCCACATCCATTGCGCCAGCGAGCTCGGCCGTGGCTCAGTGTTCGTGCTGAACCTGCCGCTGCTGCTGGTCGACCCGCCCGGTGATCTGGCGCAGCGCGAGAGCGGCTGGATGATGGGCGACATCTCGCTGTTGCCCGGCCATGTGCTGCTGGTCGAGGACAACGAGGTGAACGCGCTGGTGGTGCAGGCCATGCTCGCACGCAGCGGCTGCGAGGTGCATCACGTGACCAACGGCGAAGAGGCGGTGCGCCTGGCCACGCTGGGCACGCGCCGGCCCAACGTGGTGCTGATGGATTGCCAGATGCCGGTGCTCGACGGCCTCGAAGCCACGCGCCGCATCCGGGCGATCGAGCAGCGGCTGGGGCTGCCGCGCATCCCGATCGTCGCGCTGACGGCCAACACCAGCGCCGACGACCGGAGCGCCTGTGAGCGTGCGGGGATGGATCAGTTCCTGGGCAAGCCGTTCACCGAGAAGGAGCTGCTGGCTGCGATCGGGGCTTATGCGCAGAGTGAGGCGGCTTGAGGGGGCGCGCAAGGCCCTGGGCAGCCGGGCGGCGGGGCTAAGCGTCTGGTGGTCGGTCCTTTGGACCGACTGCCTTGCGCTGCTCGGATCGAGGGCGCGCTGGGGAACTCGCTGCGAGTGCTTTGCACTCTCCGCTCGACCAGCCCCAGCGAGTCAGATGTCGAAGCGCGCTGACGCGCGCCGCCCTCGATCCTGCGCTGCTCAGCACCAGCCGATACGCCCCGCCGCCCGGCTGCCCAGGGCCTTGCCGATGCAGTGGTTGTGTGCAAAGAAGAATTCATCCGTGC
>Ga0207706_10005085_pt1 | contig 12280 bp, 10 predicted proteins | sample KBSC53metaG_FD_184318 | JGI IMG/M metagenome (GOLD analysis project Ga0207706, IMG submission 184318) | Corn rhizosphere microbial communities from Kellogg Biological Station, Michigan, USA - KBS C5-3 metaG (SPAdes) (version 2) | ecosystem: Host-associated > Plants > Roots > Rhizosphere > Soil ... | reverse complement strand
CATGTTGCGCTGGGAAGCCAGTGACGACTTCGAGATCCTTTTGACGGCCGATTACCAGAACGAGACCGCGGAACCGAAGGCGGACACGATCACTGAGATCGACCCGGGCGCTGGATTCGTATGGTCGGGTATTCCCTTCGGCGCCTCCGGTCCTCCGTATGACGAGCGGTTCCTGCCGCCCAACCCGTTCGTGACCTATGCCACGTATTCGGACCCGCGCAGCGGCCTTACATTCCGGCCGGAGACCGAGTACGAGTCCCGGAGCGCCTCGGCGCGGGCCGACTGGGGCATCACGGAGGGCATCGACATGGCGCTGATTCTTGCGTACGCGGATATCACGTCTACGCTGGTTTCGGACGCCGACGGCTCACCGATCAACGTCCAGTCGACATCGGGCGTGCAGACCATCGACTACTACACGGCGGAGCTGCGCTTCAGCGGTCGGGCCTTCGACCGGATGGATTGGACGGTCGGCGGCTTCTATTACGACGGCGAATCCGTCAACAACCAGGTCGTCAGCATTCCGTTCCTGGGCTTCGTCGCCAACTTCCCCAACCCGGTTCCGCTGGATGATCCGAGCCGGCCGTTCGTCAATACCGACAACGTGCACGAGAACAACAACGAATCGGCCTTCGCGCACGTGGTGTTCGATGTAACCGACAAGTTTGCGGTGACCGCCGGGGTCCGTTATTCGAACGACGAGAAGGTGGTCGCCTTCGACAACACCCGGGTCCAGGTTCCGCGCGTGGTGGTTGAGGGAGACAACACCGACTACAAGCTCGGCATTGACTACCAGTTCACGCCCGACATCCTCGCTTATGCGAGCTGGTCGACAGGTTATCGGCCGGGCAGCTACAACCCGCGTCCGTTCCAGGCCACGCAGGTCGTGGCAGTCGATGCCGAGGACTCGGAGGCGTACGAGCTCGGTGTGAAGTCCGACTGGTTCGACCGACGCCTGCGGACAAACCTCGCCGTGTTCTATACGGACTGGAAGACGCGCATCACGCCGGTCGGCGGCACCGAGTGCCTGCTGATCGACGTGGGTCCGCCGCCTGTCTACTTTGACGATGATCCACTCGTTCCCGGATCCGTGACGGACGGCTTGGGCAATGTGTGCGACCCCGGCGAAACAACGTCCCGGACCTTCTACGAGAATACCCCGGGCGAAGTTGAGGGGGTCGAGGTCGAGATGAGCTGGGAACCGGTGGACGGCCTGGTGTTGAGCGGCGTGTACGGCTGGATCGATTGGGAGTCGCCGGACATCAACGACGATCCCACGGTGACCAGCGAGCGTCCGCCCTACGTGCCGGAGGACAACTGGGCGCTGAGCATGTCCTACGCCTGGGCTCTTAGCAGCGGAGCGAGCCTCACGCCGCGACTGGACTACTACGGCCAGGCGGAGATTTGCTCGCAGAACGTGTTCACGACATCCACATTCCCGGACGCAAGCTGCACGGATGCCTACGAGCTGTTGAACGCGCGTCTGGAGTGGCGCAGCCCCGAGGACAAGTGGACGGTCGCAGTGGGTGCCACCAACCTGACCGACGAGGAGTATTTCTACAACAAGTTCGATCTCACGGCGTTCGGGCAGCCGCATGCGGAAGGCCAGCCCGGTCGCCCGCGCGAGTGGTATGTGACGCTCGGCCGAAACTTCTGAGCTGAGACGGTGGGCGAAACCCGCCGTCCGCCTTGGTGAGTTCAAGGGCGCGCTCGAGGACGAGCGCGCCCTTTGTTTTGGATAAAACCCGCTAAGCTCGCCTCGGGTCCGTTCATGGCGAGGTGTCCCTTGGATGGAGATCTGGCGCACTAGCACATGGCTCGCCGCTGTGTGGGGATCGTCCGTCGCGTGGGCGCAGGCGCCGCCCCAGCCGCTACCAGGAGCGCCGCAGGAGGAGGTCATCGTCGCGGCGCCCGAGCCACGCTACGTGGCGCCGACGCTCCGCGATCGCATTGGCCGCGTGTGGGCCCCGGTGTACATCAACGGTCAGGGACCACTTCGGCTCGTGCTGGATACCGGGGCGAGTGCCTCGGCCGTGACCGCGCTCGCGGCCGAGCGACTGGGACTCCCGGTCGCCGGGGCGCGAACGGTTCTGCTGCGTGGCGTGACGGGTGCGAAGGAAGTGCCGGTCGTCGAGGTCGACCGTATCGAGTTCGGTGACCTGACCGTCGAGCCGGCGAAGCTGCTGGTGATCGACGACGCGTTTGGTGGCGCGGAAGGCGTGCTCGCTGGACGCGGGCTGAACGATCGACGCATCCAGATCGAGTTCCGCAACGATCGAATCGACATACGCCGATCGCGGAACCAGCGCGCAGGCCCCGGATTCACGACCCTTCCCGTCAAGCTCATCCGGGGTCACGTGCCGACCGTCGACGCGGGCGTGGGGCGAATCCGCGTAAAGGCCGTGATCGACACAGGCGCGCAACTAACCATGGGAAATTTGGCGCTGCGCGAAGCCCTGCTAAAGAGCCGCCGACTCAAAGAACAGCCCGACGAAATCGTCGGCGTCACAGGTGACAGTCAGGAAGGGCCGACCAGCTCCGTGCCGCCGATCCTGCTCGGGGACGTGCTCGTGCGCAATGTGCAAATCACCTTCGTGGACCTCCACATCTTCAAGCATTGGCGGCTCACGGACGAGCCGGCCCTGCTGATCGGCATGGATGTGCTTGGCGTGCTGGACACGCTCATCCTCGACTACCGACGCCGGGAGATGCAGATCCGCCTGGTCCGTGGCGGTACCTAACGCAAGTCAGCCCCAGCGGGCGGCCTCTACGCCGGGCACGAATGCCAGCTCGGGGTGGCCACTGCGCGACCGGGCGCGGGCGGCGCGCACGGCGGGACGCGCCGCGATGCGGCCGAGCCAGTCCACGAGACGCGGTGACCGCGCGTCGTTAACGAGCTCGGGCGCGAGGTCACGCAACGGATCGACGAGCGCGTAGGCGTCGATATCCGCGATCGAATAGCCCGGACCCGCGAGCCACGGGCCCTTCGCCAGCGTGGACTCGAGGCGCCCGATCGGCAGCGACAGCCGCTGGCGTAGCGCCGCAAGCGCGGCCTCGTCGTACGTGCCGTCGACGACGGCGAGCCAGGCGCTCCGTCGCTCGAGCGGCTCGATGCGCACTATCTTTTCCCGGAGTGCGGCTGGGTCCCGGCGCGCGAGCTCCGGCGCGAGATGGCGCGCGCAGCCGAGCGCGCTCGTCGTCGCACCGAGCGACAGGCCCAGAAACTGGCCCCAAGCGCGCGCCCGGTAACGGTCGTATGCGGCTTCCGGCATCAGCGCCGGGCCCGGTACGGACTCGGCGATGTACTCGAGCATGAAGAACGTGCTCGAGATCACCTCGCCATCCGCGACCAGCAGCGGGCCCTCGCGCTCGAGCGTGAGCCGGGACTCGACGCTGGACGGAAACCCGTCCACCGTCTGCTCGAAGCTCGTCGGATCGAACCAGCGGCTGGTGAAGATCGCGCCCTTCTCCTCGAGGGCGATCAGCGGCTTGAGGTAGCAGCCGTTCGGTTCCCAGTGATAGAGCTCCAGCATGGTGGCGCTCATTGCGCCGCCGGCGCACTGCGCTCGAGCATCGCGACGCGCGAGGCCATCGGGGTCCGGCCCTTCGACCAGGTCTGCCTCGTCGCCGGCCGCTCATAGATGCGTCTCAGCCACTCCATGATGCGCGGTGTCTTCTCGTCGTTGCAGACCGCAGGCTGCGACAGTGGCAATGCATAACCCAAGTTGAAGCCGTTGATGTCCCCGAGCGAGAACGTGGCCCCGGCAATCCACTCGTGCGTCGCGAGGTGGTTCTCCAGGATTCCCGCCGACCAGATGACACGACGGCGCGATTCATCGAGCTCTTCCGCGCTGAACTCGTTGAATACCGCCTTTCGCCAGGCGATCCGGCGCGCCTCGAGCGGGATACGATCGATCGCTGCTCGCAGCTCCTCGGGGTCGCGCTGCCGGGCGGCGGGTCCGACGAACACGCTCCAACCGATCATCGAGAGCGACGGCCCGAAATAGGCGTCGAAGAACCGCATCCACCAGCGCATGCGCCAGCGTTCGGCGGGGGATCGGGGCTTCAACGGTGGGCCGTCGAAGGCCTCGTCGACGTACTCCATCATTGGCGTGGACTCGGTCAGCACCAGGTCGCCGTGTACCATCGCCGGGATGGTGCCGTCGGGGTTGATGGCAAGGTATGCGGGCCGATGCTGGTCGAACCTGAGGAGGTCGAGGTAGTGGCTTTCGTAGGGCACGCCCTTCTCGGCCAGCGCCAGCATCGGCTTGCCCGAATTCGCGTTCGGTTCCCAGTGATAGAGCCGCAGCATGTCGTTCCCGCCCCGTTGGGCTGCGTAAGCCTAACGCCACCGTCTCTGCCGGGACTCGACCGAGCGGGAAATCGCCGGGGCCCGTCTTGCCGCCGTGAGCGAGAGTTGCTTCGCAGTGGGCGAGTCCGCGTGGCCGGATTTCGGCCGGATAATCGGGGCACATAAGAGTCTGGAGCTGCATTGTCCGTGTACACGACGAGCTCTGCCGTGCTTGAGGCCCTCTCCGAGGCGGGCGTCGACTGCCTGTTCACCAATTTCGGCAGCGACCACACGGGCGTAATCGAAGCGATCGCGGCGGCGCGGGAACAAGGGCGACCAATACCCCGCATCGTCACGGTGCCCGCGGAAATGGTGGCGATGTCGGCTGCCCATGGCCATGCGCAGTTGAGCGGGCGCGCCCAGGCGGTCCTTGTGCATGTCGAGTGCGGCACGCAATCGCTGGGCGGCGCCATCCACAACGCCGCCAAGGGCCGGGTGCCGGTGCTGGTGCTCGCCGGCACCTCGCCCGCGACGCAGGAGGGTGAGCTGCGCGGCAGCCGCAACGAGTTCATCCAGTGGATCCAGGACGTCGCCGATCAGCGCGGTCTCGTGCGCGGCTACGTGAATTACGACCACGAGATCCGCTTCGGCGCCAATGCGAAGCAGATCGTGCACCGCGCGCTGCAGATCGCCCACAGCGATCCGCGCGGGCCCGTGTACCTGATGGCGAGCCGGGAGGTCCTCGAGGCTGAGACCGCGCGCGTCGAGATCCGCACCGACCACTGGCGCGCGGTCGCTCCGGCGGCCCTGCCGGCCGAGGCCGCAGCGGGCATCGCCCGATCGCTGCTCGAGGCGCGGCGGCCGCTGGTCGTGACCTCGTTCATGGGCCGCAACCCGGAGGCGGTGGCAGCACTCCAGCGGCTCTGCGGGGAGCTGGCGGTGGGCGTGCTGGAGTCGGTGCCCAGCTACGTGAACTACCCGACGACGGAGGCGCTTTATCTCGGCTGCCAGTGGAACGAGCCGCGTCAGAACGCCGACCTCGCCGAGGCCGATTTCATCGTCGTCGTCGACAGCGATGTGCCGTGGATTCCGGCGGTGAGCCGGCCGCGCCCCGAGGCGCGCATCGTGCACATCGACCCGGATCCGCTCAAGACGCGAATGCCGCTCTGGTACATCCCGGCCGAGGCGTCCTACCGCGCGGACGCGGCAATCGCGCTCGGGCAGATCCTGGAGGCGGCGCGTGGGCTGTCGCGCGGAGCCAGCGTCTCCGCGATCGCCGAGCGGCGGGCGCACTATGCCGTGCGACACGATGCGCTCGAGCGCGAGCTCGCAGACGACGAACGGCCGGGGGCTGATCGCATTACGCCCGAGCACCTGACGGCCGCCGTACGGGAGGCGGTTGGCGAGGAGGCGGTGGTGATGAGCGAGGCGGTCACCAACTTTCACGTCGTGACCCGCCATATGCGCCGCACGCGTCCCGGCACGCTCTTTTCGAGCGGCGGTGGCTCGCTCGGCTGGTGTGGTGGCGCGGCGGTCGGTGCCAAGCTCGCGCGGCCCGATGCGCTCGTCGTGGCGCTGTGCGGCGACGGTACGTATCTCTTCTCGCAACCCTCCACCGTCCACTGGATGGCGCGCCGTTACTCCACACCGTTCCTGCAGGTCATCTATAACAATGGAGGCTGGCGCGCCCCGCGCGCGGGTGTCCTGGGAATGCATCCGGAGGGGGCAGCGAGCCGCGCCACCGCCCTCGACACGGAATTCGCGCCGGATCCGGACTACGGCGGTATCGCCGCGGCCGCTGGCGGCGCATTCGCGACGACGATCTCGCGGCCGGACGAGATCGTGCCGGCCCTGCAAGAGGCGCTTGAGGCCATACGCAACGAAGGCCGCAGCGCGGTCCTCGATGCCCGTGTCAGCCAGCCCTAGCCTCGCGGCGCGAGACCGAATACACGCTCGGCATTCTCCTGGAAGTACTCTTTCTTCTCCGCCAAAGTCAGCGGCAGGCTATCGCTCACCAGGACCTCGTCGCGGACGAACTGGTACGGGTAGTCCATCGCATACATCACGCGGTCGGCGCCGAGCACTGAACGGCAGAACATGATCGCGGGTTCCCAGGCCACACCGCTGTTCGTAACGTAGACGTTTTCACGCAGGTAATCGCTCGGTCTTCGCTGCAGCGGCTTCATGAACGGGTAGCGCCCGGAGGCGATCGTCGCGCGATGCATGTAGTCGAGGCGGAAGAGCCAGAACGGCAGCGCCTCGCCGCAATGGCCGACGATGATGCGCAGGCCCGGGAAGCGGTCGAAGACGCCGCCCACGATGATCCGGAGCAGATGCAGACCGGTCTCGACGCCAAAGCCATAAATCGCGCCGTCGAGTCCGGCCTCGACGAACGGCGCGATCATCGCCTTCGACGGGGTATTCGGGTGCAGGTAGACCGGCACGCCGAGCGCCTCGCAGGCCTCGAAGATTGGCCAGAACTTCTGGTCGTCCAGGTACTCGCTGTGCGTGTGCGAGTTGAGGATCACGCCCCTGAGGCCCAGCCGGCGCACGCCACGCTCGATCTCTTTCGCAGCGCCCGCGGGGTCCTGCGGCGCCGCGGCGGCGAGCCCGACGTAGCGGTCCGGATGACTCGCGATGGCGGCCGCGAGCTGGTCGTTGGCGTCGCGCGCGACCGCGCCGGCCGTGGCAGCATCGAACACCTGGACGCCGGGGGAGGTGAGCGACAGGATCTGCATGTCGATGCCGGTTTCGTCCATATCCCCCAGCCGACGTTCGCCCAGGTCCTGGATGCGCTCGATGATGGCGGTGGCACGCGGACTCTTGCTCCCCAGATAAAAGCCCCAGAGGCTTGCAAAGCCGGGGTCGTCGAGCGTCCGGCTGGCGAGCAGCTTGCGATAGAGGTCGAACAGGCCGCTGCTGGCGAAGGCCTCTTCCGTCGCAATGCGCAGGTAGCCAGGCGCCCCTCCGCGCGGGATTGCCTCCATCTCTGGCGTCCTGGGCTCGCTCATCGGTTCACCTCGCGCGCACCTTGCTGGGCGGCATCATGTCACGGCCGTGCTGCGGGGAATCTGCGCCCGGCGTCGACTATTGCTTCGCACTCGGTCGAGTCCGCAATGCGGCTGCGGCGGGCCCTGTTTTCGTGGCCTGCGGGTCGGTACGATGGTTCGGAGGTTCTTCATGAGCACCGTCCCCGCATCGGAAACCCGGCCAGCGGCTCCGCCGCCGCGTATCGGCCACGACGATCTGCGCCTGCTGATCGATGGTGAATGGCTGAAGGGCGAAGGCCGCCGCACTTTGCCGGTGATCAACCCGGCCACCGAGGAAGTGCTCGGTCAGTTGCCGCTCGCGAGCCCGGCCGATCTCGACCGCGCCCTCGAGGCTGCGCGGCGCGCCTGGCCCGCGTGGCGAGCCATGGCGCCAGTGCAGCGCGGGCGGATCCTGCGCCGCGCCGCGGAGATCCTGCGGTCGCGTGTAGAGGAAATCGCGCGGCTCGCGACGACTGAGGAGGGCAAGACGCTCGCCGAGACCCGGATCGAGGTCGGGATGAGCGCGAACATCTTCGAGTGGTATGCCGAGGAGGGTCGCCGCGCCTATGGGCGGGTCCTCCCGCAGCAGTCACCCGGTGTGCGCATGACCGTCGTCCGCGAGCCCGTCGGACCCGTCGCGGCCTTCGCGCCCTGGAACTTTCCGCTCGGCAATCCGGCGCGAAAGCTCGGCGCGGCCCTGGGCGCCGGATGCACCTGCATACTGAAGCCCGCCGAGGAGGCGCCCGCGTCCGCGCTTGCGATCGCGGCTGCGCTGGTCGAGGCTGGCGTGCCGGCCGGCGTTATCGCCATCGTGTTCGGGGTGCCCTCCGAGGTCTCCGCGCACCTCATCGCCTCGCCGGTGATCCGCAAGATCTCCTTCACCGGCTCGGTGCCCGTCGGCAAGCAGCTGATGAAGCTGGCCGCGGAGGGTGCGAAGCGCACGACCATGGAGCTCGGCGGGCACGCCCCGGTGCTCGTGTTCGACGACGTCGATGTCGACAACGTCCTCGATCTCTCGGTCGCGGCCAAGTTCCGCAATGCCGGCCAGGTGTGCGTGTCGCCGACGCGCTTCTATGTCCACGAGGCGATCTACGAGCGCTTCGTCGCCGGCTTTGCGGCGCGCGCGAAGGCGCTGCGCGTCGACGACGGGCTGCTCGAGGGTGTGCGCATGGGGCCGCTCGCGCACGCGCGACGGCTCGCGGCCGTCCAGGCCTTCGTCGAAGACGCGCGCTCGCAGGGCGCCCGGGTCGCCGCTGGCGGGCGGCGCATCGAGCGTCGCGGGTGGTTCCATGAGCCGACGGTTCTCGCCGACGTACCGGGCTCGGCGCGGATGATGAACGAGGAACCGTTCGGCCCGGTCGCGCTGGTGAATCCATTCAGCGATTTCGACGCCGTGCTCGCGGAGGCGAACCGGCTTCCGTACGGGCTGGCCGCCTTTGCCTTTACCCGCGACTCCCGCCGCGTGAACCTCGTCGGCGAGCAGCTCGAGGCCGGCATGATCGGCATCAACAGCTTTGCGATCTCGGTGCCGGAGTCGCCGTTCGGCGGGGTCAAGGAAAGCGGGCACGGCTCGGAGGAGGGCGTCGAGGGTCTCGAGGCCTGCCTCGTCACCAAGTTCATCACCGAATCCTGAGCGCGCGGACCCTCAGGCGGCCTGCCGCGGCGTGCGGCGGTATTCGCGTGGTGTGACACCGAAACGCGAGCGGAACACGCGCCCGAAATGCGTCGGGCTATTGAACCCATAGTCGAACGCAATGCTGGTCACGGTGCGTCCGCGCTGGGCCGGGCACGCAAGCGCGCGCGCACAGGCCTCGAGGCGCCGCCGCTGGATGTAGCGCGAGACCGTCTCGAGCTCGTCCGAGAAGAGGTGGTGCAGGTACCGCGTGGTCATCCGACAGGCATCGGCGATCTGCGTGGGCGTGAGCTCCGGGTCGGTGAGATGTGCCTCGATGTAGTTCAGGATCCGCACCAGGTGCGCTGCGGCGAGCGAGGAGCGGTCGGCCCGGGCTTGAGGTGCGACTGAGTAGGCACTGCTGATGAGATCGAGAATCGTGCTGGTGACCCGGCTCGCGGCCGCATCGTCGAGCCCGCTCTGGTACTCCCGCCAGAAATGGCGCAGGAAATCCGACAGCAGACCGCTCAAGCCCGATGAACCGGGCATCCGGATCGCGACCAGGCATTCCGGCGATGCGAGATGACGGCGCAGCGCGGCGTCCGGTATCCCGAGCACGAACATGTGGTTTGGCCCGTCGAACTGCATCTCGTAGGGCCGCGTGCTGTCGCAGAGGGTGAAATCGCCGGCGGTGAGCGCGGCCTCGCGGCCGTCCTGCCGGTTCAGGCTGCGACCGTCCACTTGCAGGTGCAGGAAGAACATGGCAGCGCGGGTGCGCGCGACATGCAGCCGCGAATGCCGGACGAGTTGTGCTTCGGAGAAGACCTCGGCGACGGTCATGTCACCGATCCGCCCCCGGACCAGTGAGCCGGCGAAAGTCCTGACATCGGCGGGATCGGAGACGATCGGCGTGAAGCTGTTACAGGCGATATCGTTCCAGAAACTCAGCTTGCGTCGAGGATCCTCCATGCCCGCCGTGGAGAACGACTCCAGCTGTCCCATGTTGAGCACCCCCCCGGTTGCCCTCGATGACTTGGTTATAGCACATAACCAATCCTGCACGACACAGCAATTGCACTGCTGGTTGAGAAGCCAGCCGCTCCGCGCGGCAGCATCGGATCACAGGGAGCGGGGCGTGCGGACGAGTCACCGGCATCGCAGCGAAGGCGACACCGATCGAATCCAGGCCGAAATCAGCCTGGGTCCACTCGCCGGTTATGTAGGATTCATGCTGCGTCGGATCCAGACGACCGTGTTCTCCGACTTCATCGCCTCGCTCGGCGAGCTCGACCTCCGCCCCGCCCAGTACTCGCTGCTCGAGGTGATCGACGCCAACCCGGGCCTGCGGCAGGCGGATGCGGCGGCCGCTCTGGGCATACAGAAGGCAAATTTCGTTGCGCTGGTGAATGAGCTCGAGCGCAGGGCGCTCGTGCAGCGACGGCGCTCGACGGCCGACCGGCGCAGTTACTCGCTGCACCTGCAAGCGCGCGGCCGACGCCTGCTCCAGGCGGCGAGAGATCGGCACGACGCCCAGGAGTCGCGCCTGCGTGCCCTGCTCGGTGCGCAGGACCGTGATCGACTCCTGGCGCTCCTGAATCGACTGGCGAACGTGAGCTGACGGAAGAGGACCGATGCTGGACCTGTATTACTGGCCGACGGGCAACGGCAAGAAGATCACGATCATGCTCGAGGAGTGCGCGCTCCCGTACCGCGTCATTCCCGTCAACATAAACAAGGGCGACCAGCACACGCCCGAGTACGAGGCGATCAACCCGAACCGCAAGATGCCGTCGATCGTGGATCGCGACGTCGACGGGGGGGCGATGGTCATCTTCGAATCGGGGGCGATCCTCCAATACCTGGGCGAGAAGACCGGGCAGTTCCTGCCGCGCGACACGCGCGGCAAGTACCGGGTCCTGCAGTGGGTGTACTGGCAGGTTGGCGGTCTGGGGCCGAGTGCCGGCCAGGCGCACCACTTTCTCCGGTACTCGCCGCAGAAGATCGAGTACGCCATGCATCGGTTCAGGGAGGAAGTGACGCGCCTGTACCAGGTGCTGGATCGTCAGCTGGTCACGAGCGAATACCTGGCCGGCGAATACTCGATCGCGGACATCGCCTCCTGGCCCTGGGTCGCGCGCTGGGAATGGCAGGGACAGAACCTCGAGGATTATCCGTCGATCAAGCGCTGGTTCCGCGCGATCGAAGAGCGGCCGGCGGTGCAGCGGGCGCTCAAAGTCGGCGCCGACTGGGCCGACTTCAACCGTCAGATGTCGGACGAGGACAAGAAGCGTTTGTTCAACCTCCGCGACGAGGACTTCGCGGCGAAGTCTTCCTGACGGAAAGCGTGGCTAGGCAACGGGAGGTAGCGTGACGGGGTCCGATGGCGTGATCGCGGCGGCGGTGCCCTACGCGGCGCCGATGACGGTCCGTCCGCGTTTCCACGCGAATGACGCCTCGCGTGACGTGCTCGATATTGAGCGGCTCGCGGTGGAGGTTGCGAACGCCCGCAGCTCGGACACTCCGCCCCAACTCGAGCGTGAGGGGTTCCAGCTCTTCCGCCACCGGAGCGCAATTGCCGATTTCCGGGATCCGGCGATCATCGAGGAACGCCACAGCGGCGAGATCCGCGAGCTGCTGCTCGAGGTGAGCGGAGCCGACGCGGTGACCGTCGTCCCGCGCGGGGTTCTCCGCTTCGCCGAGCGCTCACCCGAGTGCGGGCAGTACGACAACTCGCACCCAGCACGGTTCGTCCACGTGGATGTCAGCGACGCAACGGCCGGCGTATTTGCCACGCAGGCGAATCCATTTCCGGATCGCCGACTGAGGCGCTTCTGCCAGTACAACGTCTGGCGCGCCCTGTCACCGCCCCCGCAGGACGTGCCGCTGGCCGTCTGCGACGCCCGAACCGTCGAGCCCACGGACTTGGTGCCCGCCGATGCGGTGTTCGACTCGACGAGCTCACCGGAGTGGTCCTTCGAGGCGCTGGTCGTCCTCGGCAGTGCCCGGCACCGCTGGTCGTACTTCCGTGACATGCACCGTGACGAAGTACTGATATTCAAGACCAACGATTCCGGCCCCTCGCGCGCGCATTGCGTGCCGCATGTAGCGGTGGACGATCCAGGCTGCCCGCCCGGCACGCCGCCGCGGATGAGCATCGAAATGCGCGGTACGGCCTACTGGTACGACTAAAACTGATGCGCGGCGGCTGCCACGCCGCTTGCAGGCCCTGACGCCCTCGATCACAGTGCGGGCGCGGAATCGACCGCGGAGGGATCTGCCATGCCGGAACGGGCCAGTGGTGAGTTCTGGGCGACGCTGAAGCCGATCGCCAATGTCTTCAAGCCGGAC
>Ga0207706_10005082_pt1 | contig 12294 bp, 9 predicted proteins | sample KBSC53metaG_FD_184318 | JGI IMG/M metagenome (GOLD analysis project Ga0207706, IMG submission 184318) | Corn rhizosphere microbial communities from Kellogg Biological Station, Michigan, USA - KBS C5-3 metaG (SPAdes) (version 2) | ecosystem: Host-associated > Plants > Roots > Rhizosphere > Soil ... | reverse complement strand
GGCTTCGCGGACACACGTCTGCAACTCGCCGAAGCTCATCCCCCACGCGCCGTCACCGACGTAGGCGATGGCCGGCCGGTCCATCGCGGCGACTTTCGCCCCGACGATCGTCGGAAACGCGTAGCCGCAGTTGCCGAAGCTCATCGCGGCGAACATCGAGCGCGGGCGCTCGAAGCGCAGGTAGCTGTTCGACACCGAGCAGATGTTGCCGATGTCCGTCGATACCATCGCAGCGTCCGGCATCGCACGCTCGAGTTCGCGCAGCATCTGGCGCGGATGCATGTGCGACGACTGCGCGCTCACTTCGACGGACCACGGATCCTTCTCGTGCGTCCACGCGTCGAGCTCGGACTCCCACGCGCCCTTCTCGTCGCGCAGAGTCGCAAGACGTGCGTCGCGGTTCGCGGTGCATGCGAGCGTCTTGCCCTTGAGACGCGCAACCAGCGCCCGCGCCGCCGCACCCGCGTCGCCGCAGATGCCCACCGAGATCGGCTTTACCAACCCGAGCATTCGCGGATCGGCGTCGATCTGGATGATCTTCGCTTCCTTCGGCCAGTAGTCGAGCCCATGCTGCGGCAATGTGCCGAACGGGCCGAGTCGCGTGCCGAGTGCCAGCACGACGTCGGCGCGTGCGATCAGCTTCATCGCCGCCTTCGAGCCCTGATAACCGAGCGGTCCGCACCACAGCGGGTGTCGCGCCGGGAACGCGTCGTTGTGCAGGTAGCTCGCACATACGGGCGCCTGCAACAGTTCCGCGAGCGCAACCGCATCGGCCTGCGTGTCGCCCATGACGATGCCGCCGCCGGCTAAGATTACCGGGAACTGCGCCTGCGCGAGCAGCGCGGCGGCCTGGTCGAGGCTCGTCTCACCGCCCGCTCCGCGCTCGATCGCAAGCGGCCTGGGTATTTCGCATTCGATGTCGCCGTAGAAGAAATCGCGCGGGATGTTGAGCTGCGCCGGTCCCATCTCGTGCATCGCCCGATCGAACGCGCGCCCGGTGAGCTCGGCCATCCGCGCGCGATTGTTGACGTGCGCCTGATACTTGGTGATCTTCGAGAAGATCGGCAGCTGCTCGGTCTCCTGGAACCCGCCGAGGCCGAGGGTCATCGAGCCCGTTTCCGGCGTCACGACGACGACGGGCGAGTGCGCCCAGAACGCAGCGGCGGTCGACGTGACGAAGTTCGTGATGCCAGGCCCGTTCTGCGCGATGCAGACGCCGTGGCGGCCCGACACGCGCGCGTAGCCGTCTGCCATGTGGCCGCCGCCCTGCTCGTGCGCCACCGAGATGAAACGAATCCCGGCCTGCGGAAAGAGATCGAGCGCATCCATGTACGCCGAGCCGACAATGCCGAACACGTCGGTGACGCCTTGCGCGACCAGCGTCTCGACGAACGCCTCGGACGGCGTCATCTTCTGACGGCCTTGCACGGCCAGGTTCCTGGATTCAGTCATCGTGTTCATGCGTGCGCTTCCCGGGGAGTAGAACCTTGGGATTGTGAGCCGGCGCGCGCGCTGCCGCTAGTGCCAGACGCCCCGAGCGCTTGAGTCCAGCACGAGCGTTCGCCCGGGTGGCGTCGAAACGATGGCGCGCGCGGCGCAAATCGCCTATCGTGTCACGCGCGTCGCGTCGGCGGAGCCGGGCGACGCAAGACCGTGACGCCGGAACATGCAGGCAAACCGCGCACGGACCCGACCGTTTCGAAAAGGGGAGGCTGCATGTTTCGACGTTCGCTGCTGAAGGGTGTTGCTGCCGGTGCTGCGGGGACGGCGCTGGCGAGCGGGTCTGCGTTCGCCCAGGCCTCGACGCGCATCCGCATCCAGACTGCCGTGCCGTCCGCCAGCATCTATTTCGAGCTCTTGAAACGAATGGGCGAGCGCGTCGACAAGATGTCCGCCGGCCGCGTGAAGATGGAGATGCTGCCGGACGGCGCCGTCGTCGGCGCATTCGAAATCCTCGATGCCGTCGACAAGGGTGTCGTCGAAGGCGGCTACGCGTGGACGCATTACTGGTCGGGCAAGAACGTTGCGGCGGGCCTCTTCTCCAATCCGATGGCCGGTGCGGGCGTCGGTCTCGACCAGCTATCGCACGTCGCGTGGATCTTCGAGGGTGGCGGTTACGACCTGTACCGGAAGCTGTACAAGGACGTGCTGAAGGTCAACGTCGAGCCGCTGTTCGTGCAGCCGATGGGCCCCGATCCGCTGGGCTGGTTCAAGCGTCCGATCGCCAGCACCGAAGACTTCAAGAAGATGAAATATCGCGCACCGCCCGGAATCACCGGCGAGATCTTCAAGGAGATGGGCGTGTCGGCCGTCGCGCTGCCGGGGGGCGAGATCGTTACCGCCGCGCAACGCGGCGTCATCGATGCAGCGGAATGGATCGGTCCTGCCGACGACATGAACCTCGGGCTGCAGACCGTCTGGAAACACTATTACCTGCAGGGTCTGCACCAGTCGACCGACATCGGCGAGGTGCTGATCAACAAGACCGTATGGGACAAGCTGACGCCCGACCTGCAGGAGATCATCCGCACGGCGGCGATGGCATCTATGATGGAAACGTATACGTACAACGTCTACCGGAACGCGCAGGCGGTCGTGCGGCTGCGCAACGAGTTCAAGGTGGAGATCCACGACACGCCGAAGGATTTCTTCCCGCAGTTCGTCACGGCCACCAATGTCGTCCTCGACCGCTACGCGCAGAAGGACGTCTTCTTCAAGCAGGTGCTCGATTCGCAGCGCACGTTCGCGAAGACCGTCGTCCCCTACTGGACCAAGATCCTCGACCTGTACGCAAACCTCGGCAATGCCGCGCTCGCGGCACCGCCGAAGTAATGCGGCGCGCGATATCGGCCGCGTCCGCCGCCCGCGATCGCATCGAACGTACGCCGCCGCGTGACGGCGGCGCACGTCCGGTGCGCGCCTCCTGCGGAGACCGGCGATGACCGACGCTCCGCGTAGCGGGAATCGGCTCACCCGCATTCTCGACGCGATCACGCGTTTCGTCGGCCGGGCCGTCGCATGGCTGATCGTGCCGATGGTCGCTTCGCTCGTCTACGAAGTCATCGCCCGGTACGTCTTCGACGCGCCGACGCTGTGGGCGTACGACATGACGTACATGCTCTACGGCACGTTCTTCATGCTCGGATCGGCATGGACGCTGCAGCGCGGCGGCCATATCCGGACCGACACGTTCTACGCCGAATGGTCGCCACGACGTCGCGCGCTCGTCGACGCGACGTGCTATGTCCTGTTCTTCCTGCCGGCGATGGTCGTGTTCCTCGACCTCGGGGCCGAATACTTCTGGAAGTCGTTCCAGCAGAACGAGCGCATCGTCACGAGCCCGTGGCTGCCGATCGTGTGGCCGTTCAAGTTCGTAATGCCGCTGACGGCAGCGCTGCTGATCGTCCAGGGCCTGTCCGAGCTGATCAAGAGCGTGCAGGTGATCGTGCGCAGGAGCCCGGCATGATCAGCCCGGAGTGGATGGGCATCGTCGCGCTCGTCGTGCTGTTCGGCGCGATCTTCGTCGGCTTTCCGATCGCGTTCACGCTGATCTCCGTCGCGATGTTCTTCGGCTACGTCGCGCTCGGTGACCTGTCGCTGTACCTGATGCAGCTGCAGTTCTTCGGCGTGATGCGCGACCCCACGCTCGCGTCGGTCCCGTTCTTCCTGTTCATGGGCTACCTGCTCGAGCAATCGGGACTGATGGAGCGCCTATTCCGCGGCGTGCAACTGCTGTTCGCGTCGCTGCGCGGCTCGCTCTACCTCGCGGTGCTGATCACGGCGACGATCTTCGCGGCAGCCACGGGCATCGTTGGCTCATCGGTGACCCTGCTCGGCGTCATGGCGGCACCGGCGATGAAACGCAGCGGCTACGACATCCGCCTGTCCGCGGGGGTGATCACCGCGGGAGGGACGCTCGGCATCCTGATCCCGCCGTCGGTGATGCTGATCGTCATGGGACCCGTCGTCGGCGTTCCGGCGACCGACCTGTTCGCCGCCGCCGTCATCCCCGGACTTCTGCTTTCCGGCCTCTACATCGTCTACGCGCTCGTGCGCAGCTATCTCAATCCGGCGCTGGGCCCTGCACTTCCGGTCGAAGAGCGTGCGGCGTCGTTTGGCATCGTCGTCAAGGAGCTTTTGCTCGGCATCGCGCCGATCGTCGTCGTTATCCTGGCAACGCTCGGCGTGATCCTCGCGGGTATCGCGACGCCCACCGACGCCGGCGCCGTCGGATCCTTCGCCGTCCTGCTGCTGACGCTGCTGTACCGCCGGATGTCGTGGAACGGCTTCTGCAAAGCCGTCTACTCGACGCTCGAAGTGTCGTGCATGATCCTGCTGCTGGTCGCGGCGTCGAACTACTTCGGGGCGGTCTTTTCTCGCCTCGGCAGCGCGAACCTGATCGCCGAATCGCTGCTGACGCTGTCGTTCTCGCCGACGGTCATGCTGCTGCTGATTCTCGGCATCATCTTCGTGCTCGGCTGGCCGCTCGAGTGGGTCCCGATCGTGCTGATCGTCGTGCCCATCCTGCTGCCGCTCGTCAACAAGCTCGGCATCAACCTGATCTGGTTCTGCACGCTCGTCGCCGTGTGCCTGCAGACGGCATGGCTTTCGCCGCCCGTCGCACTATCCGCGTATTTTCTGAAGGGTGTCGTGCCGGACTGGCCGCTCAAGGATATCTACGCGGGCATGATGCAGTTCATGGTGCTGCAGATCGTCGGGCTGCTGCTCGTGCTGTTCTTCCCGCAGCTCGCGCTGTGGCTCCCCGAGCTGATGCGCAATTGAACGACGGACGAACGAGGAGAAACGGATGACTGCATCGCGACGCAAGGTTGGCATCATCGGCATCGGCTTCGGATCGCAGGTATACGTGCCGGCGTTCGCGTCCGAAGGATGGGATGTCGTCGCACTGTGCAGCCGCCACGCCGACAAGGCGAGGAAAGCCGCCGACGCCGCCGGCGTGCCGGACATCCACACCGATCCTCTCGAATTGATCGGGCGTCCCGACATCGACGCCGTCGGCATCGTCACGCCGCCCGGCGCGCACCACGACCTGACGCTCGCGGCACTGGCAGCCGGCAAGCACGTAATGTGCGAAAAGCCGTTCGCGCTCGACACCGCGCAGGCCGCCGCGATGCGCGACGCCGCGGAGCGCAGCGGCAAGACCGCGATGATCGGCCACGAGTTCCGCCACACGCCGCAGCGCGCGTACATCAAGGCGCTGCTCGACGACGGCTACATCGGGCGGTTTCAACTCTGCACGATCGAGCTTTTCCTCGACCGTTACGTGACGCCACAGCCGCGTCCGTCGACATGGATGGCGCGGGAAGCCGAAGGCGGCGGGATTCTCGGCGCACTCGGCTCGCACTACATCGACGGGTTGCGTCACTGGTTCGGCGACGTCAGGGCGGCGACCGGGAAACTGCTGACGCTGCGGCCCGATCTCACGGATGCGGCGACGGGCCAAACCATCAAGGCGGAGACCGACGACGCGTTCGTGTTCACGCTCGAGTTTGCGTCAGGCGGCATCGCGACGATGATCGCGTCGTTCGCGGCGACGCCTGCGCGGGGTGCCAGGCTCGCCGTCATGGGTGACGCCGGGACGCTGATCGCCGAGCAGCCGGGACCCAATCCGATGGAAGACGGCGTGGTCGTCGCAAGCCGCAATGGCAGCCCGCTGCAGCCGCTGCCCACGCCTTCGCGCTACACGCCGTTCACCGACGCGCGCGATCACCGGCTGATGGCGTTCCGGATGCTCGTACGCGAATTCAACGACGGCATCGCGCGTGGTACGTCGCCGGCGCCGAACTTCACCGACGCATTGCGGTGCCAGGAAGTGCTCGACGCCGTGCGCGAGTCGTCGCGTTGCGGTCGCAGGATCGGTATCGGCTGAACGGGCGACGACGCCGATACCCTACCGAGCTTTCAAGGCGCGTCAGCTCGCCAGCACCGCTTCCGGCGACACATACTTGCAGTGCAACGCGGTGGCGACGGCGCGGTGCGTCACCTTGCCGCCTGCGACGTTGAGACCGTTACGCAGGTGAATGTCGCCGGTGAGCGCCGCCTTCCACCCTTTCGTCGCCAGCGCGAGCACGTAGGGCAGCGTCGCGTTGTTCAACGCGAACGTCGACGTGCGCGGGACGCCTCCCGGCATGTTCGCCACGCAATAATGAACGACACCGTCGATGACATAGGTCGGCTCGGCGTGCGTGGTTGCATGCGAGGTCTCGAAGCAGCCGCCCTGGTCGATCGCCACATCGACGACGACCGATCCTGCCTGCATGCTCGCGATCATCGAGCGGGTGACGAGCTTCGGGGCAGCCGCGCCGGGGACGAGGACGCCCCCGATGACGAGGTCGGCCGTCGCGACGTGTCGCTCGATCGCATCGCGTGTCGAAAACACCGTGTTCAGCGGGCGCCCGAACTGCGTCCATAGCCGGCGCAGGACATCCACGCTCCGGTCGAGGACCCAGACGTCGGCACCCATGCCGAGCGCGATGTGGATCGCGTGCGTGCCGACGACGCCACCGCCAAGCACGACGACCTTGCCCGGGTCGACACCAGGCACGCCGCCGAGGAGGATGCCCTTGCCGCCGTGCGCTTTCTCGAGGAAATGGGCCCCCGCCTGCACCGCCATGCGCCCGGCGACTTCCGACATCGGCGCGAGCAGCGGCAAGCCGCCCGTCGGGGAGGTCACCGTCTCGTACGCGATGCAGATCGCGCCGCTCTCGATGAGCCCGGATGCCTGCTCGGGATCAGGCGCGAGATGCAGATACGTGAAAAGCACCTGCCCCGCTTTCAGCTTGCGCCGCTCCTCCGCTTGCGGTTCCTTCACCTTGACGATCATGTCCGCGGTGTCGAACACGTCGCCGGCCGTCGCAAGCACCGTGGCGCCCGCGCGCCCATAGTCGTCGTCCGACATGCCGATGCCTTGACCCGCGTCGCGCTCGACGACCACCTCGTGGCCGTGGGCAACGACTTCACGCACCGACTCCGGCGTGAGGCCAACGCGATTTTCCAGAACCTTGATTTCCTTCGGAACGCCGATGCGCATGCGATGGTCCCCGGGTTTGCGAGGGCGCAAGGTTACGCCGGCGCGCTGGCCGCGACTAGGGCCAGCGCGGCGAGGCGCGTGGGGTCAGTCGGCCCGGTCGGCGACGGCGCGCCCGCGACGCAGGGTCAGCGCCGCGGCGATCACGCCGTTACTTTCGCGCGCGCAAGCGCCAGCGTCGCAAGACCGGGCTCGATACGTGCCACATCGATCGACGCGAATCCCAGACGCGCGTAGTTGAAGGGGACCGGCTCGGCAGCAGTCGGATCGAAGAAAACGTCACCTGGCTCGATCAGCACGCCGAGCTGCGCGGCTTCGCGCGCGAGCGACCGCGTGTCGACGTGCTCCGGGAAGCGCAGCCAGTACGACGACGCGCCGGCGACCGTCGTGAACGTCACGTCCGGCAATTGGGTGGCGAGTGCTGCCGCCATTCGCTGCGACCGCTCCGCGTACGCCTGGCGCAGGCGGCGCAGCAGCGCATCGTGATACCCCATTGCGAGGAACAGCCCCACCGACCGCTCGTTGTTCGCGGCCGGGTGGCGCAGCATCAGCCGCCGCAGCGCACGCAATTCGCGAATCAGGTCGCGACTGCCGACGATGAACCCGATCCGGATCCCCGGTGCGAGTGTTTTCGACAGGCTGCTCACGTAGACGACGTGGCCGCTGCGGTCGAGGCTTTGCAGCGCCGGCTGCGCGCGGCCTTCGAACCCAAGCTCGATCTCGTAGTCGTCCTCGATCAGCACGCGGTCGTTGGCCTGCGCCCACGCCAGCAGCGCCTCGCGACGTGCAAGCGGCATCGTGACGTTCGTCGGGCACTGGTGCGACGGCGTCAGATACACGTAGTCGCAGCGATCCAGTGCGGGTGTCAGTGCAAGGCCCGCGTCGTCGAGCGGCAATGGCACGACGTTCGCCGTGCGGGCAGCGAAGATGTTGCGCGCATCCGGATAACCCGGATTCTCGATGCCGACCGTCGTTCCCGAATCGACGAGCAGCGTGCCGAGCATGAACAGCGCGTGCTGCGCCCCGACGGTGACGAGAATCTCGTCGGGTGAGACGAACACGCCGCGCCGGACGAGAAGGCGCGTCTGGATCTGCTCGATCAGCAGCGCATCGTCGCCGTCGATGAGATCGGCCGCCCAGCCGCGCACCTCCGACGCCGACGTCGCCTGCAGGCTGCACTCGCGCCAGCCGGGCATCGGCAGTTGCGCCAGATCGATCTGCCCGTAGATGAACGGGTACGGATACCGCTGCCAGTCGCGCGGCTTGACGATGTTGCGCTGCGACGAGACCGCGCCCCGATACCGCTGCGGCCACCGGGCGGGCTCCGGTGCAACGCTGGCGCGCGGTGGCGATGGCAGCCCGGCGCGGCCGGCGACGATTTCGGGGTTCACGAAATGGCCGCTGCGGCTCTTCGTCAGCAGGTAGCCTTCGTTGACGAGGAGCTCGTAGGCAAGCGCAACCGTGTTCCGGGCAACGCCGAGTTGCGCGGCGAGCACGCGCGTGGACGGCAACGCGACACCTACGGGAATGTGGCCGTCCAAGATCGCGGCGACGAGCATTTCGCGGATCTGCGCCTGCAGCCCCACCTTGCTGCGAAAGGAAAGCTGGATCAGCTGGTTCCACATGCCGGCATCAACGCAGTGAGTGATGCCGCATTATGACCGCGCCGGTCGTCCGCTGGCCCACCCGGCAGGCGCCATCTGGCACCTTGTACGCTTGGGCCATAGGCGCTACAAAGGCATATGATGATCGGCTTCGATGCCGGCCCGCAGCGCGACACCCCGCGCCGCGTCTTCCAGGAGCTCACGATGGGTCACGCCGAATTCACGTTGCGCAACCAGCCAACGCAAAAGCCGCTGTCGCTCGACGAACTATGGATGCCGTTCACGCCGAACCGCGATTTCAAGGCCGATCCGCGGATCGTCGTCAAGGCCGAAGGGATGTACTACTGGAACGATCGCGGCGAGAAGATCATCGACGCATCGTCGGGGCTGTTCTGTGTTGCCGCCGGTCACGGCCGCAAGGAGATCGCCGAGGCGGTGCACCGGCAGCTCTGCGATCTCGATTTCGTCGCCCCGTTCCTGCGTGCGCACCCGAAGAGCTTCGAGCTCGCGTCACGCGTCGCCGAGCTCACGCCGGGCGACCTCAATCACATCTTTTTCGTGAATTCCGGCTCGGAAGCGGTGGACACGGCGATGAAGGTCGCGCTCGCGTACCACCAGGCACGCGGACAGTCGGGCCGGACGATGTTCGTGTCGCGCGAGCGCGCGTATCACGGCGTCAACTTCGGCGGCGTCGCGCTGTCCGGCATCATCAACAACCGGCGCAAGTACGGTCCGGGCATCGCCGGCGTCGTGCACATGCGGCACACGCACCTGAAGGAGAACCTGTACGCGCCCGGCCAGGGAACGCACGGCGCCGACTTAGCCGATGACCTTACGCGGTTCGTCAATCTGTATGGTGCCGAGAACATCGCCGCGTGCTTCGTCGAGCCAATCGCCGGCTCCACCGGCTGTCTCGTGCCGCCGCAGGGCTATCTGCAGCGGCTGCGGCAGATCTGCGACACGCACGGCATCCTGCTCGTGTTCGACGAAGTCATCACCGGGTTCGGGCGCACAGGTGCGGCGTTCGGGGCGCAGAGCTTCGGCGTGACGCCCGACATCATGACGATGGCCAAGGCGCTCACCAACGCAGCGCAGCCGATGGGCGCCGTCGCCGTGTCGGATCGCATCCACGACACCGTGATGGCCGCGGCACAGGAAGGTGCGATCGAGTTCTTCCACGGGTATACGTATTCTGGCCATCCCGCCGCGTGCGCCGCCGGACTCGCCACGCTCGACATCTACCGCGACGAAGGACTGTTCGAGCGTGCGCAAGAGCTCGCGCCGTACTTCCAGCAGGCCATTTTCTCGCTGCGCGGCACGCCGCACATCACCGACATTCGCGGCTACGGGATGCTCGCCGCCTTCGACGTCGAATCCGACGGCATGCCCGGCCGCCGCGGTCACCTGCTGCAGAAGAAGCTGTTCGACAACGGCCTCAATCTCAAGACGACCGGCGACTGCGCGCTGATCGCACCGCCGCTCATCGCCGAGAAAGACCATATCGATGTAATCGCGGACATCTTGCGCAAGACGGTGTCGGCACTTTAGTCTTATGCGCGGCTTGCAATCGGGGACGCATTGATCACTCGACGGGAGAGAGCATGAAACGCTTTTGGGGTTTGGTGACGGCGGTGACGCTCGCACTTTGCGCAACCGGCGCTTGGGCGCAAAAGACGGTGACGTTCGCGTATCAGGACATGATGATCCCGTGGCGCTGGGTGCAGCAGTCGGGCGAGGTCGAAAAGGCGACAGGCTACAAAATAAACTACCGTCAGTTTGGCGGCGGCGGTGACGTGATCCGTGCAATGGCGTCGGGCGACGTCCAGCTCGGCGAAGTCGGATCCACCGGTATCGCGACGGCGATTAGCCAGGGCATGGATGTCGAGATGTTCTGGGTGCTCGAAGACATCGCGGCCGCCGAGGCGCTCGTCGCGCGCAACGGTAGCGGCATCAATTCGATCAAGGATTTGAAGGGGAAGAAGATCGCGACGCCGTTCGTCTCGACGTCGCACTTCCAGCTGTTGTATGCGCTCAACAAGGCTGGTATCAAGCCTTCCGATGCGCAGATCCTGAACATGCGCCCACCGGAGATCGCGGCCGCATGGGGTCGCGGCGACATCGACGCTACGTTCATCTGGAATCCAGTGCTAGCGACGATCATGCCGAACGGCAAAGTCATCATGACCTCGGGTGACATCTGCAAGGAGGGTGCCTGCACGTTCGACGGGCTGATCGTCACGCGCAAGTTCGCAAAAGAAAATCCGGAGTTCATGGTTGCTCTCGTGAAGGCACTCGCCAAGGCCGACGCCGACTACAAGGCCGCTCCGGCGAGCTGGTCGGGGAACTCCGACAAGGCCAAAGCTATCGCGAAGTGGAGCGGCGGCAAGCTCGAGGAAGTTGCCGACACCATGAAGCTTTATGGCTTTCCTTCGCTTGCCGAGCAGGCGTCCCCGACGTGGCTCGGCGGCGGCGCGAACGGAGTCGTTGCGAAAGCGCTCACGCAGCAGGCCAATTTCCTGAAGGAGCAAGGGCGCCTGCAATCCGTTGCGCCGGACTTTTCGAAGTCCGTCACCACCGAGTGGGTGACGCAGGCAGCGAAGTAGCCGTTCGTCGATCCCGCGGCGGCTCGCGGGCGTGATGGGCTCGGTGCTATCCGCAGGCAAGCCTTGCTATTGCGGATAGAATTACTGCAGGATGGGTTGGGAACCTTGAGCGGCGGCGTCCGGCATCCGGGCGCCGCCGTTTTATCATGAGCGTGCCATGACGACACTTGCCATTCGCGACCTCGGCGTTCGCTACGCATCGAAGGGGGGCCTCGTCGACGCGCTGTCCGACGTCAACCTGACGATCGGCGACGGCGAGTTCGTCGTTGCCATCGGCGCCTCCGGCTGCGGCAAGACCACGCTCCTCAATTGCATTGCCGGCTTCCTCCCGGCCACTGACGGCACGATCGAGCTGGACGGCGAGCCCGTCACCGGCCCCGGCGCCGACCGTGGTGTCGTCTTCCAGAAGCACGCGCTGATGCCGTGGCTCGACGTCGCGTCGAACGTCGAGTTCGGCTTGCGGATGCGCGGCATAGCACCCGCCGAGCGCCGCAAGATCGCGGTCGAGAAACTGCGCCTCGTCGGATTGCAGGATTACGCCGAACGCGCGATCTACGAGCTGTCGGGCGGGATGCAGCAACGCGTCGGCATAGCGCGCGCACTCGCGTCGGACCCGCAACTCATGCTGATGGACGAGCCGCTCGGTGCGCTCGATGCGTTCACGCGCGAATCGATCCAGGAATTGATCATCGACGTGTGGCACCGGACCGGCAAGATGATGTTCTTCATCACGCACTCGGTCGAGGAAGCGCTGTTCCTCGCGACACATCTGGTCGTGATGACGCCGGGACCCGGACGGATCTCGCACGAGTACCGGCTTGGATTCAACCGCGAGTTCATCGAGTCGCGCGACGCCCGCGCGGTTAAGTCGTCGGCCGACTTCATCCGCGTGCGCGAGGAAGTTCTTGCCGTGATCCAGCATCGCGAACCGGCAAAGGCCGCCGCATGAGCGCGCCGCGCGAAGCGAAGCCCCGCAGGGTCGACGGCGCGCGATTGCGGGAAGGCCGATGCGAAAGTGTTCGCATCTCGCAGAAATTCC
>Ga0207706_10005081_pt1 | contig 12295 bp, 10 predicted proteins | sample KBSC53metaG_FD_184318 | JGI IMG/M metagenome (GOLD analysis project Ga0207706, IMG submission 184318) | Corn rhizosphere microbial communities from Kellogg Biological Station, Michigan, USA - KBS C5-3 metaG (SPAdes) (version 2) | ecosystem: Host-associated > Plants > Roots > Rhizosphere > Soil ... | reverse complement strand
TGGTGACGACCACGCCGCCCTCGATCGTGCTGATGTGGTGCGAGAAGTAGAAGCTGAAGGTTCCCATGACGCCGAAGGTGCCGACCGGGCACCCCTCGAAGCGGGCGCCGTGCGCCTCGCAGGTGTCCTCGATAACGTGCAGCCGGTGGCGGCGCGCCAGGTCGCCCAGCGCCTGCATGTCGCAGGGGGTGCCCAGCAGGTGCACTGGCATCATGGCCCGCGTACGCGGCCCGATGGCGCGCTCGACGGCCGCGGGGTCGAGCGTGAAGGTGTCGAGGTCCACGTCGACCAGCACGGGCACCAGCCCCACGTTCACGAGCGGGTAGTAGGTCGTGGACCACGCCACCGCCGGCACGATGACCTCGTCGCCGGGGCGCAGGCGGTCGGGGAACGCAGGGTTGACGAGCACGGCCGCCGCCACCAGGTTGGCCGACGAGCCGGAGTTCACCATGACCGCGTGGCGCACGCCGAGATACTCGGCCCACAGCGTCTCGAAGCGCCGCACCTTCTCGCCCATGGTGATCTGGGTGGTCAGCAGGGAGGCGATCGCCTCGTTGACCTCGTCGGCGCCGTAGGAGGGCACGTGCAGCGGCAGTCGCGGCGCCCCCGCCGCTTTCGGCTGCGCCTGGGCGAAGTACTCGGAGACGAGCGCGCGGATCTGATCGGCCAGCGCTTTCCGTTTGTCGCTCATCGGGCGGCCTCGCCTGCGATCTTCCGCCACCGTCGGCGGGTGTAGAAGATGTCGACGAACCACTTGGCGTAGCGGCTGTCCTCCGTCCCGGTGAAGATGGCGCGCAGCAGCGTGCGCGTCACCCGCCAGGGCCGGAGCGTGAACGAGATGACGTAGAAGTTCACGAACATCCACAGCATCGTCCAGTACAGCCGCCGGGTGGAGACGGCGTCGGCGTAGGACGGCGCCTGGGACGTGTAGAAGTCCATCGGGGAGACGAAGAACCGGTCGTCGAGCTCGATCTTGCCCTCCTGCTGCAGCCGGCGGAAGAGGGCCGAGCCAGGATACGGCACGAACTTGGACACGGCCACGTCCCACACGCCGAGCACCGCCATGCGGCGGATCAGCCAGAGCGTGCGCCGGAGCGTGGCCGGCGTGTCGTCGGGGAACCCGATGACGATGAAGCAGGACAGCTTCAGCCCACGCTTCACCGCCGATCGCATCGCGTCCATCATGTGACCGAGGTCGACCTGCTTCTTGACGGCCTTGAGGATCTCCGGCGAGCCGCTCTCGGGCGCGAAGGCCAGGGCCCGGCAGCCCGAACGATAGAGCAGGTCGGCCACCTCGGCGTCGAAGACCTCGGCCCGGGTGCCGCTCGGCATCTGCCAGGTGATGTCGAGGTCGCGGGCGATCAGCTCGCGACAGAAGTCCACGATCCACTGGCGCTTCACGATGGCCGTGAGGTCCTGAAAGTCGAAGTTCGTCACCTGGTACTTGCGGGCGTAGAGCTCCATCTCGTCGGCGAGGGCGACGGGATCGCGGGCGATCCAGCGCTGCGTCCACATGCCCGGGTTCGAGCAGAACGTGCACTGGAACGGGCAGCCCCGCGTACCGAGGATCGGGATGGAGCGGCCCAGGTTGATGCCGTTCGTCTGGTGCCGGTCGATGTACTCGGTGATGGGAAATGCGTCCCAGTCCGGCAGCGGGATGGCGTCCACGTCTCGCCGACGCTCCGACAACCCGTTGGCCACCACGCGGTCCCCGCTCCGGAAGGCGATGCCCTTCACCTCGGACAGCGGACGCCCCTGCCGGTGCGCGCGCAGCAGCTCGACGAAGGTCTCCTCCCCCTCGCCCAGCACCACGACGTCGAACGGGCTGGTGGCCAGCACGTGCTCGGGGACCGCGGTGCCGTGCTCGCCGCCCAGCACCAGGAGGGCCTCGGGAAACTTCTCCCGGATCGTCCGGGCCACCCGGTGGGTGAGCGGCCACAAAGTGCTGAACATGCACGTCATCCCGATGACCCGACTGTCGGGGTGGATCCGCCCCACGATCTCGTCGGGCGTCAGCCCCTGCACCATGAAGTCGGCGCGATCCGGATAGGAAGAGACGGCGTCCAGCGCCTCGCCGGTCGCGTCGATCACGCGGTAGTCGAATCCGGCGTCTCGCACCGCCGCCGCCACGTACGCGAGCCCGAGTGGAGGATTCGGGGTGTGCATCTGCAGGCCCGAAAACGTCTTGATTCCCGGTGGGTTAATCAGGGTGATCATGATCAGGCGCTACAAACCAGCCTACCGCACATTGTCTTCAGACCAATCAAGGAACCCGCGCGGTCATCACGCCACCGACCCGGCCGGGCAGGTGCGCTCAGCCGGGGCGGGCCAGCCGTTTCAGCAGCGCGATTTCCGTGGCCACCAGGGCGCCCAGGTCGTAGCGAGAGGTCACCTGCTCCCGCGCGGCCGCCGCCAGGCCGGCGGCCAGGTCGGCGTCGGACAGTACGCGGTCCAGCTGGGCGGCCAGCTCATCCGGCCGATGCGCGTCGAACAGCAGGCCCGTCCGGCCCTCGGCGACCAGCGAGCGATTGCCGTCACAGTCGGAGGCGATGCAGGGTGTCCCCGCGGCCATCGCCTCCAGGAGCACCTTGGGATGGCCTTCGGTGAAGGAGGCCAGGACGAAGGCGTCGGCGGCCGCCATCAGCCCCGCCACCTCGGGATGCGGGACGACCGGGCGGACCTGCAGCGCCACGTCGAGCGCGCGCGCCCGGCTTTCGAGCCTCCCCCGCTCCGGGCCGTCGCCGACCAGCGTGATCCGCACGGGGGCCCGCTTCACGCGGGCCGCCGCCTCGACCAGGGCCCCGAGGTTCTTCTCCTCCGACAGCCGGCCCACGTAGAGCACCTCGCGGACGTCCCGCGGGGGCCGGACCACCGGCCGGAACAGCGTCGTGTCCACCCCGTTGGGGACGAGGTGCACCTCGCCGCGCGGGCGGCGACTCCGCACGTACGTCTCGAGCGCCGGCGTGGTGACGATGACCGCATCCGCCGCGGCCAGCGCGCTCGATTCGACGACCCGCCGGAGCGTACGCGTCAGCGGTGAGCGCGTGAGGGTCGAGTACCGGAAGCCATAGGTGACCACGAAGGGCACGCCGAGCCACCGGCGCGCCACGATGGCGGGAACGGCGCCGGTGATCTGGAACACGCGCAGGACCGAGCAGCCGGCGAGGGCCTGGCGGTGACGCAGCGGCAACAGCAGGGTGTGCAGCCACGGGTGCCCGCGCCCGCGCAGCAGCGTGACGCGCGCGAGCACTTGTGGGTCGGTGGTGAACGCGTCGAGCGACTCCGGCAGGTAGCTGAAGTAGCGGACGGCGTCGAAGGCGCGCGCGTACGGACGCAGGTAGCCATCGACGAGCCGTGTGTGCTGTCCGGTGCGCGCCAGCTCCCCGAGGCCGCCGCGGATGGCCGGCAGCAGCCCCAGGACGCTCATCGCCGCGCCTTGTGGGCCCGGGCGCGGAAGCCAGTGCTGTCGCCCGGCCGGCGCATCGCCGCCTCGCGCTTCCAGCGGCTGAGCCGGTCATAGAGCCGGAGCGAGACACCGCCCACCGCGTCGATGGCGCCGGCCCAGGGTGTGTCGAGCACCACCGGCATCAGCTCGCCGTCCGGCTCGAAGCCCCCGGCCCGCAGCTCGGCCACGAACTCGCCGGCGGTGTACTCGATCTTGTGGTCGGGATCGGAGTAGGCGAACAGTCCGGCCCGGCGCAGCGTGCCGCGCCAGCGCGTCTGGCTGTTCGGCGCCGACACGAGGAGCTGGCCGTCGTCGGTGAGGAGCCGATGGATCTCGCGCAGCACCGCGACGCGCGGCACCAGATGCTCGATGACGTCGAGGAAGAGGATCGTGTCGAACGCGCGGTCGGCGAACGGCAGGGGTCGGGTGATGTCACAGGCAAAGACCCGGGCGTTGTCCACGCGGCGCTCGCGCAGCTCGCGGTCGGCGATCTGCAGCTGCGCATCGTCGTAGTCGACGCCGACGATCGACTGGCAGTGCGGCGCAGCCTGCAACAGGTGCGCGGCGTTGCTGGTGCCGACGTCCAGCACCCGGTCGGTCCGCGACAGGTACGGGATGTACCAGTCGTGCCAGGACTGGTCGACCAGGTGCTTGGGGTGGATCGCGTACGGGCGCTTGCCGGTGAGCTTGACCAGCCGCACGCCAACGGACTTGCCGCGGCGGTTCACCAGATCGACGCCGCGGACGACCAGGCGCGAGAGCGCGTTCACGGGGCGCTCGCCGGCCGGGCCCGCCACGCCTCCACTGCGCTCTCGTACTGCGCGCGGGTGGTCGCCACGCAGCGCTCCCAGCGAAACCAGCGGTCCACGCGCTCGACGTTGGCCGCGCCCTGCTTGGCGCGCAGCGGCGCGTCGCGCAGCAGTCGCAGCAGCGCCTCGACGAACTGCGCCGGGCGCGCGGGATCGCACAGAAAGCCGCCCTCGCCGTCCACGAGGAGCTCCGGGATCGAGCCGCGATCGGACGCCACCACCGGCAGCCCCGAGGACATGGCCTCGCCCACCGCGAGGCCGAAGCCCTCCAGCGCCGACGGGAACACGAAGACATCGGCGAGGTTGAAGTGCTCGGCCTTCTCCGCCTCTGGCACGTAACCGGTGAACCCCACGCGGTCGCCGAGCCCCAGCCTCGCCGCCCGGCGCCGCAGCTCGGGCAACAGCGGCCCACCGCCGGCGATCAGCAGGCGGGCGCCCGGGCCCGCGCGCAGGACGTCGGCCCAGATGTCGAGCAGCAGCGTCAGGTTCTTGCGCGGCTTGAGCCCGCCGAAGAACAGCACGACCGGGCCGTCGCCCAGGCCGTAGCGCGCCAGCAAGTCGGCGCGCGCCGGGCGCGGCGCGAACTGCGCGTCCACACCGTACGGCGCCACCGCCACGTGATCGGTGCGCACGCCCAGGCTCTCCGCGAGCTGCCGGCGCGCGAACTCGCTGCCGACGATCACACGATCGCACGCCTCGACCACGCGCTTTTCGATCACCCGGTTCAGCGGATCGGCATCGAGGTGATGGTGGTGGGCCACGAGCGGCACGTCCAGTCGCCACCGGCGGCGGGCCCACAGAGCGCCCGGCCCGATGAAGCGCAGCGAGTGCACGCGAAGCAGGTCGAAGCCGACCCGGCGGTGGACGCGATGGATGGCCGGCGGGACCACGAACGGCGCCACCCACCAGCGGAGCCCGCGGCGGATCGAGAACCGGTGCACCGTCCAGTTCGGCACACCGATCGGGTGCGGCTTGCCGCGGGCCAGGATCAGCTCCACGTGCACACCGTCGCGGCCCAGGCGCGTGAGCAGCTCGCGCTCGTAGGTCTCGCCCCCCGAGGTCGTCTCCGGGCTCACGCCGCAGTGCGGAGAGCAGAGCGCGAGCGCGTTCATCGCGTCGCCACGATCAGGTAGCCCCCCACGAACGACGCGAACTCCGAGCGCTGCACGCTGGGCGTCGCGTCGAGACGCGCCAGGAGGTCGAGGAGCGGAAACAGGCCATAGCCGAGGTGGCGGACGCCGGCCGGCGCACGCAGGACGAGGAAGCGGACCAGCCCGGCCAGGTGGGTGAAGTACCCGCCCTGGGGCGCGATGCGCACCGGCCGGAGTCCCGCCTCGGCCAGCAGGCGCGCCCACATCGTCTCGGTGAACCGCGCGTAGTCGCCGGGGTCGCCGTGCAGTCGCTCGAGAAACGGCGCCGTCGCCACCAGGTGGCCGCCGGACCGCAGCACGCGCGCGCACTCGCGGAGGGCGGCCGCGGGATCCGGCACGTGCTCGAGCACCTCCGTGGCCTTGACCGCGTCGAAGGCGCCGGATTGAAACGGCAGGGCGACGATGTCGGCGCGCACGTCGCAGGCTCCGGCAAGGTCGGCCACCACCCAACGGGACCCGGCCGGCGGCCGGAAGCGCCCGCGCAGACGCGCGCCGCCGACGTCGAGAACCCGGCCGCGAAAGTGATGGGCCAGCGATTCCAGGTCGGCGTCCACGCGCTTGCGCCGGTACGACACACCCAGGTAGTACCCGAGTGCGGAGGTCATGCCGGCCTCGTCGTCGGGCTTTCGTAGGCTTCGAGGAGCGACGCCACGACGCGCTCCTCGTCGAACATGGTGGCGGCGCGAGCGGCCGCGGCGGCGCCCATCTGCGCCCGACGCTCGGGATCTCGCAGCAGCGCGCTGATGGCCGCGGCCAGCGCGGGCGCGTCGCCGCGCGGCACGAGGAGCCCGCTGACGCCATCCTCGACGGCTTCGGGGCTTCCGCCCACGGCCGTGGCCACGACCGGGCGACCCAGCCACATGGCCTCGACGATCACGCGACTGAGTGGCTCGGGCCAGATGGATGGCACCACGACGACGTCAGCCTCTCGGTAGAGGGGGAAGAGCATGTCATGGGTCAGCGAGTCGACGGCATGGACATCGGGCGCGGACGGCAGCGGCATCTCGCCCTTCCCGGCGAAGACGAAGCGCGCGCCCGGCACGGCGGCCCGGATAGCGTCGAGCGCGTCGACCAGCACGCGCGTTCCTTTCCCGAACGACCGCTTGCCGGCGTAGAGCACCAGCGGTCCGGGACCGATCTGGAGCCGCTCACGGACGCGCGCGGCCGCGGCGGCGTCGGGACGAGGTCCCGACGGCGGCAGCGTGTACACGACGTGGCGCCGGGATGCCGGCACCAGGCGCTCGGGGAAGAGCGACAGGATGCCTTTGCTCACGCCGATGACTCCGTCGACTTTCTGCAAGGCTCGCCCCGTCCCCTGCTGATCGCGCCACGCCCAGCGCAGGCGCAGGCGACGGATGGCGCGCCGCAGGCCCCGCTGCTCCGGCTCGTAGTGACGGAGATAGAACGGCACGCAGCGACCGACGTACTGCTCGGTCGTGCAATCGAACGTCGTCCGCGGCTCGAACAGCGTGCAGGCGCCGAGCGGGCAGAGCAGCCCCACGTCGCGCACCGTGACGAAGGCGGGCAACCGACACCGCTGCGCGGCCGCCACGGCGGCCACCAGCGCGCCTTTGCTCTGCGCGTGGATCAGATCGGCGCCCTCCTGCCGCGCCAGCCGCTCGATCTGACGAGCGAAGGAGCGCCGGAAGAGCGGGTTGCTGCGGATCCGCCAGCCGGCCTCCCGGGTGCCCGGCGACATATGCACGGGAGACGGCACGCGATGGATGGTCACGCCGTCGCGGTCTTCCCGCGTCGCGGCGCCGTAGTTGGGCGTCACCACGACGACCCGACGCCCGTGGCGGGCCAGCGCGCTGGCCCACGCCGCATTCGTCCACTCCGCGCCACCGGGCGCGAAGGGCGGATAGTACTCGCTGGCGAACAGGACCGTCTTGATCACGGCGCGCTCACGGCTTGCGGACCACCAGCTCGATGAACGGCGACGTGCCGGTCACGCGGTAGTACGCGCCGGTCAGCGTCCGCAGCGGTCCCACCGACTCGCGCGCCGGCGTGTCGTCGTGAAGCGTGGCGCTGGTTGCACCGGCCCGGGCGAACGCGCGGCGCAGTCGCGCGACGGTCAGCCGTCGCAGCGTGGCCAGATAGGCGGTGGGGCGGCCACGCAGCGTCAGATAGGCCCGGGCCAGCGGCCCCGGCAGGAACGGGGCCCAGAAGACCTTGTAGTGGCCCTCCCACCACGACCACGCGTTCGGCGTGTGCACGTAGATGACGCCGCCGGGGCGGGTCACGCGCACCATCTCGGCCACCGTGGCCTCCACCGAGGCGACGTGCTCGATCACCGAGAAGCAGTACACGACGTCGAACACGCCCTCACGGAACGGCAGCCGCTCGGCCTCGGCCCGCACGTACGCGCTGCGGTCGCTGCCGTGCTTGGCGCCGCAGATGGCGATGGCCTCGGCGTCGGCGTCCATGCCGACGATCCGCGCTCCCGCCGCGGCGGCCACCGCGTTGAACCCGCCAGTGCCGCAGCCGACGTTGAGGATCCGTCCGGCCAGCGCGTCGGGACCGAGGACGGTCCGCAGCCGGTCGAAGTGCCCCCGCTCCTGGGCCTCTTCTTCCTGGCGGAGATCCACCAGCGTGGGCCAGCCGGGGATCCCGAGCGTGTCCCGGTAGTACGCGGTGTAGTAGCGGCGCAGCCGCTCGCGCAGCTCCACCACCGCGCTCACTTCAGGCAGGCGACCAGCGCGTCGATCACCGCCTGCCGCTCCTCGGGCGTGATGCCGACCGAGGACGGCAGGCACAGGCCGCGGTCCCACAGCCGGTCGGCGATCTCGATCGGCCCCGTGCGGGCGTCGCGGAACGGCGGCTGGCGGTGCAGCGGGTGCCACACCGGGCGGACCCCGATGCCGGCGGCGTTGAGGTCGCGGATCAGCGCGCGCAGATCGGGAACGCGCCGCGCGTCGACCAGCACGGTCGGCAGCCACCAGTTCGACCGCGCCCACGACGCCTCGCGGAACGGCGTCACGCCGTCCACGCGCTCGAGGGCCTGCGCATAGGCGACGGCCGTCGCGCGCTTGCGGTCGAGGAAGTCCTCCAGCTGCTCGAGCTGCGCCGCCCCGATCGCCGCCTGCAGATTCGTCAGGCGGTAGTTAAAGCCCACCTCGTCGTGCACCCACTCGAGCGGATCGCTGCGCGCCTGCGTGGAGAGCGCGCGCACCCGCGCGGCCACCTCCGCGTGGCGCGTCAGCACCATGCCGCCGCCGCCGCACGTGATGATCTTGTTGCCGTTGAACGACAGGCAGCCGGACGAGCCGTCGGCGCCGACCCGCCGGCCCCGGTAGAAGGCGCCCAGCGACTCGGTGGCGTCCTCCACCATGGCCAGCGGCCAGCGCGTGCAGATCTCCAGCAGCGGATCGAGATCGCACGGGTGGCCGTAGAGGTGCACCGGCACCATGGCGCTCACGCGGCGGCCGGTGACGCGATCGATCACCACGCCGGCGCGGACCTCGCACTCCCGCGTCAGGAAGTCGGCGACCTTCTCGGGATCGAGGCCCCACGTGACCGGCTCGACATCGAGGAACACCGGATGGGCGCCCGCGTGGACGATGGCACCGGCGGTGGCAATGAAGGTCAGCGTGGGTGTCAGCACCTCATCGTCGGGGCGGACACCGGCCGCGCTCAGCGCCAGGTGCAAGGCGGCGCTGCCGTTGACGATGGCGACCGCGTGGGGCACGCCGACGTAGGCGGCCGTCTCGCGCTCGAACCGCTCGACGAAGGGCCCGGCCGATGACACCCAGTTGGTGTCCAGGCACTCCTTGACGTACTTCCACTCGTTGCCGCCGAGATGCGGGACTGCGTTGGGAATCTGGCGTCGCGCCGTCACGACCGCGTGCCCTCCTGTTGCCACCACGCGCGATACCAGTCGAGCGTCTCGGCCACGCCGGCCTCGAGCGACACCTTGGGCGTCAGGCCGGTCAGCGCGTGCAGCCGCGTAAGATCGGGACAGCGCCGCTCGGGAGAGCCGACCGGCGCCGACCGCCGCTCGAGCGCGGGCGCGTATCCGGCGCGCCGGCACATGAGCACGGCGAGATCCTCGATGACCGTCTCGTCGCTGTCGTTGCCGATGTTCACGACGTGGCCGGCCGCGCTCTCGGTCGTGGCCAGCCGCAGCGTGGCCTCCACCGCGTCGGCGACGTGGCAGAACGCACGCCGCTGGCCCGGCCCGTAGACGAGGAAGGGGTCCTCGCGCCGGATCGCGCGCAGCGCCATCTCGGGGATCACGTGATCGGCGCCCATGCGCGGGCCGTACACGTTGTGGTAGCGCCCGATGACCCAGCGCAGGCCGCGCGCGCGACCCGCGTGGATCACCGCCGCCTCGCCGAGGAGCTTGCTGATGGCGTAGGCGGCGCGCGGCGCGGCGGCGTCCGCGATGGCCAGCGGCACGTCCTCGGGCGTCGGCACCGGCGCCAGGCCGAGCCCGACCGAGCCCGCGTACACCTCGCTGGTCGAGGAGAAAAAGAGCGTCTCGCCGGCGGCGGGCAGCCAGTCGAGCACCGCCATCAGGGCCAGCGTGTTGGTGCGGATGACGCGGGCGGGATCGCGCTCGACGTTGCGCACGCCGACCACCGCCGCCAGCATGTAGACCTGATCCCACTGCCGCGACAGCCCGTCCAGCGCGCCGGGCGCCGTGAGATCAGCCTGGACGAATCGCACGCCCGGCCGGGCACAGAGCTCCGCCAGCACCGCGTCCGACCGGCCGCGGGAGAGATCGTCGACCAGCGTCAGCGCGCGGCCCTCGTCGGCCAGCCGCGCGGCCAGATGGGCGCCGACGAAGCCCGCGCCGCCGAGGACGAGGACTCTAGCCATATCCGATGGCCGCGTACCCGACGCCGGCCTGACGCACGGCGTCCTCGTCGAGGATCCGCCACGCGTCGAAGACGACCGCCGGCCGCCGCAGCGTCGGGAGCAGCGCGCCGAGATCGAGCTTGGCGTATTCGGGATGGTTCGACGTCAGCAACACCGCATCGGCGCCGGCGAACGCGGCCTCGACCGACACCGGCGAGGCGCCCAGGCCGGCGATGACCTCGGGGCCCACGAGGTAGTCGTGGCCGCGCAGCTCGAGACCCGCGGCCCGGAACAGCGGCAGCATCGGCGACACCGGCGCGCCGCGCATGTCGTCGGTCGGCGGCCAGCCCTTGTAGGCCCAGCCGAGCACCGACAGCCGGGCGCCTTCGGCGCGGCCGCGCGCAGCCCGGATCAGCGCCGCCAGCCGCTCGGCCACGTGCACCGGCAGCGCCTCGTTCAGGTGGCGCGCGGCGCCGATCAGGTACGGCGTGTAGCCGACTCCGGCCGCCGCCGAGAGCAGGATGTAGGGATCCTTCGAGAGGCAGCCGCCGCCCACGAAGCCGGGCTTGGCGAGATCCGGCCGCGGGTACTCGACGTTGGCGCCGTGGATGACCTCGAGCGGATCGAGGCCGAACCGCTCGGCGAGCAACGCGACCTCGTTGCCGTAGCCGTAGATCAGATCGGTGTGACAGTTGTTGACGAGCTTGACCATCTCCGCCGTCTCGAGCGACGACACCCGCACGACCCGCCGGGTCAGCCGCGAGAACAGCTCGGCCGCCGCCGCGGCGCTGGCCCCGTCGAGCCCACCGACCACCTGCGGCAGCTCTTCCAGCTCGCGCAGCGCCTGCCCCTGGATGGTGCGCTCGGGCGCGAAGGCCAGCCGCGGTGACGGCCAGTGGGCCGCCAGCACGGGCAGCACGATGGCGCGCGTCGCGCCGACCGGCACGGTGCTGCGCACCACGACGAGCGTGTCGGCACGGCCGCGCTCGGCCACGTGGCGCGCGGCCCCGGCGAGATTCTCCAGCTGCGGGCGCCCCGAGTCGTCGACCGGGGTCGAGACGCAGATGATGGCGACGTCCACGACACCCGCCGGCAGCTCGTCGCTCACGTGGATACGCGAGCCGAGCCACTGGCCGAGGCCGTCCTCGAGTCCCGGCTCGAACAGGTGAGCCCGGCCTTCGCGGAGGGCGCCCAGCACACGCGGCGACTTGTCGACGCCGTGCACGACGATGCCCTTGCGGGCCAGCGCGACCGTGAGGGTCAGGCCGACGTAGCCCAGCCCGACGATGCCTACCGCGTTCAGTCGAGGAGTCCTTCAGCGACGTCCCGATTGGCGCGCTGGACGTCACCATCTCGTCCGACGTCGAGCCAGTAATCGCGGATCGGGAACGCCACCACCGTCCTCCCTCTCCCTTTCAGCAACCGGATCAAATCGGTGGCGTCGAAGGCACGCTCACGTGGGATCAGCGGCACCACTGTCGGTTCTACGACGTACACCCCAGCGTTGATGAGGAAGTCCAGCCGCGGCTTCTCTTCGACTTCGGCCAACTGCTCGCCGTCCACGCGCAGCACGCCGTAAGGCACCTCGACCGTGTGCGGCACAGCCCCGACGGTCAGATCGGCGTGGCAGCGGTGGTGGAAGTTCAGCATTCCCAGGAAATCACACCGAGTCAGGATGTCTCCGTTGACCAGAAAGAACGGCATAGAGAGCGACTCGGGCAGCTGCGCGAGCGCGCCGGCAGTGCCAAGAGGCGCGTTCTCGCGCACGTATTGGATGTGCACGCCGAGTCGGCTGCCGTCCCCGAAGTGCTTCTCGATCATCTCGGATTTGTAGCGGACCGTGACAAAGAACTGTGAGATGCCGGCCGCGCGCAGGCGCTCGATCAGAATCTCCAGCAGTGGCTTGCCGCCGACCCGCAGGAGTGGCTTGGGCACGTCCTCGCTGAACGTACGCATGCGGCGGCCATCGCCGCCGGCCATTACCACGGCCGCGTTCGGCAACGGGACAGGGCGCAAGAGGTCTTCGAACAGCATGACATCGACGAGCCGCCCACTCGAATCGAGCACGGGCAGATGACGAAGGCTCCGCT
>Ga0207706_10005079_pt1 | contig 12296 bp, 11 predicted proteins | sample KBSC53metaG_FD_184318 | JGI IMG/M metagenome (GOLD analysis project Ga0207706, IMG submission 184318) | Corn rhizosphere microbial communities from Kellogg Biological Station, Michigan, USA - KBS C5-3 metaG (SPAdes) (version 2) | ecosystem: Host-associated > Plants > Roots > Rhizosphere > Soil ... | reverse complement strand
CGGACTGACGTTACAAAGCTTAAGCGCGGTCGGACCCCACCGGGCAACAGAAGGGGATTCCAGCGGCACGGGAGGCGCCGGGCAACAGAAGCCTCCCACCTCCCGCTGAATCGCAATTGCAAAGCGCATCCGCTCCCGTCAGGCTGCAACGCTCAATCGGGAGGGGACCATCATGCGCCGTGTTTTTGCAGCAGCACTTCTTGCCACCTGCGCGACTGCCGCAATTGCCGAGCCGACACCCAAAGAGCAGTTGCTCGTGCCGCCAAGCGACGCAGCGCATTATGTCGTCGTTTCCACTGCCGGAAAGCATGGAGACGATTATGCCTGGACGATGCCGGACGGGCGCCTTGCCTTCCGTGAATCCATTCTTCTTCGCGGCCTGACGTTCGAAACCGACGAGACGATGCGGGTGGGTCCGGACGGAATGCCGTCCGAAATCGTCATCCGCGGAGTCACGCCGAGCGGCGACGCAGCCGAAAGCTTCAGCATTTCAAATGGCCAGGCGAGCTGGACCAGCCCGGTCGACAAGGGCAGCGCGGCCTATGCTCCCGAATCCTTCTACCTGGCCCAAGGCGGTCCGTTTCTCAGTGTCGCGCCCCAGGTCGATGGGCTCATGGCCGCCGGCCGCGCCGGGCTGGCGCTCCTGCCGTCGGGCAAGGCGACCTTCGACAAGGTGACTTCGCTCGAGGTGGACGGCGCGCAAGGAAAGAAGACCGTCGATTTGGTTCTCGTCAAAGGCACCGCCCAGTCGCCGCAGCCGGTTTGGGTGGAGAATGGCAAGTTCTTCGGAGTTCTCGCGGGGCTGGGCCTGCTGCCCGCGGGATACGAGGGCAATCTTGATAAGCTGCAGGCGGCGCAGGATGCGGCGATCGCAGCGCTCGCTCCGGCGACTGCGGCCAGGTTCCTCACGGCGGATGCAAAGCGGCCCGTGTTGTTCAGCAACGTCAAGATGTACGACGCGGAGAAGCGGCAGTTCCTCGCTGGCCGATACGTCCTGACCGAGGACGGCAAGATCGTCAGCGTCGGCACCGCCGCCCCCTCGAAGCTTCCCGCGGGCACGCGCACGATCGACGGCAGCGGCAAGACTCTCGTTCCGGGCCTGTGGGACAGCCACATGCATGTCGCGGACGATTTCACGGCGGTCAGCGAGCTCGCCCTTGGAGTCACCAACTGCCGCAACCCGGGCGGCCCAATCGAGCTCGAGGTATCGCAGCGCGAGAGGCGCAACTCGGGCAAGCTGCTTGCGCCCGAATGCTGGGATTCTGTCATCGTCGACCAGAAGGGCCCGCTGGTCGCCCAAGGCAGCCTCGCGGTGTCGAGCCTGGACGAGACCCTCGCCGCGGTGCGCAAGATCAAGGCGAACAACCTGACGGCGGTGAAATTCTACACATCCATGAAGCCCGAATGGATAGCGCCCGGCGCCAAGTTGGCGCACGAGCTGGGCCTTCACGTCCACGGGCATATCCCGGCCGGAATGCGGACGCTGGACGCGATCAATGCCGGCTACGACGAGATCACGCATATCTATTTCGCGACGATGCAGGCGATGCCGGACGAGGTGGTCGCCAAGGCTAACACGACGATGCGGATGCTCGGACCCGGCAAATATTTCAAGGACGTGGACCTCGACGCGGAGCCGATGAAGACCGTCATCAAGACGATGGCGGAGAAGCAGATCACGCTCGATCCGACTTTGGTCGTCGTCGAAGGCGTGCTGCTGGCCAATGCGGGCACGGTCGCGCCTGCCTATGCGCCCTATGTCGGGACGCTCCCGGCGGCCACTGAACGTGGGTTCAAAGCCGGGCCTATCCCGTACCTGCCGGGGATGACGAGAGCCGATGCCCAGGCCAGCGTCGACCATATGGGAGAATATGTCGCCAGGCTGTACCGCGCCGGCGTTCCCATCGTCGCCGGAACCGACGGCTATGGAATGGAGATCGTGCGTGAGCTGGAGCTGTACGTGAAGGGCGGGCTGACCCCCGCAGAGGCACTGGCGACGGCGACCTTCATCCCGGCGCGCAACGTGAAGGCCGACAAGCGCACCGGCTCGATCGCGGTGGGCAAGGAAGCCGATCTGCTGCTGGTCGACGGAGACCCGGAAAAGACCATCGGCGACCTTCGGCATGTCGACCAGGTCATGAGCGACGGCGTGCTGATGGACGGCGATGCCTTGCGCGAGGCCGCGGGCTTCGGCGGAAAGCCCAAGTAGGAGTCCGGCCCCCCGACTTCGACTGCCTTTCGCTCGCAACTGAATTGCTCTAACGAAGCGCGATTCCGTTCGGGGGCCGCATTCGAATGGCCGACATTTTCGTATCCTACGGCAGATCGACGGAATCGCAGGCCAAGCAGGTCGTCGATGCTCTCCGGGCAGCAGGTTACAGCGTCTGGCGGGATGACGAGCTGCCCGCACATCGATCCTACGGCGACGTGATCGAAGAACGGCTTCGCTCGGCAAAGGCGGTGGTCGTCCTGTGGTCCGCGGAAGCCGCGCGCTCGCAGTGGGTCAGGGCGGAAGCGGATATTGCCCGCGAGGCAGGGACTCTCGTCCAGGTGACGATCGACGGAACGATCCCGCCGCTGCCTTTCAACCAGATCCAGTGCGCCGACCTCAATGGCTGGAGCGGCGACTCTACGTCAGCCGGCTGGCGCAAGGTCGAGAGCAGCGTCTCGCTCCTCGTCGGGACTGCGGCAGAGGGTGAAGCGCCCGCCGAGCCTAAGGCCGCTCCGCCGAGGCGCGTCTCGATACTCGTCCTTCCGTTCATCAACCTCAGCGGCGACGCGGAGCAGGAATATTTCAGCGACGGGATCACCGACGACATCATCACCGATTTGTCCAAGGTGTCGGCGCTCTCCGTGGTCGCGCGCAACACCGCCTTCACGTTCAAGGGGCAGACCATCGATGCGGCCCAGCTTGCAGGCCAACTCAAGGTCACGCACATCCTCGAAGGCAGCATCCGCAAGTCGGGAGACCGCGTTCGGGTCAATGCACAGCTCATCGACGCCGAAGCGGGCGATCATGTGTGGGCGGACCGGTACGACCGCGACCTCACCGATATCTTCGCCATCCAGGACGAGATCTCGAAGGCGATCGTCTCGGCCCTTAGAGTGAAGCTGTTGCCGAAGGAAAAGAAGGCGATCGAGCAGCGGGGCACGTCGAGCGTCGAGGCCTACAACCTCTATTTGATGGCTCGCCAGCACTGGATCAGCGGCAACGACGGCGACATCCGCCGGGACGAAATCGTCATCCGTCTCGCCACTCAGGCCACGGATATCGACCCGGACTACGCGAAATCGTGGGCATTGATGGCGCTGGCGCAGTGCGAATTGCACTTCACCCAGGACAAGGACGTGAATGCCTTGCCGGCGGCCGAACGGGCGCTCGAGCTGGACCCGAACCTGCCCGAGGCACTGTGCGTCAAGGCACGGTATCTCGCGGAGAAGGACGGCAAGCCGGAGGAGGCCGACCGCCTGATCCAGCTGGCCCTGCGCATCGATCCGGAATCCTGGGAGGTGAACAAGGAAGCGGCGCGCCTGCTCAGTCGCGGCGGCAAGATGCGCGAAGCCATTCCCTATTACGAGAAAGCCGCCTTGCTGGCTGAATCTGACTTTCAATCCACCGGAATGCTCGGCACCTGCTACGCCGCTGTTGGGGACGAGAAGGAACTGCAGCGCACCGCCCGGATGACCGTAGAGCGAGCCGAGCGAGCGCTGACACAGGATCCAGCGAACGGCTCCGCCTTGGGCTTCGGCGCCCATGCCCTTGCGATCCTCCGTGACGGCGAACGCGCCAAGGAATGGATCAAGCGCGCCCTATTGATGGATCCCGACAATTTCACGATGCGCTGGAACCTGACGTGCGCTTTGTCGCGTCATCTTCAGGACGTGGACGGCGCCATCGAGCTGCTCAAGACCTTCGTCGACCGAGCTCCTCCGGCAATGGTCAAATATCTGCGCCTCGATACCGATCTCGATCCGCTACGCGACGACGACCGCTTCGAGAAGCTCGTTGCCGCCGCCGAAGAGAGGGTCGGCTTCACCAACGCGGGGGCGGCTGAGACCGAAGCGTCGCCCGGCAACGCTATCGCTTCCTGAGTTCGTCCCGGATTTCGGTCAGCAGCTGCACTTCGGTCGGCCCTCCGGCTTCCTCCTGCCTGCGCATCGCCTTGGTCGCTGCACGGATCAGAAGGAAGATGATGAAGGCGAGGATAAGGAAGTCGATGACGACCGTTATGAACTGGCCCCACCCGAGCGCCGGCGCTCCGGCCGCCTTGAGGGCCGCATAATCCGTCATGCTTCCGCGGTAATCCGCCGGCACCGGCCCCAGCAGGGTGAAATGGCTCGAGAAGTCGAGCCCGCCGAAGATTGCGCCGATGATCGGCATGATGATGTCGCTGGTGAGGCTCGTCGCGATCTTCGCGAAGGCGGCGCCTATGATGACGGCCACTGCGAGATCGAGGACGTTGCCCCGCGCGATGAAAGCCTTGAACTCTTTCAGCATAGGCACCTCCGAAATCAACGCCAGCAGCGTTGAATGCGTATCACCGGGTCTCTACCTATCATCGACTTCGTTATTCAGGGGAAATGAAATGACCAGACTTCGCCGACTTGGGCTGTTCGCTCCGCTTGTCGCTCTTTCCCTGGCCGGTTGCGGGCTCAACAGCGTTCCGACCGCCGAAGAGAATGTGAATGCGAAGTGGGGACAGGTTCAGGCGGAATATCAGCGCCGGGCAGATCTCATCCCGAACCTCGTCGCGACTGTGAAGGGCTATGCCGCGCAGGAACGCACGGTCCTTGAAGAGGTGACGAACGCGCGGGCGAACGCGACGCGGGTTCAGCTCAACGCCGACGACCTCGACGATCCGGCCAAGGTCCAGGCGTTCAACGCGGCTCAGGCGCGGCTGACGAACGCAATCATTCCCCTCCAGAGGCTCCAGGAAGCCTATCCCGAGCTCAAGTCCAACGAGAACTTCCTGACGCTTCAAAGCCAGATCGAGGGGACGGAGAATTCAATCCTTGTGGCCCGCAAGGATTATAACGAGGCCGTCCAGGCCTATAACACGCGTATCCGCACCTTCCCCGACGCGATCGGAGCGAAGATATTCTATGGCGCCAAGCCGAAGGTGCCGTTCGAGGCCGCCGCGGGCTCGCAGGACGCGCCGACCGTGGACTTCAATACGACTGGATAATCCGTCATCCCGGCACAGGCCGGGATCTCAGGGAAGTGATGCACATGCGCCTTCGGCTCTTTCGTACTGAGGCCCCGGCCTTCGCCGGGGCGACGTGGATCGCGCTCCTGTTGCTGGCGGTGCTCGTGGCAACGCCCGCTTTCGCCCAGAACTTCCCGAAGCTCACCGGCCGGGTCGTCGACCAGGCGAATATCCTCACTCCGGAGCAGGAGCTCGACCTTTCGTCGAAGAGCGACGCTCTCGAGGCGCAGACAGGACGGCAGTTCGTCGTCGCCACCGTCAACAGCCTCGAGGGCCGGCCGATCGAGGATTACGGCTATCGTCTCGGCCGGGCCTGGGGCATCGGCCAGAAGGGCGAGGACAATGGGGTGATCCTCCTCGTCGCGCCAAAGGAGCGAAAGGTCCGCATCGAGACCGGCTACGGTGCGCGCGTGTTCCTGACGGACGCGGTTTCCAGCATCATCATCCGCAACTCGATCCTGCCCCAGTTCCGCAAGGGCGATTACGGCGCAGGGATCGAAGCGGGGGCCAACGAGATCATCAAGCAGATGAGCCTGCCGCCCGACCAGGCCAAGGCGAAGGCGGCTGAGGCCGAGCAGGCGCAGCAGGCGCGCCGGCGCTCCGGCGGAGGAGCATTGCCAGCGATCTTCTGGGTGATGATTTTCGGGTTTGTCCTGCTCTCGATGGCAAGGCGCGCGGGCGGCCGGCGCTATCGCACGCGGCGCGGCGGAATCAGCCCTTGGATCGTCCTCTGGGGCCTCAATGAAGCGGCAAGCGCGTCGCGCCGAGGCGGCTGGGCCGGCGGCTCATTCGGTGGCGGAGGCGGCTGGGGCGGCGGAGGCGGCTTCGGCGGTTTCTCAGGCGGCGGAGGTTCGTTCGGCGGCGGCGGAGCGTCCGGTTCATGGTGATGAAGCTGACCGAGGCTGACCACGAGAAGGTCAGCAAGGCCATAGCCGCGGCCGAAGCGACGACGGACGGCGAGATCGTAGCGGTAACCACGCCGCTGAGCGATCCCTATCATGACGTCGGCCTGCACTGGGCGGTCGCGATGCTGATCCTTGTCCTCGCCTGGGCTGCATGGCGGCCGGACTGGCTGCAATGGTGGTTCGACCTCTTCTTCGGCGGCTGGCGACCCGAGCCGACGTTGAGCGAGCTTTTGACGTTCCTGATGGTCCTCGCCGTCCTGAAGTTCACCGTCGTCCTGCTGATCCTCAAATGGATGCCGCTTCGCCTCGCGCTGACTCCATCGGCGACGAAGCATCGCCGGGTGCGAAGGCGCGCGGTCGCCATCTTCAAGGCCGCGGCCGAGCGGCGGACGCAGGACCGCGTGGGAATACTGATCTATCTCTCGACCGGCGAGCGCCGCGCCGAGATCGTCGCCGACGAGGCCATCACGAAAGTGACGACTCCGGAGACCTGGGGCGAGGCGATGGCGAGCCTGCTCGCCGATGTGCGTGACGGGCGGCCGGGCGACGGAATATGCGCCGCAATCCAGCAGATCGGGATCGTGCTTGCCGAGCATTTCCCGAAAAGCAGCGGCAATCCCAACGAGATCCCGGACAAGCTGATCGAGCTATGACCGATGACAGCGATGCGCCCGTCCAGACGATGTGGGCGGGCAAGTACATCAGTGTCTTGAAACGGGGCCGCTGGGAATATGTGTCGCGCACCGGAAGCATCAATGCGGTGGTCATCCTCGCCGAGCACGACGGGAAGGTGATCCTGATCGAACAATATCGCGTTCCGGTCGGGGCGCGTTGCCTGGAGCTCCCGGCAGGCCTCGTCGGTGACGAGGACGAGCATGCGACGGTCGAAGGGACTGCTGTAAACGAGCTGGAAGAGGAAACCGGCTTCACCGCCGAACGGATCGAGCGCCTGGGAGAGTTCCACAGCTCGCCGGGAATGGTCGCGGAAAGCTTCACGCTTGTGCGCGCTCACGGCGTGCGGAAGGTTGGGAAGGGCGGCGGGAACGAGCATGAGGACATCACGGTCCACCTCGTCTCCCGCGAGGACATTCCGGCGTTCGTCCAGTCCCGGCGCGATGCCGGGAGCGCAATCGACGTGAAGCTGCTGCTTTTCGCCGGTTTCTAAAGTCGCGCCTTTTCCGCTTCGGCCCAGGCGAGATCGGCGAGCGGTTCCAGCCTCTGGACCATCTGGGCGGCGTGGGCGGAAGATGCCGTGCCGCGGACGATACGGCCCTTGATCCCGTGAAGGATCGCCGCGAGCCGGAACATGCAGAAAACGATCAGATAGTCCTTGTCGCGCAAATGGTCGCGGCTTGTGCGGCGGCAGTAGGCGGCGACATATTCCTCCTCTGACGGGATCCCAAGCGGCTCGAGCTCCAGGCCCCGCAAACCGGCGAACAGCTCCTGCGGCATTCGGTACATCAGCAGGTGATAAGTGAAGTCCGCGGCCGGATCGCCGAGCGTCGACAGTTCCCAGTCGAGCACCGCGCGTACCACCGGCTTTTCGCCGTCAAAAATCATATTGTCGCAGCGGAAATCGCCATGGACCACGCTCGACCGGCCGCTGTCGGGAGGCAAATGCTTCTCGAGCCAGCCGACCAGCCGATCCATCGACCCGATGCGCCCCGCCTCGACGTCACCGATATATTGCCTCGACCAGCGGGCGACCTGCCTTTCGACGAAGCCGCCGGGCTTGCCGTAATCGCCGAGGCCGATTTCGTGCGGGTCGAAATTGTGAAGCTGAGCGATGGTCGCGTTCATTGAACCGAACGCAGCGGCGCGGTCGTCGGCCGTCAGTCCCGGCAGCCGCGCCTCCCAGAAGATCCGGCCCTCGACCATGTCCATGACGTAGAAGGGCGTGCCGATGACGCTCTCGTCCTCGCACAGGCCGTAAACCTCGGCGACCGGAAAACCCTGCAGTCCGAGCGCGGCCAACACCCGATATTCGCGATCGACCGCATGGGCGCCTGGAAGCAGCTTTCCCGGCGGCTTGCGGCGCAGGACGTACGCGCCGGTGGGTGAATCGACTCGGTAGGTCGGATTCGATTGCCCGCCCTTGAACTGGCTGGCCTGGATCGGTCCTTGAAAGCCTGGAACATGTTCACCCAGCCACACCTCGAGCGCATGTTCGTCGAAGCGCAGCCTCTCAGTGACGGGCCGGGTGCCACTATTGGCTTGCGTGCGGTCCATTGGGGATGTCTATCAGTGAACCCGCTCCTGTCACACGCGTTGGCAAACCATGGCTCGCCTGATCCACCTTTCCGACCTCCACTTCGGCGCTCACGACCCGGAACTGGTCCGCGGAGTCGAGCGAAAAGTGGCCGAAGCAAAGCCCGATCTCGTCGTCATCAGCGGCGATTTCACTCAGCGCGCACGCACCGAGCAGTTCCAGGAAGCGTGCCAGTTCCTCGAGCGGCTCCGCGACGCCGGCCACGAAGTGCTGGCGGTGCCGGGCAACCATGACGTGCCGCTCTACGACGTGCTTCGCCGGTTCCTGTCGCCGCTCACGCGCTACATGCGCTACATCGACGACACGCTCTGCCCGCTGCAGGAGATACCTGGCGCGACCGTGCTCGGGATCAACACCGCCCGATCGCTGACCTTCAAGGACGGACGGATCAGCGAGGAGCAGATGCAGTTCATCCACGATACGTTCGAGCGCACCGACCCGGACGCGACCCGAATCCTCGTCACTCATCATCCGCTGTTCGCGATCCCCGTCGGCGAGACCGCCACCCGCGCAGTGGGGCGGAGCGAACTCGCGCTCGACGCAATCGCCGGCGCCGGCGTCGACATGCTGCTCGCCGGACACAATCACGACGCCTCGATCCACAGCGCGCGTGACCTCGTGACCCGGGCCGGACCGTCGCTGGTCATCCAGGCCGGCACTGCAACTTCAACCCGGGTTCGGGAGCAGGAGCAAAGCTTCAACCGAATCGATATCGAGGGGCCGAAGGTCGCGGTGACCGTGGAACGTTGGAACGGGTCGGACTTCGCGGCTCGGGACGCCCAGCGCTACGAGCGGCAGGGCGATCACTGGCGCATCGCGGAGGGTGTCGACGAGCCGGCCCACTAGCCCGCCTTTCCCGCGCGCATTAGAGCCGCTGAATGATCCTCGGGTTCGATGTCGACGATTTCGTAGAGCGGGTCCTCGCCGAGGATTTGGGTGAAGGCGGCGACGTCACTTCGAACGCAACCATCGCCGCCAATGCGCGCTTCACCGCCGAGCTCGTGGCTCGTGAGCCCATGGTCGTTGCGGGCCTCGACGTGGCCGAGGCCTTTTTTCGTGCACTCGACCCGGAAGTGATCGCCGAACAACTGACGCGCGACGGGTCTCGCATCGATGCGGGTGAGGTCCTGATGCGGCTCACTGGAAACGCGCGCGCCATGCTCGCGGCGGAGCGGTCGGCTCTCAACACGCTGCAGCATCTCTCGGGCATCGCGACTCTGACCCGGAAATATGTCGACTCGATCGGAGGGACGGGCGCGACGTTGCTGGACACTCGAAAGACGATCCCCGGCCTTCGAGCGCTGGAGAAATATGCTGCGCGGATGGGCGGCGCCGAGAACCACCGGATGCGGCTCGACGACGGCATCCTGATCAAGGACAACCACGTCGCGGTCGCTGGCGGCGTCGGTCCGGCGGTCCGCGCGGCGAAGGCTGCCGAGACCGGCCTCAAGGTGCAGGTCGAAGTGGACAGGATCGAGCAGATCGAGGAGGCGCTTTCCGCCGGCGCCGACCGGCTGCTCCTCGACAATATGGACCCGCGGACTCTCCGTCGCGCCGTGGAGCTTGTCGCTCGGCGCGTCGCCCTCGAAGCCTCGGGAGGAGTCCGGCTCGAAACCATTCGCGCCATCGCCGAGACAGGTGTCGACTATATCTCCGTGGGACGGATCACCCAGTCAGCCCCGGCGGTCGATATCGGGCTTGATTATAATATTGCTAAATAAGACTTTGCTGACGCATCCGTAACAGTCCCTATGGCGCCGAGTCGCGTTGAGGCGCAGTGGGCGACTTCCTCGAATGAGGAGTGTTGCGATGAAGACATTCGCACTTGCGGTCGGCGCATTCGCATTTTCACTCACATATCCCGCTTGTGCGGCTCCGCACGGCGGTGGCGGTGGCGGTCACGGAGGGGGCGGCTGGCACGGCGGTGGCGGTGGCGGCTGGCATGGCGGGGGAGGTAGCTGGCACGGCGGACACGGTGGCAGCTGGCATGGCGGCGGAAGCTGGCATGGCGATCATCACCACCACGGCAATTTCGGCGTCGGCATCTTCCTCGGCGGCTATCCGTATTACGGCTATTATGGCGGCTATTATCCGTACCGTGCCTATGGATATGGATATGGCTACCCGTATCCGTACGGCGCTTACGGCGCCTATCCGTATCCGTATCCGTATGGCGCCTACGGCTATCCCTATCCGTACGGCTCCTACGGCTATGCGGTGCCGTATGGCTACGGAAGTTATGGCGGCTACCCCGCTACTCCCTATGGCTATGCGACCGGTTACGCAGGTTGCGCCAATCCCGCAGGAGGAGCGTTGGCCGGCGGACTCGCAGGTGCGGCTGTCGGCGGTGCCGTCGGGGCGAGCGGCCACGACAACAATGCCGGCGCTGGGGCGGCCATAGGCGGCGCGATCGGAGCGGTGCTCGGCGGGGCGGCGGCTTCGACCGGCCATCCCTGCTGATTCCCGAAGCGCGGCACTAAGGGAGCGGAGGCGCGGTCCTCCGCTCTCTTGTCTTTATCGAAACGATTTTTGGAGCAATCCGGGGGTCGTGCCTATATAGGCGTCGCGAAACTTCGGGAGGCTCGTTCGTGTTCAAGGGCTTGAAGCCCATCCTCTATGGCGGCCGCGAGGTGTGGCCGCTGATCGAGGGCGGTAAAGGCGTCAGCGCCACCAATCACGCAAGCTCGGGCGCTTGGGCGGCAGCCGGCGGCATCGGCACGGTTTCTGCCGTCAATGCTGACAGCTACGATCCCCAAGGCCGGATCATCCCGCAAATCTACCAAGGACTCACTCGGCGCGAGCGGCACGAGGAGCTCATCCGCTACGCGATCGATGGCGCCGTTGCTCAGGTTCACCGGGCCTATGACATTGCCGGAGGCAAGGGCGCGATCAACATCAACGTCCTGTGGGAAATGGGCGGCGCCCAGCGGGTGCTTCACGGCGTCCTCGAGCGGACCAAGGGCCTGGTCGCGGGCGTCACCTGCGGCGCGGGGATGCCCTACAAGCTGAGCGAAATTGCGGCTTCCTACGGCGTCAATTACCTTCCGATCATCAGCTCCGCGCGCGCCTTCAGCGCCTTGTGGAAACGCGCCTATCACAAAGCCGCGGAATGGCTCGCGGCGGTGGTCTATGAAGACCCTTGGCTGGCGGGGGGCCACAACGGGCTTTCCAACGCCGAAGACCCGCGCGCTCCGCAGCCGCCTTACCCGCGTGTGAAGGCGCTCCGCGACACGATGCGCGACAACGGGATCGCCGACAGCGTCCCCATCGTCATGGCGGGCGGCGTCTGGCGGCTCGACGAATGGGCCGACTGGATCGACAACCCCGAGCTCGGCCAGATCGTCTTCCAGTTCGGGACGAGGCCGCTCCTGACCCAGGAGAGCCCGATCCCACCCGAGTGGAAGGCGCGGCTGATGGAGCTCGACGAGGGCGACATCCTGCTTCATCGCTTCAGTCCGACGGGTTTTTATTCCTCGGCCGTCCGCAATCCCTTCCTCCGCAACCTCGAAGCACGGTCGGAGCGGCAGATCGCCTTCACCAAGGAATCGCTGGGCGACCACCATTTCGAGCTCGACGTCGGCCTGAACGGCAAGAAAAACTACTGGGTGACGAAGGGCGACCTGCAGCACGCCCGCGAATGGTATGCGGCCGGATACACCGAAGCGATGAAGTCGCCGGACGAGACCTTGATCTTCGTCAATCCTGAGGAAAAGAAGCACATCCGCACCGACCAGGCCGAGTGCATGGGTTGCCTGTCGCAATGCGCTTTCTCGTCCTGGGCGGACAATGAGAAGAACACGACCGGTCGCCTCGCCGACCCGCGCAGCTTCTGCATTCAGAAAACGCTACAGGACATCGCCCACGGCGGGCCCGTCGAGCAGAACCTGATGTTCGCCGGTCACGGCGCGTATCGGT
>Ga0207706_10005073_pt1 | contig 12299 bp, 18 predicted proteins | sample KBSC53metaG_FD_184318 | JGI IMG/M metagenome (GOLD analysis project Ga0207706, IMG submission 184318) | Corn rhizosphere microbial communities from Kellogg Biological Station, Michigan, USA - KBS C5-3 metaG (SPAdes) (version 2) | ecosystem: Host-associated > Plants > Roots > Rhizosphere > Soil ... | reverse complement strand
AAGTTTCTTAGCTTCTTTCTTTGCCATCGCAACATTCTCCTCTGTGCTGTGTCGAGAACGCCCGGCAGGCCGAATGTTTCCGAAATATGGCGGAACGAAAGCGCGCATTGCCGCATAGTCCGCGAGCTGCGTGACGGTGAGGCCGTCGAGCGAGTCGATGTCAACGGCGACCACAGCCGATGTGAAATGTGGCCGCGTGGTGGTCGAGATGCGCGAGGGGACGTCGGTCCTTTCGACGACATATTGGCCGGTAATCCTGTCACGCGGAACCTCGACACCGTCTGCGTCGAGCCGCCCTTCGATATGCCAAGCGGCGGCAGCTTCGCCGTGCCGTTTGAGCTTCCGCTTCTCCTCCACCGGAACGTCTTTGAAATATCCGGGATGATCTCTCTTCAACCCTTCGATCAGTGACGGCACATCCTTCGTCACGACGACGAGCACATTCGGCTTGCAGCCCGGCTTCGCAACGTCGATCCCAGCGGCGCCGGCCACGTCTCGAAGCCGCTCCGCGACAGCAGTGTCCTGCCGATCGTCGAGCCCGAAGACCTTCGGGCAAACTGCCCAGTCGAACCTGCTGACCTGCCCGAAGACCCGAACGTCCGTCAGAGCGCTGACGAAATTATCGATGTCGCTTCGTGTGTTGCGGTTGCCCTGGACGACGATGTCCTTGCCGCTCGGGTCGGGTTCAAGGGCTTGTTGGGCCATCGCGGGGGCCGCGGCCGCTGCTGCGACAAGAAATGATTCAAGTACGATACGCATCTCACATGCTCCTGTGCTCCTCGCGCTTCAAAGCCTCGCAGACCGAGGCATGAGCGGCATGAGCAAAAGGCGAGCAATAACTGAATTCCGTACCTTTCCGGCGCACCGGGGGCAGGCGGCGGCGCCCCCCACCTAGCGCCCGCACACGTCTGCCGTGCCAGTCGAGGAAAGGCGGGAGAAGTTGTCCGGGTCGGTGCTGATCATGATCCCTTGCGTTTGACAGCGCCTGAGCTGGAAGCGGACCTTGCGCGCCTTGAAATCGAGCGAGATCCGCCGGAACGATTCCAGGAGGTCGGTTCCCAGAAGGATCGCCGGCTCCTCCGAAAGGCCGAACAGCTTGAAGGGGGGAACGTCCGCGAACGCCATCGGAACGTCGCTGATTGTGATCTTGCCGAGCTTCAGCTCTGCGATCCGGGCCACCTGAAGCTCCGCCGTGACGCCGGTCACGCCGATTACCGGCACGGTGATGAACTTGTCCCGGTTCCCTTTGATCAGCTTGTCGCGAAGCGCGAGGTTGCCGATGGTGATCTCTGTCCCGGTGTCGATCACTGCGTCCAGCGGGAGTCCGGCGGCAAGGACGTGGGTCAGGATCAGCTGGCCCCGGTAACGTCGCGCCGTGACGACGATCTCGCCGGGCAGTCGGTGATAGGGAGCGCTGGCGTCCTCGACCTTGATCAGCTTCTTCTCGAAATCCATCAGCAGCCGCTTGCTGGTCAGTGCGTCGATGCCGATGATCCCGTCGCCCCCGACGTCATATTCGCGAAGCGCGGGAAGCTCCAGGTTCCTGATGGTGCTCGGCCCCAGGGTCAGCGCGTCGACCTTCACCCGATCCACGGTGTCCCGGGAGGTCATGCCGTTGAGGATCGCCGGACTTCCGAGCGGGAGCTCCAACCTCTGGGCGATGTTGAGGCCGACGACGGACGTGTCGGCGCCGCTATCGACGATGAAGCGGTACGGGCCGCTCCCGTTGACGTGGACGTCGACGCTGAGGCGCGTCTCGATCTTCTTCGCTTTCACGTCTTCGCCGCCAACGGCGAGGCTGGGGTCGATCTGCGCCGGCGGTAGCGGGGGCACGTTGGGCGGAGTCGGCGGGGCAGGCCTTGGCCTGCTGATCTTTGCAGGCTCGGCGGCCAATACGCCGCCTGCCGCGCCGATTATCACCAGCGCAGAAGCGAAGATCTGGACACGACGAGACAAGGACATTCTGCCGGCCCTCTACAACGGACTGATGCGCTTCCTATCGTGAACAGCGGCTGTCGCGCTACGTCTCATAGACAGTCGGCTTGCCTGTTCGACGAAGGCGGGTTCGGCGCAGCGCTTCGGGGTTACAACCCGCCACGGATAAGGATTCCCCCGATTTGGAACCACCGGCGCTCGGAAGATGTTTCCCCTCAATCGTCAGCCATCGACGATTCGGGAGGACGTATCATGTCCGCAATCCGCACTTGGGTTCTCGCTGCAGGCACGGCAGCGCTGCTTTCGAGTCAGGCCCTTTCAGCGCCGGTGAACAGGGCGCCCGCCGTGGACCCGCTGCTCGCTGTGAGCGCGCTCAGCACGGGGAAATCGCCTGTCGCGGCTTGCGGAACGACGGGCTGTCTGCCAGCTACGTCAGTCTCGGTAGTTCTTCCCGCTGCCACCACTTCCGCGGCTGCAGCCCAGGGCGCGCCTTACGAGCCCAGGCCTATCGACTGGCCGGGTCTTGCGGTCCTCTTCTCATTCCCGCTGGTGCTCATCCTGGCGATGGCCCTTGAAGACGACGGAGAAGATATTACCGTCATCAGCCCGGGCTGATCGTTTCCGCCATCCCAAGCGACTAACGAACGGCCTGCCGTCCAGGGCCGTCCGATTCCGCGACCGATCATTGGTCCGTTGGCAGTAGCTTGAAATCCATCCCGGCCTTCTTGAGCTGCGGTTCGATCTTGGATCGGTCACCGATCACGATCCAGACCATCTCACCGGGGCGAAGGACTTCGCGCGCCTCCTGCTGAACCTGCTCCGTGGTTGCGCTTCGTACATCGGCGGCAAACTTTTCGACGGCCCTGCTGGGCAAACCGCGGCTAAGCGACGTCGCGATCGCTTCGGCAACCCCTTCGGCCGTCTCCCACTTCAACGGCAGACCCAAGGTCAATGCGTCTTTCGTGGACTGCATTTCATCCGAGGCGACCGCCTTGGCGCCTTTCATTCCTTCGATCTGAACCTTTATCGCGGCGATTGCTTCGACCGCATGCTGGCTTTGAACCTGAGTCCGCACGAGAAGCATCTGTCCGGCGCGCCCGCCCTCAATCAGGCCAGCGGCACCGTAAGCCCAATGTTTGCGGTCCCGCAAATCTGCAAAGACGCGATCTCCCAATATATTTGCCATCACGTGATTTGCGCCGTTGGCATCGCTGGCGGGGGCATCCAGCAGGGTAGCAGCGGTAAGATCTGCCTGCTGCATGCCCGGCCGATCGATCAAATAGACGCCAGGTGCGGCAACCTGTTCGGGGACTGACGGCAAAGGCGCCTGGAAGGCGCTGCTGGTCCAGCTGCCAAGATTGCTTGCGAGTGCAGCCTGCGTCTCGGCTTCACCGATATCCCCGACGACGATCAACTCGCTGTTAGCGGGATTGAACCAGCGGGCGTGATAATCGGATACGTCCGCTCGCGTGATGCTGCCGACCCCGGTTTTCGTCCCCAGCCCGTTGCCCTGCGATGCATAGGGACTGTCGCCTCCGTAAAGGAGCCGGCGAGCCTTTGCCCGGGCGATCGCCGCCGGCGTGTTCACAGTTTCCTCCAGTTCCGCGAGCTGTCTTTTCTTCTCACGTTCGATGGCGGCGGCCGGAAATGTTGGCTCGGCGACCATTGCACCCACAAGATCGAGCGCCGGCTTCAGCTGCTCCTTCGGAGCAACGAGGGTTATCGTCAGCGAGTCATTGTCGGCCTTTGCCTCGACCGACGCATCGAGGTGCGCGAACGCGTCGGCGAGCTGGTTTTCAGTCATCCGGCCGGTCCCGGCGCTGAGCAGCGATGCCGTGAGTTTGCCCAGGCCGGAGGCGTCGCGAGGATCCACTCCGGCACCGCCGCGAACGATCAAGGATGCAACGGCGAGCGGTCCACCGGGCCACTGCGCATGGTGGACTTCAAGCCCGTTTGGCAAGGTCACCACATGCGTCGGAGGAAAAGCCGCGGGCTTGAACGCCGCGGGTTTCGGCATGGCCGTCCGATCCACGTCCGTAGCAGTGGTCCGATATTCCTCGCGCGGTTCCAGGTCGAGAATGTAGGCGGCGCGGTTTAGCCACCGCTGCGTGGCGGCTGATACTTCTTCCGGCCTCGCTGCACGCAGCCGCTGCATTTGATTATCGAGCAACCCGGCATTGCCGTCCCCAAGCGCCCAAACCGTGCCGAGCAGGTCGCTTCGCCCGCCGAAGCCGCTCGTCGGCTCGGTCAGTCGGCGCAATTCCATAACCCTGGAGCGCTTGGCCCGTTCAAGCTCTTCCGCCGTTGGCTGCTTTGTTGCAAGGATTGCGATTTCATCTCGTATAAGGTGCTCGATCGTCCGAAACTCCGCCGGCGACGCAGCATTCGCGGATATTTGAAAGATGCTCGCCATCACCCGCGCGTTGATGCTCCAGGAGAGGTCCGCACCGTTGAATCCAGCCGTTGAAAGACGTCGGCGTACGCGCGACGACGCACCGTCCATCAGGATCGACCCGGCCAGCCGAAGATAAACATCGTCAGGCGTGCTGAAGCTCGGCATCGGCCAGTTGAGAAACAGTTTCGGCGAGGCGTTATCGAACATACGCTCTCGCTTGTCCTGGGCCAGGTCGGGAACCCAGGCGGTCATCCGGGTCGGGCGCGGCCCGGCCGGCAATCCTCCGAAGTAATGCCTGACCTTCTCGAATGCTTCCGAGGGTGTGATATCGCCGGCGATCACAATCGCCGCATTACTGGGCTCGTAGTAGGTCTTGTCGAAGTCCCGAACTTCGTCGAGCGTGATGGAACCCAGTTCCTTCGGATCGCCAACAGTCTCCTTGTGGTAAGGATGGTTGGCCGGAAACACTCCGGCCGCAATACGGTTGCGCACGTCGCCGCCCGGCTGATCGCGGTCCAGACTGATCTCGTTTCGGATGATTTCGACCTGTTCGGCGAGCGTCTTCTGCGTGAGGATGAGGTATCCCATCCGATCCGATTCAAGCCAGAGGACGGCATCGAGCTGGGAGATCGGCGCAGTCTCGATGAGGTCCGTGGAATCGATTCCCGTGCCGCCGTTTACGTTCGGGGCGCCGAGCTTCTTCATCGTTTCCAGGTAATTGTGCGGACTGTGCTGCGATCCGTAGAACAGCAGGTGCTCGAACAGGTGAGACATTCCCGAACGGCCCGGCGGATCGAACCTGGAACCCACATTGTAGACGACGGTGACGGAAGCGATCGGCAGCTTGTGGTCTTCGCAGACGAGCAGGGTCAGCCCGTTATCGAGCGTGAACTGCGTGAACGGCAGGATCGATTGCTGGCGCGTTTCTCTCGGAACAGTTTGCGACGAAGACGGCGTGGGCGCCCAGACCAAGGCGAGCGCAACGATCGCTCGCAAGACCTGCGCCGCGTTTTGCATCGGATCAGTGCGCTTCTTACCGCCGGTCGATCCGGTTCAGTTTTTCGAGCAGCCGCTCCATCTGCTGTTCTTCCGACCGAATCTCCGCCTCTCGCCGGGCCGGATCATCCTCTTCGATCGCTTCGCGCTCTTCCGCGGCGATGTCGGTCGCTTGCGCCTCGTGCAGGTCGCGAAGGATCTCGGCTTTCTCTGCAGACGGGTCCTCGCCTTCAGAGCGTAGTTCCGCGGCACGGGAGTCCACTTCCGCCAGTTCGCGGCGCATGTCCTCGATATCCCGCGAATGCTCGCGGCGGAGCTCGCCGCTGCGGGCGCGGTCGGCCTCGCGCTTCGCCTCAGCCAGTTCGCTCGGCAGCCGTTCGCGGTCGCGGACGAGGTCCTGCTTCGAACTGGCGATCGCGTGGCGCAGCCGCGACCGTTCGGCGGGGGTCAGTTGCTCGAGAGTCTTTCGCTGGCCGCCGATCAGGACCGTATCGTCGGCCATGAACGCAACGTCGTTTTTGCCGAGCCTGACGCCGCCGAGATCCGGCATGGTAAGTCTGGCGGCGGCGGCGGGCGCAGCAGCGGCCGAAGCGAGCGCGGCCGCAGTGCTTGCGGGGACCTGCGCGGCCGCCGCGATGGGGCTCGCCGTTCCGGTGGCGGGGACATCGATATATTCGGTGGCCCGGCTCGCGGTCAGCGGAAGTGCCGCGGCGGCAGTGATGGCGATCAGTGCCTTGCCGGCCAGGCGCCGGTGGGAACTTGGGCTGGTAAGCATGGACTTTAACCTCCGGTGCAAGGTGCGTGGACGGTCCAGCGCCCCAGCGAACAGCAGCGCCCCTCCCGAAGCCGCCTTGGCGATTGCCTGCGCGTAGGCGGCGCGATTGCCGTTGCTTGTCTTGTCGAGAACGCGGGCGTCGCAGGCGGCTTCCTGGTCGAAGCGGAAAGCGGAATGGGATAGCCAGGCCAACGGGTTGAACCACTGAAGGCAGAGCAAGGCGAAGGCGAAATGGCTGACGAAGAGGTCGCCAGAGCGGTGATGGGAGAGCTCGTGGTCGAAGGCGAGGCGGCGTTCCTCGGCGTCGAATCGCTCGTCGAAATCGATCGGCACCGCGATGACCGGGTCGAAAATTCCGAAGGCCATCGGCCCGGAAACGGCCGCGCTTCGGACGAGACGTATCCTGCCGAGCCGCGCGACCTGGACACTGTCCCGAAGCACTTCGCGGCGCTGCCAGCGGTAAATGAGGATTCCACCGATCAGCATGATCGCGGCTCCAGCCAGCCAGATCGAGACCGCCAGCGATTCCCAGCCTCCGAGCCGGTCGATCAGGCTGAGTTCCGTCTCAGGGATTACGGGCCCGTGGAGCGTTTCGACCGGAAGCAGCGCCGCCGGAACGGTGCGCTCGATTGTTTGGGTCAGCGTCGGCATCGGCAGGCGAAGCACCGGGATCAGCCAGAGGCCGTAGGCGGCTGTTGGCCCGAACTGCCGTCGAACCGGCTCGCGGACGAGCAGCACGAGCGCCATCAGAAGCGAGGTCGCAACGAAGGTATCCGTGAGCCAGTCGATCATTTGCGCAACTCCCTGATCATGGCCTCGATCTGCGCGAGGTCCTCCTCGTCCAGCGCTTCGTCCGCCGCCAGGCGGGCGAACAAAGGTGACAATTTACCGCCGAACAGGCGAGTCATGAAGCGGCGCGATTCCGCGGCGACATAAGGCTCGCGCTCGATCGCCGGCGAATAGAGGAAGCGGCGGCCGTCCTTGGTCGGCTCGACGGCGCTCTTGGCGAGCAGACGCGAAAGGAGTGTCTTCACCGTCGCGAACGACCAGCCGCGCTCGGCGGGGACGCGTTCGGCAACCTCGGTGGCGCTGAGCGGGCCGCCGGCCGACCAGAGCACCTCCATCACGCAATATTCCGCGTCGCTGAGTCGCATTTCCATCGATTGTCCTTCAATGCGATTACGACTGTAATCATCACGATTACGTTTGTAAACAGCCAAACTGAATGACTGCTTGCGAACCCTCCCGGCTTAGGGTTCGAACGCGTCGAGGATCGGGCAGGGGCCGTCGCGCTTGCTCGCGCAGGCGGACGCCAGTCGGGCGAGCGCTTCGCGCGCCTCCTTCATTTCCGCGATCTTCGAGTCGAGCGCCGCGACCCGCTCGGCCGCGAGGGCTCGCACGCGTGCCCGGTCGTCGGTGCGATCGAGCGCAAGCAATTCCCCGATCTCGGCCAGCGTGAAGCCCGCCGCCTGCGCCGAGCGGATGAACTTGAGGCGGTTCACGTCCTCCTGGCTGTAGCGGCGGATCTCGCCATGCGGGCGAGCCGGCTCGGCCAGAAGGCCGCGTCGCTGGTAATAGCGGACCGTTTCGACCCCGACCCCGGCTGCATATGCGAGGCCGCCGATAGTGTCCGAATTTTTCGCTTGATTCCGTACCATGGTACGGAGGTCATAGGGCCTTTACCGACGGCGAATCAACGCTTTTGGGTAAGAGGAGATAAGACATGGACAAGATCGAAAAGACCGGCTGCCAGTGCAACCCCTGCGCCTGCAAGTCGGCGGGATGTCACTGCAATCCGTGCACCTGCAAGAATTGCGGCTGCTGATTCGAAGGCCGCCGCCCGGGAGACCGGGTGGCGGCTTTTCCGCCGCTTGGGTCCAGCCAAGCAGAACCAAAATCCGTAGGTGGCGCGACGGCGATGGTGTAGGCTTGACGGAGGCATCCGGCCTCACAAAGGAAGCGATATGGCCAAGGGCCAGAGACGATCGAACCGCGAAGTCCGAAAACCGAAGCAGAACAAAGCGGCGAAAGCCAACGCCTCGCAGCCGTCCCAGAAGGGCGTAGTGCAGGGGCTGGACAATATGCGGAACGGCTGAGCGGCCGGAACGAAAGCCGGTCGCGGCACGTTCATAACGGCACCGAAATTGTATCGAGGACTTTCATGGACAGCCCCCACATCGTCGAACGCGCCTTCCAGCTCGCCCGCGCATCGAAAAGCGTCGACGGCATCCGCAAGGCCTTGCGGGAGGAGGGCTATTCGAACGTCGACGCCCACCTCGCCGGACCGTCGATCCGAGCGGACCTCAAGAAGCTCGCCGCCGGTTAGGCGCGGCGCTGCGGCGTTGTAGCGCGGCCCGATGAGCGGCGTTCGAATCTTGATCGATGCGGACGCCTGCCCGGTGAAGGACGAGGTCTACAAGGTCGCTTGGCGCCGCGAGGTGCCAGTCGCGGTCGTCAGCAACCAGCGAATCCGCGTGCCCGATCATCCACTGATCGAGCGGGTGACCGTGTCGGACGCGTTCGACGCCGCCGACGACTGGATCGCTGAGCAAGCGGAAGCGAAGACGGTGGTGATAACCGGCGACATCCTGCTCGCCGACCGGTGCCTGAAGAAAGGCGCGATCGTCGTCGGCCATGATGGCAAGCCGTTCACCACCGCCAGCATCGGCGGCGCGATCGCGACGCGGGCGATCATGACGGACCTGCGGGTTGCCGCGGACGGTATCACGGGCGGCCCCAGGCCCTTCGCCAGGGCGGACCGGTCGAGGTTCCTGCACGCGCTGGATGCGGCGTTGGTACGGTTGGAGAAGTGACGAGGGCCGCCCGTCGAAGGCGGTGCGGCCCTCTTCAGGACTTAGTGACCTAAAGCCACCGGGGCGAAGTTCGCGTGGACCAGCATCCACTTGCCGCCTTCCTTGACATAGACCCGGGTCGACTTGGCCAGCGACGGGGCGACCTTGTTGTCGGCCCCGCGCCGCAGTCCCGCGAAATTGTAGGTCAGGATCGCGGTATCGCCGTAAACCTGCACGCGCCCGTTCTGCATGTCCGAATACATCGCTTTGTCATAGGGCGTGACTTCTCCCATGCGCGTGGACATTGTCTTGCCGACCAGCAGGGTCGGGAAGTCGCCGTTGAACTCGGTATAGTCGTCGGCCAGGCTGACGTTCTGCTGGGTCATGGGCTCGCCGGCGATTTCCGACGCCCACTGCGCCCGCGCCAGTGCCATGATCTCGGCGGCGACCTGCGGATTGTCGGCGGCCTGGACGGGCGCGCCGATCATCAGCAGCAAGGCGATCGTGCCCGCGGCGGCGCCGCGGGACCAGTTTGTCATGTTCATGGTGATGTCCTTCGCTCTTAAGGAACGCTAGCGAGGGGGTACAGAGCGGCGGGACAATGATTAGCCCCCTAGGGCCGCCGTCGGAGAGGCGGTCGGCTTATTCGGAGCGGAAGTCAAATGAGGGCCGGCGGGGCGGGCTAGCCCAGCCGCTTGCGATTGGCGCGGACGCGCTTGCCGTAGACCGTGAGCGCCTTGCGCGCCGCGACGCTGGGGCTTCGCACTCTCCCGCCCGCTAGGACCCCCGCAAGCTCCGATCCTGCCTCGACCTTTTCGCTGAGCATCCGCTCGACCTCGTGCTTGGCGGCAGGGCCTCCGGCCATCATCCGCCACGAGCGGAGGGCCACGACCATTCCGGCGTCGGCCCACAGCCGCGAGGCGTCGAACATCAGGCGAGACCAATCGGTGGTGGAGTTCGTGCGGGGCATGACGATCCTTTGGTGGCGAGAGACAGGAGGGCGTGAACGCGTCGATTGGCGGTATGGGGCCGAGAGCTGGATTTATTTGTCGCCGACCACGCCCGATCCATCTCGGCGCGAGCCCATAATTGTCTGTCGTTCGTTGACGCTTATCATGACCCAAAGCACCCCCGAAAACCCCTCCGCCACGCCCGCCTCCGAACCTGCGGCGGCCGCGTCCTCGTCAGCCTGTGCCGATCCGGCGCCCGGCAGCCACGTTGAAGCCGCGTGCGAAGGGCCGAGCGCGGACAACCCCTCTCTGTCGCTCAAGAAGCGGCTGAAGCGCGCGCAGTTCTTCGACCAGCGTGAGCAGCTCGCCGCGGCGGGCATGGCGGTTCCGGTCGAAGCGGACGCGGGCCTGCCGGAGGCGCTGGCTGAGCCGCAGAGTCGCGAGGCGAGTGAGCCGGACTGACCGAGCCCGCGACCGCTAATCCGCCGCGGCCGGCTCGTCCTCCAGCGCCATCCACGGCGTTAACAGCCTGGGCTGGTCGCCGGTCAGGTTCTTGCGGATCTGCTCGTTGGGGTTCCCGAGCAGCTCGCCGGTGATGGTGGCGGTTTCCATGAGCGGGGCCATCAGGTGGCCGATGTTGGCGAATGCTCGAGCGCGGCGTCGGAGTCGCGGTAGCGCTCAAACACCAAGGCCTCGCTCTCATCCGCGTTGAAGACTGAAGCGCGTAGCTATGCCGGGGGCATAGCGAGCACTGGAAGGTCGTACTGGAGCGTGCCTTTGTCCTTCGTCCGGACGATGTGCATGGCCTCGGCCGTCAGGCGCTTCCATTCCTCCAGCTTGCCGGCGAGGAATTTGACTCGGGCGATGCCTTTGATTTCTTTCATATGCTTTCCGCTTGAATCATGGAACGCGGATCGAACCGATTCCGGGCGAGCGAGGTTCCTCGGCGAGCCTTGCGTTGCCGATCCCGGCACTCGTGGCAACCTTGCGGGCGACCGAGCCCTGCTATATATGTATAGCAGGAGATATGCCATGCTTGCGGTGAGGTTGGACAAGGAACTGGAGGATCGGCTGGAGCGGCTGGCGGCGAAGACCGGGCGCACCAAGACTTTCTACGCGCGAGAGGCGATCGAGGCGCATCTCGACGACCTCGAGGATTTCTTCCTGGCCGAGGAGCGGCTGAAGGATTTTCGAAGCGAGGACGCGATTCCGCTCGCCGAGGTCGAGAAACGGCTTGGCCTGGACGATTGAATTTCTTCCAGCCGCCGAAAAGGAACTTGCCAAGCTCGGCCGGGCGGAAGCGAAACGCATAATCCAGACGCTCAAGACCCGCATCGCCGTGCGGGACGACCCTAGGGAATTGGGAAGCGCTCTAGGCGGTGAGCTCGGCGGCTTGTGGCGCTGGCGGATCGGCGATTATCGCGTGGTGGCCCGGATTCAGGACGAACGGATCACCATCCTGGTCGTGCGCGTGGCGCACCGGCGGGAGGTGTATCGGTGAATTAAGTATTGTGTCCCCGGAATTGGTTGCTGTTCGGACTTGCAGTGTTCGCAGTCATTGTCGCGGTCGGGTGGCGCAGCGTTCAGAACCGCCGCATCCTGCGCCTTCGCAATGCGGACGGCCAGGAAACGATCATCGTTGCCGGTGAAGGCGACGATATCAGCAGCGTGGCAACCACGACGGAGACGGTGCGGCCCGCTTCGGACCGGGCGATGGCAACGGAAGCGGAGACCGACGCCTCCGGCCGTGACCGCCTCAGCCGCGTGGTCTCTTCGAACACATAATCGGTCTGCTGCGCGAACGGCTGGATCGAGCGCTAGCTCGGCGGCTTCGCCCTGTGCTCGGCGATCAAACGATCAAGTTCGGCGATGCGCTGGCGCTCCGGCGTGTCCTTGGCGAGGCCCTTGAGGCGGCAGGTCGCCCACAAGGCCTTGCGTTCGGACTCGAGCGCCTTGGCGTAGAGGTCGGCCATCAGTCGTGCTCGCGGCCGTTCGCGCCGATGTAGAGCTCGTTGCCGCCCGCGCGGTAGCGTTCGGACATCTCGGCCATGCCGGCCTCGGCTTCCTCTGCCGACGTCGCAATCAGGTCAGCTTGCGAAACGTCCCACGGACGTTCCGCAGCCGACTTTGCTGCTTCGGAAGCAGCAAAGTCTCTGACCTCCTGGCTGATCTTCATGCTGCAGAATTTGGGGCCGCACATGGAGCAGAAGTGGGCGGTCTTGGCGCCTTCGGCGGGGAGGGTCTGGTCGTGATATTGCTCGGCGGTGTCGGGATCGAGCGAGAGGTTGAACTGGTCTCGCCAGCGGAACTCGAAGCGGGCGCGGGAGAGCGCGTCGTCGTGGAGGCGCGCGGCGGGATGGCCCTTGGCGAGGTCGGCGGCGTGGGCGGCGAGCTTGTAGGTGACGACGCCGACCTTGACGTCGTCGCGGTCGGGGAGGCCGAGGTGCTCCTTGGGC
>Ga0207706_10005070_pt1 | contig 12301 bp, 12 predicted proteins | sample KBSC53metaG_FD_184318 | JGI IMG/M metagenome (GOLD analysis project Ga0207706, IMG submission 184318) | Corn rhizosphere microbial communities from Kellogg Biological Station, Michigan, USA - KBS C5-3 metaG (SPAdes) (version 2) | ecosystem: Host-associated > Plants > Roots > Rhizosphere > Soil ... | reverse complement strand
AGAGCCTGCGCGGCCTCTCGCACACGAAGCTCGAGGACACGAAGGACGAGCACCTCGAGCTCTCGGTCCAGGCCCTTGACCGCCTGGCCGACAAGACGATCGCCCGCGTCGCCGCCGGCTAGAAGAACCGGACGAGGGCGACGCCAGCGGCGAGCAGGACGACGCCGGCGATGCGGCCGGTGCTGAGCGCGTGCTCGCGGTAGAGCACCCCGTAGTGGTCGAGCACAACCGAGCAGACCAGCTGCCCGAAGATCACCGCGGCGAACAGGTTCAGCGCCCCGAGGCGCGGTGCGGCCGCCACGGTCGAAGCGACGTACCCGGCGCCGACCGCCCCGCCGAGCCAGGCCCACCACGGCACCTGGTCGAGGCGCGAGGTGTTGATCACGCCCCTCGTCACCAGCAGCGAGAGCAGGAACAGCACGAGCGTCCCGATCGCGAACGAGATCATCGAGGCGCGGATCGGGCCCCCGACAAAGGTCGCGAGGCGAGCGTTCAGCCCTGCCTGCACCGGTAGCGCGGAACCGGCGAAGAACGCGAGCACCAGAAACGCGAGAGCCATTGCGGCCGGATTTCGGGGCGATATGCTCATTCCCCTGCCACCGACCGGGGAGGAGGAGCACATGCTGAGCTTCGGCGTCACGGCTCTGCCGGATCCGCCTTACACGCGCCTCGTCGAGGTGTTCCAGAACGGTGAGCGCAATGGGTTCGAGTACGGCTGGACCTACGACTCCCACATCCTCTGGCAGGACAGCTACGCGACTCTTCCGATCGCGGCGGTGCAGACCGAGTCGATCAAGCTCGGTCACTGCGTCACCAACCCCGGGATCCGCGACCCGACGATCACCGCGAGCTGGTACGCGACCCTGCACGACGTCTCCAACGGCCGCGCCGTGATGGGCATCGGCCGCGGCGACTCGTCGCGCCGCGTGGTCGGCCTGAAGCCGGTCAAGGTGGACGAGTTCGAGCGCCGGCTGGTGATGATCAAGGACCTGATGAACGGCCGCCAGGTCGACTGGAACGACAAGGAGCTGAAGCTCGAGTGGGTGCGCGACGAGCTGCCCGACATCCCGATGCACGTCGCCGGCTACGGGCCGCGCGCGCTCGGCGTTGCCGGCCGCGTCGGCGACGGCGTGATCATCCAGCTCGCCGACCCGCAGATCATCCAGTGGATCATGGGCACCGCGCGCAAGGCCGCCGAGGAAGCCGGACGCGACCCGGCCGCGCTCCAGTGCATCGTCTGTGCGCCGAGCCACGTCACCGACGATCTCGCCGAGGCGCGCGAGCAGGTGCGGTGGTTCCCGGCGATGGTCTCGAACCACGTGATGGACCTGATCGAGCGCTACGGCGAAGACTCCGACGAGATCCCGAGCGCCCTGACGGACTTCGTCAAGGCGCGGAAGTTCTACGACTACAAGGACCACAGCCGCGTCGGTGCCGCGCACGGCGAGTTCGTCACCGACGAGATCTGCGACCGCTTCTGCGTGCTCGGCAACACCGAGCAGATCACCGAGAAGCTGCGCGAGCTCGAGGGCATCGGCGTCGACCAGTTCGACATCTACCTGATGACCGAGCGGGCCGACGAGACGCTGGCCGCCTACGGCAGCGAGGTGATCCCGCAGTTCACGAGCGTCACCGCCTAGGCAGCAGGCGCCTGAGCGGCACGAAGACGATCTTCGCGGGCCGGTCGCCGCGCCCGAAGGCGTAGGCCAGCCCTGCCGGCTCGAGCTGGACGGCCGAGACCGGCGCTCGAGCGTTGGTGCCGAACACGCTCTTCCCGGTCGCGAGGCGCACCACGTGCACGTGCGAGCCGGCGGCGTAGGCCGCCAGCCCGGCGGCGACGTCGAGCCCCGCGGCGCCCGCGGCAACGCGCCACGTGCGCAGCTTCCTGCCGGAGTGCGAGTTGAAGACGTCGACCGTCCCCGACTTCGTCAGGACGAGCAGAAAGTCCCCACGCAGAGCGACCTCGACTGCCGAGTTCGGCCTGACCGTGCGCAGCAGCGTGCCGTGAGTCGAGTAGAGCCCGACCGTCTCGTCCGAGCGCAGCACCGCCACCTGCCGTCCGTCGGTCGAGCGAGCGGTCATCGTCCCTGGGCCCTCGGCGAGATCGGCGAGCCGCGTCCGGATCCGACGCAGCTTGGCGCTCGTGACGTTGCCGCTCGAGTCGGTCGCCCAGTGGTCGAGCGCGAGAAAGGTCCCGGCGCCGACGAGGCCGCCGAGCCAGTTGCCGGTCAGGATGCCGCTGACGTCTCCGCTGCGAAACGCGCTGGCGATCAGCCGCTCGCCGCGGTGCGAGACATCCGAGACGTAGAGGGAGTCGCTGCTCTCGCTGTTCCCGCCCTGGTTCACGATCCAGGCGGCGCGCCCGCCGGCGAGGGCAAGCTCGCGCACGCCTGCCCCGGTGCTCGTGTTGTCGGCGGCGCAGGTCGGCCGGCCGCTCACGCGGGTGACGGAGTTCTTGCGGGCCACGTTCCAGACGTAGACCGCGTTGCAGCGCGTCTTCGAGCCGTAGCTCCCGGCGACGTCGTAGGCGACCCGCGAGCCGTCCATCGCGAGCGCTTCGATCCGGCCCGGCGTGCCGAGCGTCTTGATCTTCGGCAGCGGCGCGGGCCGGCCGGCGGCCGAGCCTCCCGCGAGCAGCAGGACGGCGAAGCCGAGCGCGAAGGCGGTCCGGGGCGGCGACGGCTGCCTCATGTGCACGTTGTAACGGCGCCGCGTGATGGATCTGTAAGACCCGGGTGAGGGAAATCGTGCGGTCGCGTGTTAGCCTCACCGAGGTGAGCGGGCGGAGGCAGATCTTCCTCGCGACGGCGGCGCTGCTGGGTGTGCTGGCCTTCGTGGCCGCGGGCTGCGGCTCGACCAAGAAGAGCTCCTCGGGCACGACGACCGCTGCGACCAGCTGTGCGAACAAGGACGACCTCAACCTCAAGACCGTCGACCAGCTGACGATCGGCACCGACAACCCGGCCTACGACCCGTGGTTCTCCGGCGGAACGCCGAAGGGCTCGACGTGGAAGTTCAACGATCCGACCACGCAGAAGGGCTATGAGAGCGCCGTCGCGTACGCGATCGCCAAGCAGCTCGGCTTCACCCCCGCCCAGGTGAAATGGGTCGTCGTCCCGTTCGAGCAGATCTTCAAGCCGGGGCCGAAGAGCTACGACTTCGACGTCAACCAGGTCTCGGTGACTCCGGCGCGCAAGAAGAGCGTGACGTTCAGCGACTCGTACTACAACACGAACCAGGCACTCGTCGCGATCAAGGGGTCGCCGATCACGACGGCGAAGACGATCGCCGACCTGAAGAAGTACAAGCTCGGCGCCCAGGTCGGGACGACGAGCTACGACTACATCGTCAAGAACATCAAGCCCGACCAGCAGCCAGCGGTCTACAACAACTCGAACGACGTCAACTCGGGGCTCAAAAGCGGAGGGATCGATGGGATCGTCGTCGACCTGCCGACGGCGTTCATCATCGTCGGCGCCGAAGAGGTCCCGAACAGCGTCGTCGTCGGCAGCTTCCCGGCCAAGGGCGGCGGCGACCATTTCGGAGCGGTCCTCGCAAAGGGCAACAGCCTCGTCAACTGCGTGAACGAAGCGCTGGCGAAGCTCAAGGCCAACGGCACGCTCGCGCAGCTGCAGAAGAAGTGGATCTCCAACGCGGGCGCGCCCGTCCTGAAGTAGCGCTCAGCGGGTGACCGAAGGTGCGGATCCCGGCCGTGGCTCGAGAATCCTTGCCGACCTAAGAGGCTCGGGGGGAGGACCGCGCAGCGTCTGGATCGCGCTCGCGAGCACGGTTGTGTTCGTGGGGATCATCGTTGCCTTGATCGTCACCTCGGCCGGCTGGCCGGCGGTCAAGGAGGCGTTCTTCAACCGCCAGGTCTTCGACGAGTCCTGGAGGGAGATCGCGCATGCCTTCCTGCTCAACATCAGGATCTTCCTGATCGCCGAGGTCTTCATCCTCATCTTCGCGCTCTTCATCGCGATCCTGCGAGGACTTCCCGGCCCGGTGTTCTTCCCGATCAGGGCACTCGCCGTGATCTACACCGACCTCTTCCGGGGTGTGCCGACGATCCTTGTGATCTACATCCTCGGCTTTGGCGCGCCGGCCCTGCAGCTGTCCGGGGTTCCGGTCTCGCCGCTCTTTTGGGGAATCGCCGCGCTCGTTCTCGTCTACTCCGCGTACGTCGCCGAGGTCTACCGCGCGGGGATCGAGTCGGTGCACTCGAGCCAGGAGGCGGCCGCCCGGTCGCTCGGGCTTTCACGGCTTAAGACGCTGCGGTTCGTGATCGTCCCGCAGGCCGTGCGCCGGGTGATCCCGCCGCTCCTGAACGACTTCATCGGCCTGACGAAGGACACGGCGCTGGTCGCGCTGATCGGCCCGGTTGAGGCGTTTCGCCAGTCGCAGATCGACGTAGCGGCGACGTTCAACTACACGCCGTACGTCTGTACGGCGATCCTCTTCATCCTCCTGACGATTCCGCTTGCGCGCCTGACCGACTGGCTGATCGCCCGCCAGCGGAAGCGCCAGCTCGCGGGGGGCGCGCGGTGAGCGAGAACGGAACGGCCCTTCGGCTCGAAGAGATCCGGAAGTCGTTCGGCGAGAACGAGGTGCTCAAGGGTGTCGACCTCGACGTCGCCGAGCACGAGGTCGTCTGCCTGATCGGCGCCTCCGGCTCCGGAAAGTCGACCCTCCTCCGCTGCGTGAACCTGCTCGAGAAGGTCGACGCCGGCCGGATCCTGCTCCACGGCGAGGAGATCACCCGCCGCGACGTCGACGTCAACCGCGTCAGACGCGGGATCGGGATCGTCTTCCAGGCGTACAACCTCTTCCCTCACATGAGCGTCCTCGGAAATGTCACGCTCGCGCCGCAGAAGGTGCTGCAGAAACCGAAGGCGGAGGCCGAGGCCGAGGCCGTCGCGCTGCTCGAGCGGTTTGGGCTGGCCGACAAGCGCGACGAGTACCCGGACCGGCTCTCGGGCGGCCAGCAGCAGCGCGTCGCGATCGTGCGGGCGCTCGCGATGCGACCCGAGCTGATGCTGCTCGACGAGGTCACCTCAGCGCTCGACCCGGAGCTCGTGGCCGAGGTGCTGAGCGTGATCCGCGAGCTCGCCGCAGGCGGGATGACGATGTTGATCGCAACGCACGAGATGGGCTTCGCGCGCGACATCGCGAGCCGGGTCTGCTTCCTCGACGACGGCCTGATACTCGAGCAGGGCTTGCCGCACGAGATCTTGACCAACCCGAAACAGCCGAGGACGCAGCAGTTCCTGGAGCGCATAATCGAGGCTGGGCGACTCTGACGAACGGAGGTTGAGGATGGAGGCAGGCACTTCTTACCCGGTGCAGTTCGACGTCGAGTACCCGGAACGGGAGCTCGACCGGCTGACGACGGCCTTTCGGATCTTCATGGTGATCCCGATCGCGATCGTGCTGGCCGCGCTCGGCGGGGAGTCCACCGCGTATGCGGGCGACCACTGGCAGGCCGGCGCGACCTTCGGCGGGCTGGTCACCTTCTCGCCGTTGTTGTTGATTCTCTTCCGGCAGAAGTATCCGCGCTGGTGGTTCGACTGGAACCTCGAGCTGCTGCGCTTCCAGAACCGGATCGGCGCCTACCTGGCGCTGCTGAACGATCAGTACCCGTCGACCGACGAGCACCAGTCCGTGCGGCTGGAGCTGCCATACCCGGACGCGAAGCAGGATCTCAATCGCTGGCTGCCGCTCGTCAAGTGGCTGCTCGCGATCCCGCACTACATCGTGCTGGCCTTCCTCTGGCTCGCGGCGCTCTTCGTGATCGTCTTCGCGTGGTTCGCGATTCTTTTCACGGGCCGCTATCCGCGAGGGCTGTTCGAGTTCGTTGTCGGGGTCGGCCGTTGGACCAACCGCGTGACCGCCTATGCGTTCGTGCTCGTCACGGATCAGTACCCGCCGTTCAGCCTTTCGCCCTAGTAGGCGGTAGCGTGTCGACATGGCCGAGCTTGCCGTGCTGCAGATCGTCGGGTCCGAGCCCGAGGCGGAGATCGTGTTGGGGCTGCTGCGGAGCGAGGGGATCCAGGCGATCGCGCAAAAGACGAACTTCTCGGTCGGCCTCGCGGATGCCGCCTCGAGCGGCGCCGGGCCGCGCGAGATCCTCGTGCACGAAGAGAACCTCGCGCGGGCGCGCGAGGTTCTGGAACAGCAGCAGCCGATCTAGTTCTGCGAGACCCCGTCGAGCAGCGCCCAGTTGGCCGCGAGCGCCGACTCGGCCAGGTGGACGAGCCGCTCGTCGCCGACGCCCTCGAGCTTGGCCCGGGCCTCCGCCGCGTGCTCGTGGTCGCGCTCGCCGTGGACGGCGAAGTACTCGACTGCCGGCGAGTCGCCTGAGAAACCGTAGTGCTCGAGCAGGCCGCGGAGCTTCGTCTCCGAGATCGCGGGCTGGCCTGCCTCGATCGCGTACAGGATCGCGGCGGCGCCGAGCTCGTCGTCGGCCGCCGCCCACGCGGTCGCGCAGCAGCGCGTCTGGGGAAGCGGGTCTGCAGGCTCAGTGCCAAGCGCAGAGGCGAAGTCGTCCCAGAGCGCGATGTGCTGCGCCTCTTCGTCGGCGTGCAGCCGCGCCGTGTGGGCCGCGCGCGCCAGCGCCACGACCGCGTGCCGGTACTCGCCGGCGTAGCGGGCCAGCTCCTCGCGCGTCAGGTCTCCCTGCTCCCAGCGCGTGTAGAACGGATGCTCGAGCACGTTCCAGCGCGCCCGAGCCGCGTCGATGCCTGCAACCACGTCCATCTGGGCTCCTCCCGTCGACCGACCCCGTGAACTGATCCTAACGCTGCAGGCCGACGAGAGCAGGGCGCGGTAGATCGTCGACGTCGCCCTCTGGCTCCTCGTCCTCGGTCTCGGGCTCCGGCTCGCGATTCTCGGTGCTGGACATGGCGTCTCCTGGTCGGGTGCGATTGCCTGCCCATCGTGCATCCGCGCGTCTGCCATTCGCATCGGGGGCACCCCTAAACCGGCCCCTAAGGTTTTGCGCGACTGGCTCTACAATCGGGGATTCCCGGGCATCGAAAGGCGATCCAAGACTGAGCGCACCAGCAGTACGTGAGGCTTCAACCGCCCTGCCTACGGGGACCGTGACGTTCCTGTTCACGGACATCGAGGGCTCTACTCGCCTGCTCAAGAAGCTGGGCCGCGACCGCTACGGCGACGTGCTCTCGACGCACAACCGCCTCCTGCGCGCGGCGTTCTCGGAGGTCGGCGGAATCGAGATCGACACGAAGGGCGACTCGTTCTTCGTCGTCTTCCGCAGCGCCGGCACGGCGATCGAGGCCGCCGCCGCCGGGCAGCTCGCGCTCGCCGAGCACAGCTGGGCGGACGACGTGGAGGTGCGCGTCCGCATGGGGCTGCACACCGGCGAGGCCAGCGTCGGGACGGACGGCTACGTCGGCTTCGCCGTCCACCAGGCCGCGCGCATCGGCGACGCGGGTCACGGTGGGCAGGTGCTGCTCTCGAGCACGACCGCGAACCTCGTGCGGCACGACCTGCCCGGCGAGCTCGGCCTGCTCGACCTCGGGCCGACGGTGCTCCCGGACTTCGACCGGCCCGAGCGGCTCTTCCAGCTCGAGATTCCGGGGCTGGCGCTGAAGTTTCCGCCGCTCTCGACCCGCGAGCGCGAGAAGGCCCGGCCACGGATCCCGAGACGCCGCACCGAGGTCCAGGTCTCGAGCAGGCCGTTGCTCGAGCGCGAAGCCGAGCTGGCCACGCTACAGGCTGTCGTGGAGGCGGCCGCCACGGGCGCCGGGCGCCTCGTCGCGATCGAGGGGCGCGCCGGCATGGGTAAGACACGGCTCGTCGCGGAGTCGCGCAGCCTGGCGGGGAGTGCCGGCTTCGAGGTGCTGCTTGCACGCAGCGCGGACCTCGAGCAGGAGTTCGCCTACGGCGTCGTGCGCCAGCTCTTCGAGCCGCTGCTGGCATCGCTGCCACCCCGGGAGCGCGACGAGGTGCTGGCCGGCACGGCCGGTCTCTCGGAACGGCTCTTCGGCGACGAGGAGCTGACAGGCGAAACCACCGGCGACGTCTCGTTCGCGGTCATGCACGGGCTCTACTGGCTCGCGGCGAACCTCGCCGCCCGCCGCCCGACGGCGCTGGTGATCGACGACCTGCACTGGGCGGACGCGTCGAGCCTGCGCTGGCTGTCCTTCCTCAGCCGCAGGCTCGAAGGGCTCCCGCTGCTGGTGGTACTTGGCCTACGCCCGCCTGAGCAGTCGGTCGAGACGGGGCTACTGACCGAGCTGATCTCCGACCCAACGGTGCTCGTGATCCGGCCCGCCACGCTCAGCGAGGACGCCGTGAAGGCGATGGTCGTCTACGAGTACGGCCGCGAGCCACAGGCGGAGTTCGCGGCGGCGTGCCACTCGGCGACCGGCGGCAATCCGCTCTTCGTACGAGCGCTCGTAGCCGCGCTCCATGGCGAGGGCGTCGAGCCGATCGCAGCGAACGCGCGCCGCGCCCACCAGATCGGGCCGGAGCCGGTCGCGCGTGCGGTGGCGCTGCGGCTCTCGCGCCTGCCCGAGGAGGCCCGGCGCTTCGCGACCGCGACCGCGGTGCTCGGTGACGGCGCCGAGCTTCGCGACGTGGCGGCGCTCGCCGGGATCGAGGACAACCAGCTGGCCACGCTCGCCGCGACCGCGCTCGCGCGGGGCGAGCTGCTGCGCGTGACGTCGCCTACGGTCGAGTTCTCGCACCCGGTGGTGCGCGCCGCCGTGTACGGCTCGATCGAGCCGGCGCAGCGGCTGCTCGCGCACCGGCAAGCAGCGGAGCTGCTCGCGGCCGGGGGCGCCGAGCCCGAACGGGTGGCCGCGCACCTCGACGTGGTGCCGCCTGCCGGAGACCCCTTTGTGGTGGACACGCTGCGCGTGGCCGCCGACCGGGCGCTCGTTCGGGGCGCGCCGGAGGTCGCCGTCCGCCACCTGCGGCGCGCGCTGGCCGAGCCCCCGGCTGCGGAGACGCGGGTCGACACGCTGGCCGAGCTGGGCCTCGCGGAGCAGCGCGTGGACGTCCTCGCCGCCGCCGAGCATCTCCACCAGGCGCTGTCGGGAACCGACGAGCCGCTGCGCCACGCCCGGCTCGGGCTGCAGCTCGGGCGTTCGCTCTTCCGACTCAACCGCGGCCCGGAGGCGGTGAGCGTCTTCGAGCAGGCGATCGAGCGGCTCGGGGACGATGCGCCGGAGCTCCGCGAGGTGCTGGAGGCCGAGCTGATCAACTCGGCCGGCTTCGACTCGGATGTCTATGAGGTCACGCGGTCGCGGCTCGGCCAGGTCGACGAGGACGCACTGACGGGGGACGTCGGACGCGCGGTGATGGTGGCGACGCTTCGCTACTTCGACTCGCGACGCGGCGTCGGCCGCGAGCGCGTGGCCGCGCTCGCCGAGCCCGCAATCCTGGGGCCGCTGTGCGAGAGCATGCCCTCGGTCGCGATCTCGTGCGCCGCCTGGGCGCTGATGTGCGCAGAGGTAGGCCCCGCGGTAGATCGGTACTTCGAGGCCGTGATGGCGACGGCGAAGAAGCGCGGCGAGCTGGTGACGCTCTCGAACATGCTCTGCTTCCGCGGGCTGGCGCTGGCCCAGCGCGGGGATCTCGAGGCAGCGACCCAGGATTTGCGCGAGTCCGGCGAGCTCGTCAGCTACCTGCCCACCCAGCAGGGCGCGATCTACTTCCACTCCTATCTCGCCGACGTGCTGACCAACCGCGGCCAGATCGAAGAGGCCGAAGCGTCGCTCGGTGCCCTCGGGCTCGAGGAGGAGGTCGCGGAGAGCGGCCACGTGATCTTCTTCCTCGGCGCTCGCGGCTGGCTTCGCTACGCGCGGCGCGACTTCGAGGGCGCGGCGTCGGATTGGAGGCGGCTCGGTCGCTGCATGGAGACCTTCGAGATGCACAACCCGGCCGTGCTCGCGTGGCGGTCGCATCTGGCGCTGGCGCTGCTCGGGCTCGACCAGCGCGACGAGGCGCTGGAGCTGGCGCGAGAGGAGGTCGAGCTGGCACGGGCGTGGGGCGCGCCCAGGCCGATCGGCGTCGCGCTGCGGGCGCGCGGCTTGGCCGAGGGCGGAGACGAGGGGATCGAGACGCTGCGCGAGTCGGTCGCGGTGCTCGAAGGATCGACCGCGCGGCTGGAACTGGCACGCTCGCTGGTCGAGCTGGGCGCGGCCCTGCGGCGGGCGAACCAACGTTCCGACGCGCGCGAGCTGCTCAGGCAAGGGCTCGATCTCGCCGTGCGGACGGGCGCGCTGCCGCTCGTCGTGCGGGCCGAGCAGGAACTTTCGGCGACCGGCGCACGGCCGCGGCGGCTGCTGCTCTCCGGCGTCGAGTCGCTCACCGCGAGCGAGCGCCGGGTGGCAGGGTTCGCGGCGGATGGGCTCTCCAACAAGGACATCGCGCAGGCGCTCTTCGTGACCACCAAGACCGTCGAGGTGCACCTCAGCAACGTCTACCGCAAGCTCGGGATCGGCTCGCGCAACGAGCTCCCGCAGGCGCTTGGTGGCGAGACCTGATGCGGCTGCGGCGCAAGAGCGACGACGAGACGGTGCGGCTCGTGCTGGTCGCGACCGACCGCTCCGAGACGGCCGAGCGCGCCGTGCGCTTCGCGGCCGACCTGGCCGATCGCTACGAGGCGGAGCTGCTCGTCATGCGTGTGCTGGTCGACAACTCGGGCGATCGGGCGGAGCTGGCGCGCGAGCTGGCCGAGCACGTCGAAACCCTGGCCGGCGAGCGGAAGCGCTCGGCGATCGTCTCCGGCGAGGATCCGGCCGAGGCGATCGTCGACGCGGCGCGGCGGGAGAAGGCCGACGTGCTGGTCGTCGGCAGCGTCGGCATGAGCGGCCGGCGTGAGTTCCTCCTGCGCAACGTCCCGAACCGGGTCTCGCACAACGCGCCCTGCACTGTCGTGATCGTCCAGACCCATCGCGAGGACGCGTGAGCGCCGCCGCCGACCAGCGTCTGCTCGGCCGCGCGGCGCGGATCGCGACCGTGCTCGGCAAGTACGGCTTCAACGAGTCGCGCCGAGATGACGACCTGCCGGAGCTGCGCGCCCGCCGCCTGCGCGAGGCGCTCGAGGAGCTCGGCCCGACGTTCGCCAAGATCGGCCAGATCCTCTCGACGCGCCCCGACCTGATCCCGCCGGAGGCCGTCGCCGAGCTGGCGGCGCTGCAGGACCGCGTCACCCCGCTCGACGAGAACGCCGTCGTGATGGTGATGGAGGAAGAGCTCGGCGTTCCCTGGGAGGACGTCTTCGCCTCGATCGAGGCCGAGCCGCTGGCCGCCGGGACGATCGGCCAGGTGCACCGCGCCGTGCTCGACAACGGCGAGCGCGTCGTCGTCAAGGTGCAGCGCCCGACGGCGGCGGAGGACATCGGGCGCGATCTCAGCCTGCTCGAGCTGTTCGCCCAGAAGACCGGCAACCGCCAGGCGCTGCGCAAGATCGTCGACCTGCCGGCGGCGATCGAGCACCTCTCCGACTCGTTGCGGCGCGAGCTCGACTTCGAGCTCGAGGCCCAGAACGTCGAGCGCCTGCGCTCCGCGCTGACCGCCTTCCCACGCCTCGACGCCCCGCGCGTCTACCAGGAGCTGTCAACCAGCCGGCTGCTCGTGCTCGAGGAGATCCAGGGCGTGCCGGTGCGCGAGATCCCCGAAGGGCCGGCCAGGGCCGAGGCGGCCCGCCAGCTGCTCGAGTGCTACTACCAGCAGATCCTCGTCGAGGGCTTCTTCCACGCCGACCCGCACCCCGGGAACATGCTCTGGGCCGACGAGAAGATCTTCTTCCTCGACTTCGGCATGGTCGGCGAGCTCTCGCCGGAGATGCGCGGCCAGCTACTCCTGCTGCTGCTCGCGTTCTGGCAGGAGGACGTCCCGTTCCTGACCGAGGTCGTGCTGATCATGGCCGGCCCCGAGGCCGAGGACGCCGATGCGGCCGGGCTCGAGGTCGATCTCACGCATCTGCTGCAGCGCTACCGGCACACCTCGCTCGGCGAGATCTCGCTGGGCCCGCTGATGCAGGAGATCGCGCACACCTCTACCCAGCACGGCGTGCGGCTGCCGGCGCCGCTCGTGCTGACGGGCAAGGCGCTCGCGCAGATGCAGCTCGCCGCGACCGAGCTGGACCCGGAGCTCGACCCGTTCTCGGTCGTCGGCCGCTTCCTGATGAAGAACCTGCTCACGCGCGTCCAGGCGGGCGCCGACCCGAAGCGGCTCTTCTATGACGTGCAGAAGCTGAAGGTGCGCGGCGAGCGGCTGGTCGAGTCCTTCGAGCGGATCAGCGGCGCACGGCCAGGGCAGCGCCTTCAGG
>Ga0207706_10005067_pt1 | contig 12302 bp, 9 predicted proteins | sample KBSC53metaG_FD_184318 | JGI IMG/M metagenome (GOLD analysis project Ga0207706, IMG submission 184318) | Corn rhizosphere microbial communities from Kellogg Biological Station, Michigan, USA - KBS C5-3 metaG (SPAdes) (version 2) | ecosystem: Host-associated > Plants > Roots > Rhizosphere > Soil ... | reverse complement strand
TCAATCGGGGAGAAGCGTTTCCGTGCCGGTCAGGTAATGAAATGGATTCACCACTTTGGCGTCGATGATTTCGACGCCATGACGAACGTCAGCAAGGCCCTGCGCGACAAGCTCAAGGCCATTGCCGAGGTACGTGGTCCGGAAGTGGTCAGCGAGGACATCTCCAGCGACGGCACCCGTAAATGGGTGGTGCGCGTTGCGTCCGGCAGCTGTGTCGAGACCGTGTACATTCCCCAGGGCAAACGCGGCACCTTGTGCGTTTCGTCCCAGGCAGGCTGTGCCCTGGACTGCAGTTTCTGCTCCACCGGCAAGCAAGGTTTCAATAGCAACCTCACCGCCGCCGAAGTGATCGGCCAGGTGTGGATTGCCAACAAATCCTTTGGCAGCGTCCCGGCGACCGTCGACCGTGCCATCACCAACGTGGTGATGATGGGCATGGGTGAGCCGCTGCTGAACTTCGACAACGTGGTTTCGGCCATGCACCTGATGATGGACGACCTGGGCTACGGCATCTCCAAGCGCCGTGTAACCCTGTCCACCTCCGGCGTGGTGCCGATGATCGATGAGCTGTCCAAGCACATCGACGTCTCCCTGGCGTTGTCGCTGCACGCACCCAATGACGCATTGCGTAACCAATTGGTGCCAATCAACAAGAAGTATCCGCTTAAGATGCTGCTCGAATCTTGCCAGCGTTATATGTCGTCCCTGGGCGAAAAGCGCGTGCTGACCATCGAGTACACCTTGCTCAAGGACATCAATGACAAGGTTGAGCACGCGGTCGAGATGATCGAGTTGCTCAAGGACACCCCGTGCAAGATCAACCTGATTCCGTTCAACCCGTTTCCACATTCCGGCTACGAGCGGCCGAGCAACAACGCCATCCGTCGTTTCCAGGATCAACTGCACCAGGCCGGCTACAACGTCACCGTCCGCACCACCCGTGGTGAAGACATCGACGCCGCCTGTGGCCAATTGGTCGGGCAGGTGATGGACCGCACCCGCCGCAGCGAGCGCTATATCGCCGGACGCGAAGTGAACGCCGCCGACGATTTGCCGCTGATCGCTGTGAATCGAATCTGAGAGAGGATCTCTATGCCCTTGCGCCTTGCGCTGCTTTTGCTTTTTACCGGTCTTGCAGCCGGTTGTGTTTCATCGGGCCATGAAGGCCCTTTGCAAACCGGTAAAGGCCGTGATGAGGCGCGAGTTGCCTATGTGCAACTGGGCTTGGGTTACCTGCAACAAGGCATGAGCGAGCAGGCCAAGGTGCCGTTGAAGAAGGCCCTTGAGCTGGACAGCGACGACGCCGATGCCAATGCCGCACTGGCCCTGGTGTTCCAGGCCCAGGCCGAGCCTGAACTGGCTGACCGCTATTTCCACAAGGCCCTGGCCGCACGCCCTGCCGATCCGCGGCTGCTGAACAACTACGGCAGTTTCCTGTTTGCGCAGGAACGTTATGACCAGGCCGCCCTTTATTTCCAGCAAGCCAGCGTCGATACCCTCTATCCTGAGCGTTCGCGGGTGTTCGAGAACCTTGGGGTCACCTCGATCCGCCTCGGCCAGCGCGACAATGCTCGCCGGCAACTGGAAAAAGCCCTGCATTTGAACGGTCGTCAGCCTCGGGCATTGCTCGAAATGGCTGAGATATCCTTTGATGACAGGCATTATGTGCCGGCACGTGACTATTACGAGCGTTTTAGCCTGCTCAGCGGGCAAAATGCACGTAGTCTATTGCTCGGTGTGCGGCTGGCGACGGTTCATGAAGAACGCGACAAGGCCGCACGTTTTGGCCAACAACTTGAACGACTCTATCCCGGTACGCCGGAATATCAGCAATACCTGTCGGAGCAATGATGAAAGCGGCGCACCCGGAAGTTGTAGCAGCTAATCGCGTAAACCCAGGCGACACCTTGCGTCAGGCCCGCGAAAGCAATGGTTGGTCGCTGGCGGAAGTGGCCCTCAAGCTCAATTTGACCACTACATCCCTGGGCAACCTGGAAGCTGGCGCGTTCGATAAGCTGCCTGGGCATACCTTCGCCCGCGGCTATATCCGTGCCTACGCCAAGCTGCTGGGGATCGACCAGGCAGTTTTGGTCCAGGAATTCGACCAGTTCACCGGCACCGACTCCCAGGGCAGCAATGTGCATGGCTTGGGTCGCATCGAAGAGCCGGTGCGGGTTTCCCACACGATTTTGCGAATTGTCAGCCTGCTGCTGCTGATCGCTGTCATTGGTGGCGGTTTTGTCTGGTGGCAAGACCAGACCTCCCAGCGCACCAAGGACCTGACCAGCAACGCCATGGAGCACGTCGAAGTCGAAAGCGCCGACGGCACCACCCAGATTCATCCGCTGGACGAGCCGGAAGACCAGGCTGTAGCAGAAGGCCAGGCCGCGCCTGAAGCGCCGCTTGCCACTGAGCAGCCTGCACCGGAAACCCCGCCTGCCGCGACCGCTGCCGCGACCGCTGTCGCACCGGCTCCCGCAACGCCTGCAGCTCCGGCCCACACCCCGGCCGCTCCTGTACAGGCGCCAGCGACTCAGGCCCAGACCGCCCCGGCAGCGATTTCGCCACCTACCACCCCAGCGTTGATCGCCGGTGATGGCCGCGTACAGATTACCTTCGTCGCCGACTGCTGGACGCAAGTCACCGACGGCAATGGCAAAGTGCTGTTTAGCGGTCTGAAGCGTAAGGGAGATACGCTCGACCAGGGCGGCAAACCTCCTTTGACGCTGCGTCTGGGCTTTGCCCGTGGCGCGCAAGTGGCCTACAACGGCCAGCCTGTGGACGTAGCGCCGTTCACCACCGGCGAGACCGCTCGCCTGAAGTTGGGACAATAGTCATGCACGGCGAATCTCCAATCAAACGTCGCGTATCGCGCAAAATCTGGGTCGGCTCGGTGCCGGTGGGTGGCGACGCCCCCATCGCCGTACAGAGCATGACCAACAGCGACACCAATGACGTGGCCGCCACCGTTGCCCAGATCAACCGCCTGGAAGCCGCTGGCGTGGACATCGTGCGCGTTTCCGTGCCGGACATGGACGCTGCCGAGGCCTTCGGTCGCATCAAGCAACAGGTCAAGGTGCCGTTGGTTGCCGACATTCACTTCGACCACAAGATCGCCTTGCGCGTGGCCGAGCTGGGCGTGGACTGCCTGCGTATCAACCCGGGCAACATCGGCAGCGAAGCCCGTGTGCGTGCGGTGGTGGATGCTGCTCGCGATCGCGGCATTCCGATCCGCATCGGCGTCAACGCCGGCTCCCTGGAAAAAGACCTGCAAAAGAAATACGGCGAGCCGACCCCGGCGGCGCTGGTTGAATCTGCGCTGCGCCACGTTGAACACCTTGAGCGCCTGAATTTCCAGGACTACAAGGTCAGCGTAAAGGCCTCCGACGTGTTCATGGCGGTAGAAGCCTACCGCCTGCTGGCCAAGGAGATCGTGCAGCCGTTGCACCTGGGTATCACTGAAGCCGGCGGTTTACGCTCAGGCACAGTGAAATCTGCGGTGGGTCTCGGTATGCTGCTCGCCGAAGGGATTGGCGATACTATCCGCATCTCCCTGGCGGCAGACCCCGTAGAGGAAGTGAAGGTCGGTTACGACATTCTCAAATCCCTGCGTTTGCGTTCCCGAGGCATCAACTTCATTGCCTGCCCGAGCTGCTCGCGGCAGAACTTCGACGTGGTGAAAACCATGAACGAACTGGAAGGACGCCTCGAAGACCTGCTGGTGCCGCTGGATGTTGCGGTGATCGGATGCGTGGTCAACGGTCCGGGTGAAGCCAAAGAGGCGCACATCGGCCTGACCGGCGGCTCACCGAACCTGATCTACATCGACGGCAAACCGTCGCATAAGTTGACGAATGACAATCTGGTGGATGATCTCGAAAGACTGATCCGCGAGAAAGCGGCCGAAAAGGTCGCGGCTGACGCAGCGCTGATCGCGCGCGGCTAAGAACGAATTTAAGGATTTGATGTGAGCAAGTCTCTGCAAGCCATTCGTGGCATGAACGACATCCTTCCGGAGCAGACGCCGCTGTGGCGCTACTTCGAGGGCACTGTTGCGCGCCTGCTGGATAACTACGGTTACAAGCAGATCCGCATGCCGATCGTCGAGTTCACCGAGCTGTTCAAGCGCTCCATCGGTGAAGTGACCGACATCGTCGAAAAAGAGATGTACACCTTTGAGGACCGTAACGGCGACTCCCTGACCCTGCGTCCGGAAGGCACTGCCGCGTGCGTGCGCGCCGTACTCGAACATGGCCTCACCGGTGGCGGCCAGCCACAGAAGCTGTGGTACATCGGCCCGATGTTCCGCCACGAGCGCCCGCAGAAAGGTCGCTATCGCCAGTTCCACCAGATCGGCCTGGAGGTGTTCAACCTCGACGGTCCGGACATCGACGCCGAGCTGATCGTGCTGACCTGGCGCCTGTGGGGCGTGCTGGGCATCCGCGACGCGGTCAAGCTTGAACTCAACAGCCTGGGCACCAGCGAGTCCCGGGGCCGCTATCGGGTGGCCCTGGTCGAGTACCTGTCCGCCCACCTGGACGAGTTGGACGAAGACAGCCAGCGCCGCCTGAAAACCAACCCGTTGCGCGTCCTCGATACCAAGAACGCCGACACCCAGGCCGTGCTGGTCAACGCGCCGAAAATGGCCGATTACCTGGACGACGAATCCCGCATTCACTTCGAGGGCCTCAAGGCTCGCCTGGAGGCAGCCGGTATTCCTTACGTCATCAATCCAAAGTTGGTGCGTGGCCTCGATTACTACAGCAAGACGGTCTTCGAGTGGGTCACCGACAAGCTTGGCGCCCAGGGCACCGTGTGTGCCGGTGGCCGCTACGACGGCCTGGTCGAGCAGATGGGCGGCAAGCCGACCACCGGCGTGGGTTTTGCCATGGGCATCGAGCGGCTGATCCTGCTGCTGGAAACCCTGGAGCAGGTCCCGGAAGAGATCTCCCGCCAGGTGGATGTGTACCTGTGCGCCTTTGGCGAGGCCGCTGAACTGGCTGCCCTGGCCCTGAGCGAACAAGTACGCGATCAACTGCCGAACCTGCGCCTGCAGGTCAACGCCGGCGCCGGCAGCTTCAAGAGCCAGTTCAAGAAGGCCGACAAGAGCGGTGCGCTGTATGCACTGATCCTCGGCGAAGACGAACTGGCCCAGCAAGTGATAGGTTTCAAACCCCTGCGTGGCCAGGGTGAGCAACAGAACATTGCCTTTGATGCGCTCGCTGCGCACTTGGCCACCTGCGTCGTGCAGGGTTGAAGCTGTCGAACAGCCGAATTTAGCGATTAAGGAGTATTGGGGTGTCGAGTACTGATGATGAGCAACTGGCCGAGTTCAAGGACTGGTGGCAGCGCAACGGCAAGCCCCTGGTTACTGGCGGTCTGCTGGCTTTAGTGGTGGTGTTCGGCTGGCAGGCCTGGACCAAGTATCAGGCCAACCAGTCCCAAGGCGCCTCGATCCTCTATCAGCAATTGCTGGAAACCACCCTGACGCCGGACGGCAAGCCCGATCCTGCGCAGGTTGCAGACCTGGCCGGTAAGCTGAAGAACGAATTCGGCGGTAGCACCTACGCCCAATACGGCAGCCTGTTCGTCGCGAAGGTCGCGGTCGACACCGGCAAGCTGGACGACGCCGCCGCTGAGTTGAAGGCCATCGCCGACAAGCCGACCAACCCGACCCTGGGTGAAATCGCACGTCAGCGCCTGGCCCAGGTACTGGCGGCACAGAACAAGGCTGACGAAGCACTCAAACTGCTCGACGGCGATGCTGACAAGGCATTTGTAGCCACTCGCGAAGAGCTCAAGGGCGACCTGTTGGTCCAATTGGGTCGTACCGACGAAGCCAATGCTGCGTACAAGAAAGCCAAGGCGGCGCTGTCTGATGAAGCGGCGGTCGGTGGCTTACAAATCAAGCTGGACGACTTGGCCAAAGGGGATGCGTGACGTGATCCGTTGGAAACATGCAGCATTGCTGGCTCTGGCCATTCTGGCCGCGGGTTGCAGCAGCAACAGTAAAAAAGAACTGCCGCCTGCGGAGCTGACCAGCTTCAAGGAAGAAGTGGTCCTGCAAAAGCAGTGGAGCCGCTCCATCGGTGACGGCCAGGGTGAAACCTACAACATGCTGGTACCGGCTATCGACGGTGAAAATATCGTCGCCGCCGACGTGACCGGCGTCGTCATTTCCATGGATCGCATGAACGGCGACGTGAAGTGGAAGAAAGACCTCGAAATTCCGGTATCCGGCGCCGTAGGCGTAGGTTACGGCATGGTCTTGCTCGGCACGCTCAAGGGCGAAGTCGTGGCGTTGGATTCCAGCACCGGTGAAGAGAAATGGCGCGCTCGCGTGACCAGTGAAGTGCTCGCACCGCCTGCCACCAACGGCGATATCGTCGTAGTGCAAACCCAGGACGACCGTGTGATCGGCCTCGACGCCAGCACCGGCGAACAGCGTTGGTTGTACGACAGCACCCCGGCGGTGCTGACGTTGCGTGGTACCAGTGGTCCGATTGTGACCAACAATCTGGCCGTTGCAGGCCTGTCGACCGGTAAAGTGGTCGCCCTGGATACCCAGAACGGCGTGCCGGCCTGGGAAACCCGTGTGGCCATCCCGCAAGGTCGTTCCGAACTGGACCGCGTGGTGGACATCGATGGCGGCCTGCTGCTGTCGGGTGAAACCCTCTACGTCGCCACTTACCAGGGCCGTGTTGCGGCACTGGACCTGCAGAGCGGCCGCGTCAACTGGCAGCGTGATGCTTCCAGCTACGCCGGTGTCGCCCAAGGGTTTGGCAGCGTCTACGTCAGCCTGGCGTCCGGCACCGTTGAAAGTGTCGACGAGCGTTCCACCACGGCACTGTGGAGCAACGATTCCCTGGCGCGCCGCCAGTTGTCGGCACCGGAAGTGTTCTCCAGTTATGTCGCGGTCGGCGACTTCGAAGGCTACCTGCACCTGTTGAGCCAGGTGGACGGTCGTTTCGTCGGTCGCGAGCGTATCGACAGCGACGGCCTGCGTGCGCGTCCGCTGGTGGTGGGTAACATGCTTTATGTGTATGGCAACAGCGGCAAGCTGGAAGCCCTGACCATCAAGTAAGAACTATGCTTGGGGTAATACCCAGGCGGCCCCGCTCAGGCGGGGCATGCGGCATTTGATTATGCTGCCCCGAGCACCAGCCGCTGCCATGCAGCGGCTTTTGTATTTTCTGAAATAACGAAGTGGAGAGCCGCATGGTTCCCGTAATCGCCCTGGTGGGCCGACCTAACGTCGGCAAGTCCACCTTGTTCAACCGCCTGACCAGGACTCGCGACGCCATCGTCGGCGACTTGTCCGGTCTGACCCGTGATCGCCAATACGGTGAGGCAAAGTGGCAAGGGCGCTCCTACATTATCGTCGACACCGGTGGTATCTCCGGTGACGAGCATGGCATGGACGAAAAGATGGCCGAGCAGTCGCTGCTGGCCATTGAAGAAGCCGATGTCGTGTTGTTCCTGGTGGACGCCCGTGCGGGCTACACCGCTGCCGACCAGATGATTGGCGAGCACCTGCGCAAGCGTAACAAGCGTTCCTATCTGGTCGCGAACAAGATCGACAACATCGATCCTGAAGCTGCCCGTGCCGAATTCAGCCCGATGGGCCTGGGCGATGCGATCCCGGTCGCAGGTGCCCACGGTCGTGGTATCACCCAGATGCTGGAAATTGCCCTGCGCGATTTCCCCAAGGATGACGTCGAGGAGGAAGAGGGCGAAGAGGAAATCGTTGCCGAAGGTGAGGAAGCCAAGCGCATTCCTGGCCCGAGCGAAAAAGACGGTATCAAGATCGCTATCATCGGTCGTCCCAACGTCGGCAAGTCGACCCTGGTCAACCGCATGCTCGGTGAAGACCGGGTCATCGTCTATGACCAGCCCGGCACCACCCGCGACAGCATCTACATCCCGTTCGAACGTAACGAGGAAAAGTACACGCTGATCGATACCGCCGGTGTGCGCAAGCGCGGCAAGATCCACGAGGAAGTCGAAAAGTTCTCGGTGGTCAAAACCCTGCAGGCGATCAAAGACGCCAACGTGGTGATCTTCGTGATGGACGCCCGCGAGGGTGTGGTGGACCACGACCTCAACCTGCTGGGCTTTGCCCTGGAGGCCGGTCGTGCCCTGGTGATCGCGATCAACAAGTGGGACGGCATGACGCCGAGCGAGCGCGACTTCGTCAAGGTCGAGCTGCAACGTCGCCTGTTCTTCGTCGAGTTCGCCGACATCCACTTCATCTCGGCACTGCACGGCACCGGCGTGGGCAACCTTTACGCTTCCGTGCAGAACTCGTTCAAGTCTGCAGTGACCCGCTGGCCGACCAACCGCCTCACCCAGATCCTGGAAGATGCGGTTGGCGAGCACGCGCCGCCGATGGTCAACAACCGCCGGATCAAATTGCGTTACGCCCACTTGGGTGGTGCCAACCCGCCGATTATCGTGATTCACGGTAACCAGATCGAGAAGGTGCCGAAGTCCTATGTGCGTTACCTGGAAAACACCTACCGCCGTGTCTTGAAACTGGTCGGTACGCCGATCCGTATCGAGTTCAAGGGTGGCGAGAACCCATACGAAGGCAACAAGAACACACTGACTGACCGTCAGGTGAACAAGAAGCGTCGTTTGATGACTCACCACAAGAAGGCCGACAAGAAGCGCCGCGATAAGAAGTAACGACAGCTTCAAGTTGTTAGCTGCAAGAGAGGGCTCCTTTGGAGCCCTTTTTTGTGCCTGGTGGTTTGCCCCTTGACCTGCTTGCGGCTTGCAGCTTAAAACTTGTAGCTCACCCGAAGGGGGCTCCCATGATCACCAGCAAGCTGCCGAATGTCGGCACGACCATTTTCACCACCATGTCGCAACTCGCTGCCGAAACCGGTGCGCTGAACCTGTCCCAGGGCTTTCCGGACTTCAATGGCCCCCAGGGTCTGCTCGATGCGGTGGGCAAGCATATCGCTCTCGGGCACAACCAATACGCGCCCATGACCGGCCTGCCGGTGCTGCGCCAGCAGGTAGCCGCCAAGATCGCCCGTAGCTATGGCGCCACGGTCAATGCGGACACTGAAGTGACCATTACCCCTGGTGCTACCGAGGCGATCTTCTGTGCGATCCAGGCGGTGATTCGCCAGGGTGATGAAGTCATCGTGTTCGACCCCAGCTACGACAGCTACGAGCCTTCGGTGGAGCTGGCCGGCGGCCGTTGCGTGCACGTGCAACTGAGCCTGGATGGCTTCGCGCTGGACTTCGAGAAGATCAAGGCGGCGCTGTCACCGCGTACGCGGATGATCGTCCTCAATTCCCCACACAACCCGACCGGCGCGCTGATCAGCCGCGCCGAACTGGACCAGTTGGCCGAACTGATCCGCGACCGTGATATCTACCTGGTCAGCGATGAAGTCTACGAGCACCTGGTATTTGACGGTGTGCCCCACGTCAGTGTGCTGGCCCACGAGGAGCTGTATCAGCGTGCGTTCGTGGTCAGTTCCTTCGGCAAGACTTACCACGTCACCGGTTGGAAAACCGGCTACGTCGTCGCGCCGCCGGCCCTCACCGCTGAACTGCGCAAGGTGCATCAATACGTCAATTTCTGTGGTGTAACCCCGCTGCAGTACGCATTGGCCGATTTCATGGCAGAACACCCGGAGCATGTCGACGAGTTGCCGGCGTTCTATCAGGCCAAGCGCGATCTGTTCTGCGACCTGCTGGCGCCATCGCGCTTCAGCTTTACCCCAGTGACCGGCACCTACTTCCAACTGGTGGATTACTCACAGATCCGCCCGGACCTGGATGACGTCGCCATGTCACTGTGGATGACCCGCGAGCATGGCGTGGCGACGATTCCGGTCTCGGTGTTCTACCAGACCCCACCCCAAGGCCAGCGCCTGGTGCGCCTGTGCTTTGCCAAACGCGAGGAAACGCTGCAACAAGCGGCTGAAAAACTATGCGTGATCTGAGTGCACTGCCGAACCTGAACATCGCCCTGGTCCAGACCAGCCTGGCCTGGCACGACCGCCAAGCGAACCTTGAGCACTTCGAGTTATTGTTGGAACAGGCGCAAGGTGCCGACCTGATCGTATTACCGGAGATGTTCACCACCGGTTTCTCCATGGAATCCGCGACCCTCGCCGAACCCGAGAACGGCCCGACCCACCGTTGGCTACAGGCCCAGGCCGCGAAGTACAACGCCGTCATCACCGGTAGCGTGATCATCCAGGCTGCCGACGGCAGCCACCGCAACCGCCTGCTGTGGGCACGGCCGGATGGCGAGGTGTTGCATTACGACAAGCGCCACCTGTTCCGCATGGCCGGCGAGCACAACCACTACACCCCCGGTGAGCGCCAGGTGCAGTTCGAAGTGAAAGGTTGGCGTATTCGCCCGTTGATTTGCTACGACCTGCGTTTCCCGGTGTGGAGCCGTGATGCCCAGGACACCGACCTGCTGCTGTACACCGCCAACTGGCCGGGGGCGCGGCGCTCGCACTGGAACCGACTGCTGCCGGCGCGGGCGATTGAAAACCTGTGCTATGTGGCGGCGGTGAATCGGGTGGGCACGGATGGGAAGGGCTTTGCCTACACCGGGGACAGCCAGGTGTTGGACTTCCAGGGCGAGACCCTGCTGAGTGCGGGGGAGGCGGATGGGGTGTTCCAGGTCAATCTGGATGCAGCAGAGCTGGCGGCGTACCGCACGCGGTTTCCGGCGAACCTGGATGCCGATACTTTCCAGTTTGTCTGACAGACCGCTATCGGGGGCAAGCCCCCTCCCACATTTTGAATGTATTCACAAATTAAAGTGTGGGAGGGGGCTTGCCCCCGATGAGGCCCTCACAGACCACAAAAAACCAAAAAAAAGGCCCCAGGACTCATATCCAGGGGCCTTTCACATTTTAAGCAGACGGCTTATGCCGCCTTCGCTGCCAACTGGCTCAACGAACGGTTCAGCGCGCTGAACAGCGCCTTGAAACTGGCCGTGGTGATGTTTTCATCAATGCCCACGCCATGTACCGGACGCTCACCGTTCACACGCAGTTCGATGTAGGCCGCCGCCTTGGCGTTGGTGCCCGCACCGATCGCATGTTCGTTGTAGTCCATGATCTCCACGCCAATCGGCAAGCCGGCCACCAACGCTTCCAGGGCGCCGTTGCCTTTGCCTTTCCAGTGCAGGTTGGTTTCGCCCTGGCCCTTGCCCGAGACTTCCACCTCGACAAAGCTGTTGCCGTTTTCTTCCTGCAGGCGATGGCTGACCAGCGCATACGGGGTGTTGGCTTGCAGGTATTCGCGCTGCAGCAAGGCGTAGATCTGCGGTGCAGTCATCTCAAGGCCCACGCGGTCGGTTTCGGCCTGTACCACTTGGCTGAATTCGATCTGCATGCGACGTGGCAAGCTGATGTCGTATTCCTGTTCCAGCAGGTAGGCGATGCCGCCTTTGCCCGACTGGCTGTTCACGCGAATCACAGCCTCGTAGCTGCGACCGATGTCGGCCGGGTCGATCGGCAGGTACGGCACTTCCCACAGCGCATCGTCTTTCTGCTGGGCGAAGCCCTTGCGGATCGCGTCCTGGTGAGAGCCGGAGAACGCGGTGTGCACCAGGTCGCCGACGTACGGGTGACGTGGGTGAACCTGAATCTGGTTGCACTCTTCGACGACTTTGCGCACGCCGTCGATGTCGGAGAAGTCCAGCTGCGGGTCGAGGCCCTGGGTGTACATGTTCAGTGCTACGGTGACCAGGTCGACGTTGCCGGTACGCTCGCCGTTGCCGAACAGGCAGCCTTCGACACGGTCGGCGCCGGCCATCAGGCCCAACTCGGTAGCCGCTACGCCGGTGCCACGGTCGTTGTGGGTGTGCAGGCTGATGATCACGCTGTCCCGACGGTTGATATGGCGACCGAACCACTCGATCTGGTCGGCATAGATGTTCGGCGTGGCGCACTCCACGGTGGCCGGCAGGTTGAGGATCATTTTGTGCTCAGGCGTCGGGTTCCACACCTCGATCACCGCGTCACAGACTTCCTTGGCGAATTCCAGCTCGGTGGCACTGAAAGTCTCCGGGGAGTATTCGAAGGTCCACTGGGTTTCCGGCTGCTGGGCGGCGTATTTGACGAACAGCTTGGCCGCGTTGACCGCGATGGCCTTGATGCCTTCCTTGTCCTGGTTGAACACGATGCGGCGGAAGGACGGCGACGTGGCGTTGTACAGGTGCACGATGGCCTTCTTGGCACCGCGCAGGGATTCGAAGGTACGTGCGATCAAGTCTTCACGGCCCTGGGTCAGCACCTGAATGGTGGTGTCCTCGG
>Ga0207706_10005066_pt1 | contig 12302 bp, 14 predicted proteins | sample KBSC53metaG_FD_184318 | JGI IMG/M metagenome (GOLD analysis project Ga0207706, IMG submission 184318) | Corn rhizosphere microbial communities from Kellogg Biological Station, Michigan, USA - KBS C5-3 metaG (SPAdes) (version 2) | ecosystem: Host-associated > Plants > Roots > Rhizosphere > Soil ... | reverse complement strand
GCTTGGCCTCGTCGCGCGACCATTCCTCCTTGGTGAACGGTTTGTCGCGCGCGATGATCTCGCGCATCTTCTTCTCGATCGCGTCGAAGTCCTCCGGGGTGAACGGCTGATTGCGGAAGAAGTCGTAATAGAAGCCGTTCTCGATGACCGGGCCGATGGTGACCTGCGTGCCCGGCCACAGGCTTTGTACTGCCTCGGCGAGCACGTGGGCAGCGTCGTGCCGGATCAGCTCCAGCGCTCGCGGGTCGTCGCGGCTGATGAATTCGATCTTGGCGTCGTGCTCGATCGGGTCACCGAGGTCCGTGAGCACGCCATCGAGCGCCATGGCGACGGTACGCTTGGCGAGCGAGGGCGAGATGCCCTTGGCGATATCGAGCCCGGTTGAGCCGTTGGGGAAATCCCGACGCGCGCCGTCGGGAAAGGTCAAAGCGACCATCATGGACTCCTGTTGCTCACTCGCTGCCTACGAATGCAGGTAAGCGTGATTCATCCGCCGAGCCGGTCGGGATGGGCGGCGGAAGGCTTAGGTAGAGAATGGAAACGGAACTTGCAACCCTATAGAGTGGGCGCGACCGCAAGTTGAAATGCCTCATGATCGTCGCCTTCCGCTGCTGCTTCGTACTTTCGTGCACAGGCTTGCTGGCATGCGGCTTGGCAAGTGCCACAGTGCCCGCTGCCGCCGCGCCGCAAGCGTCGGATACCTCGTTGGTGCAAAGGCAGCCGATGATCTTCTTCGTGGCGAAAGGCGAGCCAAATGCCTGCGGCCCCGGATGCAGCGAATGGATCGCGGCAGAGGGCGCGATCGACTCTGATGCTCCGAAGCGCCTGCGCACTTTTCTGACCAGTCTAGCCGATCGCAAACTGCCAATTTTCTTTCATTCGCCGGGCGGACTACGTCCTGCGGCATTGGAGATCGGCCGGCTTTTGCGCGGACGAGAAATGACTGCCGGGGTGTCTAGGACCATTGAAACAGAGCTGCACAATATCGCCCGCTGTCACTCGGCTTGCGTCTATGCGCTGATCGGAGCGAAGGTCCGGCAGGTCCCGCCGGGCGCGCGCATCGGTGTTCACACCGGGACGAGTAACGGATTCGATGGCGAGGGGCGCTACAGAGCTATTTCGAACGAGCTAGTTCGACGCTATCTGCGAGATATGGGGATAGCAGACGGTTTGCTTGAGGTTATCTCCAGAGTACCTCACGAATCCGCGCATTATCTCAGTCGCGACGAAATCGCGGACTTCGGCATCGACACGAGGGAGTTCCAGGAGACGCGTTGGATAGCCATGGAGTGGCCATGGGCAGGAATGGAATGGCCGTCGCAACCGCTTTCGGTCCTGAAATTGGTGGTTGAAGCCAAAGGAGAAGGCCGCAAGCAATATCAGACAACCGTGATCCGATTGTCGTGTGCGGGGCCGGGGCGTGTAGGGCTCGGCTATCTTCGTAGATTGGCGTCGAATGAAATTGGGGCGGCGCGTTCGATCGAACTCTTGGTCGATGGTGGTAAACTATCGTTTCCGCATGAGGCGTCCATCTCGAAGATCGACGCGATCGAAACTGGCGGCTCATTCGAGACTAGATATACATCTGCGGCTTTGGCATTTTTTGAGGCAGCGGCCACGCGCGACAGAATCGAGATCGTCGAATCCGATTCGATGGACCCAACGACGTCGCCTCGTATCGTCAAACTTTCCACAGATGGCTTGTCGAAAGCGCTGGGGCGATTGAAGGAGGCATGCGGCGAACGCAAGATTCCCGATGGTCCCGGCGTCGAGTCTCTCGACCTGTCCGGCGTACCTGCCGGGCGCTGATACGCCGACATCGGTCAGTAACTCGCGGCTTAACTCGTCCGGATCGATCGCGGTCTCACCCCCGCGACTGCGTGATATCCGCGGCGTCATTGGTTCCGCGCCAGCGGCCGTAGCGCCAGGGCAGGTACCAGCGCGAATGGTCCGGAAATGACGCCGGCACGAAATCGAGCCCCGAGGTCCCGAACGGATGGCAGCGGCAGAGCCGCGCCAGCGTCATCCACCCGCCGGCCCACAGGCCGAAGCGTCCGATCGCCTCGTCGGCATAGCTGGAGCATGTCGGCAGATGCCGGCACTCGAGCCCGATCAGCGCGGAGAGGGTGTGGCGGTAGAGCTGGATCAGTCCACGCGCTAGGAAAGCCGGACCGCGGGCGATGTGGGCCAGAACCACTTGGTGGGGACTTCGCTGGTTCATGGAAATTCCATCCCGCAACCACCTCCGGCTTTCATCAACCTAATTGTGGCAATGCTCCAGGTCATCGGCGCTGCGGCAAATTTAGGCGGTTCCCGCCGCGATTTCGGGCTAGACCCGAATCTCTGCCGCCTCTAAAACGGGCAGGCAAACTACTGTGGGCACAGGACGCAATCGGACCGACGTCGACCAAGAAGCGTCGGGCGAAGCGTCATCGATGAGGGTCAGCATGCTCCGACTGTTCTGGAGCGCGTTCGCGCTCGCATGTGGCGTTACCCAGGCATTCTCAGCTCCCCCGACACCCGCTGACGACAGTGGCAGCGCGCCCATGCGTTTCGAGTGGAGGCGCGAGGGGCCGGCCGAGTCCTGCGGAGCGAACTGCCGCATCTGGATCTCCGCAGTCGGATACATCACGGCCGACACGCCGCGCGAATTCGAGGCCTTTGCCAAGGATCCCAGCGTCCGCGGGGCGGTTCTGGTGCTCGATTCCGACGGCGGCTCGGTGCTCGGCACCCTCGCGCTCGGCCGCTCCATTCGTAATCTTGGGATGATCACCACCATCGGCAAGACGGCGACCCTGCCTTTGACCGGCGACGGGCAGCGCCGGGCCTTGCTATCCCCCAACGGCAATTGCGAATCCATGTGCGCGTTCCTGCTGCTGGCCGGCGCAAGCCGATACGTGCCGCCGGAGGCGCATGTGCTGGTTCATCAGATTTGGCTCGGCAAGAAGCGCAAGCAGGCGCTGGAGTCCAATTATTCCGCCGAGGAGCTCAACGTGGTCCAGCGCGACATCGGACGTCTGGCGCAGTACACCATCGAAATGGGTGGCAGCGGCGATCTGCTCGAAACCGCCCTGCGGATTCCGCCGTGGGAGCCGCTCTATCGGCTCTCCCCGGATGAGCTTCAGCGCATGAAGCTCAATACCATCGATGCGCTGTTCGACCGAGACCTTCCCGGAGCTTCGCCGGCAAAGTCGACGACGTCGCTGGCGACCGTGGGGCATCCCGGCGGCCCGCGCGACTGATCGCGGTCGCTTCAGCGAAACCGGTGATGTTGCCTGATGGTCGGCAACAGCGACGCTAGCGCGTTCGCTTGCACCGGTGCTGACTGAACAATTTTGAGTACTCCGCCCGCGTCTTGTCCCATTCGGCGACGGCCGGGGCGTGATCCGGCTTCGGGCAGCGCGCCGCGTGAGCCTTCACGCGGCCTGCGAACGCCATGATGGTCTCGAGCGTGATGCAATAAGGCGGCCGGTCCGCCGGCGACGCCACTTCGAGCCGCGGCAACTCGGATTCTTCCCGGATAAGGGCCGCAGCATCGGCCGCGCAATCCACTGCGGGCGCGGCGGCGGCAGCCCAGGTCATGGCGAGAAGCCCGATTCCGTGGGCAGCGGCGCGTGCAAGCAGCGCATGGCAGCCCGGTGGCCAGCGGGGAGCGCGCCGGTTGGCCATGGGTGACGGCTCTTATTCAGCTGCCAATGCCGCCCGCCGCTTGGCTTCGATCTGATCGATCGCGGCGGTCACCGCATCGAAGGTCAGCAGAGTGGACGCATGGCGCGCCTTGTAGTCGCGCACCGGTTCGAGCACCGCGATGTCGGCCCACTTGCCGCTGGGCGGTGCGCCGTTCTCCTTCAGCATCCGTCGCACTGTCTCGCGCAGGCTGCGCAACTCGTCCGCCCTGGCGCCAATCACGTTGCGCGCCATGATCGACGAGGATGCCTGACCGAGCGCGCAGGCCTTTACGTCATGGGAGAAGTCGGTGACGGTATCGCCCTCCATCTTGAGGTCGACGGTCACGGTCGAGCCGCAGAGCTTGGAATGAGCGGTTGCGGTGGCATCGGCGTCGCTCAGCCTTCCCAGCCGGGGAATGTTGCCGGCAAGCTCGAGGATGCGGCTGTTGTAGACCTCGTTCAACATGGTGTTCGGCAGTGCTTGCTGGCCGGCAACCCGATTGCGCCGGCCCGGTGAAGGAATATATATGGTGCGTTTCGCCGGCGCGAGAAGGAGCCTTTCGATCCGGCGGGAGCTTCGCATCGAAGCGAAGTGGATGCGGAAGCCATGTAAAATGGGAATGCGGCGTCCGGCTGTTGCGCATGGGTCGAATCTCTCCAGGCGCGTATGGCTGATGCGGCCGCCCCGGTGACACCCCCGGCCTCGAAGGCCGGTCGAACGGAGAGACCGCGATGGATGCTGTCGTCAAGCCTTGGCCCAAATCTTCTCCGGCCGAGAAGCCTGCGCTGTCCGAACACGTGCGCGCGGCGCCCGAGCCAGTCGTGCCCAAGCCGTCCCGCGAGGAAGCGCTGGCGGCGGTGCGCACGCTCATCGCCTATGCCGGCGACAATCCTCACCGCGAAGGTCTCCTCGACACGCCAAAGCGCGTGATCGATGCCTACGAAGAACTCTACAGCGGCTATCGCGAATGTCCGGCCGACGTACTCGAGCGGACCTTCAGCGAGATCGGCAAGTACGACGACTTCGTGCTGGTGCGCGACATCGCCTTCAACTCCCATTGCGAGCACCACATGATGCCGTTCATGGGCAAGGCGCATATCGCCTACAAGCCCGTGGACCGGGTGGTGGGGCTGTCCAAGCTCGCCCGCTTGGTCGACGTCTATGCGCGCCGGCTGCAGACCCAGGAGCACATGACCTCGCAGATCGCGACCGCCATCGAGGAAATTTTGAATCCGCGCGGCGTCGCGGTGATGCTCGAGGCCGAACACATGTGCATGTCGGTTCGCGGCGTGGAGAAGCCGGGCTCGTCGACCATCACCACCCAGTTCACCGGCAGCTTCCGCGACAACCCCGACGACCAGGTGCGCTTCATCACCATGGTGCGCGGGCTCGACCGCTGAGCACCGGCTGCTCCCGTAGCGGCGAAGTGGCCGACCGCAGAAGTGGCGTGCCTCGCCCGGATCAGTCGCGGGCGGCGCCGCCACACGAAGTGCGATATAGTGCGCCGCGTCGCATACCAACTACGGTGATGACGGTCGCGTGTTCGCGCGGCCGATGACATCGAGAAGTGGGCCGAGCGTGCCGGATAACACATCCCCATTCGCCGTCCGCGGTTCGAGCGATCAAGTCGAGGAGGGCGCGGTCTTGGCGCCCAAATTTGATGCCGACGGGCTGGTCACCTGCGTTGCCACCGACGCGCGCTCGGGCGATGTGCTGATGGTTGCCCACATGAACGCGCAGGCCTTGCAGCGGACCATCGCGACCGGCGAGGCTTGGTATTTCAGCCGCTCCCGTCGCGCGCTCTGGCGCAAGGGTGAATCCTCCGGCCATGTGCAGCGCGTCGTCGAGATGCGCATCGACTGCGATCAGGACGCGGTGTGGATCAGGGTCGAGCAGGAGGGCGCCGGCGCCTGCCATACCGGCCGGCGCTCGTGCTTCTATCGCGCGGTGCCGCTGGGCGAGAGCGGTGCGGTGCGGCTCGAATTTCGTGACGGCGAGAAGACGTTCGATCCGGACGCCGTCTACGGGAAGAAGTAGCGCAGGCCAGGGCACGACAGCGGCATCAGCCCGATCCCGCTGCGGCCGCGCGTGCCAGCAGTCGCCGCGCGCGTTCGAGGTGCGGGCGATCGTACATCACCCCGTCGATGCCGACGGTCCCCTGGCCTGGATTGCCATCGAAGGCGGCCACGACGGCGCGCGCCTTGGCGAGGGCAGCCGGAGTCGGCGTGAACACTTCGTTGATGACGGGGACCTGTGCCGGATGGATCGCCATCTTGCCGGTGAAGCCGTCGCGGCGCGCTTCCTCGGTTTCGCGGCGCAGCGCCGCGACGTTTCGAAAGTCGACTGTGACGGTATCGATCGCCTGCACTTGCGCCGCGGCGGCGCCCGCAAGACAAAGCGCGCGCGCCAGCCGATAAGGGTCGAGGAAGCGGCCCTCGTGGTCGCGGTTCGCTTCCGCGCCCAGTTCGGCGGACAGGTCTTCGGCGCCCCAGGTCAGCCCTTCGAGCCGCGCACTCGCCCCCCGATAGGTGCCGGCGAGAAACAGCGCCGTCGCGGTCTCCGTGGCGATGGCGACAATCTTGATGTGACCATCGGCCAGGCCGCTGATCGCTTCGCGCACGCCCAGCTTCGCATCGGCGTGAATGACGCCCGCGCCGCCTTCGGCTTTCGGCAGCATGATGGCATCGGGGCGAGCGGGCACGATGGCGTCGAGGTCGGCATCGGTAAGGCCGGTCTCAAAGCCGTTGACGCGGACCAGCAGGCGAGGGCGCGTGGCGGCTTTTACAGCGTCGGCGACGAAAGCCGCGGCGCTCTTTCGAGCCTCGGCTTTGCCCGCGGGCGAGATCGAATCCTCCAGATCCACAATGACCGCGTCGGCGCCGCTCGCCATGGCCTTGTCGAGCTTGCTGCCGCCGTTGGCAGGCACGAAAAGCAGTGAACGCATCAGCGCGGCCGCATGCGCATGAAAACCTGGCGGCGACACTCCGCCACCAGTTTGTTGTCCTGGTTGTAGGCGCGGTGGTGGAACTCGACGATGCCGGCGCCCGGTCGGGATGTGGATTCGCGCTTGCTCATGACCTCGGTCGTGCAGTGGACGGTGTCGTTTTCGAACAGCGGATGCGGGAACTTCACCTCGGTCATGCCGAGATTGGCGATGGTGGTGCCGACAGTGAGGTCGTTGACCATGATGCCGATCATCAGCCCGAGCGTGAACAGCGAGTTCATCAGCGGCTGGCCCCATTCGGTTTCCTGCTCGCAGAAATGGCGATCGATGTGCAGCGGCTGCGGGTTGAGCGTCATGTTCGAGAACAACATGTTGTCCATCTGCGTCACCGTCCGCGTAAGCGGATGCTCGTAGAGATGGCCGACCGGGAAGTCGTCGAAATAGATGCCGCCACGCTTGTGGCGACGCAGTTCGGTGTCCTGAGCCATCGGGTTTCTCCCATAGCCGTGCGGCGCTGAAGGCTGCCGCACCATGACGCCCGCGCCGGGCAACGGTCAATTGCCGAATATCTCGCTCAAGAACCCGGCCGCCGCCGATACCGTCAGCGTGAGCAGGCCGGTCGCAAGAACAACCGACGCGACACCCGTGTTTTTCATATTTTCCTCCTCAAAGTGGAGACGAAAGCCTAGGCCGATGGCGGTGTCCGGTCCAGCCGACTACCGCCTTTCCGCCATGGTCAGGGTTGCGATATCATCCCTCGCGTGGCGCCCGCATTTGAAATGCCAACAACGACAATATCTGAGGCGACCACGGGAAACGTGTTGGAGGATCGGTAATGAAATACGCGCTCTCGATTTCTGCTGCGCTGCTGCTGCTGGCCGTAGGTCAGTCCGCGCCTGCGCAGGCTCAATCGCCTCGCGAGCTCGTCAATCAGGCGATCGCCGCGGAGGGTGGCCTCGACGCATTGCGTGGATTGAAGGGGCTTGCGATCAAGGCCGACGCCATGCACTGGGAGCCCGGCCAATCCAAAACCGCCGATGGCGAGCCGCGCATGCTGGGCAATACGACGCTCACGATCACCTGGGACCTCGCCAACGGCATGGCGCGCACCCAATGGGATCGCGACATGAAATATCCAGCGGTTGAAAAGATCAAATATACCGACGTGGTGACCCCCACGCTCGGTTACGTGATCGACGACAAGGGAGCCAGCAAACCCATGTCGGGCATCCGCGTCGCCGCGACGCTGCGCGAACTCGAGCGCGCCTCGCCCACGTTGCTGCTCAAGGCGCTGGACGCCAAGAGCGGATTGCGGGCAGCCGGAAACCAGAAGCTCGGCAGCAAGACCCTGCGCGCCGTCGGCTTTGTCGATGGGGGGACGAACTTCACCGTTCTGTTCGACCCGCAAAGCAAGCTTCCGGCCGCCATTCGCACGCGCGATGACGACAATATCGCGGGCGATTCGATCTATGATCTCGTTCCGAGCGATTGGAAAGCGGTCGGCGGCGTCAAGGTTGCCCACACGCTCTCCTATCAGCTCAACGGGGCAGAGGTCGGTAAGGTCACCTACAAGGAGGTGACGGCAAATCCGACCATCGCGGCGGACACGTTCGCAGTACCCGAGGCGGTCAAATCCGCGGCAAAGGCGCCGGCGACCGGCAACGTGCCGTATCAATGGGTGCTCCGTCGGCTTGCGCTCGGCCGGTTTCTGGACAGCGACGGCATCATCGTTCCGCCCGGTGGAAGCCTCAAGCTGGTCGAGCTCGCGCCCAACGTGCAGCACGTGCAAGGCGGTGGGGCCAACAACTTGATCGTCGCGATGAAGGACCATCTGGTCGTGTTCGATGCGCCCTATGGTGAGCTGCAATCGCGCTGGGTCATCGATGAGGCGAAGAAGAAGTATCCGGGCAAGCCGATCCGATACCTGGTGCTCACCCATCATCACATGGACCACACCGGCGGCACCCGCACCTTCATGGCAGAAGGGGCCACCGTGATCGTGCCGAGCCCGGACAAAGCCTATTTCGAGAAGGTCGCCCGCATGCCGCACACTGTGGCGCCGGACGAGCTCGCAAAAAAACGCCGGGCCGCCGTCAAGGTGCAGGAGGTAAAGGACCAACTGTCGCTCAAGGACGACAGCGAGGAGATTCGCCTCTACAACATCACCAATCCGCACGTCGAGGGCATGATCATCGGACACTTGGTCAAGCCCAATATCGTGTATGTCACGGACATCCTGTCGCCGCGCGGGCCGATCGAGCGCAACCCCGGCACGCTTGCCGTCGGCGAGGCGCTCAAGAAGAACGGCATCACCAACTCCACGATCGCGGGCGGTCATGGTACGACCGCCAAGCAGGCGGAGATCGGTGCAGCCCTGGGGACGGAAGTGAGCAGCCGCTAACTTCGCGTCCGCATGTTGCGCGGCGTCCGCTAATAAGCCGGGCGCCGCTTTTCCCGCATTCTTCCGCGCTTGTGATCAGGGCGCGCCCGTCCCCCATCCCCAGTCGCCATCACCGTACCGTTGCGCTTGTCGTACCTGGCGTCGCAATCCCTGCGCGTCAGCCGACCAAGTTCCTCGAATTCGCGCCGCCGCCGTCAAAGCTCGACATCCGCAGGCATCTGTGGAATCTGACGGCCAATGTCTTTGACCGACACGTCCCCGACCAGACGTCCTGCCGTACTGTTCGCACTGATCCTGCTGGCCTGGGCCACCTCGAGCCCGCATCCGGCGGTCGCGCAGACCTCGGCCGAGGGGGAGCAAACTCCGGCGCGCTTGCTGGCGGCGGCGAAGAGCTGGGGTTACCAGCTGCACAAATTCGATCCTGACACGCTTGCCGCCTCTCCCTACGATATGCTGGTGATCGACTATTCGCGCGATGGTAAGCCCGCGCGCGCATTGACGCCGGAAGAGGTCGACAAGATCAGGGTCAAGCCCGACGGCGAGCGACGCATCGTGCTCGCCTATCTCTCGATCGGGGTGGCGCAGACATATCGCTACTATTGGAAATGGTACTGGGGTTGGGTCTTTGGTGTGCTCTCCCCGCGCTGGCTCGGCAGCGAAAATCCGGAGTGGCGTGGGAACTACGGCGTGCGCTATTGGCACGAAGGCTGGCAGAAGATCATCCTCGGCGGCGAGAACAGTTATCTCGAGCGCATCGTCAAAGCGGGGTTTGACGGCGTCTATCTCGACGGGGTCGATGAATACGTCGACATGGTCAAGGAGAAGCGCAATGCCCGGGCGCTGATGATCGCGTTCGTGAAGGCAATTGCCGAGCGTGCTCGCGTGCTCAAGCCCGGGTTTCTTGTCGTGCCCCAGAACGCGGAGGCGCTGCTCGCCGACGCGTCCTATCGCGCGGTCATCGACGGGATCGGCAAGGAGGATCTGTTGTTCGGCGATGACGTCAGCCAACAGCCGAACGATCCCAAATCGATTGTGTCCGATGTCGTTCGCTTGAAGCTGCTGACCGCCGACCACAAGCCTGTCTTCGTCGTGGAATATCTCGACGCGCCGCAGGAGATCGAGCGGGCCAGGAGACGGCTCGAGCGTTACGGCTTCATCCCATATTTCACCGACCGCGCGCTGGATTCCATGCGCGTCGGCGACGTTCCTGCTCCCGACCACGCAGCCGACAAGAAATAGGCGGGTGCGGCAACGTCGCCTGAATTCGCGCACGATGGTCAAACCGGCGGACGGGGAATGACCCTGCAGCGGTTTATTTGCCGATAAGCGCTCAATACCCGAATTGCTCGCGCAGGATACGTTCGTCCAGACTGTGGCCGGGATCGAACAGCATCTGCATCGAGATGCTGTGATCCATCTGGATATCCACCGTGCGGACCGCCCGGACCTCATCATGGTCGGCGACGGCGGCGACCGGACGCTTCTCTGGCTCCAGCACCTCCACGCGGACCCGCGCGGTGTCGGGCAGGAGCGCACCGCGCCAACGCCGCGGCCGGAATGGGCTGATCGGGGTCAGCGCCATCAGCGGGGCGTTGATCGGCAGGATTGGCCCCTGAGCCGACAGATTATATGCGGTCGATCCGGCGGGCGTTGCCAGCAGCACGCCGTCCGCGACCAGTTCAGGCAGCCGCTCCTCGCCGTCGATCAGGACGCGCAGTCGTGCCGCCTGATAGGTCTGCCGAAACAGCGAGACCTCGTTGAAGGCGTGAAACTCCACCCGGCCGCCGTCCTCATCATGCGCGCACATCAGTAACGGATGGATCACCGTGACGTGGGACTTTGACAGCCGTTTCGGCAGATCGTCCGGGGAATACTCGTTCATGAGGAAGCCGACGGTGCCGCGGTGCATCCCGTAGATCGGCTTGCCCGTTTTCATGAACCGGTGCAGGGTTTGGAGCATGAGCCCGTCGCCGCCTAGCGCCACGATGACATCGGCGTCCTCGGCGGAGAAGTTGTCGTAGCGGGCGGACAGCCGTTGGAGCGCCTCATGCGCCTCCCCAATTGGGCTGGCGACGAAGGCTATACGCTCGAAGCTCGCGTTCGCGGGGCTCATGGGGTGAATTTCGACACACGATCAGCCGGCCAGTGGCGCCCGCGCCCGGCAAGGTGGGTGAATATGGAGCGCGCAGTCCTGGTCTATACGACGTTTCCCTCGATTGTCGAGGCGGAGCGGGCCGGGCGCGTCCTGGTCGAACGACGCTTGTGCGCCTGCGTGAACATTCTTCCCGGCATGGTTTCGCACTATTGGTGGCAGGGCGCCGTCGAACGTGGCGAGGAAGTGGTGATGATCATCAAGACCCGCGGCTCCCTCGCCGAGCATGTTGGTACCGCCGTGAAGGAGATGCATTCCTACACCACGCCCGCGATTCTGGTCATTCCGATCGAGAGCATCGATAAGGGCTATCTCGACTGGCTCATGGCCGAGACTGATCCGGAAGCGAAGGGCTGACGCGTGTCGGCGCCGCGCCGGTCGGCGGCGCAGGCCGAAGCGCCGCAGACGAGCGCAGGTCCTCGCAGACCGCGTGGGGGGCCGACACGCTGGCGCTCCGGGTGTGTCCCGCCGACTACAAGAGCACACATTCTGCCTTTCGCCACGCCCGCGGCAGTCACCGGCGTTGACACGCTCCTTCCGACTTCCCTACCGTGAACGTCGACGGTTCCCTTCGGGGATCAATAGGGAACGCGGTGAGGCGAGAGATCGCCAATGCCGCGGCTGCCCCCGCAACTGTAAGCGGCGAATCTTCCGTCATCGTGCCACTGGGCTCTCGGGTCCCGGGAAGGCGGCGGAAGGTAGTGACCCGCGAGCCAGGAGACCTGCCGTCAGCCGTGGTCACACGCGAGCATGTCGGCCGGGGTGTGCTGACAGAGCCGAGCCAGCTCGTACGGTGGTACGTCTGGTGAGACTTCGTTCGCAGGTGACGTGCCACAAACGTCGCGCCCGAGGTCTCGTATGTTTTCCATCGCCATCGCGGCACATCATGCCGCAAGACTCTGCCCTTTTCTCCTCACATCGACCATACTCGTTTCTTTGGGGCCTCTCTGTTCCTCGCCCGCTCTCTCGCAGCAGAGCGCGTCCCCAGACCTAAGCCTGCCGGAAGTTGTCGTAGCGCGCCCGGTCGTGCGGCCGCGCGCCCCGGCGCCCGCGCCGCGATCGTCGAGCGCGCCCCCGCGCACGCAGTTGCCGCCCGCCGAGGCCGCACCTGAGGCCAATGCACAGGTCGTGTACAG
>Ga0207706_10005058_pt1 | contig 12314 bp, 9 predicted proteins | sample KBSC53metaG_FD_184318 | JGI IMG/M metagenome (GOLD analysis project Ga0207706, IMG submission 184318) | Corn rhizosphere microbial communities from Kellogg Biological Station, Michigan, USA - KBS C5-3 metaG (SPAdes) (version 2) | ecosystem: Host-associated > Plants > Roots > Rhizosphere > Soil ... | reverse complement strand
CGCGAGAAACCCGGCGCCCAGCGGAATCACGCTGTCGTTGAAGTCGTAGCGGCTGCTGTGCAGGAAGCCCCCGCGATCAGCACCTCCCTGTCCAAGCCGCGCGAACGCACCCGGTCGTGCCTGCAGCATGAACGAAAAATCCTCGGCGCCCATCGACGGTTCGAGATTGCGCAGCACGTTCTCGGGACCGACCAGCGTTTCGGCGACGTCACCGACGAATTTTGCGTCGGCATCGTGGTTGATCGTCGGCGGATACACGCGCTCGTATTTCACCTCGGCGCGCGCGCCGAACGCGGCGGCGATCGAGCCGACGAGCTCCTTCAGACGCGATTCGATCATGTCCTGCGTCTTCGGCCGGAACGTCCGCACGGTGCCGACGAGCCGCGCGTGCGCGGGAATGACGCTCATGGCGCCCGGATTGCCGGCCTGCATCGCGCACAGGCTGATCACCGCCGTATCGAGCGGGCTCACGTTGCGGCTGACGATCGATTGGACGGCAGTGATGATATGGCCCGCCACCAATACCGGATCGACGGCGATGTGCGGATGCGCGCCGTGGCCACCGCGTCCGTCGATCAGGATCTCGATCCGGTCCGCGGCCGCCATCGCCGGCCCGGGCGTGATGCCGATCCGTCCTGCCGGAAGTGCAGGCCAGTTGTGCAACGCGAACACACGCTCGGCCGGGAAGCGCTCGAACAACCCGTCGTCCATCATCGCCTTCGCGCCGGCGTGGCCCTCCTCGCCCGGCTGGAAGATCAGGTAAGCGACGCCGTCGAAGTTCCGGGTTTCACTGAGGTAACGCGCCGCGGCAAGCAGCATCGTCGTGTGGCCATCGTGGCCGCAGCCGTGCATGCGCCCGTCGTAGCGCGAGCGATACGCGACGTCGTTTTCCTCCTGCATCGGCAGCGCGTCCATGTCGGCGCGAAGACCGATCCGCCGTCCGCTCGCATCGCTGCGTCCTGGAATGACCGCCACGATGCCCGTGCGACCCACGCCGGCGTGATGCTCGATCGACCACGCCGTCAGCTGATCGCACACGAGGCGCGCGGTGCGATGCTCTTCGAAGCCCAGCTCGGGATGCGCGTGAAGGTCGCGGCGAATGTCGGTGAACGCATCCGACCAGCGCCGGATGTGCTCGACCGGAGAGGCGGTCGTCATGGTGGCAGCGACAGATGATGCCGAATCGCTCCAGCAGCGTCAAATCGCACGCGCTGCGCGTTACACCATCGCGTTGCCTGGTCGAACGTGGCTTACGTCATTCCGCCGCGCGATGGCAAGCGACGGTGATCGAGCCGATCGTCGTCGGTGCCGGCACCTCGATGGCGCAGCGTTCGATCGCGCGTGGGCAACGCGTGCGAAACGCGCATCCCGATATCGCGTCGAGCGGCGACGGCGGCTCGCTCGGCGCCGCTGCGTCGACAATCCGGCGCGCGCGGCCGAGATTCGGCGTGCTCGCGAAAAGCGCCTGCGTGTACGGATGCAGCGGGCGCGCGAAGATTGCCTCCTTCGGACCCTGCTCGACCGCCTTGCCGAGATACATGACGAGCACTGCGTCGGCAATGTGACGGACGACCTGCAGGTTGTGCGCGATGAAGAGGTAAGCGATCCCGAACTCCTGCTGCAGGTCGAGCAACAGGTTCAGCACCTGCGCCTGTATCGACACGTCGAGGGCCGATGTCGGCTCGTCGGCCACGACGAGGCGCGGATCGAGCATGAGTGCGCGCGCGACGGCGATGCGTTGCCGCTGGCCGCCGGAAAACATGTGCGGGTAGCGGCCGTAGTGCTCGCGCCGCAGACCGACCTTGTCCATGATCGCAAGCGCGCGCTCGCGACGCTCGCGACGCGTACCACGGCGATGGATCTCGAGTGGCTCCTCGAGCAGCGCACCGACAGTGCGGCGTGGATTGAGCGACGCGTACGGATTCTGGAATACCATCTGCACCTGCGGCCGCAGCCGGCCGCGCAGTGCTCGATCCGCGTGCGCGACGTCCTGGCCATCGAGCAGCAGCGCACCGGCAGTCGGCGTCTCGATCATCGTCACCTGCCGCGCGAGCGTCGATTTGCCGCAACCCGATTCGCCGACGACGGCGAGCGTGCGTCCTTGTACGAGCTCGAACGAAACGCCGTCGAGTGCGCGAACGAGCATCGTGCCGCGAAGAAATCCCTTCGACACGCGATAGTGGCGCACGAGATCGCGCGCTTCCAGCAACGTCGCCGGCGTCGTCATAGCGGAAAGTGACACCGGACCGCGCGCACGGCGTTGCCGGTCAGCTCCGGGCGTTCGGCGACGCAGCGCTCGACGGCAAATTCGCAGCGCGGCGACAGCAGGCAGCCCGAAGGCCGGTCGAACGCGCCGGGGACAACCCCGGGGATCGTCCGCAGCCGCGCACGGCCGAAGTTGTGCTCGGGCAACGCGTCGAGCAGTGCGCGCGTGTACGGGTGCCTCGGCGCATCGAACAGCGCCGGCGCCGGGCCCGTCTCCATCACCTGCCCCGCGTACATGACGACGACGCGATCGGCGGTTTCCGCGACGACGGCCAGATCGTGCGTGATGAGCAGCACGGCCATCTGCAGCTCGCGTCGCAGCCGCATCAACAATGCGAGCACTTGCGCCTGCACGGTGACGTCCAGCGCCGTCGTCGGCTCATCGGCGATCAGCAGTTGCGGACGCCCGGCGATCGCCATCGCGATCATCACGCGTTGCGCCATGCCCCCCGACAGCTGGTGCGGATAGGCGCGCAGGCGCGCCAGCGGATCAGCGATCTCGACGTGACGCAGCAGTTCCAGCGCACGATCGCGACGCACCGACGCGCTTGCGCGCTCGCGGTCGTTGCCGTGCAGCCGCAGCGCCTCGTCGAGCTGGTAGCCAACCGTGTAGCACGGGTCGAGGCTCGCCAGCGGATCCTGGAAGATCATCGCGATGTCGCGTCCGGCGATCGCGCGGCGCTCCTCGCCCGAGCAGTTGACGAGATCGCGTCCGGCGAACGCCATTCGCTTGGCGCGAACGCGGCCGGGATAGTCGACGAGACCCAGCAGCGCGAGCGCCGTCACGCTCTTGCCGGAGCCCGACTCGCCGACGAGTCCGACGACCTCGCCGGCGGCAATCCACAGGTCGATGCCTTCGACGGCAGGCACCGGACGTTGCGGCGTGCCGAATTCGACGTGCAGGTCGACGATTTCGAGCAGCGCGTTCGAGTCAGTGCTCATCCCCGCGAACTGCGCAGCTTCGGATCCAGCGCGTCGCGCAGGCCATCGCCAGTCAGGTTGAATGCGAGCACCGTGATCAGGATTGCCAGTCCCGGGAACGTGACGACCCACGGCGCGCGCTGGATGAATTCGAGTGCGGACGCGAGCATCGAGCCCCACTCCGGCGTCGGCGGCTGCGCGCCAAGGCCGAGAAAGCCAAGTGCTGCCGCATCGAGTATCGCGTTGGAAAAGCCGAGCGTGGCCTGTACGATCAGCGGTGCCGCGCAGTTAGGCAGGATCGTGGCGAACATCAGCCTCAGCGTTCCGGCGCCGGCGATCCGCGATGACGTCACGTACTCGCGCCCGGCCTCGGCGATCACCGCCGCGCGCGTAAGTCGTACGTAATGCGGCAGCAATACAACGGCGATCGCGTACATCGCATTGGCAAGGCCGGGACCGAGGATCGCCACGACGGCAATGGCCAGCAGCAGGCTCGGCAGCGCGAGCATCACGTCCATCAGCCGCATGATCGAGGTGTCGACGATGCCGCGAAAATAGCCAGCGCAAAGACCGAGGATCGCGCCGATCGTGAGCGAGATCGCGACCGAGATCGTGCCGATCAACAGCGACAGACGGGTACCGTGGATGAGCCGCGACAGGATGTCCCGGCCGACGGGATCGGTGCCGAGCAGGAAGCGCGTGCTGCCGGTCGCGTCCCACGCAGGCGGCGCGAGCGTGAATTCGCGGAACTGCTCGTTGGGCGGATGCGGTGCGATGAAATCGGCGCCGAGCGCCAGCGCGAGCAGCAGGGCGACGAGCACGAGACCGATGACCGCGCCGCGATTCTGCGCGAACGCACGCCAGAACTCGCGCAGCCGCGACGGCGGCGCGCTGTCGGTTGCACCGATCACCGGGACGGCGGACGCGGCGTCAGCCATGGCGAATGCGCGGATTGATGACACCGTACAGCATGTCGACGATCAGGTTCACCGTGATGACGATCGCCGCGATCAGCAGGATGCCGCCCTGGACGACCGGATAGTCGCGCGACTGCACGCCGTGGACGAGCCAGTTGCCAACGCCGGGCCACGAAAAGATCGTCTCGGTGAGGATGGCGCCGGACAGCAGCAGTCCGACCTGCAGCCCGACGACGGTCACGACCGGGATCAGCGCATTGCGCAACGCATGCACGACGATGACGCGCCAGCGCGGAAGCCCCTTGGCACGCGCGGCGCGCACGTAGTCTTCACGCAGAACTTCCAGCATCGAAGAGCGCGTCATCCGCGCGATCACCGCCAGCGGAATCGTGCCGAGTGCAATCGTCGGCAGGATCAGGTGCGACAGCGCCGAGCGGAACGCGCCCATGTCGCCGGCGCGCAGCGTGTCGACGAGCATGAAGCCCGTTGTCGCGGGCACGTCGTACTGGACGGCGATCCGTCCCGAGACGGGCGTCCAACCCAGGTAAACGGAAAAGAACAGGATCAGCAGCAGCGCCCACCAGAAGATCGGCATCGAATAGCCCGTCAGCGACAGCCCCATCACCGTGTAGTCCGCGACGGTATTCCGCTTGACCGCCGCCAGCATGCCGGCAGGCAATCCGACCGCCACGGCGAAGACCAGCGCGAAGAAAGCGAGTTCCACGGTCGCGGGAAACAGCGTCGCGAATTCCTGCGCAACGCTTTCGTGCGTGGTCAGCGACGTACCGAGGTCTCCGCGGAGCACTTGTCCGACGTACGACAGGTACTGGACCGGCAGCGAACGGTCGAGTCCGAACTCATGCAGCAACCGCTCGCGCCGCGCGGGATCCATGCCGCGCTCGCCCGACAGGTTCTCGACAGGATCGCCCGGGATGAGATGGATCAGCGCGAACGCCAGCAGCGTCACACCGAGAAACGTCGGTACGATCAGCGCGACGCGGCGGAGGAGGAAGCCGAACATCGCTGAGGACCCCTGAGCGGCGCCGTTCGCGCTATGCGGCGGGCGGCGCTCCTCGCGCTACTGCGTCCGGCGCCCCGCTCGCATCGTCAGGACGGCGGCGGGGGCGCAAGACGCTGACAGTCAAGGCTGTTTCGCCAGATCGACGTTGGTGAAGTAATGATGTGCCGTCGCATCCATCTTGTAGCCCTGCACTTCCTTGCGCAGCGGGTCGAAGCGCACCGAGTGCGCGAGCGTGATCCAGGGCGCTTCTTCCTTGACGATCACCTGCGCCTGCTCGTACAGCTTGGCGCGATCGGCCTGTTTGGGCGTTTGCGCGGCCTTGAGGATAAGGTCTTCGAACGGCTTGTTGCACCAGCGTGCGACGTTACCGCCGCCCTTGACGGCTTCGCAGCCCAGCAGCGGTACGAAGAAATTGTCGGGATCGCCGTTGTCGCCCGACCAGCCGAACATCATCGCCGCCTGCTCGCCGGTCTTGCTGCGCTTGCGGTACTCGGCCCATTCATACGTCACGAGCTTCGCCTTGACACCTACTTTCTCCCAGTCGGCCTGGATCAACTCGGCCATCCGCTTGCCGTCGGGGTTGTACGGCCGCGTCACCGGCAGGTACCAGAGCTCGACTTCGAAGCCGTTCGCGTAGCCGGCTTGCGCGAGCATCTGCTTCGCCTTCGCGACATCGTAAGCGTAGTCCTGCACGGCGTTGTTGTAACCCCACAGGATTGGCGGAATCGGGTTCTTCGCCACCTGCCCCTGACCCTGGTACACGGCCTTCAGGATCGCTTCCTTGTTGGTCGCCATGTTGAGCGCCTGGCGCACGAGCTTGTTGTCGAACGGCTTCTTCTCGACGTTGAAGGCGATGTACCCGACATTGAGCCCCTCCTTCTGCTGCAGGGCCAATTGCGGATCCTTGCGCATCTCGTCGAGATCGGCGGGCTTCGGGAACGCCATCACATGACATTCGCCGGTCTTCAACTTCGCGTAGCGTGCCGTGGCGTCGCGCGTGATCGAGAAGACCAGGTTGTCGATCTTCGGCCGGCCGCCCCAGTAGCGATCGAATGCCTTGTAGCGGATGGTCGCGTCCTTCTGGTAGCTGACGTACTCGAACGGTCCGGTGCCGATTGGATACACGTCAGCCGCATTCGGCGTGCCCTTCGTGCGCATCGTCTCGAAGTACTCCTTCGACAGGATCGACGCGAAGTCCATCGCCATGTCGGCGAGGAACGGCGCTTCGGGACGCTTCAATGAAAATCGCACCGTGTAGTCGTCGACCTTCTCGACCTTGTCGACGATGTTCTTCATGCCCATGTCTTCGAAATAGGCGAACGTCTGACCGGCCGTGAATTTATGGAACGGATGGTTGTCGTCGGCCATTCGGTACCACGAGAACAGCACATCCTCGGCGTTGAAGTCGCGCGTAGGCTTGAAGTTCGCATTGCTGTGGAACTTGACGCCCTTGCGCAGCTTGAACGTGAACGTCTTGCCGTCCGGCGCAACCGTCCACGATTCGGCGAGCGCCGGCACGATGTTCGTCGTGCCGGTCTCGAACTCGACGAGCCGGTTGAACATCGGCACCGATACCGCATCGAACGTGGTGCCGGTCGTGAAGAACTGCGGCTGGAAGCCTTCGGGGCTTCCCTCCGAGCAATAGACGAGCGTTCCCTTTGCCGCCACGGGCGCGGCGGCCAGCGCGGTCAGCACTGCAACGGCAACGGCACAGACCTGCAAACGGCAATCGATCAGCGTCTTCATCGGGCACCTCGGGCAAGCGTTTGGAGTGAGCAACGGGAGCGCATGCTAGCCGACGGCCGGCTGCGCGGCAATGGTTCGACTGCGAGTCGCGCGCGTCGCGTACAGGCAGATGCCCGCGGCGACCGACACGTTGAGGCTTTCCACGGCGCCGGCCAGCGGGATGCCGATCAGCCGATCGCAGCTTTCGCGGGTGAGCCGGCGCAGCCCCTGGCCTTCGGCACCGAGCACCCACGCGACCGGTCCGGACACGTCGGCGGCGAAGAGGCTCTCGCCACCCTCGTCTGCGCCAAGCACCCATACGCCGCGCTGCTTCAGGTCGGCCAGCGCACGCGACAGGTTGGTGACCGTGATGACCGGCACCGTCTCGGCGGCGCCGCTGGCTGCCTTCGCGGCCGTGGCATTCAGCCCGACGGCACGGTCCTTCGGCACGATCACCGCTTGCGCACCGAACGCATCGGCGTTGCGCAGGCAGGCGCCGAGATTGTGCGGATCGGTGACGCCGTCGAGCACGAGCAATAGCGCCGGCTCGGCCAGGTCCGACAGCACGTCGTCGACTGTCACATGCGGCCGCTGCGCATCGACGATCGCCACCACGCCCTGGTGCGGCGCGTTGCCGGCGAGTGTGGCGAGCCGCGCGGCGTCGACGGCGTGAACCGTGACGCGAGCCGTATTTGCCCGGGCAGCGAGGTCGCGCATTCGCGCATCCTGCCGGGTGGCGTCCACGTAAACCGATTCGACGGACTCCGCATGCTGGCGCAGCCGCGATATGACGGCGTGAAATCCGATCAGCGTGCGCGTGGAGGTCATGGACTCGGGGTATGGCGGGGTTACGTGAACTATTAGGCTCATTCTAGACTTCCGCGCCAAAGCCGGCGGTTGTGCCAGAATCCGGGCGGCGCAGGACGACCCTCTTAAAAAAAACAGCCGGATGCCCGTGATCGCCGAAGATCTCCGCCAGTTCCTCGAATCGACGCTGCTCGCCATCGCGGCATTGCTGCCGATCGTCAATCCGCTGGGGGCTGCACCGGTCTATCTGGCCAAGACCGTCGACCTGACGCCCGCCGAGCACGCCGACCTGTCGCGCCGCGTTGCCATCAACTGCTTCATGCTGCTTCTCGCATCGCTGCTCGTCGGCGCCTACGTGCTCGATTTCTTCGATCTGTCGGTGCCGATCGTGCAAGTGGCGGGCGGGCTCGTCGTCTGCTCGCTCGCGTGGTCGCTGCTGAATCAGCCCGACGAGCCGATCGAATGGGTACACGAGGCCGCGAAGCCGCTGTCACGGCCCGACCTGCGCACGCGTGCGTTCTACCCGTTGACGATGCCGCTGACTGTCGGACCCGGCTCGATTTCAGTCGCTCTCACCATCGGAGCGAACCAGTCGCAGAGCGTTCGCTCGCTGATCGTCAACTCCGCCGCGCATGCAACGGGCATCTTCGTCGTCGCGCTTTCCGTGTTCGTCGTGCTTCGTTACGCCGACACGATCATGCGCAAGCTCGGCCCGACCGGCACGGCCGTACTGCTGCGTCTGTCCGCGTTCATCCTGCTGTGCATCGGCGTGCAAATCACGTGGAACGGCGCGTCGACGCTGTTCCGTACGCTCGCGTTCCAGTAGTCGCCGCAACGGCGGAAGGGCCGCGAGGATCGGCTATAATTCGCGCCTTCCCGCCGGTGTAGCTCAGTTGGTAGAGCAGCGCATTCGTAATGCGAAGGTCGAGGGTTCGACTCCTTCCACCGGCACCATAAAATCAACCGTGCTCGATTAGCTGCAGCCGCGGTCCCGGCCGTAGGTGCTTGCGGAGCGCCCGGCGGCGATCGGGCAGCGGCAGCGCGCACAGGTCCTCGTCGCCCGCTTCGCAAGAACTCCACGAACCGTTCGGCGGCACAGGCCTGCCGCTTGCTCCAAGACAGGGGTAGTAACGTCGCGCGCGACCCTTCCGTCAGCGCTAAGAGCGCAAGGTCCACCAGATGTCATTGCGCCCGCGGCAAACCGGTGCAAAAGTTGCAAAAGCGTCGGCAAAAAGAGGGTGAAGCTGTGGTTTACTCCAAGTTCGGAGAACGGCAAGTCAACCCCGCGTCCGTCGGCCAAGAGCGCTGGCATGCCGTAAGTGTTGTCGGCGCATCCGAGGCGTGCCCGAGCGCAGTGCAACTGCGCGCTTGTCGCTTTCTCCCGCAGGACGCGCCGCGATTGCCGAGCTCGTCATTAAGGATGAACGTGGACGCATCGTCGGCAAGGATAGTCACGGCAACGACCCGCGTCACATCAAAGGGTGACGCGATGGAACGCCACGATGTGGTCAGGATAGACACGCCAAATCGGCCGTCATATTTTGGTTCATTGCCGCTTTTCTGCTGTTGTCTTCCGCCATCGTGAAATTCATCCGAACGGGCGACGTCACCTGGGAATTGACCGTAGCCGGATTGATATTCTTGTCCATCGGCATCAGTTCCATAACCGCGGCAAGCAGTGACCCGGCGCCTTAGCGTCGCCGATCACGCATCATGCTTTCCGCGCTGCTCGCACCGAAGTTCATCCTGCTGTACGTCTACATCGCTTCGACAATGTACGTGCACTATCGCGGCCGCGTGCGGCATGGCTTCTTCCGGCAGGTGACTGATCACTCGACGCTGATGGCGCCATACAACGCGCTGATGTACCTGTTCTCGGCCGTGCCGAATCGTCCGTATGTCGAAATCAGCGGGTTTCCGGAACTCGCGCCACTCGCCGAGAATTGGCAGACGATCCGGCGCGAGGCGCAGCAGCTCCTCGACAGCGGACGCATTCGTTCCGCGGCGACGTACAACGATCTCGGCTTCAATTCGTTCTTCAAGACGGGCTGGAAGCGCTTCTACGTCAAGTGGTATGACGAGCCGCTGCCGTCGGCAAAATCATTGTGCCCGAGGACCGCCGAGCTCGTCGAGTCGATACCCGGCATCAACGCGGCGATGTTCGCGCTGCTGCCACCCCGTACGAAGCTCGGCGCGCACCGAGATCCGTTCGCGGGCTCGTTGCGCTATCACCTCGGCCTCGTCACGCCGAACTCGGACTTGTGCCGGATCGTCGTCGACGGCGAGCCTTACGTGTGGCGCGACGGCGAGCCGGTGATGTTCGACGAAACATTCATTCACATCGCCGAAAACCGCAGCGACGTCACGCGGATCATCCTGTTCTGCGACATCGAGCGCCCGCTGCGCACGCGGTTGGTCCGCGCGCTCAACCACTTCGTGAAGACGACTCTGATACGGGAGAGCCAGACCGAAAATGTGCCGGGCGATCGCGTCGGCTTGCTCAACCACATCTTCAACGCCGTCTATCGAGTGCGCCTGATCGGCAAGGCAATCAAGCGAAGGAGCCGCGTCGCGCACTACACGCTGAAATGGCTTATCTTCGGCGGCCTGCTATACCTGATCTTTCGCTGACCGTTTCTGACACGGAGGCATTCACTAACGATTCGAACGAAGGGAAGAACCAAAGCGAGTTCTTCCCCGTCATCCGTCCGCACGACGTCCGGCACGCGCGTGTATGTAGCGAACACTTCGCGCCCACCACCGATGGCTAGTCCATCTGCGTGACGAACTTGGTGGTGAGGTACCCATCGAAGGTCTCGGAGCCGCCCTCGCTGCCGATCCCGCTGTCTTTTACGCCGCCAAACGGAGTCTCCGGAAGCGCCTGCCCGAAGTGATTGATGTTGATCATTCCCGACTCGAGTCCATTCTGGATTGCGAGCGCGCTACGGCTCGACGCGGTGAACGCATAGGCCGACAAACCGTAGGGCAGGCTGTTCGCGCGCTTGATTGCATCGGGGAGGTCGTCGAAGGGGACGATGGCTGCCACGGGGCCGAATGGCTCTTCCGTCATCAGCCTTGAATCGGGCGCGGCACCCGTGATTACCGTGGGCGCGAAGAAGTAGCCCTGAGTTCCGATGCGTGACCCGCCTGCCTCGACCCGCGCCCCGCGCACCGTGGCATCCGCAATGAATGCATCCATCACCGCGAGCCGCCGCTCATGGGCAAGCGGACCCATCTTCGTTGCCGGCTCGAGGCCGGGCCCCACTTTGATTGACTTGGTGCGGTCGATGAACCGCGCAAGGAACCGCTCGTAGGCCGGCCTCTGAACGAAAAATCGGCTCGGCGAAACGCACACCTGACCCGCATTCGAGAATTTCAGCGTTGCCAGCATGTCGGCGGCGCGGTCGATGTCCGCGTCATCGCAGACAATCGCGGGTGAATGGCCGCCCAGTTCCATGGTGATGCGCTTCATGTGCGCACCCGCGAGCGCTGCGAGTTGCTTGCCGACTGGAACGCTTCCTGTGAAGGAAACCTTGCGCACGATCGAAGACTTGATCAGATGCTCCGACACCTCGCCTGGCACGCCCCACACGACGTTGAGGACGCCCGGCGGCAATCCCGCCTCGTGGAACATCCGGGCGATGGCGACCACGGCGCTCGGCGTGTCCTCAGGGCCCTTGATGATGATCGTGCAGCCGGCCCCGATGGCCGCAGCAATCTTGCGAATGGCCTGGTTGAAAGGAAAGTTCCACGGTGTGAACGCAACGCACACACCGACCGGTTCGCGCAGCACGAACTGCCGCACGTTCGGCAGACGCGGTGGTATCACCCGGCCATAGACTCGGCGGCACTCCTCGGCGTGCCAGTCGCAGTGGTCCGCGCAACGCGTCACCTCGCCGACCGCTTCGGCCAGCGGCTTGCCCTGATCGAGCGTCATGTTTCGGCCGATGGCTTCGGCCCGGCTGCGCGAGAGCTCGCCTACCTTGCGCAGGATGCCGCTCTTCTCCATCGGTGAAACCAGCTTCCACGACTCGAATGCCCGTTGTGCGGCCGCAAGGGCCCGGTCGAGATCGTCTCGCGTCGCGTGCGGCAGCGTTGCGATTTGGCCACCCGTGGCCGGATCACAAACCGGTTGCTCGCGCCGGTCGCCATCCTTCAGAAACTCGCCGTCGATGTACAGCGCCAGGTCTTCATACATGATGCAGTTCCCTCTCAGGAATCGGTTGGGGCGGCGATCTTGAGCCGATAGAGCTCGCGCAGCAGTTCGTCGCGGCGGGCCTCGAGCGCGGACACGGTGCGGCCTTCGGCTACGACCTCGACGCCCTCGACCAAAGTGCGCCGTTGTTCAGCGGAAAGAGGCATCCGCGCGGCGCGATCCGTGCATGCCGCATCCCGGTCGGCGAACTTCCGGAATGATCCCGCCATGCCGTCGGCGCCGCCGGCAAGGTGCATCGTCATGAACGGACCGAACAGGGCCCAGCGCATCCCGGGTCCCCACGCAACCGCAGCGTCAATGTCCCGCACCGTGGCGACGCCTTCGAAAACCAAGCGGGCCGCCTCGTTGAACAGCACATACTGCAATCGATTGGCCACGTGTCCGTAGACCTCTCGCTTCAAGCGGATCGGCTCGCGGCCGATCCCTCGATAGAAAGCCTCCG
>Ga0207706_10005057_pt1 | contig 12315 bp, 10 predicted proteins | sample KBSC53metaG_FD_184318 | JGI IMG/M metagenome (GOLD analysis project Ga0207706, IMG submission 184318) | Corn rhizosphere microbial communities from Kellogg Biological Station, Michigan, USA - KBS C5-3 metaG (SPAdes) (version 2) | ecosystem: Host-associated > Plants > Roots > Rhizosphere > Soil ... | reverse complement strand
GAGGATCTCGGGCACCTGGCGCTTGATCTCCGAGCGCGGGGTGCCGATCACCTGCAGCGCGTAGGCGACGTTGTCGTAGACGGTCCGGTTCGGCAGGAGCTTGAAGTCCTGGAAGACGGTGCCGATCCGGCGGCGCAGCTGCGGCACCTTCGAGCGCGACATGTCGTTGATGTCCTTGCCGGCGACCCGGACCGTCCCGCTCGCGGGCTGGAGGTCGCGGAGCAGCAGCTTGATGAAGGTGGACTTGCCGCAGCCGGTCGGGCCGACCAGGAAGACGAACTCACCGCGGTCGATCGAGATCGAGACGCGCTCGAGGCCGACGTGGCCCCCGGGGTAGACCATGGTGGCGTCGCGGAGCTCGACGATCGGGGGACGCTGCGGGCGGGGATGCGACTCGGGCATCCGCGAGCGGCGGGCGCGAAGTCGGCTGCGTGTACGTGCTCTGGCCATGGTCGAAAGCCTCCTTCGTCGGGCCCGCGGACGTTCCTCCGGCCGGGGACCCTGGGCGGAGCCGTGCAAGCCGGGGCTTGCGCGAAGGGCGCATCATAAGCATATCCTCACAGAAAGCTCACGGTTCACTCGCGGCGTGGTCGCCACCGTTCCGGCGCCGCCGGAAGCGGGTCATACGATCCGCGCCGTGGTCCACCTTCGGATCGTCGCGCCGAATGCAGCCTGCCGACACGTCCTCGACCTGCTCGAGAACTCCGAGTCCGCCTTCAACATCGTCCACTTCGAGGGCGTCGCCAGAAAGCCGGACGGGGACCTTGTCCTCGCCGACGTCGCCCGCAAGGACGTCAGCCTGCTCGTCGCCGATCTCCGCGAGCTCGACGTCGACGTCGACGGCTCGATCGCGATCGAGGAGGTCGATGCCGAGATCTCGAAGATCAGCGAGGACGCCTTCCGCCACCGCCGCGACGACTTCGGCTCCGATCCGGTCGTCTGGGAGAACGTCTCGTCGCGGACCTCCGAGAACGTCGAGCTCTCCTACAGCTACCTGATCTTCATGACCGCCGCGATGCTGATCGCCTCGGTCGGCATCTACTTCAACCAGCCGATCCTGATCGTCGGCGCGATGGTCGTCGGCCCCGACTTCGGGCCGATCGCCGGGGTCTGCGTCGCCATCGTCAATCGAAGCCGCAAGCTCGTCCGCCGTTCCGCGGCCGCGTTGTTCATCGGCTTCCTCGTCGGCACCGTCGTCACCTATCTGATGACGCTGCTGCTCCGTGAGGTCGGGCAGATCCCGGAGACGATCAACTTCGACTCCCACTCGCTCGTCCGCTTCATCTCGAACCCGGACTTCTTCTCCGTCTACGTCGCTCTCGCCGCAGGCGTGGTCGGGATGCTGAGCCTGACGACCGCGAAGTCGAGCGCACTCGTCGGCGTGCTGATCTCGGTGGCGACCGTTCCCGCTGCTTCGAACATCGGCGTCGCCGCCGCCTACACCGACTGGGCGACCGCCTGGGGCGCGACCGCCCAGCTCATGCTGAACCTGACCTCGATCTTCGTCGCCGGCCTGCTGACGCTCACCCTGCAGCGGCGGATCTACATGCGCCGCCGTCGGATCCACCTCAGCGACGGCGCCCGCGGCCCAGCCGGCCTCCCGATCGGCCAGAGCCGTCGCGCCGACATCGACCCCGACCAGGAGCCGGCGGCGGAGTAGGGGTCAGCGACCGCGCTGTGGTCGATACGTCCCGGATCCGGGACGAAACCGGGCTCAGCGGCCGAGCCGCTCCCAAAGCCGTTCCTCGGCGGCGAGGACGCGCTCCGCGGCGGCGGCAATGCGCTCCCAGCCGGCCGGGTCGGGATCGTCGGACTCGCTCGCCGCGAAGAGCTCGGCGGCGAGGGCGGACCAGGACTCAGCCGCGGCGGCGGCGAGCGTGGCGCCGTCGTCATGGCCGACCTCGGCGAGGAAGCGTGAGTAGAGCGAGCGGAAGTTGCTGCCGCCGGTGCCGCGGCGCTCGATCACCTGATAGTTGAAGCGAGCCGACCACTGCCAGTCGGGAGTCGCCTGCGGCCATTCGCCGACCTCGGCTGCGAAGCGGCGCAGCGCCGGCAGGCCCTCGAAGTCGCCCATGTCCGGCTCGAGCATCCGCAGCGTTGCCCGCGCGATCGCCGCCGGCGCCGCCGCCCGCAGCTCGGCGACGGTGGGCGCCTCGCCTGGAACGTCGACCATGTGGCCGGCGAGCGGGTAGTAGGGATGCTGCTCGTGGCGGGCCCTGGCGAGGCCGGCGAGCGAGGTCCGCTGCAGCTCGGGGAAGCCGGTGTCGGCGACGTACGCGTACTCGTCGTCGTAGCCGGCGAGGACGATCGCGTGGCCGGGGAAGTGGGCGGAGTTGCCGTAGTGGTCGAGGTGGAAGAGGTCGGTGAGAAGGAGCGCCGGGCGACCCTCGTCGACGACCCCGCGGGCCAGCTCCCAGGCGCGGTCCGGATCGTCTTCCGTCGTCAGCCGCAGCGGCGCGCCGGTCAGCTCCAGGAAGCTCTCCTCGAGGCGGCCGGTGCGGCCGTTGGTGAACCGCGTCGGCGAGAGCTCCGGGGCCGCGAAGTAATAGAAGCAGGCGCCGGCGCCGAGCCCGAAGGCGAGCTCCTCGGAAACCTCGACGCCGTGGAACGCGAGCAGGTTGCGCAGCGCCGTCGACCCGCAGTGGTGACCGGGCCGATGCTCGAACCCGGGGATCAGCGTGACCGTCGACTCGCTCGCCATCGCTCGGAAGTCTGTCAGCCCGCCGCCGCGCCTCGGTCCCAGCCGGACGGCCGGCGTCGGCACGCCGTCATCTAGGCTCGCCGCCATGACCCGGATCGCTCTGATCGCCAACCCGAAGTCGGGCAGCGGCGAAGCTGAACGCGTGGCGGCGCTGCTCGCCGAGGCCGGCGCGGAGGTCGATGCGCGCGCGCTCGAAGCGCCCGGGGACATCGATGCCGGCACCGAGCGGATCGCCGTTGCAGGAGGCGATGGATCGATCGGCGAGGCCGCGGCGCTGGCGGCGGCGGCCGGGGTCCCGCTCGCGGTCATCCCGACCGGGACCGCCAACGACTTCGCCACCCACTTCGGACTGCCCGCCGAGCTCGGCGCCGCCTGCCGGCTTGCCGCCGGCGGCACCGGGACGCGATCGGTCGAGCTGCCGCGCGTCTGCGCCCGCCCGTTCGTCAACGTCGCCGGCGCCGGGCTGCCGCCGGCCGCGGCGGCGGAGGCCGGCGGGCTCAAGGAGGACCTCGGCCCGCTCGCCTATCCGGCCGGCGCCGTCGGAGCGGGACTGAAGTCGGAGCCGATCCGCTGCGCGGTCACGGTCGACGGCGAGCGCCTTTTCGCCGGCAAGGCGTGGCAGGCATCTGTCGCCGGAAGCGGCGCCTTCGGGGGCGGCGCCGGCTTTCAGACCGACTCCGCCGACGGCATGCTCGACGTGATCGTGATCGAAGCCGGCAACAGGGCCCGGCTCGTCAAACATGCGCTCGGGCTCCGGCTCGGCGACGTCGAGCGGCAACGCGGCGTCGTCTCGGGCCGCGGCCGGACGATCGGACTCGAGCTCGATCCGGAGCAGGACCTGAACGTAGACGGCGAGCTGGTCGATGTCGCCGCGCTCAGCGACGACGGCCGGCTCCGCTTCGAGACCGGCGGCGAGCGCTTCGAGCTGATCGTCGCCTGAGTCCGCCCGGCGATCGGGCCCGGGCCTATGCTGCGCGGCCGTGCCGCCGGCCCTGACAACCGAACGACCACGACGACTGCGCCTGCCGCCGCCGGCCGCTCCTTTCGAGGCGGTCCGATGAAGGTCGGCATCGTGGGGATGCCGAACGCCGGCAAGTCGACCCTCTTCAACGCGCTGACTCAGGCCGGCGCCGAGGCGGCCGGGTACCCGTTCACGACGATCGAGCCGAACGTCGCGATCGCCCCGGTCCCCGACGAGCGGCTCGACGAGCTCGCCGCCACGCTCGGATCGTCGCCGGTCGTCCACGAGTCGCTCGAGGTCCACGACATCGCCGGGCTCGTCCGCGGCGCGGCCGCCGGCGAGGGCCTCGGCAACCGCTTTCTCGCCTCGATCCGCGAGACCGACGCGATCTGCCACGTCGTCCGCGCTCACTCCGACGCCGGCGTCCCCCACCCCGGCGGCGAGGTCGACCCGGTCGCCGATGCCGAGATGGTCGAGGCCGAGCTGATGCTGGCCGACCTCGAGACCGCCACCCGGCGGCTCGAGCGGGTCAGCAAGCAGGCCAAGGCACTCGACAAGGACGCGATCGCCGAGCGCGACTGGCTCGCCGAGGTCGTCGCCGCGCTCGAGCGTGGCGAGCCGGTCCGCTCGGTGACGGTGCCCGATGCGGTCTTCCCCGCCGGACCGCAGAACCTCCAGGCGCTCACGTCGAAGCCGGTGCTCTACGTCGCCAACGTCGACGAGGGCGAGGACGAGCCGCCGGCGGCGCTCGTCGAGCACGCCCGCGAGGGCGGCGACCGGGCGATCGCCCTCAGCGCCAAGATCGAGGCGGAGCTGGCCGAGCTCGACGACGAGGAGGCGGCGATGATGCGGGCGGAGCTCGGCGTCGCCGAGTCCGGGCTCGACCGGATGGTCCGGGCCGCCTACGACCTGCTCGACCTGATCAGCTTCTTCACCGCCGGACCGGAGACCGAGGCGCACGCCTGGAGCCTGCACCGCGGCTCCAGCGCCTGGGACGCGGCCGGGAAGATCCACTCCGACATCCAGGAGGGATTCGTGAAGGCGGAGGTGATCCCGTGGGAGCAGCTCGTCGAGTGCGGCGGCTACGGGCCGGCCCGCGACCGCGGCCTGCTCCGGATCGAGGGCCGCGAGTACGTCATGGCTGACGGCGACGTTCTCACCATCAAGCACACGTAACGGGCCCAGAGGCGGCCCTTGTCAGGAAGCCTGACGGAGGGGCCTGAAACGCCCGGGCGGCGCCCGCCGTAAGCAAACGTCGGCCCTCCGTCAGGAGTTCAGCAGCGGTTTCGCCTCGTTCGAGACCGTGACGTGGATCGCGTCCGGCTCGTAGGCGTAGTCGATCACGTCGAGGGCGCGGAGGCGGTCGAGCATGAACTGGAAGGCCTCCGCCTGACGGTCGCTCGCGTACCTGCGCTCGATGTCGAAGGACCAGCCCGTCGTGTGCAGCGAGTAGGCGTCGGTGGCCTGGTCGTTGATTCCGACGAGCCGCTTCTGATACTCGCGGTCGCGGACCGTGCTGGTCACGTTCAGCTCGCCCTTGCCGCCGTTGATCTCGCGGACCCGCGAGGTCATGTAGATCAGCGTCGCCAGAGCTTCGGGACGGAGCGCCCGGTACAGCGAGGGATCGACCCCGAGCTTCGGTGCCAGCTCGCCCATCCCGGGATCGATCGCGTATCCGTAAGACACGCCGTCGGGGAGCTCGACCAGCGTCCCGTCGTCCAGTCCCGCCTGGACGTCGTCCGGTGTCGCGAACACCTCCGTGTCGGCCTCCGGATGGAAGACCTCCTCCTGCGTCGCCTTCTTCCCCTGCAGCTCCGCGAGCCGCTCGAGCTCGGAACGGTCGTTGCGGTAGAGGTCCATGATCCGCTCGGCGGCGAGGACTCTCCAGAAATAGGTCGAGCTGTCGTCGCCGAACGAAGCGAGCAGCTTCCAAGACTTCCGGTTCACCAGCGGCGAGGAGTCGAAGAAGAGCTGCGCGTAGCTCGGATCGTCGACCGGCGTCTCCTCGCGATAGGCCGCGATCACGTTCTCGAGGTTGCCGATCCCCATGTGGTAGCTCGTCGTCGCGAGGTCGGCGCGGCCGAAGCGATCGGCGGCGATCTCGAGGTACTTCCCCATTCCGTCGAGCGCCGCCTCGGGGTCGAAGCGCTCGTCGACCTCGGCCCGGCGCTTGCGCAACGCCTGCTCCTGCCTGGGCAGATGCCGCAGCTTCATCAGCGCCCGCGTGCGGACCTTCGGCTGCTTGCTGCGCGACTGGCGCTTCGCCTTCGCCGTCTCTGCCTCGACCCGCGCGATCCGCTTCGTCAGCGCGCGGCTCCGGGCGAGATCGACCCGCATCCCGAGCAGGTCGGTCCCGGTGCCCGCGACGATCTGGGCGAGCCCGCTCGCCGCCTCGGGGTCGTCCCCGGCGATCACCTCCGGCCGGCCGGCGCTCTCGAGCAGGACCATCGCCTCCATCACGTCCGGATCGGCACCGTGTGCGGCCGCCGCTTGCTCGATCTGATCGCGCCAGCGTGCCGTCCGGCGGGCGCTGGCGACGATCCCGCCGGGGCTCTTCTCGTAGAGGACGTGCGAGAGCCCGAGCGCCGCCCGCCGCTCGAAGTCACCGGTCCGATCCGCCTCCCACGCGAACGGATCCCCGGAGCCGCCGGAGCGCCCGGCCTCCGCGATCCGGCCTGCGTCGAAGCCGTCGCCGCCGATGGTGCCGGTGAGAAGCAGAACCGCGACCACGACCGCAGCCGCGACCGCGGCAATCGCTGCAAGCGTCCACGGGCGCGCCGGTGAGCGCCGGCCCGCAGGTCCGTCGTCGTCCTGCCTCGGCATTCCGCCCACTGTGACAGCCGTCGCTTCCCGGCCGCCGCGGAGGACTACGCTGCCTGCCGGTGCGAACGCAGGCCCGCTTTCCATCGGTCAGGCCCGACGAAGGCCATTACGAGAGCTTCTACCTCAAGGCCGCGGCCCCCGAGGGAGGCCGTGCGGTCTGGATCCGCCACACGATCCACAAGCGCCCCGGCGCCGACCCGACCGGGGCCGTCTGGATGACCTGGTTCGACCGCGACCGGCCCGGCCCCGTCGCCGCCAAGCAGCAGGTCGGTCCTGAACTGATCACGACGCCCGCCAAGTCCTACGTCCGCGTCGGCGAGTCGGAGATCGCACCCGGCCGTGTCCAGGGCCTCGTCGCCGACAACGGCACCCACTCGAGCTGGAACCTCCGCTTCACGGACCACGACGGGCCCCTGCGCCACTTCCCGGCGGAGTGGATGTACGAGCGGTCGCTGCCGCGGACGAAGCTCCTCAGCCCCCATCCCAGCGCCAGCTTCGACGGCATCCTCGACGTCGCCGGCGAACGGGTCAGCCTCGAGTCCTGGCCGGGGATGATCGGTCACAACTGGGGTACCGAGCACGCCGCGACGTGGATCTGGATCCACGGTGCGACGGTCGGCGACGACGGCTCGCGCGGTTACGTCGACCTCGGCGGCGGGCGGATCGGGCTCGGCCCGATCCTGTCGCCCTGGGTGGTCAACGGGGAGATCGTCCATGGCGGCGAGCGGTTCCGGGTCGGTGGGCTCGGCGAGATCCTGCGGACGCGGGTGCGGACCGAGACGACGCGCTGCCGGTTCACGGTCGGCGGCGAGCATCTGACCGCCCGCGGCACCGTCGCCGGCCCCCGCGAGCAGTTCGTCGGCTGGCTCTACGCCGACCCGTCCGGGCCCGGCCATCACTCGCTGCACTGCTCGATCGCCGACCTCGAGGTCGTCGTCAGCCGCCCCGGCCGCCCCGACCTGACGTTCCGGGTCGACGGCGGCGCGACCTACGAGCTCGGCACCCGCAAGACCGACCACGGGATCCCCATTCAGCCGTACGCCGACGGGTAGTCTGAGCGCGGAGAGACGACCTGCGAACGGAGAGGTGGAAATGAGCGGCGCTACGGAGCAGTCGGTGATCGATTCGGTGCCCAAGCAGCTTCTGATCGGCGGCGAGTGGCGGGACGCGAGTGGCGACGGGACGTTCGCCGTCGCCGATCCCGCGACCGGCGAGACGCTCTGCGAGATCGCCGACGCGAGCGCCGATGACGCCGCGGCCGCGCTCGACGCCGCCTGCTCGGCGCAGGAGGAGTGGGCGGCGACCCCCCCGAACAGCCGCAGCGACATCCTCCAGCGCGCCTTCGAGCTGATGGCCGAGCGCAGCGAGGAGCTGGCCCTCCTGATGACGCTCGAGATGGGAAAGGCGATCGCCGAGTCGAAGGGCGAGATCGCCTACGCCGCCGAGTTCTTCCGCTGGAACGCCGGCGAGGCGCTGCGGCTCACCGGCGACTACAAGGTTGCCGGCAACGGCGCCAGCCGGGTGATGGTGATGCGCCAGCCCATCGGTCCCTGCTACCTGATCACCCCGTGGAACTTCCCGACCGCGATGGGCACGCGGAAGATCGGCCCGGCGATCGCCGCCGGCTGCACGATGGTCATGAAGCCGGCCCAGAACACGCCGCTGTCGATGCTCGCGCTCGCGGCGCTGCTCGAGGAGTGCGGCCTCCCCGCCGGCGTCCTCAACATCGTCACCAGCACCTCCTCGAGCGCCGTCTCGAAGCCGATCATCAGCGACCCGAGGCTCCGCAAGCTCAGCTTCACCGGCTCGACCGAGGTCGGCCGGATGCTGATCGAGCAGTCGGCCGAGAACGTCCTCAAGACCTCGATGGAGCTCGGCGGCAATGCCCCGTTCCTGATCTTCGAGGACGCAGACCTCGACGCCGCCGTCGAGGGGGCGATGATCGCGAAGATGCGCAACGTCGGCGAGGCCTGCACGTCGGCGAACCGCTTCCACGTCCACGAGTCGGTCGCCGAGCAGTTCGCCGCCAAGCTGGCCGAGCGGATGGGCAGCCTCAAGATCGGTCGCGGCACCGAGGACGGCGTCGAGGTCGGACCGCTTATCGACGACGACCAGCGGTCGAAGGTCGCCGAGCTCGTCGACGACGCCGTCGGCAAGGGCGCTCGAGCGCTGGTCGGCGGCAAGGCGGTCGAGGGGGCAGGGTCGTTCTACGAGCCGACGGTCCTCGCCGGCATCTCCGACGACGCCCGGCTGCTCAAGGAGGAGATCTTCGGGCCGGTCGCCCCGATCGCCACGTTCACGACCGAGGACGAGGCGATCGCCGCCGCCAACGACACCGAGTTCGGGCTCGTCTCCTACGTCTTCACCGGCGACCTCAAGCGCGCCCTGCGCGTCTGCGAGCGCCTCGAGACGGGGATGATCGGCCTCAACCAGGGGCTCGTCTCGAACGCCGGCGCCCCGTTCGGCGGCGTCAAGGCATCAGGGCTCGGCCGCGAGGGCGGCACCGAGGGCATCCTCGAGTACCTCGAGACGAAATACGTCGCCATCAACCTCTGACGAGCCGGAGGGACCGGCTGCCAAGGACGCAGGAGGCGAAGCGGCCATGGCGGGCCGTGAGCCGACGGGGACGCCGGCAGCCGGTCTCTCCGGCCGTCAGCGCCCCAGGATCGAGCTGATCAGGCCGCTGCCCGACCGCCGCTGCTCGAGGTAGCACTGGTGGTAGCCCTCGGCCATCCAGAACCCGGTCGCGGGCTCGATCGACGTCGCGATCGGCTCCTCGTAGCGCTCCTGCTGGGCCGCCTTCGAGGCCTCGGCCGCGGCCATCTGCTCGGGCGTGTGGGTGAAGATCACCGTCCGGTACTGATCGCCGATGTCGGGGCCCTGGCGGTTGACCTGAGTCGGGTCGTGCATCGCCCAGAAGTGATCGAGCAGCTCCCCGTAGCTGACCCGGTCGGGGTCGTAGGTGACCCGGACGACCTCGGCGTGACCGGTCGTGCCGGTGCAGACCTGCTCGTAGGTCGGGTCGGCGACGTGACCGCCCTCGTAGCCGACGGCGGTGTCGACGACGCCCGGCACGTCGCGGTAATGAGCCTCGGGCTTCCAGAAGCAGCCGGCGCCGAAGGTCGCGACCTCGGTCCGTTCCGGCGCCCCCGCACCGGGCACGGCGGTGCCCTTCGGCTCGCTCGTTCTCGGCTCGGTCATAGGCTTCTCCTCGCGGTCGGGTCACCACCGATGATGACAGGGGCGTCCAGCCGCCCCGGGCCGACCTCAAGTGCCCGGTGGCGTCCCCCGATAGGGATCGTGAAGGCATGTACGTCCTCGAGTTCGTCAACCAGGTCCGGGCAGCGCAGAGCCACCAGGGTCTCGCCCAGCTTCCGCCGGCCGGCGCCGACGGCAGCACGCCGCTGGAGCTGGCGATGGGCTGTCGGCTCGAGCGTGGCGTGATGCGCCTCTCGAGCCCGCAGGCGGCAGCCTCCGTCGCCGATGCGACCGGCCTTCCGGTCGCGACCGACCTGATCTCGGTCGCCCTCCCGCGGGCGCTCGGCCCGCACGCCGCGGCCGTCGCCTCGGCACGTGAGCACGGCGCCAGCGCCGCCGCCGGCTGAGCCGCATATCCTCGCCCGGTGGCAGGGCTCCGGTTCACGACTGCGGCTGCAGCGACCCTCGCGGTGACACTCGGCGGCACCCCCGCGCAGGCCGACCTCGGCGTGCCCGGCCGTGAGGCCGATCCGATCGTTCTCCGCGGCGCCGAGACGCCGAAGCTGACCGGCGCCGCCCCCGGCGCGATCGTTGCCTTCAGCCACGATGGCGGCTGGACCCAGGTGCCGGTCCAGGTCGACGAGCGGGCGGTCGTCGATTACGGGGTCGTCCGCCAGATCGGCAACGGCTTCGACCACGAGGCGTACACCGATCCGGGGACCTTCGCCGGCGCCGATCCGGACCCGACCGTCGATGCCGGCGATGAGATCGCCTTCATGGCGAAGGACGCCGGCGGCAGCGCCACGGGCATCCGCAGCCCCGACGGGGTCGTTCCGTCGAGTCGGACCGTCGTCGCGATCGACGACCCCCTCCACCCCGGCAGCGAGCACTTCGTCTATCTGTTCCGATCCGATTCAGGGCTCGACCCGGCGGCCGGACGCTCGTACGTGGACTACGACTTCTCCCTCCAGTCGGGCGACTACAAGACGACCTACGACTTCGACGGGGTCGCGAACGTCGAGGCGGACGCACCTCCAGCCAATCCCGAGGACTCAGCCGTGACGACATCGGCATACACCCAGCATCTGCTCTCCCGCTGGGTCACCGATCGGATGACGCTGCGGACCGGGGCCGTTCCGAGCCCCGACATCCTCGACGGCGACAAGGCGCAGGTCAGCCGCGGCTGCGGGCGCAGCGAGCTCACGTTCAGCCGCGGCGGCGGCGGCTTCATCGCCAACATCTCCGGCCCGGTGCGAGCGATCCGCTCCCAGATCGGGGCCAACAGCGGGACCTACACGCAGCGCGACGACGTCTACTACCAGCGTCGCCAGGACACGGTCACCTACCTCCGTGTCCACGCGGGGATCGGTCAGATCTCCCAGTTCCGTGACTTCTCCGCCGCCGCGAGCGGCATGACCTACAGGAGCTCCGCCTACCCGTCCGGGGTGACGATCGACGGCATCCCGGACGCGGGGATCCCCGTCCCGGGCGAAGCTTCAGTCCTGCAGCCGCCGATCGAGTGGGAGCAGGCCACCGGCGGGGCCGGCACGCTCAACACCGTCTCGCGGGTCGACACCAACCTCCCCGGCTACGTTCCCGGCTCGTTCTACCGCGACGAAGGAAGCTCGCCCACGTTCGGTCAGTGCGGCGGCTACGCCGACTCGCTCTCCTACGGCACCAGCGGAGTCGAGTTCAAGAGCTCGGGCGCCAACACCGACCCGACGCTCGGCGCCGCCTACCGCCTGACCGGGACCCGGACCACCTTCTTCGACGGGCCGAACGAGGACGCTGCGGCGGCGGCACGGCGGTCGGAGCAGATCGATGACCCGCTCGCGGTGACGGTCTCGGACGAGCCGGAGCCTGCCCGGCCGGAGCTCGTCGTCAGGGCGGGCGGCGCCCAGAAGCGGGTGCGGCCCGGCGGCAGCGTCCGCATCCCCGTGCGCGTCCGTAACGGCGGGGGCAGCGCGGCCATCGGCGTCGAGGTCTGCGCTCGCGCCCCGAAGCGCACAGCGGCCACCGGCCGGTGCAAGGGGACGAAGCTGCTCGAAGCCGGCGAGGGCTTCCGGGCGAAGCTGCGGATCGATGCCAGGCAGCGGGCCCGGAAGCGGATCCGCATCACCCTCCGCGCGAGCGCCGACAACGCCCGCCGCGACAAGGCCGAGGCGACGATCCGAGTCCGGCGTTGAGTACCTGACGAGCGCGGGAGGCGCGAGGCCAAGGACGCAGGAGGCGAAGCGGCCTGGTGGCCTGACCGACGAGGACGCCGGCATCGCGTGTCCCGCGCCGTCAGGCGTGTGGACGCGTCATGCCGACGAAGTCGAGCGCCTCGTCGAGGGTCGCCTCGTCGACGCCCTTCTCGATCGCGACCTCGCGGACGGTGCGGCCCGATGACGCCGCCTCCTTGACGATCTCGGCGGCCCGGTCGTAGCCGATGTGCGGGTTCAGCGCCGTCGCGACCTGCAGGGTCGACTCGGCGTGGCGCTGCAACATCTCATCGTTCGGCTCGATCCCGGCGACGCAGCGGGTGTCGAGGAGCCGGCAGGCGGAGGCGAGCAGCTTGATCGAGTCGAGCAGGTTGCGTGCGATCAGGGGGACCCGGACGTTGAGCTCGAACTGGCCCTGCGCGCCGCCG
>Ga0207706_10005053_pt1 | contig 12318 bp, 9 predicted proteins | sample KBSC53metaG_FD_184318 | JGI IMG/M metagenome (GOLD analysis project Ga0207706, IMG submission 184318) | Corn rhizosphere microbial communities from Kellogg Biological Station, Michigan, USA - KBS C5-3 metaG (SPAdes) (version 2) | ecosystem: Host-associated > Plants > Roots > Rhizosphere > Soil ... | reverse complement strand
CGGGATGGGCGGCCGCGGCGATGGGCTTCACGCTGCACAACAGCGCGATGATCATCACCGGCGCGCTGGTCGGCAGCTCCGGCGCGATCCTCAGCTATATCATGTGCCGGGCAATGAATCGCAGCTTCATCAGCGTGATAGCGGGCGGCTTTGGCGCGGTTTCGGGCGGCGGCGACACTGCGGCGATAGACCGGCCGTATAAGCGCGGCTCGGCAGAGGACGCAGCCTTCCTGATGAGCCAGGCCGACCAGGTCATCATCGTCCCCGGTTACGGCATGGCGGTCAGCCAGGCGCAGCACGCGCTTCGCGAGATGGCGGACAAGCTCAAGGCCGAGGGTGTCCGGGTCAAATATGCGATCCACCCCGTCGCCGGGCGAATGCCAGGCCACATGAACGTGCTGCTTGCCGAGGCCAACGTCCCCTACGACGAGGTGTTCGAGCTCGACGACATCAACAGCGAGTTCGCCCAGACGGACGTGGCTTTCGTGATCGGCGCCAATGACGTCACCAACCCCGCGGCCAAAACCGACAAGAGCTCTCCCATCTACGGTATGCCCGTGCTCGACGTGGAAAAGGCGCGGACCGTCCTGTTCGTGAAGCGGTCGATGGGCGGCGTCGGCTATGCCGGCGTCGACAACGAGCTGTTCTACCGCGACAATACGATGATGCTGCTCGCCGATGCCAAGAAGATGGTCGAGGAGATCGTGAAGGCGCTCGGCTAACGGCTCGTCGCAAATCGGATTCGCATTGCGGTAAATCGTCGATCTCCGGCTTGCCGCGATCTGCCAGTTGGCGGAAATGGACCCGCCACAAGGGGATAAGAATTGCGCAAGCTCGGAATCATCGGCGGCATGACCTGGTCATCGACCGCACTCTATTACGACCACATCAACCGTGAGATTTCGCGGCGCCTCGGCGGCCTCCATTCCGGCCGGATCGCGATCGAAAGCCTCGACTTCGATGAGATCGCGGCGATGGAATTCGCCGACGATTGGGGCGGGATCGGCGAGAGCCTGGCCACGGCCGCCCGCAACCTCGAAGCCGGAGGAGCCGAAGCCATCGTCATCGCCTGCAACACGGTGCACAAGAGCTGCGACCCGGTCGAAGCCAGCCTCAAGGTGCCATTGCTGCATATCGCCGATGCCACCGCGGACAGGCTCGTTGCCGACGGCCGCAAGCGTGTCGCACTGCTCGGCACGCGCTTCACCGTGGGGGAAACGTTCTTCCGCGGCCGGCTGGAGGGCCGCGGGATCAAGCTCGTCGCGATCGAGCAGGCGTGGATCGACGAAGTCGACCGGATCATCTTCGAGGAGCTGGCCGCCGGAAAGGTCGTCCGCGACAGCCAGCGCAAGCTCAAGACGCTGATCACCGAGCTTGCGAAGCAGCGCGTCGATGCCGTCGTGCTTGGCTGCACCGAGCTGGTGCTTGCCGTGGACGTTCGCGCCAATGTGCTTCCGGTCTACGACACGACCGCGATCCACGCTCGCGCCGCGGTCGAATGGATGCTCGCCGAAGAGCAAGAGGCCCGCGCCGCCGCCTGAGAGTCGGCTGCTTTACTCACTGCGGTTATGCGATAGGCTGCGTTTTGCCCAAACGGGGAGGGCGAGATGCGCACATCGACATTCATCAAGCTTGCGGCCTTCTGCGGTGCGGCGACCTTGTCGGTCGCTGCCGTGGCGCAAATGCCGGATCGGCCACACGGCGATTACCATGACATGGCCGGCGATAAGCTGGGTGAGATCGTCTTCCCGAACAGCGGCAATGCCGCGGCCCAGGCGCCGTTTCTCCGCGGCGTGAAGCTGCTTCACAATTTCGAATATGAGGATGCGATCGAGAGCTTCCAGGCCGCCGAACAGGCCGATCCGAATTTCGCGCTCGCCTACTGGGGTGAGGCGATGTCTCACAACTACACTCTGTGGGCCGAGCAGCACACGGACAAGGCGCGGGCGATCCTTAACAAGCTGGGTCCCACGCCCGAGTCTCGAGCCGCCAAGGCGGGAACCGCGCGCGAGAAGATGTACCTTGCGGCCGTCGAAACTCTCTACGGCCCCGGCACCAAGTTCGAACGCGATGTCGCTTACGCGGACCGGATGGACGCCCTTGCCACAGCCTATCCGGACGACGTCGAGGCGCAGGCGTTCGACGCGCTGGCGACGCTTGGCCGCTCCCACGGCACCCGGAACGAGGCAAATTACCTGACAGGCGCCGCTATCCTGGAAAGGCTGTTCCCGACGCACCAGCACCACCCCGGCGTCGTCCATTACATGATTCATTCCTACGACGATCCGGCGCATGCCCAGCTCGGGCTCAAGGCCGCGCGCCTCTATGACAAGATCGCGCCTGAATCGCCGCACGCGCTGCACATGACCTCGCACATCTTCCTCGCGCTCGGCATGTGGCCGGAGACCGTTGCCGCCAATCGCAGGGCCCAGGCTCGGGCGATGGAGATGATGGGAGGCCACGCCGGCCAGATGGGCTGCGGCCACGGCGCGATCTGGCTGGTCTACGCCCAGCTCCAGCAGGGGCAGGACCCGACCGACGACATCGACCGCTGCAAGGCGAACGCGCTCGATCCGGCCCAGCTGGGTCGTGACGCCAGCGTGATCGGTGGGGAGGAGGACAGCCTTGGGTCCTACGCGGACATGCTTGTCCGTCGCGGAGTAGAGACGGGCAAGTGGCCGGCTCCGATGGCGCTGGGCTCCGGCCATCACGAGTTGGCCCGCTTCACCTTCGCCTACGGGCAGATGCTTGCGGCCCGCCACGACGCATCGGCCGCGAAGGCGGCCGTCGAAAGCATGCGCGCGTCGCGGGCAGCGATTGCCGCCGCGCTTCCGAAAGAGCTTCCAGACGAGGACCAGCTGCTGCCCTGGATCGACCGCGGCATCGCGCAGGGCGAAGCTGTTGCTGACCTCGCCGCGGGCAACCGCCAGGCCGGCCTCGCGAAGTTGAAGGCGGCCGCGGAAGCGGAACAGGCGCTGCCGGTCGTCTTCGGTCCGCCCATGGTCCAGGAGCTGAGCTGGGAGTTGCTGGGGCAGGAGCTGCTTGCCGACGGCCGCAAATCCGAAGCGGCCGCGGCTTTCCGCGCCGCGCTTCAGATGGCGCCAGGACGCCGCATCGCTACCGCCGGGCTAAAGGCAGCGACTGGCTCATAGCCCTCGTAAGGTCGGGGTCGAGCGATTAGATCGAGCGAATGGACCGAACCACGGCCGATCGTCCCGACCATCCCGGAGCTGCAGAGCGCTTCAACGAGGAGCAGGCGACCTACGCTGTGCGCGGCGAGGGCACTCCCGATCTCGAGGCCGGAATCGCCGCGATCCGCGAGGTGTGGAAGACGCTTCCGGCGCGGCCGGGTGTTTACCGAATGCACGATGCGCGGGGCGACGTCCTCTACGTCGGCAAGGCGCGCACGCTGAAGAGCCGTGTGACGAGCTACACCCAGGTCGCTCGGCTTCCTAAGCGGCTCCAGCGGATGGTCGCCCAGACGCGCTCGATGACCATTGTCACAACGCGGACGGAGGCCGAGGCGCTGCTGCTGGAAGCGCAACTGATCAAGCGCTTCCGCCCGCCGTACAACGTGTTGCTCCGCGACGACAAAAGCTTCCCCTTCATCCTGCTGCGCGAGGACCACAGCTTTCCCCGCATCCAGAAGCATCGCGGCGCGCGCCGGATCAAAGGGCAATATTACGGCCCGTTCGCGAGCGCCGGGTCGGTCACCCGAACACTTAATGCGCTGCAGAAGCTATTTCTTCTAAGAAGCTGTTCAGACAGTTTTTTCGCCAATCGATCTCGGCCGTGTCTTCTCTATCAGATCAAGCGTTGCTCGGCCCCGTGCGTCGGAAGGATCGACGACCGCGACTATGCCGAGCTGGTCGAGGAGGCGAAGGAATTCCTCGCCGGCAAGTCGACCGGCGTTCAGGGCCGTCTCTCGCGGCTGATGGCTGCGGCGGCCGAGCAACAGGATTACGAGCTGGCCGCAGTCTATCGCGACCGCTTGCGCGCCCTGACCTACATCCAGGGTAGCCAGACCGTGCATGCGGAAGGGCTGGGCGATGCCGACGTGTTCGCGCTTGCGTGCAAGGCAGGGACCGTGTCGATCCAGGCTTTCTTCATTCGTGGCGGCCAGAACTGGGGCCACCGCGCCTTCTTCCCGGCACATACGAACGACGTTCCGGAAGCCGAGGTATTATCCAGCTTTCTTGTTCAGTTCTACGAGGACATGCCGCCGCCGAAGCGAATCCTGGTGGAACGCGAGATTGCCGACCAGGAGTTGCTCGAGGAAGCGCTTTCCGAGCGGGCAGGGCGGCGGGTGGCGATCGAGATCCCGAAGCGCGGCGACCGGCGCAAGCTGATGGAGCAGGCCCAGCGCAACGCTGAGGAAGCGCTCGACCGCCACCTCGCGGAGACGACCACGCAAGGGAAGATCTTGCGCGAGCTCGCCGACACGTTCGAGCTCGCCGACGTTCCCAAGCGTATCGAGGTCTACGACAACAGCCACATCATGGGGACCAATGCGACGGGCGCGATGGTGGTCGCGGGGCCCGAAGGCTTCCGCAAGAACAACTATCGCAAGTTCAACATCAAGCGGCCGGAGACCCAGCCGGGCGACGACTTCGCGATGATGCGCGAAGTGCTCGAGAGGCGATTCGCCCGCCTCGAGAAGGAGGACCCCGACCGCCAGAGTGGCGAATGGCCCGACCTCCTGCTGATCGACGGCGGCAAGGGGCAGCTTTCCGCGGTCTGCGAGGTGATGGAGGACATGGGAGTCCACGACGTGCCGGTGGTCGGCGTCGCGAAAGGGCCGCACCATGGCCGCGAAGGGCGCGAGGTTTTTCACCTGCCGGGCAGGCGAGAGATCACGCTTCCGCCGAACTCCGCTTTGTTGTTCTATATCCAGCGCTTGCGCGACGAAGCTCACAGGTTTGCGATCGGCACTCATCGCGCCAAGCGCGCGAAGAGCCTGACCACGTCGACGCTCGACGAGGTTCCCGGAATCGGCCCGAACCGGAAGCGTGCGCTGCTGATGCACTTCGGGACGGCGCGCGCAGTGAAGGGCGCCGCTCTCGACGATCTGGAAAAGGCGCCAGGCATCAGCAAGGCGATGGCACGCCAGCTCTACGACTATTTCCATCCGCGCGGATGAGAATCGACACCAAGGCGATCGTCTGTGCGGTCCGTGAGCACGGTGAGCATGGTGCGATCGTCCGGCTGATGACCCCCGAGCATGGCCTTCAGGCGGCCTATGTCCGGGGCGCGCGGGGCAAGCGCATGCGGCCCGTGCTGATCGCGGGGAATGTAGTGCAGGCGCAGCTCGCCTCGCGCACCGAGTCCCAGCTCCCGCAGGCGACGGTCGAGCTCATTCACAGCCGCGGGCCTTTGCTCTCGGAACCACTGTCGGCTGCCGCGATCGAATGGGCGACGGTGCTTACGGCGACGGCACTTCCGGAAGGCCAGCCCTTCCCGCCGCTGTATCAGGCGCTGGAGGGACTGCTCGACGCCATCGAAGCGGCGCCATCGGCAAGTGGCTGGGGCACGGCGCTGGTTCGCTATGAGCTGTTGCTGCTCGCGGAGCTCGGATTCGGACTCGACCTCGATCGCTGCGCGGTGACGGGCAGCAACGACAATCTCGTCGCGGTCAGCCCGAAATCGGGGCGGGCGGTGAGCGCCACAGAAGCGGAGCCCTACGCCGGCAAGCTGTTGCCACTGCCGCATTTCGTCCGCGAAGGTGGCCGTGCGACCTGGGCGGAAATCGTGCAGGGGCTTGAGCTTACTGGTCATTTCCTGCGGCGCGATGTGCTGACGGATCGGTCGCGGCCCATTGCCGAGGCGCGCGACAGGCTCGTCGACCGGTTGCGCCGCGCGGGTGGACTCGCCTAGGCTCGAACCGTGACGACCGACGCGCTGGCCATGCTGTTCCCGAATGTCGCGGTGACCAAGGCGATCGCGGTCCGCGTTGCGGTCAGCTTCCTTGCCGAGCAGTCGGATCCTTCGACCAACCGATGGTTCTGGTCCTACCATGTGCGGATTGAGAATGGCTCCCAGGTTGCGGTCCAGCTCCTTTCGCGAAGCTGGACGATCGTCGACGGGCGAGGGACGGTGCACGAAGTCGTCGGCGAAGGCGTTGTCGGGGAAATGCCGCTGATCGCACCGGGCGCCAGCTTCGACTATGTTTCCGGCTGCCCCCTCGATACGCCGTCGGGCTCAATGAGCGGCAGCTATCGAATGGTGGATGAAGACGGCAGCGCGTTCGACGTCGAGATCCCGCGGTTTCAACTGCTCAGCGCCTGAGGGTGCAATTCCTTTCGCGAAGGATCGTCCTTTCCGCCAATAGCGACTGGAATATCGCCAATTTCCGGCAGGGCCTGATCCGTGCGCTGCGTTCAGCCGGTTATGAGCCGGTCGTCATCGCTCCAAAGGACCCGGCCGCGGAGGCGCGGATGGCCGCGCTGGGCGTGCAGCGAATCCCGGTCCGGATCGAGCGTTCCGGACGCAATCCTCTGGCCGACGCGCGGCTTCTCCTCGAATACAAACGGCTGCTGGGGAAGCTCCGTCCGGCGGCGTACCTGGGTTTCACGATCAAGCCGAACATCTACGGATCGCTTGCCGCAGCGTCTCTCGGCATCCCGGCAATTCCAAACGTCAGCGGCCTCGGGACCGCATTCATCCGGCGGGGGATGCTCCAGCAGATCGTCACGAGACTTTACCGTGTGGCCTTCAGCCGATGTCCCGTCGTCTTCTTCCAGAACGACGAGGACCGACAGCTATTCGTCGATCGCGGTATTGTTGAAGACCGTCAGGCGCGCGTCCTTCCCGGTTCGGGCGTGGATCTTGAGCATTTCACGCCCCGGCCACCGACCAACGGTCCGCCAGCGTTCCTGCTGGTCGGGCGGCTGCTTCGCGACAAGGGCGTTCGAGAGTTCGTCGGCGCGGCTCGGGCGCTGAGCCCGATGCTCACCGGCTCGCGGTTCCAATTGCTCGGGCCGATCGACCAGGCCAACCGAACGGCGATTACGCGCGCACAGCTCGACGACTGGGTGGCGGAAGGGGTCGTTGAATATTTGGGCGTAACGGACGACGTTCGGCCTTACATGGCAAAGGCGACGGCTGTCGTCCTTCCGTCCTATCGCGAGGGCCTACCGCGTTCCTTGCTTGAGGCTGCAGCGATGGAGCGGCCGCTGATCGCCGCCGACGTCCCGGGATGCCGCGATGTCGTCGAAGATGGCGTCAACGGCTATCTATGCGACCCCCGGGACAGCCGCTCGCTCGCTTCGGCAATGCGCCGGATGGCCGCGCTGTCCCCGGCCGAACGTCTTGCCATGGGGCAGGCCGGTCGGCGAAAAGTTCAGGAGCAGTTTGGTGAGGAGCTGGTAGTGCAGTCTTACCTCGATGTCCTTGACGGGCTCGATCGGAACAAGGGAGCGTGATGCTCAATTCGCCTGCCCCAAGTAAATCCGAACCAGCGGTCCCGCACGGTTACCGCGCCTACGCGATCGGCGACATTCACGGCCGGCTTGACCTGCTCGATCAACTCCTGGCGAAGATCCACGATGATCTAGAGCGCCGTCCTGTTGCAAAGACGCTGCTGGTGTTCGTCGGCGACCTGATCGACCGTGGCCCGAGCTCCGCCCAGGTCATCGAGCGGCTGCGGACCTACCGCCGCGACGGCGTGAGGCCGATCTTCGTGCTCGGCAATCATGAGGAAGTGCTACTGCGAATCCTCAAGGGCGATGCCCAGCTGATTACCAAATGGCGATGGTTTGGGGGCGCCGAATGCCTGCAAAGCTACGGCATCGACCCCGCGCAGATCGCAAGTATGACCGACGAGGAGGCGCTGTCCCTCGTGCGGAGCGCCATTCCCGCTGAGCATGTCGAATTCGTGGAAGGCTTCATCGATAGCTGCCGGCTCGGTGACTATCTGTTCGTCCACGCAGGCATCAGGCCCGGTATAGAGATCGATCAGCAGCTCCAGGCCGACCTCCGGTGGATCCGCGAGCCGTTCCTGCTTGACGACAGCGACCATGGGTTCGTGGTGGTCCACGGCCACACCATCTGCTGCGAGGTCGAGGAGAGGCACAATCGCATTGGCATCGATACGGGCGCTTATCGCTCAGGCATCCTCACGGCGCTCGCCGTCGAAGGGAATGAGCGGTGGGTCATCGACACGAGCGGAGCAGCGGACCCGCGATAGCCGGCCACCGATTGACCCACAGGCAAGAATAGGCCTTATGGTCCCTTAGTCGACTTTCGTTAGTCGAGCGCTTCAACGCGAGGAGCGACCTGGTTGCCTGATACTGCGCCCCGTCGCCTGTTGGTGATGTTGTCCGTCCTACCGACCTTGGCGCTTCCTGCCTGTGCCGATACGCGCGGTGGCTCCATCCCCTATGACCAGCCGCTGGCTGCGCCGGATGAGGTCAAGTTCCAGACGCTTGAATCCAATTACAAGATTGCGCCGATGGACAAGCTTTCGATCAAGGTCTTCAAGATGGAAGACCTCTCGGGCGACTATGACGTCGACCTGGCGGGCAATATTTCCCTGCCGCTGATCGGTGAAGTCCAGGCCGTGAACCTGACGACGGCGCAGCTCGACGATGAGCTGACTCAGAAACTGGGCGTCAAATATCTGGAGCATCCGGACGTAAGCGTGGCGATCAAGGCCTCGACCGCTCACGTCGTCACGGTCGATGGCGCGGTGCGCGACGGCGGATCGTTCCCGGTCGGCGGACCGGTCACTTTGATCCAGGCGGTGGCGATGGCGAAGGGGACGAGCGACGACGCGAATGCGCGCCGCGTCGCGGTCTTCCGGACTGTTGGCGGGAAGCGCCAGGCGGCGGCGTTCGACTTGACCTCGATCCGGCGGGGCGAAGCGCCCGATCCGCAGATCTATCCAGGCGACATCATCGTCGTAGACGGTTCATCCCTCAAGGCGACACAGCGGCAGATCTTCCAGAGCATCCCGTTGCTGTCCATTTTCACGCCGTTCTAGCCGCATGGCGGGACGGATCCCACGGAGCTGACGGGTCGTGAACACGAACATCACGGTCAGGGGCGAAGAGCAGTGGCCGGTCGGGCCGCTCCAGAGCGGCGCCGTGGGGCTGGGCCAGCGCAGCTACTCGGCCGTCAACATTCTCGACTTGCCGATGCTGATGCGGATTATCCAGCATTGGCGCTGGCTCGTCCTCGGCGCAATCGCGCTCGGCCTTGTCGGCGCGATCCTTATTTCGCTGCTGACCAAGCCGGTCTATCGCGCCTCGGTCACCCTCGAGGCCAATCCGCCGGCCGTCGCGGTCAGCGACGAGCAGTCCCGGCAGCAGGACCTTCAGGCAAGCAATGCCTATGATTTCGTCGCAACCCAGGTCGGCTTGCTGGGCAGCCGGGCCGTATCGGAGCGGACCGCGCAGGAGCTCAATCTTGCGAACAACCCCGATATCGTGTCGCAGGATGCAGACGCGTCGCAGCGGCTGCGGATTGCGACCGGAGCCATCCAGAAGGGCCTGAACGTCGTTGCACCCGAGCAGGGCCAGCTCATCAAGTTCAGCTTCGATTCGACGTCGCCGCAGCTTGCCGCGCTGGTCGCGAACGGGATTGCGGACAGCTTCATCAATACATCGCTCCAGCGTCGCTACGAGGCCTCGGCCTACGCCCGCAACTTCCTCGAACGACAGATCAACAAAACCCGCGGCGACCTTGAGCGGTCGGAACGCGCCGTCGTCGCTTATGCCCAGCAGCAGGGAATCATCTCGACCGGTGGCATCAGCAGCCCGGATGGCAAGCAGAACAACAGCGACACCAATTCGCTGCAGGGTGAATCGCTGGTCCAGTTGAACGCGGCGCTTGCGGCGGCGACGGCCCGGCGCGTGTCGGCCGAGGGCGCTTATCGCCAGGCGCTGGCAATCGGGCCGACCAGCGACGTGAACAATAGCGTGCTGCCGTTGCGCCAGGAGCTTGCGAAGCTCCAGGCCGATTATCAGCAGAAACGCACCTTCATGAAGCCGGACCATCCGGAAATGCTCAGCCTGCAGTCGCAGATTGACGAGCTCCAGAAGCAGATCGGGGGGCAGTTGTCCCAGGCGTCGTCCGGCCGAATGAACGGGCTGCTCGCCGACTACCGGGGAGCCTTGTCGGCCGAGCGGGCGCTCCAGGGGCGCGTGTCGCAACTGAAGGGCGACGTCCTGAACCTTCGCGGCCGAAGTATCCAGTACACGATCCTCCAGCGCGAGGTGGACACCAACCGCAGTCTCTATGATGCGCTGCTCCAGCGCTACAAGCAGATCGGCGTCGCGGGAGGGGTCGGCATGGCGCCGGTGTCGATCGTGGACCGCGCCCAGGCACCAACCTTTCCGTTCAAGCCCAACCTGTTCGTGAACCTTCTCGTCGGGCTGGGCCTTGGGCTGGTCGCAGGACTGGTCGGTGCGATCGGGCTCGAGTTCCTCAACGACACAATCAAGAGCCGCGAGGATGTGCGCAAGAAGCTGGCCCTTTCGTGCCTCGGGACCGTGCCCAAGACTCCCGCGAAGGACGCCTTCGTCGAGGATCTCAAGAACCCGACCTCCATGGTCTCGGAAGCCTATTCGGCGATCGTCGCGGCCCTTCGGTTCAGCACCGAGGAGGGAATGCCCAAGCTTCTCCTCGTCACCAGTACGCGCTCGGGTGAGGGAAAATCCTCTTCCGCGCTGGCGATTGCGCAGAATTTCGCCCGGCGGGACAAGCGCGTGCTGCTGATCGACAGCGACCTTCGCAAGCCTGCCTTCAAGGCGTCGAACGATCGGGTTGGACTGAGCAAGCTACTCACGACCGAAGATCGACTGCAGGAACATATCGTCGAGACCCAGCACCTGAACCTATGGCTGCTGCCCAGCGGGCCGCTGCCGCCCAATCCCGCCGACCTTCTGTCGACGGGCCGGATCCGCAAGATCATCGCCGAGGCCAGGGACGCGTTCGACCTGGTGGTGATCGACGGCCCGCCGACGCTCGGCCTCGCCGATGCACCCCTGCTTGCCGCCGCCGCGGGGGGCGCCCTGTTCGTGATCGAAAGCGGCAAGACGCGTACGCGCGCGGCAATCGAGGCGCTCAATCGCCTGGAGGCCACCGGCTCGCGTATCCTTGGCGCGACCCTGACCAAGTCCGAGGACAGCCCCCGCGGCTACGGCCGGACGGGCTACGGTTACGGCTATGGCTACGGCTATGGCGCGAAAGGCCGCTTGAAGAAGACGGAGATCCTCATGATTCCGCAAGCGGACGACGGCGCTGGCGACGGCCGCGCCTCAGAGTCCGAAGCCTGACCGCGAGGTTCAGGCCCGCATCATGGTCATGAGGGGCGTTTTCGCGGCCGCCGTCGCGTTGCTGCTCGCCGTTCAGGTCGTCAGAAATGCGATGGTCACGGCCTACGCCGAAACCCAGCCCGACGTCGCCGCGCGCGGATGGGCCGCGCATCCAGCCACCGAGACCGCGCTCGCAATGACCGACATCGCCCGCTCGGCGCGTGCCGGCCATCCGGTTCCCCAATCCGCCTTTGCCGCCTTGGGCGATGTCGCAGCCAAGGAGCCGCTCGCGCCCGAGCCGTTCCTGGTGCAAGGCGTCAAGGCCGAGCTCGCGGGCGATGGCGCGACCGCCCAGCGAGCCTTCGAGGCTGCGCAATGGCGTGACCCGCGGTCGCTCCCTGCTGCTTATTTCCTGGCCGATCGCTATTTTCGCGCCGGTGACGCCAGCCGCGGCCTGCGCGAGGTTGCCGCGCTCTCGCGGCTCGCGCCTTACGGTCCGGCGACGATCGGCCCCTACCTCGCGGGCTATGCTTCGAACGCTGCGACCTGGCCGGAGCTGCGCAGGCTGCTGCGCGCTAACCCGGACCTCGCGCAGCGAACCCTCGTCGCGCTTGCCTCGAACGTCGCAACGGTGCCGGCAGTGCTCGCGCTGGCGGATCCGCGCGATCGGGCGAAGGAATGGCTCCCGCCATTATTGAGCACGCTCATTGGCTCGGGCCAATACGCGAAGGCCCGCGCGATCTGGGCGAGCTTGAGCGGCGCGCCGCAGTCGGGCGAACTGCTTCATGACGCGTCGTTCAAGGACAAGGTGTCTTCGCCGCCGTTTAACTGGGCCCTTACCTCGTCGGGGGTGGGAATCGCCGAACGACAGGCGGGTGGGCGCCTGCACGTCGTGTTCTACGGGCAGGAAGATGGCTTCCTTGCCAGCCAGCTCCTGTTGCTTCCGCCCGGCAACTATCAGCTCTCGCTGCAGCTGCAGGGCGGCATTGCTCAGGCGCGCGCGTTGAGCTGGTCAATCTGGTGCGACAAGTCGGTCGAGCCGTTGGCGTCGGCAACGCTGGAT
>Ga0207706_10005052_pt1 | contig 12318 bp, 8 predicted proteins | sample KBSC53metaG_FD_184318 | JGI IMG/M metagenome (GOLD analysis project Ga0207706, IMG submission 184318) | Corn rhizosphere microbial communities from Kellogg Biological Station, Michigan, USA - KBS C5-3 metaG (SPAdes) (version 2) | ecosystem: Host-associated > Plants > Roots > Rhizosphere > Soil ... | reverse complement strand
GGGCCGACGGCTATCTGCCACGCTTCGGCCTCGTGCGCGTCGATTACGCCACGCAACGCCGGACACCGAAGGAGTCGTATTATTGGTATCGCAAGCTGATCGCGGCCCAGACCGGTGCCGCGAAATGATGGATTTCGGCGACGTGGGTATCGCGGCTGGCTTGCATTCGAGTGACTTTCATCAACCTGACCATCAAAGCACATGCCGACCGCCTATGAAGGCTGAGGCGCATTTGGCGACGTCCATTCGGCATCAAAAACGGACCGCCATCGGGCGGCCGGCATAGGTGATGCGCTTGGCGGCCGCGGCGGGGGCCAGCCCACCCTGGCCGGCGGTCGCAACAAGCACGAGATCAAGCTCCCGCGTCTTCACTATGCCCGGAAACGCCCCCTGCCGCGCACCGACCCTCAGGGTGCGGGCTTTGTCGTCCCAGACGAGATCGTATGTCGCGCGCTGACCCTTCTCGTAATCGTAGGTCTCGTTGTCGTCCTCATAAACCGTGAACCGGGCATCGGCGCCCGGATAGATGCGCACCTCATAAGGGGCGTCAGCCTGGGCGGTGGCATATTGCACTTCCGGCCCCATCGGCACGATCGAGCCGGCGCGGACATAAAGCGGGACTAGGTCGAGCGGCGCGTCCCGCGTCACCGTTCGCCCGCCGGAGAGACGCTGGTTGTTCCAGAAATCGAACCAGTCAGCACCCTTGGGCAGATAGGTCGAAACCGAGGTATCGAGCACATGCGTAGCGTTTCCCGTAGCGTTCAACTCGCTCGGCAGTCGCCAGCCGAAGCGCAGCGAACGATTGCCGCCACCCTGAAAATATTCGATCGTGACGGCAACCTGCTGCCCCTTGCGGAAGGACAGTTTGGCGCCCTCGTAGCGCGCGGCGCCAACCTGCCAGTTCGACACTATCGTCTTGCCGTCGACGATCAGGCGGAACCCGTCATCGCCTTCCAGCCCAAGTTCGTAAGTGCCGTCCTCGGGCGCGGTCAGCGTGCCTTGCCAGCGGACAGAAAAGTCACTGAGGCTGGCGAGGCCGCCGGGAATGTCCGCTAGGGGCGGGTCGGGCCAGTTGTGATCGATCTTGGTATCGACGAAGCGGCCTTTCGGCGTTTCGAACTTTTCGCCCTCGAAATACTGGCCGGCAAGCCCCGGCCGGCCATCGGGCGTGCGCAGATATTCGGTCGGCACGGTCGCCGCCGGCGGCGGCAGGATGTGATACATTGCTCGCGTTACGGGATGGACGAGCAAAGATGGCCCGAACATGAAGCTGTCGTCGATCGTGTCGGTCGCCCGATCGTCGGGGAAGTCCATCATCAGCGGCCGCATCAGCGTGTAGCCCGCCGACGTGACCTTCCAGCTCAAGCCATAGGTATAGGGTAGCAGCCGATAGCGCAGGCGCGTGCTGTCGAGCAGCGAGGCATAGACTTGCGGGTCGAGCGTCTTGAAACGCCAGGGCTCGCGCTCGACGTCGGTGCCGTGAATGCGCATGATCGGGTTGAACGCCGCGAACTGCAACCATCGCGCGAACAGCTCTCGCCATGCCGGATTCTGCTCACCGCCGGGGAAATCTGAAACGAAGAAGCCGCCAGTGTCGTTGGTCCAATAGGGGTTGCCCGTCACGGTCACGTCGACGCCACCGGCGATCTGCTGCTTGAGCGTTTTCCAGCTCGCGGAGATGTCGCCGCTCCACGACGCCGCGCCCGTACGCTGTGCGCCGGCCCAAGCCGATCGGGTGAGGGTAAAGACGCGCTTGTTGCTCGTCGCGCGCTCGCCGTCATAGGTCCCCTGCGTCGTCAGCAACGAATAGGGATTGAGATAGCGCGAGAAGTCGCCGAGCGCGTTGGAGCCGAGCGCCTTGGTGTCGCGGATATTGTCGGCCGCGTTCCACATGGCGCTGCTCACCTCGACCTCGGTGCCGTCCATCCACAATGCATCGACGCCTTGATCGAGCAGGCCTGACTTGATGTACTTGAAATAGATTTGCCGCCCGAGCGGGCTATAGGCGTCGTAGACACGCGCGTGCTTCGAGATCCAGTGCAGCGGCTCGAAGCGGAGATGGTGGGCGTCCAACTCGCGCGCGAGCGCGGTATCGTTGCCGATCGACGGCCAGATCGACACCATCAGCTTCAGGTTCATGTCGTGGAGCTGGCGAGTCATGCTGCCCGGATCGGGATAGCGGGTCGGGTCCCATGTCATCCCGCTCCAGCTGCCGTCCTTGTCCGAGCCCCAATATTGCCAATCCTGTACGATGTAATCGAGCGGGAACTTCTCGTTGCGGAAGGTGCGCGCGACGTCGAGCAGCTGCGCCTGCGTCTTGTAACGCTCCTTGCTCATGAACAGGCCGAACGCCTGCTTCGGATACATCGGCACCTGTCCGGTGAGGGCACGATAGGCGGCGACCACGTCGTCCGCCGACGTGCCCGCCATGAAGTAATAATCGACGCCTCCCGGCGCGCTTTCAGCCCAGAGGGAGGCGCCGCCCGCATCATCCTTGAAGCGCATCTGGGAATAGGTGTCCCACATTATGCCGTAACGCCGGGTCGACATCATGACGGGAATGATGATGCCGACATTGGTCTGGACGAGGAGCAGGTCCTTGCCGCGCCGGTTGCTGGTATCGTCGCCAGTGAAACCGAAGCCGTAGATCGCCTCGTCCGGGCGCAGGGTGAAGCTGTTGGTCGCCTCATAGCTAGGGGCGCCCGCGATGGTGACTTTCTTCAGCTCCTGCGGCCCATCCGCCTTTTCCTGAGTGAAGAGCCTCCCTTTCGGGTCGAGGAAGCGCAAGGCCCCTGTCGCCTTGTCCACCTCGATCCGCAGCTTCTGACCGATGATCGCCAGGGTTCTCGGCGTCTCGGCGATCGTGAAGGGAACCGGCTGCGGCTTCTTGACAATGACGATGCTGGGCGCCGTCCAGTAATTCTCGCCCAGATTGGCGTTCACCCGCACCGTGTCGGGGCCGTAGAAGACGATATTCTTGGTGACACCATTGACACGCAACTGCACGCCATCGGCGAGCCGTTGGTAAGCGAAGGCCCGGTCGCCTTTTGGCGAGACTAGCTTGAGGTGCCCGTTCGCATCGAGTCCTGTCGGAATCTCCTTCGCGTTGGCCGCGCCGCTACCGGCGATCAGCGCTATCGCCGCCACACGGAGCGCGAAAACCACGATACTGCCGCCGCCCATCCAGTTCTCTCCCACTTCAATTGTTCGCCACAGCCCCTGCTTGGAAGGGCGTGCCGACTATGATAGCGCTATCAATTGCAAAACATGCCGTGCATGGCAATCGCCAAAAATGGGATCGGCACGACGACCATCGGCGGTCATCGAACTGACTCGAGCGACCTTCGGGAGAACCGCCAAGTGCCATCGCCGCAGGGCATCGCTGGTCTCTGATTCTCAGGTATGAAAATCTATGATCATAAATTGTGGCATCCCCGCGGCTCGATATTGTAAGGCCGCAGCGAGGGAGTCCGTTTCATGAGCCTTTCGCGGCGCGATTTTGTGAAATCTCATCTGGCCTTGGCAGGTGCCTCGGCGATCGGCCTGAGTGCGGCGGCCAAGGTGCGGGCTCAGCCGGGTGCGGCGAGCGCGCGTGAGGTCATCGAGCTGTGGCCGCGTCCGCCGGCGGGCGCCTTGCATCCGGGCATGACCGAACTTGTCGAACAATCCTCGTCGGACCTGGCCTATAGCAGTCGACGCATGAAGGGCATCTCGAAGCCCCATATGATCGTCTTTCCGGCCGCGCAGCCCAACGGATCGTCCATGCTGGTCATTCCGGGGGGCGGCTTCGCCTGGAGCTATTTCGAGCATGAAGGCTATTATATCGCGGACGTCCTGAACCGCGCCGGCATTACCTGTTTCGTGCTGTTCTACCGCCTGGCACAGGATGGGTGGAGCGAGCCGGCGAGCGTCGGCCCCGCCGACGCCCAGCGCGCGATGCGCGTCATCCGCGCCAACGCCGCGCGCTTCCGTCTCGACGCGGCGCGGGTCGGCGTCGTGGGCTTCAGTGCCGGCGGCTTCCTGACGGCGAGCCTCGCCACGCGACATGCGGCGCCATTCTATGCTCCGGTCGATGCCACGGACCGGCTCAGCGCCCGGCCTCTGCTCACCGCGCCGATCTATCCGGTGCAAAGCGTCGATCCCGCTTATGCCTATGACGGCGTAGCGCCCTCGCTGTTCGGCGGGCCGCCAACGCCCGCCCAGATCCGCGAGTGGTCGCCGGATCTCAACGTCACGCCGGCCGCCGCGCCGACCTTCATGGTCCATGCCGAGGATGATGGCACGGTGCCCGTGGCCAATACGGTACGGCTGCGGGACGCCATGGTCGCGGCCAAGGTCACGGTCGAGACCCATTTGTTCGCGCATGGCGGTCACGGCTTTGGCGTGCGCTCCCGGCCGGGCAGCCCGGACGGTCTGTGGCTGCCGCTGTTCCTCGATTTTGCCCGGGAGCAAAAGTTGTTCGGCTAAGGTCGGTTTCAACAGAATTCGTAACGAGCAAAAATATCGGGAGGCATAATGACGCGATTTCCCAAGGCGCTTTTCGGCGGCCTCGCCTTTTCATTATGCTGCGGCAGCGGAGCCTATGCGTCGAACGATCCGCTGGCGCCGACCGGTCGCTGGACCGCGGTGGCGGCAGGCCAAGCGGCGACGCCGCCCATGGGCTGGAATTCGTGGAACGCCTTTCACACCGACGTTACCGAAGCAAAGGTGCTCGATTCCGCCAAGGCGATAGTCGACAGCGGCCTGGCCGCGAAGGGCTATCGCTACATCAATATCGATGACGGCTGGTGGCTGAAGCGCCGAACGACGGACGGCCGGATGGTCGTGCGCACCTCGATTTTTCCGTCTGCGGCGGTGGGCGGCCGCGAACAGACTAGCTTCAAGCCGTTTACGGATCGCATTCATGCCATGGGTCTGAAGGCCGGCATCTATTCGGATATCGGCGCCAATAATTGTTCGCAGGCCTTCGCGCCAAACGCGCCGAACCTGCCCGAGGGCACGGCCGCCGAGCGCGAAGTCGGACTGTACGGCCATATCGATCAAGACATCGAACTCTACTTCAGGGATTGGGCGTTCGATTACATCAAGGTCGATGCTTGCGGCCTCCGCGCTTTCGGTCCGGGTAGCGATCGGGTCAAATCGGGGCAGTATCGCGCGCTCGGTCCTTTGATCGACGTGCAGGAAATTCGCCGCACCGATATCCAGGCCGTCCGCGGCCTCTACCAGCACGTCGCCGACGCGCTGCGCCGAGCAAACCCGGATGGCGATTATGTCTTGTCAATCTGTGCGTGGGGCTCCGCCGATGTCCGCGCATGGGCAAAGGACGTCGGCAATCTGTCGCGGACGAGCGACGACATCACCCCCAGCTGGACGCGGATGCTGGCCAATTTCGACAGCGCCGCCGACCGCCCGCTTTATGCCCATCCGGGGTCCTGGAATGATCCCGACATGCTCTTTGTCGGTCACGGCGACTTCGACGAGCGCCATTTGTCGGAGGCGAAGTCGCACTTTGCGCTGTGGGCGATGCTGTCGGCGCCGCTGCTGATCGGTTACGACCTGAGGAACGCGCCGCGGCCGTTGATGGACATCCTTGGCAACAGCAACATCATCGCCGTCGATCAGGATCCGGCAGGCAATCAGGCGGTGCTCGCCTATGACACGGATGACGTTCAGATCCTGGTCAAGACGCTGCGTAACGGCCACAAAGCGGTGGCGATCTTCAACCGCGGACTTGCTCCGGCCGACGTGACGTTGACGGCGGGCCATATGAAGTTCGCGGCGACGGCACCGGTTACGCTCAAGGACCTGTGGACCGACGCGACCCTGCCCGCCTTTTCCGGCGAAACGAAGGTGCATCTCGATCCGCGCCAGACACTTATCTTCGACGCCGCCGGCACGCGCACGCTCGCCGACGGCCTCTATCTGTCAGAGATGACCGGACGCGTGAATCCGGCCGTCGACGGCGTGGTCATTCCCCAGCCCGATCCGACGATCCAGCGCAAGGTCGGGTTGCGCGCCGGTCAAGAAGTCGTGCACGCCCCAACCTTCCGGCTCGAACGAGAAACGCGTGGCCACGGCCGGCCGATGCAGATCGAGATCGAGCAGATACACGTCGTAATCGGCGATGCGCGACAGGGCCGCGGCCATGTTGGACGCGACGAAGGTCTTGCCCACATTGGGCGCCGCCGAGGTAACGCCGATCAGCTTGATCTGCCGCTCTTCCATCTGACGCACGATCTGCGCACGGAGCAGCTTGAACGGCCGCGCGCGCGTGTCCGCGTTACGGAAGCCCACGATATTTTGGTCCCCGAACTGCTCGGGCAGGACGTCGAGCGGCTCGATCCGGTCGATCGGCGGGAACAACGTCTGATCCAATTTGAGCGCGGTCATCGCAGCGGAACTCCGGCCTTCTGTTAGCGGCGCCGTCATGCGCGCACCGCCCTATCGGATTTACGGCGCACCCTGCGCTCGATCATCTGCGCGATCCAGCTTGGACGCTGGTCGAAATCGGGAATCACCGCAAGCGGCGGCTCACCGATCGTTGCGCGTAGGGCCGCAGTGCCGCGGATCGGACGCAGGACCAGTTCGATCAGCAGCACCAGGCCCAAGCCCAGGCCGAGGCCAGCCGCGATCGAGCCCGCGATGATCAGCGGCCGATTCGGGCGCAGCGGACGGTCAGGCACGACCGGAGGGTCGGACAGCGTCAGGCGTTCGCCCTTCTGTTCCGATTCCATGCGCGCCTGGATCTGCGCGGCCTGTAGCTTGATGCCGATCCCGCGATACTGATCGCGCAGCACCTCGCCGGCTTTTTCCAGCTGCTCGAGCTGGCTCGAAATAGCCGGAGCGCGCGACGCCGCCGCGCGCGCCGTCGCCGAATTGGAGTTCATCATGGCGCGGGCATTTTGCAGCGCCGCGATCTGCGCGCGATTGCCAGCGATCTGCGACTGGACCGGGTCGATGCTCGGCCTCGACGCCGCCGCGCGTTTGGCGGCATCGAGCTGGGATTTGGCAGCGATGACGTCGGGATGCGTGTCGGAGAAGCGCGCCTGGGCGACGCGAAGCTGCGCCTCGGCCTGGGCTACCGCCGTATCCTGCGGTGTGACGCCAGCTGCCTGCGCCGCCTGGAGCTTCGAATTCTGCGCCTGCAGGCTCGCAATTTGCGACTCGATCTGGCCGGAGTCCTGCAATCCGCCGCCCGCAGCCAGGCCGCCGAGCGCCAGAATGGTGCCGTTCTGCGCGCGGATCTGAAGTGCCTTCGCCTCCAGCTCCCGGATCTGGTTCTGGATCTGGTTGGCCTGCTCGGTGAGGAAATTGACGGTGTCGGTCGCCTGGCTGACCTGCGTGCTTGCATCGGCTTCCAGGAAACGATCGACAAACTGCTGCGCGACGAGCTGCGCCTTGACCGGATCGTCATAGTCGAACGACACGGTGATCGCGATCGTGTTGGCGAGGCCGAGATTCTTCTTGCTCGGCGTCGACCCCATTATTCCGTTGTCGATCGCCTGGATCGTCGTGTCGTTGCGCATCTTCTCGACGATACGCGACAGCGGCATGTTCCGCTGTTCGCGCGGATAGAGGCCATAGGTGCGGATCAGGCGGATCAGGTCCTGCCGGCTGAGCACGCGCTCGCGTGCTCGCGCTATGCGCTGGCCGATCATGTCGCTGACCTGGCTGCCGCCACCCGAGAGCGCGCCGATCAGATCGTCGGGCACCTGCTGCGATTCGATCAGCACTGTCGCCGACGATTCGTAGACGGGATGCATCAGGAAGGCGGTGACAAGGCCCGCGACGGTCGCTGCCACGATCGGCACGATCACGAACCAGCGGCGTTGCCACAGCATTGTGGGCAAGGCGGAGACGAACCCCCCTCCCGCTCCTCCGAACTCAGCTTCCGGCGGCTGCGTAGCCATTTAGATCCTTCCCAGCTTGGCGGTTACGTGAACTGATCCCGCAAGAGAATGCCCGCTGCCGTAATTCTCGGTCTTGCGCCACTGATAGGTTCCACCAAGGCCGGCGGAGAGGCGCTGCGTCAGGTCACGATCATATTGCCCGGTCGCCAATATGGCGCGCGCATTGGAAATGAGCGCGGGCCCCAGCAACGACCGATCGGAGCTGGTCTTGTAATAGCTGGCGGTTGCGGACAGCCGGCTATGCTCCGTCAGCTCGCGGCTATAGGTGCCGGAGAAGGTCGTGTTGGTGCGCAGCGCGCCATAACCGCTCGGCGAGGTCTGATGCTGCGCAGACAGGCAAACGTGGCTGCGCGGATAGGTGCCGCACAGGTTGAGGCCATAACCGAGGCTCGTGCTGTTCCCGCCCAGCGGCCCGTCGACATGCTGCAGCACGACGCCCAGCGAGCCGTCGATCGTCCATATCGCGCTGAGCTGCCGCTTGGCGGTGATCGCGGGCTGGATCGCGCGGCTGTTCGGATAAAGTTCGGAGTGGACGGTGCTCACGGTCGCCTGGACGCCGACCGTGGTGCGGGCATCGAGCGCCCGCACATAGCCCCCGTTGATCGAATATTGGGTGTAGGAGCTGGCGATCAGGTTGGGGATCGAACCGCCCCGATCGCCATAAGCCAGATGCTCGATCTGCGCGCCGTAGGTAAACTGGTCCTTCGCGTTCGCCTGCCATTGCAGCTGCATCGAGCCGGTCGACCGATAGGTCCGCTGTCCGATGTTGAGCGGTTCGTTGTCGATCGCCTCCGGATCGGCGATCGTCGCCTTGTTGGTCGTGCTGAAGCTGCCCGAAAGGATCGATTGGAAGTTGGCGCTGAACTGATCGGTCCGCTTTAGCGTCGCCCGCGCCGAATCGGTATAGCCGAACCGCGTGAAATATTGGTCGCGATCATATTCGCCCTCCAGCGTCGTCGCCGACCGCTCGGTCTGGTAGAGGAGCTTGGGCGCGAACGAGCCCGATGCCACGCCCGAGCCTTCGCTGACTCCAGGCCGCACGAAGGGATTGGTGCCATAGCCCAGCGAGCCCCGCAGTAGCGCGCTGAACTGGACCGATTGAGCCGTTGCCGGCGCGGCCAAAGCCGCCGCGCCGAGCAGTGCGAGACTTGCAGCCCTCACGGGACGATCACCGTGTCGCCCGCCTGGATCAGCGGAACGGAATCCGGACTGAGGTCATTGGCGGAAGGCTTGCCTTTGATGATGCTGGAGAGATGCGTGCGGATCACTTGGGTACGACCGCCAACGGTGCGCATGATGATGATGTTGCCGATATCCGCGAAATCGGTCGGCCCGCCAGCCTGGGCGAGGGCGTTGATCACGTTGGCGTAACGGGTGGGCGTGAAATTTCCCGGCGAGCGGACCTTGCCGATCACCGAATATTGCATGCCCGTCGGTTGGACGACGGATACCGTCACCTGCTGATCGACGCCCTTATATTGCGGCGCGAGCATCCTCGAGAGTGTCGCCTCGACCTCGTTCGGCGTATGCCCGGCCGCCATGACCGTGCCCGCGAGCGGGAAGGCGAAGGTGCCGTCGGGCAGCACATTTATCTGACGCTGAAGGCGCTCATCGCCCCAGACGTAGATGAAAAGCTGGTCACCCGGGTTGATGCGATAGGTGCTGGCGGCAGCCTTGGCGCCTCCGGCCTGTGCGAGCGCTGCGTCCGGACGCGCAAGAAACGCGACGGCTAGCGCGATCGCGGCGGTCATCCTCATACGATCATACCTCTTCGAAGTGGCTACAGTGTCTCGCACTTGCGAACTGGCTTTTCCAGTGTTTATGTGCCCTATGGCTTCCCACTGGCCAGCCCGCATGACGCGACTGTTACGGTTTCGTTTGGACAGGCTGAACCGTTCCTGCATCCAAAAGCTGAAACAGGGGTTACTACGGACCGTGCGCCCGACTGTTCCCTGCCCGTATCGAAAATCGCCATGCTGATGCCTCGCCGCATTGCCGCAACGGTGGCGCTCGGAATGCTGCTCCTGCTCGGCGCATGTCGATCGAGCAGCGAGAAGGCGGACGCCTATGAGGCGCAATATGATCGGATGATGACGATCCAAGCCTATCCCGCCGCCCTGTCCTCGATCCAGACGGCCATATCTTACGACGATTCGACCGCGCGGCGCTACATCAAGCTGGCCGAGCTGCAGCTGATGACGGGCCATCCCGCGGCCGCGGCGGACGCGTTCCAGGCGGCGCTCGACCTGGAGCCCGACAATATCGAGGCGCTCGAAAATCTGTCGATCCTCGCGGTGCGCGGCGGCCAGTTCGACGTCGCGCAGCGTTATATCGACCCCCTCCTCGCTTTGTCCCCCAACGATCCCGCCGGACTGCTCGCGAGCGGTGCGATCGCGCTCAGTCAACACCGCTACAATGATGCGATCGGTTTTGGCGATCGGATCACCGCCGCGCTCCCCGATCGCGGCGACGGCTATGTCCTCAAGGCGCGCGCGCTCGACGCGCTCGGCCGGACGCGCGAGGCGATCGACTTGCTCGAAAAGCGTGCGGCCGGGGCTCAGGATCCCAGGGACGTTCTGTTCCAGCTGATGACCTTCTATCGCCGCATCGGCGACATGCGGGGCATTCGCGCCACCGCGATCCGCATGATGCCGCTCTTCCCCAACGATCCGCGCTACGCGTTCGAAAGCGCCCGCGCCTATGCCGCCCAGGGCAAGCAGGACAAGGCGCGCGAGATCGTTGACGGTCTGCTCAAGCGCTACGCGGCCAATACCGACGTCCTGGCCGCGGTCGGCGATTTCTGGCGCGATACCCAGCCCCCTGCCCAGGCGCGCACCGAAATCATCCGACTGGCCACCGCCTCTCCGCCGCCCGCGCGGCTCGCGCTCGCCAATCAGCTGATCGACATGGGCGCTTCGCAGGATGCGGTGCAATTGCTCGCCCCGCTCGCGCCGTCCGAGGTGACGAGCGCCAATGTCGACAAGCAAACCCGCTATGCGCGCGCCTTGCTCGCGGCCGGTCAGATCGCGCAGGCGCGGGCGAAGGTGGATGCAGTGCTGGCCTTCGATAAGGGCAACCCCGAAGCATTGCTAGTCAGCGCGCGGCTGAAGCTGCTCGCCAAGGACTATCGCGGCGCTTTCACCGACGCGCAGCTCGTCACCAACGACGATGAAAATAATGAGGAAGCCACCCTGCTGGTCGCGCAAATCTATGCCGCGCAGGGAAATCAAGTGCTCGCCGCCGGCGCGTTCGGCACTGCCCGCCAGCAATTCCCGAACAGCACCGAGATACTCAAGGCCGAGACCGACTGGCTGATGCGCCAGAACCGGAAGGACGAGGCGGCGCAGCGGGCAGCCTCTTTCTATCGGACCCACCAGCGCAGCGGCCCTGCGCGCGCCATCTATCGCGATATCTGCGCCAGGACGCGCTCGCCCGCCTGCGGGAGCGGGACACTGAGCGTCGCCAGGATGCTCGCCTTGTGAGGCGGGTCTCCAAGCAAGGGGTTTTCAGCCGCGGCCGCATTGGATAGCGCGCGGATGTAACGGGCAACGTCGGACAGCGGGGAAGAATCAATGCCGGTCATATTGGTACGCCCCCGCCGCTTCGGCGACGATCGCGGCTGGTTTTCCGAAACCTATAATCAGGGCCGTTATGCCGATATGGGGATCGACTGCACCTTCGTGCAGGACAATCACTCCATGTCGCGCGACGTGGGCGTGCTGCGCGGGCTGCACTGGCAGGCGCCGCCCAACGGCCAGGACAAATTGGTGCGCTGCGTGCGCGGGCGCATCTGGGACGTGGCGGTGGACGCGCGGCGCGGATCGCCGACCTTCGGCAAGTGGGTCGCCGCCGAGCTGTCGGCGGACAATGGTCATCAGCTTTTCATTCCTGTCGGCTTCGCGCACGGCTTCGTCACGCTCGAGCCGAACAGCGAGGTCGAATATAAGGTGAGCGGTCTCTATGCGCCTGAGAGCGAGGGCGGCGTGATCTGGAACGATCCCGGCATCGCTTTGCCCTGGCCGCTGCCGGCGCAAGGGCCGACCCTGTCTCCCAAGGACGAGATTCTTCCGCCGCTTTCCGAAGCCACCAGCCCGTTCGACTATGACGGGCGTCCGCTGGAGCCGATCGACATATGACCGACCCAAAGCCGCTTCGCATCCTCGTCACCGGCGGCGCCGGCTTCATCGGCTCCGCACTTGTGCGCCATCTGCTGCGCGATACGCCGCACGAAGTGCTCAATCTCGACAAGCTCACATATGCCGGCAACCTCGCCAGCCTGGAGCCGATCGCGAACAGCCCGCGCTACCGCTTCTTGCAGGTTGATATTTGCGACGCGGCCGCGGTCGCGAAGGCGCTTGCCGATTATCGGCCCGACGTGATCACGCATCTCGCCGCCGAAAGCCATGTC
>Ga0207706_10005051_pt1 | contig 12319 bp, 9 predicted proteins | sample KBSC53metaG_FD_184318 | JGI IMG/M metagenome (GOLD analysis project Ga0207706, IMG submission 184318) | Corn rhizosphere microbial communities from Kellogg Biological Station, Michigan, USA - KBS C5-3 metaG (SPAdes) (version 2) | ecosystem: Host-associated > Plants > Roots > Rhizosphere > Soil ... | reverse complement strand
CGTCGGGGCCGACATCGAAGAAGCTGTAGATCATGCTGAGGCCGTCGGCCTGCTGGTCGCTGAGGCAGGCCCCGACCAGCCGCCCCGGCCGGCCGTCAACCGAGGGCTCACGATATTCGATGACGTAGGTGCGGACCGGCGTCTGCTCGACCATGTCGGCGAAGTCGCTCTCGTCCATCTCGGCCATTCCGCCGCCGGGATGGCGCACCGCGAGATAGCGGCGGAGCAGCTGGTACTGCTCGTCGGTGGTCCACGGCTTGCAGGCGCTCACCTCCAGGTCGGCGTGCTTGCGGAGCAGCTTGCGCTGGCTTGCGGTCGACTCGAACTCGGCGGCGAGCACGCGCACTGACACGCAGGCCGAACATTCGATGCAGCTGGGGCGGTAGGCAACCGACTGGCTGCGGCGGAAGCCGATCCGGCCGAGCGCCTCGTTGAGCTCGCTCGCATGGCGGCCGCTCAGTTCAGTGAACACCTTCCGCTCGACCTTGCCCGGCAGATACGGGCACGGCGACGGGTTCGTCACAAAGAACTTCGGGAAGCGAAATGGTGCGCTCAACCCGGTGTGCCTCGCTCAAATGGTTACGAAACTCTTTATGCGGCTGGTGAACGCCGATGAAAAGACTTTGGAACCCGCAATTTCGACAAAGGCCGTTAACTGTCCCCCGTAGGGACAGGCGCTGGCGGTCACTACTGAGTGGGATCAGTCGAGCAAAGCGCGTTCGACGCGGAATCCGGCTGCTTCGAGTCGCGCAACGACATCGTCGATCGACTGCGGGTCGCGCGCCTCGCACTCCACCTCGATCATCGTGTCCTTGGCCGGAAGGCTGGTGAAGATCCGGCTGTGGTTGATCTCCAGCACGTTGACGCCCGCTTCGTAGACCTTGGCCGTGATCGCCGCGAGGGCGCCCGGCTGGTCGTGTGCCGCCACATGCAGACGTGCGATGCGGCCCTGGCGGACGAGGTCACGGACCAGCACGTTGGCGAGCAGATGCGTGTCGATGTTTCCGCCGCACAATAGGGTCGCGACCTTCTTGCCCTTGTAGCGCCCGGGCTCGGCAAGCATCGCAGCGAGGCCCGCGGCCCCCGCTCCCTCGACGACGGTCTTCTCGATGCCCACCAACATCGCCACAGCCCGCTCCAGATCGCGCTCGGACGCGAGCACCACGTCGTTCGCATAGTCGGCGAGGATCCGTGAGGTCAGCTCGCCCGGCTGCTTGACCGCGATGCCCTCGGCCAAGGTGTCACCGCCGAGCGGCATCTGGCAGTGCTGGATCGCGCATTTCATCGACGGGTAAAGCTCCGCCTCGACGCCGATCAGCTCGATGTCCGGCTTCACCGCACGCGCCGCGATCGACACGCCGCTCATCAGCCCGCCGCCGCCGATCGGGACTATGATCGTGTCGAGGTCCGGCGCGTCCTCGAGCATCTCCAGCCCGACCGTCCCTGCACCTGCAATGATCTGCGGATCGTCGAACGCGTGGACGAAGACGTAGCCATTCTCGAGCGCGAGCTCCCGCGCTCGCGCGAATGCATCGTCGACGATCTTGCCGTAGAGCACGACCTGCGCGCCGTGGCCCGCGGTCTGCGTCACCTTCACCGTAGGCGTCGATTCCGGCATTACGATCACCGCCGGGATGCCGAGCCGCTTGGCATGATAGGCGACCGCCTGCGCATGATTACCGGCAGAAGCCGCGATCACGCCCCGGGCGCGCTCCTCTGGCGTCAGCTGCAGCAGTTTGTTGAGTGCGCCGCGCTCCTTGTAGGCGGCGGTGAACTGCAGATTCTCGAACTTCAGCCAGACCTCGGCGCCGATGATCTCCGACAGCGTCCGGCTGACCAGCATCGGGGTCCGCACCACATTCCCTTCGATCCGCTTGGTTGCGGCGCGGATGTCGTCGATCGTGGGGGGTGCAAGCATTGCGACGCGGCGTAGCGGTTCACTTGGCCAGCGACAATGCTAAGCATCGCGCCATGCGAACGCTCCTCACCGCGCTCACAGCAGCGCTGCTCGCCTCGTCGGCCAATGCCGACACGCTCATCACAAACATCAACGGCATCCAGGCGGATGACCAAGGCCAGCTGCAGCATTTCAACGGGCTCGTCATCGGCGATGACGGAAAGGTCCGGCAGGTTCTTCAGCACGTCGAGCTTGTGCGCATGGCCGGCATAACCCGCACCATCGACGGCGGCGGCAGAACATTGCTGCCCGGTTTGATCGACGGCCACGGGCACGTTGTCGACCTCGGTTTCCACGCACTTCGATTGAACGTAACCGGCACCGCCTCTCTTTCGGAGCTGCAACAACGGCTTCGCGACTATGCGGCTGCTCATCCGGACGTGAAGTGGATTCAGGGCGGCGGCTGGAACCAGGAGTTGTGGCCCGACAAGAAATTCCCGACCGCTGCCGACCTCGATGCGATCGTTTCCGATCGCCCCGTGGTTCTCGAGCGCGTCGATGGCCACGCTTACGTGGTGAATAGTGCCGCGATGAAGGCCGCGGGCGTCACGGCGGCCACTCCCGCCCCCCACGGCGGCGAAATCCATGACGGCGTCTTTGTCGACGCTGCCAAGCAGTTGCTCGACAAGGTCACCCCGGAGCCAACCGACGCCGAGAACGACCAGGCTTTGGCGAAAGCGCAGGAGATACTCCTCAGCGTCGGCGTGACCGGCGTTGGCTCGATGAGCACCCGGGTCGCCGACTGGAACGCGTTCAATCGCGCGGGCCGGGCCGGGCGTCTGAATGTTCGCCTGATGGCTTACCTGTCGGGCACGGAATCGATGGCGGCTGTCCCGCACCCGACCGGTTGGCTCTACGGGGACCGGCTGCGGGCTTCGGGCATCAAGCTATTCGCCGACGGCGCCCTCGGCTCCCGCGGTGCCTGGCTTAAGAAGCACTATGCCGACAGCCCCGGCTCCAGCGGGCTGCAGTTCCACTCCGACGCCGAGATGCTCGCTTTGGCCGACCGCGCTGCGGCGGCGGGATTCCAGGTCGCCACCCACGCGATCGGCGATGCTGCCAATGCGCAGATCATTGGCGTCTATGAGCAGCTGTCGAAGAAATACGGCGCCAATAGGCGGTGGCGGATCGAGCACTTCCAGATCGTCGATCCGGCGGACATCCCGCGTCTCGCGCCGGCCGGGATCATCGCCTCGATGCAGCCGACCCACCAGACGAGCGACCGGCTGATGGCGGAGGCTCGGCTTGGCCCGAACCGCCTGGCGGGCGCTTACGCGTGGAAAACGGTCCTGAAGACCGGTGCGAAGCTCGCCTTCGGAACCGATTTCCCGGTCGAGTCTCCCAATCCGTTTCCCGGTCTCGCGGCGGGGATCAGCCGGCAGGACGTGGAGGGACAACCGCCCGGAGGCTGGATGCCCGCCGAGCGGCTGACGCTCGGTGAATCGCTGCGCGCTTACACCCGCGGCGCAGCCTACGCGGGCTTCGCGGAGGACAGGATTGGTTCGCTTGAGCCCGGAAAATGGGCCGATTTCATCATCGTTGACCGCGATCCGACGCAAGTTGACGCGCAATCGCTCGCAAAAACGCAGGTTCTGGAGACGTGGGTGGCCGGGAAGAAGGTCTTCAGCCGCGCTTCTGCGGCTTCGCCTGCTGAGCGCGGTCAATGAGCATCTGGGGTGTAAGGACCTGCGGCAGCTCGTCCGGCGCCTCTCCCGGAACGTACCACAAGTAGAGCGGCACCCCCGCCCTTCCCCGGCTCTCCAGGAAACGGGTGATAGCCGGATCGCCGTTGGTCCAGTCGCCAGCGAGGACCATCACCTCCGACGCCGCCAACGCCTTGCGCACCTCCGAGCGGTCGATCGCGGCAGCTTCGTTGACCTTGCAGGTCAGGCACCAGTCGGCGGTGAAGTAGACGAAGACGGGATGGCCGGTCGCGAGTGCGCGCGAGACGGCCGCTTCGCTCCATGCATCCGCGCCGACCGCATGCGACGTGGAAGTTCGCTGAGGAACCAGCGCGATCCCAGCGCCCGCGAGCAGGATTGCTGCAATCGCACCGCCCCAGGCGCCCGCCTTGCCACGACGCTGGAGCCGGCCGGCCTCATATGCGGCGAAAAGCACACCCATGCTGACGGCGGTTCCGACAAGGAGACCGCCGTCGCCGGCCTGGCGATATAATAGCCAGAGCGCGGCTGCCGCGCTCATCGCCATGGGGATCGCGAGGAAGCGCTTCAGCCGGTCCATCCATTGCCCCGGCTTTGGCAGCCAGCGCCGGAGCGCCGGAACGAGAGCAACCGCGAGGAACGGCAGGCCGAGCCCCAATCCCAGCGCGGCGAAAACCGCAATCGACCCGGCGAGCGGCAGCAGCAGCGCGGTTCCCAGAGCGGCGCCGAGGAAGGGGCCTGCGCATGGCGTGGCGACGAATGCAGCCAGGGCTCCGGTCCCGAAGCTCCCGGCCGGTTGCGCGCGGCCGCCCAGCACCGGAAGCTCAAACAGGCCTAACAGGTTGGCGGTGATCCCAACGGCTAGGAGGAGCAGAAGCATGATGGTCCGCGGGTCCTGCAGCTGAAACGCCCAGCCGGCCTCGGCGCCAGCAGCCCGGATGGCGAGCAGGGCTGCACCGAGCGCGCCAGTGCCGACCACGGTACCCGCTGTGTAGGCAAATGCGTCGGAACGGACTTCGCGCGCATCGCCCCCGGCGCGCGAGAGGTGGAGCGCCTTCAGTGCAAGGATCGGGAAGACGCACGGCATCAGGTTGAGCAGAATGCCGCCAGCAATCGCTCCGAGGACGGCGATCAGAACGACGTTCCATCCCAGGCCGCTGAGAGGGGATCCGCCTTCGGGCACCGCACCGGGAACCGCCTTGAACTCGAGCCCGCGGCCGTCCGCCGACGCCAGCACGCCGGAAAATTCGCTTGGAGCGGTCTTCATCTGAAGCTCGGCGACGACCCAGTCGCCGGATCGCCTGAACGACTGCGGCGCTTCGTAATCGACGACGTTGTCGTTGACCGGGAAGAGATAAGGCTCTCGAATCTCGACACTCGCCGGGATCGGGACCGCGACCCGAAGCTTGCCCTGCTCAACGGCGAAATGCCCGACCGTGACCAGGGGCTGCGGCAGGGCGCGCCGCCATGCGTCGAACTGCGCCCGGTTCGGCGTGCCGGTGCCGACTGGCAGGTCGAGCGAGAGCTGGCCCTGCTCGGGCACGCAGATCTTGTCGGTGCAGGCCAGCCAGTGCGCGTCAGCCCTGATCGGCACGGTCCCTTGCGCCCCCGCCGGAACCTTCAGCCGCACGAGCACCGCATAATCGTGCTCGTAGACGTAGTTCATGAGGCCCGCGACCGTCAGGCGCGAGGGCACGGGGTAGCGGAGCGGGCCTGCGGCAACGCCCTTCGGCAGCTGCCATTTCACATCCATCGGCAGCCCGGCGTCGCCGGGATTTTGCCAGTATCCGTGCCAACCGGCATTGGTGCGCATGTGGATCGCAAGCTCGACCTCGCCGCCGGCCGGCGCGGGACCTTCCGCCACCAATTCCGGCTCGATCCCGCGCGCATGAGCGAGCGCAGGAACGACCAAGAGAGCAAACAACAGTAGCAGCCGCCGGAACATCGTTAGGCCGCTAGTCGGCAATCCTCAGCTAGTCGAGGTTCGGCCGCAGCCAGCGTTCCGCCTCTTCGACAGACACACCGCGCCGTTCGGCATAATCCTCGAGCTGGTCGCGACCGATCCGCGCCACGCCGAAATACTGGCTGTCGCGATGGCCGAAATAGAAGCCGGACACCGCCGAGGTCGGGAGCATCGCGAAATTCTCGGTCAGTGTCACCTCACCGGGATTGCCACCCAGCATGTCGAAAAGCATCGGTTTCAAGCTGTGGTCCGGGCAGGCGGGATAACCGGGTGCCGGACGAATCCCGACGAACTTTTCGCGGATCAGGTCGGCGGTCGAGAAATGCTCGTCCGCATACCCCCACAGCCGGTTGCGGACGGTCGCGTGAAGCACTTCGGCGAAGCTCTCCGCCAGCCGGTCGGCGAGCGCCTTCAGCAGGATGTCGTCGTAATCGTCGATCGTCTGCTTGAAACGCTCGAGGTGCGGCTCCAGCCCATGGATGCCGACTGCGAAGCCGCCGATCCAATCCTCGCCATCCGGATTGATGAAGTCGGCAAGGCAATGGTTCGCGCGCCCCTCGCGCTTCTTCACCTGCTGGCGAAGGAAAGGAATGCGGGTCCAGTCATTGCCGGCGAGCACCAGCACGTCGTCGCCCTCACGCTTGCAGCGCCAAAGCCCGACGGTCGCCTTGGGCGTCACCCAGCGCTCGGCAATCAGCTGATCGAGCATCTCGTTCGCGTCCTTGAACAGGCTGCGAGCGCTCTCGCCGACGACCGGATCGTCGAGGATCGCCGGATAGTTGCCCGCCAACTCCCAGGCGCGGAAGAAGGGCGTCCAGTCGATCGACGCCTTAAGGTCGACCAGCGGCCAGTCGCCGAAATTATGCAGGCCGGGATAGGTCGGAGCCGGAGCCTGGCCAGATGGATCGAACGGGAAGGCGTTGGCCCGCGCGTCGGTCAGGCTCGCAAGCTCGCTTTGGCCGCTTCGCTCGCGCGACTTCCTCAGTTTATCGTAGTCGTCAGCGGTGGAGATAATGAGCGGCTCGCGCTGCGTGTCAGACACCAGGCTCGAGGCGACGCCGACCGCACGGCTGGCGTCGAGCACGTGGATAACGGGGCCGGTGTAGGCCGGGTCGATCCTCAGCGCCGTATGCGCCTTGCTCGTCGTTGCCCCGCCGATCAGCAGCGGGAGGTTCATCTCCGCGCGCTGCATTTCACCCGCGACTGTCACCATTTCATCCAACGACGGGGTGATCAGGCCCGAGAGGCCAATCATGTCGGCCTGGTTGTCGTTCGCGGCTTTGAGGATGTCCTGCCAGGGCACCATGACGCCGAGGTCGATGACCTCGAAGCCGTTGCACTGAAGCACGACGCCGACGATGTTCTTGCCAATATCGTGAACGTCGCCCTTCACGGTCGCCATTACGATCCGGCCCTTGCCCTGGGTGGCGCCGGTCCTCTCCTTCTCCTCCTCGATGAAGGGAATGAGATGCGCGACTGCTTTCTTCATGACGCGCGCCGACTTCACCACCTGCGGAAGGAACATCTTGCCCGACCCGAACAGGTCGCCGACGACGTTCATCCCGTCCATGAGCGGGCCTTCGATCACCTCGATCGGCCGAGCGAACTGCTGGCGCGCTTCCTCGGTGTCTTCGACGATGTGCGCGTCGAGCCCCTTCACCAGGGCGTAGGACAGCCGCTCGGCGACGGGCAGAGAGCGCCACTCGGCGAGCTTCTTCTCCTCGGCCTCGTCGGTGCCCTTGAATGCCTCGGCGAGCGTGATCAGCCGCTCCGTCGCATCTTCGCGCCGATCGAGGATGACGTCCTCGCAAGCTTCGCGAAGCTCGGGATCGATCTGGTCGTAGACGTCGAGCTGGCCTGCATTGACGATGCCCATGTCCATGCCCGCCGGGATCGCATGGTAGAGAAACACGCTGTGCATCGCACGGCGTACGGGCTCGTTGCCGCGGAACGAGAAGCTGAGGTTCGACAGGCCGCCAGAGATGTGCGTGCCGGGGCAGCGGCGGCGAATCTCGCGCGACGCTTCGATGAAGTCGATCGCGTAGCGGCGGTGCTCGTCGATCCCGGTCGCGACTGCGAAAATGTTGGGATCGAAGATGATGTCGCTGGAATCGGTGCCGTCGGCTGTCAGCAGCTTGTAGGCACGCTCGCAGATCTGGACCTTGCGCTCCTGCGTATCGGCCTGCCCGACCTCGTCGAAAGCCATCACCACGACGGCGGCGCCGTAGGACCGGCACTTGCGGGCGAGCTCGAGGAACGGGCCCTCGCCCTCCTTCATAGAGATCGAGTTCACGATGGGCTTACCCGACACGCACTTGAGGCCCGCCTCGATCACGCTCCACTTGGAGCTGTCGATCATCACCGGCACCCGGGCGATGTCCGGCTCGGCCGCGATGCGTTTCAGGAACACGGTCATGGCCTGCTCTGAGTCGAGCAGAGCCTCGTCCATGTTTACGTCGACGATCTGCGCGCCATTCTCGACCTGGTCGCGCGCGACTTCGACGGCGGCGTCATAATCGCCCGCGAGAATGAGCTTCTTGAAGCGGGCGGAGCCGGTAACGTTGCAACGCTCGCCAATATTCACAAAACGCGCGCCCGCGCCGGCATCTCTCACGCCTGTCATCTCCATGGGGTCGTCAGGCGGCAATGAGCATGGGCTCGAGCCCGGCAAGCAACGTGCCCGCGCGAGGAGCCGGGACAGTGCGCGGCGTGCAATCGCGCACCGCCCCGGCAATAGCGGCGATGTGCAGGGGAGTCGTCCCGCAGCATCCGCCGACGATGTTGACGAGGCCATTCTCGGCCCAGTCACGAACCTGCGCAGCAGTCTGCTCCGCCGCTTCGTCATATTCGCCAAGCTCGTTGGGAAGCCCGGCATTGGGGTAGGCCATGACCAACGTGTCAGCCAAAGCCGATAGTGCCGTCAGGTGCGGCCTCAGCTGCGCGGCTCCGAACGAGCAATTGAGCCCGATGGTCACCGGCCGCGCATGGCGCACCGACGCCCAGAAAGCCTCGACCGTGTGGCCGGAAAGGTTGCGGCCGCTGAGGTCGGTCAGGGTCATGGAGATCATCAGCGGCAGCTCGCGGCCGAGCGCCTGCTCAGCCTCCAGCGTCGCCATCACCGCGGCCTTGGCGTTGAGCGTGTCGAAGATCGTCTCGACCAGCACGAAGTCGACACCGCCTTCGACCAGCGCTTCGATTTGCTCGCGGTAGACCGCTTTCACCTGGTCGAAGTCGACTTCGCGATAGGCGGGGTCGTTGACGTTGGGCGACAGCGAAAGCGTTTTGTTGGTCGGCCCTAACGCGCCTGCCACCCAGCGCTGCTTGCCATCGCGATCGGCCACTTCGCGCGTGATCCGCGCTGCCTCGACATTGATCTTCCTGACGAGCGCCTCGGCGCCATAGTCCGCCTGGCTGATGGCATTGGCGTTGAAGGTGTTGGTCGCGAGGATTTCAGCGCCCGCATCGGCAAAGCTCTCGCAGATCGAGCGGACGATCTCCGGCTTCGTGATATTGAGGAGGTCGTTATTGCCGCGCTGGTCTTTCAACAGGTCGAGCGGGCCGCAATAATCGGCCGCCTGCAGCTTCCGGGCCTGGATCGAGGTGCCGTAAGCGCCGTCCTTGATCAGGATGCGCTTGGCAGCTTCGTTGCGGAGGGTCTGGGATGCACTCATGACTTTTTCGCCCTCACGCCCAGCAGGTGGCAGATCGCGTAACTGAGCTCTGCACGGTTGAGCGTGTAGAAATGGAAGTGGCGGACCCCGCCGGCATAGAGCTGGCCACACAGCTCCGCAGCGACGGTTGCCGCGATGAGCTGGCGCGCCGCAGGGAGGTCGTCCAGCCCTTCGAACAGATCGTCGAGCCACTGAGGGATCGAAGCGCCGCAGGACTGGGCGAAGCGGCGGGTAGTGGCGACGTTTGAGACAGGAAGGATTCCCGGGACGATCTCAGCGTCGATGCCCGCTGCCGCGGCCTCATCGCGAAAACGGAAGAAGCAATCGGGCGAGAAGAAAAATTGGGTGATCGCCCGGTCGGCGCCGGCATCAACCTTTCGCTTCAGGTTCTCGATGTCGAACGCGCGCGTCGACGAGTCCGGATGGACCTCTGGATAGGCGGCGACCGAGATGTCGAACGGCGCGACGCGCTTCAGGCCGGCAACGAGTTCCGTTGCATCGCGATAGCCCTCGGGGTGTGGCTGATATTTCGTTCCGGGCTCCGGGGAATCGCCGCGCAGCGCCACGATGTTGCGGACGCCAAGCTGCCAATAGTCGCGCGCGACGGCGTCGATCTCATCGCGGCTCGCGGCGACGCAGGTAAGGTGTGCCGCCGGGGTCAGCGCCGTTTCCTTGAGGATGCGCTCGACGGTCGCGTGCGTCCGCTCACGGGTCGAACCGCCCGCGCCATAGGTCACCGAGACGAAGCGCGGATGAAGCGGCTCAAGGGTCTTGATCGAGTCCCACAGCGTCTGATCCATCTTCTCCGTCTTCGGCGGGAAGAATTCGAAGCTGACCTGGATATCGCCGCGTGCCTCAGCGAACAGAGGGAGGTGGTGGCCGAGGGATTCGAAGGCGTTCATGCCGCCCTCCGCTGCCGGGCCAGGGCCTTGACGCCGCGCCACAGGGTTACGGTCAGCTCACCGCCCTTGAGGTGCCGGACCTGGTCGACCTCCAGTCCGGCGGCATCGAACCAACCTCCCATCACCTCGTCCTCGAAGCCGAGGCGGATGTGAGCATCGCGCTCGCGCAGCTCCTCGCGCTCGTGCGCGGCGAAGTCGACGACCAGCAGCGTACCGCCGGGCGCCAGCACCCGAGCGGCCTCGGCGATCGCCGATGCCGGTGAGTGGGCATAATGCAGCACCTGGTGGATGATGATGCTGTCCGCAGTCTGGTCGGCGAGCGGCAACGCGTACATGTCGCCCTGGCGGAGGCTTGACGAGATGCCCGCAGCCTCGAGCTTCACCCGCGCGACGCGCAGCATGTCGGACGAGCGGTCGATGCCGATCGCCTGGCTCGCGCGCGGGCCGAACAGCTCGATCATCCGGCCCGTGCCGGTCCCTATGTCGACGAGCCGCCCAAGCGGTCGATTTCCGAGAGAAGCATCGATCGCGCGCTCGACCTCGGATTCGGCGACGTGCAGCGACCGGATCTGGTCCCAGATCTCAGCGTGACCCGCGAAATAGCGGTTGGCGGCCTCGGCACGTTCGGCGCGGATCGATTCGGTACGAGCGGCGTCGGCAGCGAACAATGCTTGGGTCGCCCCGTCAGCCCACTCGTCAACCAGCGCGAACAACGGGTCGACGCGCTCCGCTTCGGCGAGCGTCAGGAATACCCAGCTGCCCTCCTTGCGGCGCTCCAATACCCCCGCATCGGCGAGGATCTTCAGGTGGCGCGAGACGCGCGGTTGGCTTTGCCCGAGAACCTGCGCCAGCTCTCCGACCGACAGCTCCATCAACCGCAGCAGCGCGACGATGCGCAGCCGAGTAGGATCGGCAAGCGCCTGGAATCGGTCAGCCAAGGGTAGCGCCACAGTCACGGCATAAGGATATAAAGATATCTTTATATGGTCAATTCAGCCTTGTGAAATAATCCCTTGTACGAGGGTAGGGATTGTCGCTATTCCCGCCGATCTGGCCTGACGACTCGCAGCGGCAGGCCCGGGCGTGCCCACCCCAGGGGCATTTTTAAGGGAGTGAAAGACTCATGAAGAAGCTTGCGATCGTGACCGTTGCGGTCCTCGCGCTCGGCGTCGCCGCGTGCAACAAGAATGACGCTGCCAACAACGCGGCGAACGAGACTGCGGTGGAGAACACCGCGTCGACCGACGTCAACGCAGCCGACGCGACGGCCAATGCCGACGCGGCTCTGAACGCTGCTGGCAACGCCGTCGAGAACGCCGGCAACGCTGTCGACAACGCCCAGGCGGCCGTCGAGAACAAGTAAGCGTCTCGAGTTACGCATTCAGGGAAAGGGCCGTCCTTCGGGGCGGCCCTTTTTTTATGTTCGCTCGGAGTGGTACTTCGCTCCGGTGAGGAAAATCATCGTTTGCGTCTTGCTGCTCGCCGCGGCTTGCAAGGATCAGCGGCCGCCGGCACCGACTGCCGAGCAATCGCAGCAGCTCAATGAAGCCGAGGACCTGCTCGACAACATGGCCTCAAATGAAGAGGGGCCGGAAGCGAATGCCTCCGGCCCCTCCAAAGGTCAGACTGACGGTCGGACTTAGAAGTCCATTCCGCCCATTCCGCCCATGCCGCCGCCAGCCATCGCCGGGGCCGGCTTGTCGTCCGGCGCTTCGGCAATCGTGGCTTCGGTGGTGATCAGCAGTCCAGCGACCGAAGCCGCGTCCTGCAGGGCCGCGCGAACCACCTTGGTCGGATCGATCACGCCGGCCTTGACGAGGTTCTCATACACCTCGGTCTGGGCATTGAAGCCGAGCGTCGGATCGTTGCCGTCGATCAGCTTGCCCGCCACGACCGCGCCGTCATGGCCGGCGTTCTCGGCGATCTGCCGAACCGGCGACTGGAGCGCCTTGCGGATGATGTCGATACCACGGGTCTGGTCGTCGTTCTCGCCCTTGAGGCCGTCGAGAGCCTTGGTCGCATAGAGCAAAGCAGTGCCGCCGCCCGGAACGATGCCTTCCTCGACCGCGGCGCGGGTTGCGTGGAGCGCGTCATCTACGCGGTCCTTGCGCTCCTTCACCTCGACCTCGGACGCTCCGCCGACCTTGATCACCGCAACGCCGCCG
>Ga0207706_10005048_pt1 | contig 12325 bp, 13 predicted proteins | sample KBSC53metaG_FD_184318 | JGI IMG/M metagenome (GOLD analysis project Ga0207706, IMG submission 184318) | Corn rhizosphere microbial communities from Kellogg Biological Station, Michigan, USA - KBS C5-3 metaG (SPAdes) (version 2) | ecosystem: Host-associated > Plants > Roots > Rhizosphere > Soil ... | reverse complement strand
CCTCGATCTGGGGCGTGCGCCGGTTCAAGAAGACCGAGGCGGGGCGCCAGCTCTGGGACCGGATCAAGCTGCGGATCCCGATGAAGATCGGCGACGTCGTCCTGAAGGTGACGATGGCGCGCTTCTCGCGCACGCTCTCGACCCTTGTCGCCGCGGGTGTCGACATCATCAAGGCGCTCGAGATCACCGGCCAGACGGCCGGCAACTGGGTTATCGAGGAGGCGCTCGCAGGTGTGCGCCAGAAGGTGCACCAGGGTGTGCCGATCGCCCAGCCGCTGATCGAGAACCCGGTCTTCCCGCCGATGGTCAGCCAGATGGTGAAGATCGGCGAGGAAACCGGAGAGCTGGAGAAGATGCTCGGGAAGATCGCGGACTTCTACGAGGACGAGGTCGACACCGCGATCTCCTCGCTGACGGCGATCATCGAGCCGCTGATGATGATCGGCGTCGGCGCAATGGTCGGCGTGATCATCATCTCGATGTACCTGCCGATGTTCAAGCTGCTGTCGCTCGTCAAGTAGCCGCGGGTGGTTGAGTCTGGACTTGCGTCTACGCGAACCGACTTAACCCCTGCATGACGCACTTCTCAGATTCCACCCAAGAAGCGCTTCGCTAGTTGCAGCAGCGTACCCACGCCACGCTGCAAACAGGGTCTGACCGCCGCTGGGATCGAATCGCGGGGCCGATGACCCTTGCGGTAGGACCGTTGATGACGCTCAACTCATGCTGTGAGCGGCCTACGGCTCGACGTTGAAGCTGAACATCATCCCGCTCTCGTGGTGCTCTGCGATGTGGCAGTGAGCCATCCAGCGACCGGGGTTCGTGACGTCGAGCAGGATGTCCACGGTCTCACCCGTCCGGACGAGCACTGTGTCCTTCCAGACGAGGTTGGCTTCGACCACCTCGTCGCGGCCCAGAATGAGGAAGCGGCCGGCGCCATGGACGTGGAACGGATGCGGCATCGGGTGATCTGAGTTCATCTCGTTGACCAGCCGCAGCTTCACCTGGTCGCCGACCTTGAAGGTCCAGTCGATCTGAGCGTTCTCGGCACCGGTGTCGCGGTCGACGAGCTTCCAGCGCATGTTCGCCGGGGTCGTCATCCGATTGACCTCGACCATGTCGTCTTCCCACTCGATGCCCTGTGCGGCGTCCTGCGCGTGCTCGTGCTCGCCGTGGTGGTGCCCGTGATGGCCGTGCTCGCCATCCGCTTCAGCGCTGCCGTGCTGTCCGCCGTGGCTCTCGGCCGCTTCTGCATCGTCGTGATGATCGTGATGACCGTGGGCGTGGCCCGCGCCTGCCGCGACGGCGCTCTCTGGCAGCAGCTTCATGCCGCACTTGGGACACCGGTCAGGCTTGTCGCTCGTTACCTCCGGATGCATAGGACAGACGTAGGTGATCTCCTCTGCGGCCTGGGCGAGCAGCTTCATCCCGCACTTCGGACAGCTGCCGGGCTCGGCGCTCACCACCTCCGGGTGCATCGGGCAGACGTAGACGACCTCGACGCCTTCGGGCACGCCCATGTCCATCTCGGCCACAAAGGAGAGCGTCTTGTTGGGCGGGCGCTTGAGGAAGGGCTCGATCTTCTCGCGTAGCTTGGCGGTGTCGCCATTGGTCCGAAGGCGCGCGAACTCGTCCGCGTACGAGGGCTCGGCCTGCTCGTCGGCGACGGTGATCGACGCTAGCCGGTAGGTGCGCTCGGGCGTCCGATGCTGGAGCTCGAGCTCGCCGGCGTCCGGGAAGAGCACGTCGACGACGACGCGCTCGGAGGGGGCGAGCAGCACTTCGTCGACGAGCTCCTCGCGCTCGTAGTGACCGGCGTCGGCGCCAACCAGCTTCATCTGCGCGCCCGGCAGCGTCACGTTGAAGACGCGCGTATTCGCGGTGTCTGTCAAGTAGAAGCGCACGACTTCGCCGGGCCTCGCTTCAAGGTGAAGGTCTGACTCACCAGCGACGAGCATCACGTTGCCGAAGCGGCCCATCGCCACGTGCGTCGTCTCGTCGGCCCGGAAGGGGGCGATCTGGCCCTCCTCGATCAGGATGTCGTCGAGTGTGAGCAGCAGCTCGCGGTTGGCCGGCGGCCAGTAGTCGGCCTCGCTCGGGATCACAAGAATGCTCCCGTACAAGCCGAGCTCCTGGCCGTAGTCCTCGCGGATGTGCGGGTGGTACCAGTAGGCGCCCGGGTCGGGCACGTGTACCTGGTAGGTGAAGGTCTCGCCGACCGGGATCGGGGCTTGGGTGTCGTGCGTGCCGTCGTAGAGATTCTCGAGGCGCAGCCCATGCCAGTGCACCGTCGCCTCGATGTCGCCGTGGTTGGTGACCGGGACTGTGATCGTTGCGCCCTGCGGCACCTTCAGCGTCGGCCCGGGCACGGAGCCGTTGTAGGTCAGCATCCGCACGGTCGCATCGCCGATCCACTTCTTGACGGGGACGATCTCGAGCTTGAACTCGTCGCCGTCCCCGAGCTCAACGACCTCGGTCGCGTGCGCCTCGGGCAATCCTGCTGTGTCGCGCGGGAGTTGGGCGACGTTTCCGTGGTGGTGGGAGCTGTGGTCGTGCATCCGCTAGCTCCTTTCGGTCGAGCGAACTTGGGTGGTCTCGCCGGCGCTGCCCGTTGCGCCGGCCTGTGCCGGAACCCTCGATTGCTGGTACTCGGCAATCCTCTCAGCGATGAACTCGGCGTCATCCTTGACGAAGCCGATCAGCGCCGACCCGCGCGTGTGCTGCCAGGTCAGGCCGAGGAAGTAGAGGCCGGGAACATCGGTGACGCCACGCCGGTGGCGTAAGCGACCCGCGTCGTCGAAGATCGGCACGTTGATCCACGAGTAGTCGGGCCGATAGCCAGTCGCCCAGATAACCCCGTCGACCTCGACCTCGCTACCGCCCTCGAAGCGCGCACGTCGGCCGTCGACGTCGACGAGCCGCGGCTTCAGCTCGACGCCGTAGCGCTTGGACATCTCGCGTGGGCTCGAACCGATCAGCGTGTCGCGCGTGCTCAGCTTGCGTCCGAGACGCGACTCCACCGTCTTGTTCAGGATGCGCGCCTTCGTCAGCCACCAGAAGAGGTCGCGCCCGAGCAGACGCTGGGGCAACGGCTTCTGGCGGGAACCGATCGAGAGCACGACACTGTGCGTCGCCGAGAGCTCCTTGGCGATCTGAAAGCCGGTGTTGCCGCCGCCGACCACGAGCACTGTCCCCTGCGGCACATCGCCCGGCCGGCGGTAGCCGACGGCGTGCGTGCGGACGACATCGGCAGCGATCTTCTCGGCGAGCTCCGGCACGAACGGCTTCTGGAACGGCCCGGTCGCGACAACGACCTGGTCGGCGATGATCGTCCGTCCATTGACCTCGAGTCGGAAGCGTCTGTCGTCATCCCGCTCGAGTGCCGTCACCTCGCTGTTCAACTCGATCGATAGGTCGAAGGTCTCTACGTAGTCCTCGAGGTAGGCGATCACCTCGTCGCGGGTCGGATAGCCGTCGGGGTCACCCGGGAACGGAAGCGCGGGCAAGGCGCTGTAGCGGCGCGACGTGAACAGGGCGAGCGAATCCCAACGCTCGCGCCAGGCGGGTGCGATCTCACCGGCGCGCTCGAGGATCACGAACCGCCGTCCTTGGCCCTTGAGGAGGTAACCGACTGCCATGCCGGCCTGACCACCGCCGATGACGGCCACCTCGAGGTGCTGCGCGCCGTCGCGCGAGTCGCTCGAATCCGAGCTCACGGATGCACCCACTGAAGCATCATTTCGCGTTTTTCCGCCGACATAAACCACTACGGTGTGCCCGTGCCAGGGGATGCCGAAGCAACCTTCCTATTCGCCGACATCGCCGGCTTTACGGCGCTGACGGAGGCGCATGGAGACGAGCAGGCCGTGCAGCTTGTGGAGGAGTTCGCCTCCGCGGTTCAGGCGGAACTTCCGCGCGTCGACGGCGAGTACGTGAAGGCGGTCGGCGACGCGCTCATGCTCCGAGTGCCCGATCCCGGCGATGCAGTCCGTCTGGGCTTGTGGATCACACGCAATGCGATGGGCGGACACCACGCCCCTTCGGTGCGCGTCGGCGGTAACTACGGCTCCGCGGTCGAACGCGGCGGCGACTACTTCGGGGCGACGATCAATGTCGCGGCGCGGGTTTCGGCACTCGCCGCTGGCGGCGAGGTGCTCGTCACCGGACGGACGGCAGCACTCGCGCCTGATCTCGAGGGTGTGCTCTACGAGTCTCGTGGGCGGCAAGCCCTACGCAACGTCGCTGAGCCGGTTGAGATTTTCGCCGTCGTTCGCGTGGACGAGAACGCCGATCATCTGGCGATCGACCCCGTATGCCAGATGGCGGTCGATCCAGAGCATGCGGTCGGTCGCTTGCTAGTGGACGAGAAGGCCTACTACTTCTGTTCGCTCAGTTGCGCGGCAGCCTTTGCCCAGTACCCCGAGCGGTACGCGCATAGCCGCGACACATGAGAACCACCGCCCACCTGCGTCGCTGAATCGCTCGGCGTTCGCCGCCACCTGGCACTGCCTGACCGGCGTGCGATCGGCGAGGTCCTGGGAAGCGGCGGTACACGGCGCCGGGCCGGGAAACCGTGATCGCTCCTGAGTAATCAGCTGGCGCAACTAGCCGGCCGCGCTCGGCTGGGCGCATTCGACGCCTTACGCGCGCGCGTGTACCTCTTGCAGGCGGCTCAGGGCCGCAGCCGTGTCCACGATCTCCGCGAACTCGTCGCTCAGGCTCGCGAGGGCCGACTCGTGCACCGTCTCGGGGTCGAACTGCTGGCCGCCCGGCACCTCGCGCGCATGGGTCGCAGTCGCATCCGCGAGGAACCACACCTCGAAGCCGAGGTCCGAAGCCATGCGGGCCGTCGTCGAACAGCAGTGATCGGTGGTCAGCCCGGCGACGACGACTGTGTGCGCGTCGGCGGTCCGCAGCCGTCGCTCGAGATCGGTGCCGACGAAGCCGTTGTTGACGGTCTTCTCGAGCACCGGCTCACCCTCGGCGGGCATCGCCTCCGGCTTGAACTCGAAGCCTTCGTCGCGGAAGAGGCCGTCGGCCTCGACGCTTCGATGCCGAACGTGGATCACCGGAGCTCCGGCTTCGCGCCAGGCAGCGAGCAACTCGGCCACGCGGCTCTCGGCGTCGGTGTTGTTTCTCAGGCCCCAGCCGGGATCGTCGAATGCCCGCTGCACGTCGATCAGCAGCAGTGTCGGCTTTGCGGACACGTCCCCACCCTAGCGCCGCGACGCCAATCTCAGGGTGCGAGGCGCTCGGCTCGCCACGAACCGCCCTCGCGCGTGAACCTGATGCGATCGTGGAGGCGGTCGTCGCGATGCTGCCAGAGCTCGATCGCGTCGGGTTCGAGGACGTAGCCGCCCCAGCGCTCGGGCCGCGGGACCTCGCCGCCGTGTTCCGCCATCAGGCGCTCGACCTCCGCCTCGAGGCCCTCGAGCGAAGCGAGAGGCTCGCTTTGCCGAGAGGCCGCCGCAGCCGCGCGCGACCGCGCCGGTCGCGTGGCCCAGTACTCGTCCGACTCCTCGACCGGGAGCCGGCGCACGGTTCCCTCGACCCGCACCTGGCGCCCGAGTGCGTTCCAGTACACGACGATCGCGGCCCGCGGGTTCTCCTCGAGCTCACGGCCCTTGCGGCTCTCGTAGCCCGTGAAGAAGGCGAAGCCCCGCTCGTCGGCGCCCTTCAGGAGCAGCATGCGCGCCGACGGGCGGCCCGAGGCATCCGCCGTTGCGAACGTCATCGCCTCTGGCAGGGCCACAGCGGCCGCGCGGGCTTCGGCGAGCCAGTCGTTGAACTGCCCGATCGGGTCGACATCGTTCATCGCCAGCCGCTCGCGAGCAGCTCGCGCACCTCGGTCACGCCGGCCTCCCAGATCCGCTGCATCTCCTCGTCGGAGCGACGGTAGAGCCCGCCGAACGACCCGTCGCCGATCAACTCGCGCACCTCGGCCGGGCCCGCGACGCGGTAGGCCGCCTCATCGAGCATCGGCTTGCCCTCCGCCGGCACCGCAATGCCTTCGAGACGGGTCCAGGGAAAGTCCTCGCCCCAGTTCGCGTGCGAGTACTCCGGGTCGATCGCGAGCGCGACCTCGAGAACCTTCGGCCCGTTCCACCAGTTGTGGAAGATCGCCTGCGCATCTGGGTGGGCGGCGGCCCACTCCCGGATGAGGCCGCTGACCGGCGCGTTCCCGCCGTGGGCGTTCACGACCAGAAAGCGGCGGAAGTCCTGCTCATGGAGGGAGTCGAGCACGTCCCGCAGCACCGCGATCAGGGTCTCGAACCGCAGCGACGGGCTCCCCGGGAACGCGCCGAACGCGGGCGTCAACCCGTATGGGAGCACGGGCAGCACGGGCACTCCGAGCGGCTCGGCCGCCTCGAGCGAGACCCGCTCTCCGAGAATGTTGTCCGTGCCGAGCGAAAGGTAGCCGTGCTGCTCCGTGGAGCCGAGCGGCAGGATGATCCGGTCGTCGCCCGCGAGGTACTCCTCCAGCTGCATCCAGTTGAGCTCGTGGACATGCACAGGCGACCGCCTAAGATTCGAAAGGACGACTGCTACACTCAGCCGCGCGCGGCGGCGTAGCTCAGTTGGTTAGAGCAGCGGAATCATAATCCGCGTGTCGGAGGTTCGAGTCCTCCCGCCGCTACCTCCTCGCGAACTCGAAGGACTGACGAACAGACATGGCAACCGGAGTCAGAGTTGGAATCACGCTCGCCTGCACGGAGTGCAAGCGGCGTAACTACCAGACGATGAAGTCGAAGCGGAACACGCCCGACCGCGTCGAATTCAGCAAGTACTGCCGCTGGTGCGGCAGGCACACGCCCCATCGGGAGACGAGGTAGTGGCGCGACAGACACGTTCCGAGCGGCGCGCGCGACGCGCTGCGCAGCTCGAGAGCCAGTCCGCGGCCCAGCGCACGCGTCCGCGTCAGCAACAGCAGCTGCGGCCCGCCGCCGAGCCCGCGAGCGCGGACGGCGGCCGCCACGTTCCCGGCGGCGGCTTCTGGAACTTCGTCCAGGAATCGTGGGGCGAGCTGAAGAAGGTCGATTGGCCCGGCCAGCAGCAGCTGATCCAGGGCACCGTCGTCGTCCTGATCGCCTGCCTGATCACGGGCACGTACCTGTTCCTCGCCGACGAGATCTTCCGTCGCTTCGTCCAGCACGTCCTGCTGGGCGAATAGGGGCCGATCGATGTTCCGCTGGTACGCGATCAACACCTACTCCGGGCACGAGAACAAGGTCAAGACGAACCTCGAGCACCGGATCGACTCGATGGCGCAGCAGACCCGCTTCCGCCGCGTGGTCGTCCCGACCGAGCAGGTCGTCGAGACCAAGGACGGCCAGAAGGTCCAGACCGAGAAGCGGATCCTTCCGGGGTACGTGCTCGTGAACATGGACCTGAACGACGAGGCCTGGACGGTCGTGAAGAACACGCCCGGCGTGACCGGCTTCGTCGGCGCCGGCTCCAAGCCGGTCCCGCTCTCGCAGGGCGAGGTCGACCGGATCCTGCGCACCGGCGCCGCGACCGGCGAGCGCCCGCGGGCTCAGGTGGAGTTCTCGCTCGGTGAGTCGGTGAAGGTCACCTCCGGCCCGCTCTCGGACTTCGACGGCGAGATCGTCGACGTCAACCCGGACCAGCAAAAGCTGAAGGTGCTCGTGGACATCTTCGAGCGCCAAGTCCCGGTCGAACTAGGCTTTGACCAGGTCAAGAAGATCGACTAGGCGGCACGCATGGCGAAGAAAGTCCTAACACTGATCAAGCTCCAGATCCCGGGGGGGCAGGCGAACCCCGCGCCGCCGGTCGGCCCTGCACTCGGCCAGCACGGCGTCAACATCATGGAGTTCTGCAAGGCCTTCAACGCGCAGACTGCGCAGGAAAACGGCCGCATCATCCCGGTCGAGATCACGGTCTACGAGGACCGCTCGTTCGACTTCATCACCAAGACGCCGCCGGCCGCCGTCCTGATCAAGGAGGCGCTGCGGCTGGAGAAGGGCTCCGGCGAGCCCAACCGTGAGAAGGTCGGGCGTCTCACGCGCGACCAGCTGCGCTCGATCGCCGAGACGAAGATGCCGGACCTGAACGCGCGCGACGTCGAGCACGCGATGCTCATCATCGCGGGAACCGCCCGCTCTATGGGCGTGGAGACGGATCGATGAGCCACGGCAAGGCCTACCGGAACGCCCGCGCGCAGATCGACCGCGAGCAGCTCTACTCGCCCGTCGAGGCGGTCAGGTTGCTGAAGGGCGCCGAGACGGCGAAGTTCGACGAGAGCGTCGAGGCGCACTTCAACCTGGGCCTCAACGTGCGCCACGCGGAGCAGCAGCTGCGCGGGACGCTGATGCTCCCGCACGGCACCGGCCGCGAGACGACGGTCGCCGTCTTCGCCGAGGGCGAGAAGGCCCGCGAGGCGCAGGACGCGGGCGCCGACGTCGTCGGCACGAACGACCTCGCCTCGAAGATCGAGGAGGGCTACGACGATTTCGACGTCGCAATCGCCACGCCGGACCAGATGGGCGTCGTCGGAAAGCTCGGTCGCATCCTCGGCCCGCGCGGGAAGATGCCGAACCCGAAGACCGGCACCGTCACGATGGACCTCGCGAAGGCGGTCCGGGACGCGAAGGCCGGCAAGCTCGAGTACCGCACCGACCGCGGCGCAAACGTGCACGTCACGATCGGCAAGAAGAGCTTCGACGAGCGCCAGCTGCTCGAGAACTACGCGGCGCTGATCGACGAGATCATGCGCGCCAAGCCGGCGGCGGCGAAGGGCCGCTACATCAGGACGGTTACACTGACGAGCACGATGGGCCCCGGGATCCACGTCGACCCGGCGCGGACGAGGGGCATCGTGGACGAGCTCGAAGGAGCACAGGCAGAAGAAGACGCAGTCCCAGCGTAAGAGAGCCCCAGCCGAAGACCGTTGGCAGCCGGAAGGCGGAAGTCCAGCGCAGGCGGAGCAGGAAAGGCATCGAGCCTCTCCGAGCCCGCCTGAGTGCGGGCTCGTTTCGTGAAGAGGTGAATCGATGCTGAAGGAGCAAAAAGAGCGAGTCGTCGAGCAGCTGGCTCAGCGTCTCCGCGACTCGGAGACGCTGATGGTCGCGGACTACCGCGGTTTGACGATGCCGGAGATAGACGAGCTTCGAAGCCGTCTGCTCGAGGCCGGGGCACGCTTCACGGTGGTGAAGAACACGCTCACGCGCCGTGCCGCGGAGGCTGCCGGCAAGGAGGACGTGCTCGAGCTGATCGACGGGCCGACCGCGATCGCCTTCCTCGAGTCCGAGGGCGACCCGGTCGCCGTGGCGAAGGTGCTGAGCGAGACTGCCCGGGCGAACGACGTGCTCGTGATCCGCGGCGGCGTGTTCGAGGGCGCCGTCGTCGGCGACGCGGAGATCAAGCGCCTCGCGACGCTGCCCCCGGCCGACGTGCTGCGGGCCCAGCTCGTCGGCGCAGTGGCGGCGCCGCTGACGACGGTGGTGGGGCTTTTCACCGCCCCGCTGCGCGACCTCGTCGGCGTGATCGACGCCCGGATCAGACAGCTCGAGGAGCAGGGCGAGACGGTTCCGGAGGAGCCCCAGGCCGAGGCCGAGGCCGAACCGCAAGAGGCCGAAGAACCGCAGGCGGAGACGCCTGCTGAGGAGACAACCGAAGAGCCGTCAGCCGAGGCGGAGGCAGAGCCTGAGCCGGAGGCGGAGACGGAGCAAGAGGAGGAGAGCAGTGGCTAAGACCGATACCGACAAGTTCGTCGAGCAGCTGGGCGGCATGACCGTCCTCGACCTCGTCGAGCTGAAGAACAAGCTGGAGGAGGAGTGGGGCGTCAGCGCAGCGGCACCGGTCGCGGTGGCCGCGGCGGGGGGCGCACCGGCCGCAGGAGACGGTGCCGCGGAGGAGGAGAAGAGCTCCTTCGATGTCGTTCTGACCGGCGCAGGCGACAAGAAGATCCAGGTGATCAAGGTCGTTCGCGCGATCACCGGCCTGGGTCTCAAGGAAGCCAAGGACCTGGTGGACGGCGCGCCCAACCCTGTCAAGGAGGGCGTCCCGCAGGACGAGGCCGACCAGATCAAGGCGCAGCTCGAAGAGGCAGGCGCGGGAGTCGAGGTCAAGTAGCAAGGGAGCCCGGCTCGCCGGGCTCCTGCTCTACACGCCTTCGGCCAGGCGAGCGCTCACCCGTTCCAGTGATTCGCGCTGGGCACGCCGCAGGTGGGTGCCGAGAACGCCGTCTACTGGGTGAACCCCTTACCCCCTCGGAGGTACACACAAATGCGGTTGAAAGTTCTCGTTCTCGCCCTCGTCGCCTCGCTCGTCGCAGTCTCTGCGGCGGTCGCGAAGGACCACCCCGGCAACAAAGGCAAGAAGCCTCCTGCGACCGGTGCCAAGTGCAAGCCGGCCGTCACGGTGATGCTGAGTGGCGTCCTCGGCGCCGACGTCGATCCTGCGGACGGCGACACGTCGTTCGTGATGGTCGTGAAGCAGTCGAACAAGCACGGCAGGACGTTCAAGGCCGCGGGCTCGGCCACGGTCATGGTCGACGCGAAGACCCGGATCCGCCGGCAGGGCGCCGATAACCTCGGCGCGCTGGCTCCTAACGACCGCGTCCATGTGACGGCGAAGGTCTGCAAAGCCGATCTGAAGGGCGGCGGCACCCCGGATCTCACGGCGCGCAAGATCGGCGCCCATCCGGCAAAGGCCGCGGCGCCATCCAGTTAGTTCCCGGCTAGAAGCGGAGACCCCAGAGGCGTCCGAAAGGGCGCCTCTGGCGGTTTTCGAAGCGAATCTCTATAGTGAGGTCGCCTACCGGGCGCCTACCCGTCGCTCAGCCTTGCGCAGCGACCACCTCTTTCGCTATTCTTGGCGGTTCCGCGCCGACGTTCGCCTGTCCGCATTCTGAAGTCACTCCGAGCCGTTAAGGGAGGCATCCCCATTTGACCACCAGGGTCGCTGCGCCACGCGCGCGCAAAACGTTCTCGCGCCTCAAGCACGTTCTCGATCTCCCCAATCTGATCGACATCCAGAAGGCCTCATTCGACTGGTTCCTCAGCGAGGGCCTGCGCGAGACCATCGACGACATTTCTCCAATCGAGGATTACACCGGCACGCTCGCGGTGGAGTTCGGCGACTACAAGTTCGGCGAGCCCCCCGTGACCATCCAGGAGTGCCGTGAGAAGGACCTGACCTTCCAGGCTCCGCTCTCGATGACCGTCCGCTTCGTGAACAAGGAGACGGGCGAGATCCGCGAGCAGACGGTCTTCATGGGCGACTTCCCGATGATGACCGAGCACGGCACGTTCATCATCAACGGCACCGAGCGCGTCATCGTCACGCAGCTCGTGCGCTCGCCCGGCGCCTACCTGATGGAGCCGAAGGACGCGACGAAGCAGGTCTTCACCGCGAACCTGATGCCGTCTCGCGGCTCGTGGCTCGAGCTCGAGATCGACAAGAAGGGCATCGTCTACGCCCGGATCGACCGCAAGCGGAAGCTGCCGATCACGACGCTCCTGCGCGCGCTGCCAGCAGAGGACCCGACGACGGGCTTCGAGCTCGACACGTCGACGAACGAGGCGATCCTCTCGCTGTTCGACGAGGCGACCCGCGTCTACATCCAGAACACGCTCGAGAAGGATCCCTCCACCCGCGAGGAGGAGGCCCTGATCGAGGTCTTCAAGAAGCAGCGCCCGGGTGAGCCGCCCACGCTCGACAACGCGCGGAACCTGCTGCGGTCGCTCTTCTTCGACCCGAAGCGGTACGACCTCACCAAGGTCGGGCGCTACAAGCTGAACCAGCGTCTCGGCGTCGAGGTGCCGGAGGACACGCGGGTCTTGACGACCGAGGACATCATCGCGCTCGTGCGGAGGCTCGTCGCTCTGCCTGCGGAGCTCGGCGTGCCGGAGGATGCGAAGGACTTCGCGGCCGAGGCGGCGGTCCTCTCCCGGGAGCCGATCCGCGGCGAGCTCGACGAGTACGAGCACTTCGGCAACCGCCGCCTGCGCACCACGGGCGAGCTGATCCAGGAGGCGTTCCGCGTCGGCCTGTACCGCATGGAACGCGTCGTCCGCGAGCGCATGACGACGGAGGACGTCGACACGATCACGCCGCAGACGATCATCAACATCCGGCCGGTCGTCGCGGCGCTCAAGGAGTTCTTCGGATCGTCGCAGCTGTCGCAGTTCCTCGACCAGACGAACTCGCTCGCCGCGCTCACGCATCGGCGCCGGCTCTCCGCGCTCGGCGCGGGCGGGCTGACGCGCGAGCGCGCGCCGATCGAGGTGCGCGACGTGCACCCGACCCACTACGGGCGCATGTGCCCGATCGAGACGCCCGAGGGCCCGAACATCGGCCTCAT
>Ga0207706_10005044_pt1 | contig 12331 bp, 9 predicted proteins | sample KBSC53metaG_FD_184318 | JGI IMG/M metagenome (GOLD analysis project Ga0207706, IMG submission 184318) | Corn rhizosphere microbial communities from Kellogg Biological Station, Michigan, USA - KBS C5-3 metaG (SPAdes) (version 2) | ecosystem: Host-associated > Plants > Roots > Rhizosphere > Soil ... | reverse complement strand
CCGGCGTCTGCGCGGCCGCGCCCTGGTTCCGAGTCAGGCCGGCGAGCTCTGGCGGATTGAACGCGCCCTCGCCTCTGAACCGGATCCAGTTGCCGGAGAAGTCAGGCTTGCCGTCGGCCATGCGTGGCGCTGGAGCGTCCATCCGAACGCGCTGCTCCCCGTCGCGGGGAACGCCGGGCGCCTGATATTTCGGCCACTGTGCGGCGATCGACGCCGACCCCAGCGTCAAGATGACGGCCACTCCTGCGATCGCGCGTTTCATGTTGCTCCCCTCTCTGGCGGCGTGCTTGCGAGCTCGATTGCGGCCAGCTGATTGTAGGCGAGGTACGAACAATCTCGCAGGAGGAAGCCATCAGGACTGCTGGTCAGCACCCATCGCGAGTCGCGAAACCTCCCGAGGTAGAATCCGCATGATTTCCGCTCGGGAGTACACGATGCGACTGAAGACTGTTTTCACATGGCTTGCCTTCGCCGCGTTCATCGCCGCGACGGCCGCGCTCACGGCGCAAACCGCGAAGCCTCGCACGGCGGTCTCCTCGAAAGCGCTCCTTCCGCCCGAACGCGTCGAGCGAATCGATCGCGCGTTGCAGCGATATGTCGACGAGAACCGCATCGGTGGTGCCGTGGCACTCGTGCTCCGCGACGGCCAGCCGGTGTACGAACGCGCCGTCGGGTGGAGCGACAAGGAAGCCGGACGACGGATGACGACCGACACCATTTTCCGCATCGCCTCGCAGACGAAGGCGATCACCAGCACCGCCATCCTCTCGCTCGTCGAAGAAGGGAAGCTCACGCTCACCGACCCGGTCAGCCGGGTGCTTCCGCAATTCGCCAAGACGACGGTCGCCAGCGGAGGCTCCATCGTGCCGGCGAAACGCGCGATCACGATCCGCGATCTGCTTACGCACACCGCAGGAATCTCATACGGCACCGAGCCGGCCATCGCGTCGCAATACGAAGCCAAGGGTCTCGGCCCGGCCGCGGGCCTCGGGTGGTACACCGCCGACAAGGACGAGCCTGTGTGCGCCACCATGGAGCGCCTCGCCACCTTGCCCTTCGTCGCGCAGCCTGGCGAGCAGTGGGTCTACGGATACAACACCGACATCCTGGGCTGTGTCGTCGAACGGGCGTCGGGCATGTCGCTCGATGCATTCGTCAAGACCCGGATCACGGATCCACTCCGGATGACGGACACGCAGTTCTTCCTGCCTGCGGCGCAGCGCAACCGGCTCGCCGCGGTGTACGCGAGCGGCGATGACGCCCTGATCAGGCGAGCACCCGATGGGCCGCGGGGACAGGGCAATTACGTCGACGGCCCACGCCGCAGCTTCTCCGGCGGCGCCGGCCTGCTTTCGACGGCGCGCGACTACGGCCGGTTCCTCGAGATGATTCGCCGCGGCGGCGAGCTCGATGGCGTCCGCATCCTGGCACCGCGCACGGTGAGGCTCATGACCACGAACCAGGTCGGTACGCTGCACTCGGCCACCGGGCTCGGATTCGGCCTCGGCTTCGAAACCACGGATCGATATGGCGCCAACGGCATGGATTCAGAGGGTGCATTCGGCTGGGGCGGTGCCTACGGATCCGTCTACCGCGTCGACCCTGAAGCGAAACTCGTGATGGTGTTGATGATTCAACTGCTCCCGAACACAACCGACATCAGGACGGTGTTCCCCACGCTGGTCTATCAGGCGCTCGATCGCTGACGCTGGTCCTTGGTCCGCGAGATCACTGTTTGAGAAACGCCCGCGCCGCTGTGACGGCGGGACGCTCGCTGTCGGCTTCGGACGTCAGCGCGATCAACTGACGGTAGTACGTCGTGGCGGCCGCGCGGTTGCCCGATCGGGAGGCGGCGTCGGCAGCGCCAGCAATCGATCGAAACCGACCTGGAATGGTCTGCAGCGACCGCTCGAACTCGCGCAGCGCGTCTGCCGGCCGCCCCGCCTCGAGCAGCATCTCACCCAGGAGTTCACGCATCGGCGATAACCGATTCTCCATGGCCACGTGCTTCTCGGAGCGATCTTCGCGGCTCGCCGCATCCCCCATCGCAGCGAGTGCACGGGCCGTGTCTTTTTCCGCAAGAGCGATCCACGCACTCGCCGCTGCTTCTTGAATACCGACCTGCTCGGCCCAGTACGGATCGCCCTCCGCTGCGAGCGCCTGCCGCAGCCTGGTGATGTGGGCGAGGTCTTCCCTCGCCTGGCCGAGATTGCCAGTGCGCGCAGCGCCCAACGATCGGCCGAACGCGACAATGGCCTCCGCCTGTTTGAACGTCGTCTGCATCGGCGGAATCGCAGCAGCCTCGGCCCAGGCGTGACGATCGAGCGCATAGCGGACCGGGATGGCGGCAAACCCGGTGTGCGCGGTGATCGAACCGCCCGACGACGTGGCGCCGGGCGAGTTGCGTTCGTCGAGAATCGCCTTGGCGCGTCGATCCTGCGCGATCTGCAGGTACGCATTCACCAGGAAGTCGAGCGCATGGTATCGGCCTGGAACACTCGCCGGGTTGGCCTTGGCGGTGGCGCTGGTGCTGGCGGCGTAATTGCGGGCGGCTTGATCGGCCGCGAGGTTGGCAGAAATCGCGTCCTGCCACATGCCGAGCGTGGAAAAGATATGTGACGGCATGTGGAGCGCATGCGGCGCCGACGGCGCGAGCGCGGCGTAGCTCCGCGCCGCCGGTAATCCCTTGTTCGCGATGGGCGCGTAGTCGTACGCGTGAATGATGTAGTGCACGATCCCCGGATGATTGGGCTGCGATTTCTGCAGCCCTTCGAGGATCGCAGCCGCCTTCAGCTGGCTGGCGTAGGTCTTGTCGCTCAGATCCACTGCCTCGAGCAACGCCAGCGCATAGAACACGGCCGCCTCGCTGTCGGCGGGATAGCGCTCGTGAAGACGGCCCATGGCGTCGGCGTAACGCTGTGTTCGCGTCTGTTGGTCGATGGTCGCGTGCCCCTCGTAGAACGGGGCGAGCGCCTCGATCCAGTCGCGCTCCCGCTGCGTGCGCGCGTTCGCGGCGCGGGCCCGCTGTATCGCCTCCCAACCTTGCTGCAGCAACTGCGGCGGGAAAGGCGCGGTCAGCGGATTGGGCCGCTGACTGATCGCGACACCCCAATACGCCATTGCGCACGCCGGCTCACGCTCCGCGATGGCACGAAACGCCTTCTCGGTCTCTGGATAGAAGAACGAGTGCAACATGGCGACAGCGCGATCGAACTCCGCCTGCACGCTCGCATTGCACGACGTCTCGAAGTGAACGGTGCCGAAGGTACCACCGCTGTCATGAGCATGGTCCTGCGCCGCCGCCTGCCCGTAGCCGAGCACAACGAGTATCGAGACGGCGGCGATGGCGCCGGCCCACTGAGGACGATTCGCTCGAATCATTCGGAACTCCCGCGATGCCATTGTCCATCAACTCTCGTGATGCTGACATCCTTCGCCGACCTGAACGGTTCCTTCCCGGTGACCGCTCAGGCTGAAGCCTCCGCGCTACGACGATCTGGAAAGCGCCAGGCTGGTACAAAATTGGTTTCGCGAAACCCGTGCAGATCCCGCCACGCATTCTCGCCATCGACCTCCCGCCGTTCGATCCCCTCAATACGAGGGCGGCGCAACTCCGTGCGTCGGGTCATCATGTCATCTCGCTGGGACAGGCGCTTCCGTTCTACCCACCGCCTGCCTCGGCGCTGCGCGCGGCGCATGCCGCTCTTGAACGAACCGACGTCCACGGCTACACCACCGATCCCGGAAGACCGTCACTGCGTCGCACGCTCGCCGAACGTCTTCGGGACCACGAGCGAATCGACTGCGGCCCGGACGACCTGCTGATCACAGCGGGCGCCAATCACGCGTTCACGACGGCGTTGACGACGCTCGTCAGCGCGGGCGATGAGATCGTGCTGCCGGCACCGTACTTCACGAACCATCAGATGGCGGTCCAGGCGGCAGGCGCGATCGCCATCGAAGCGCCTGTTGCCGACCACGAATCGTACAGCGTCACGTGGGACGACATCGCGCCGGCGCTGACCGATCGCACGCGCGCCGTCGTGCTGTGCAACCCGAGCAACCCGACCGGGGCTCCTGTGGATGCGATGCACGGCACGCGGATCGTATCGGAGCTCGCCAATCGAGGCATTCTTGTCATCAGCGACGAGACGTACATGCACTTCGTCTACGATGGCGCGCACTGGAGCGCCGCGTCGGTCCCCGACTGGCGCCGGAACGTCATCGTCGTCGGCACGTTTTCGAAATCGTTTGCGATGATGGGCTGGCGCGTTGGCTACATGCTCGCAGACGCCGCCGTCTGCGCGCAGGCGACCAAGGTGCAGGACGCGATGATCATCTGCGCTCCGACGATCTCACAGCTTGCCGCCGAAGCGGCCGTCCGGGAGGACTGGGACTACGCGAAGACCTTTCATCCGGATCTGCTCGAGCGGCGCCGGCGGCTGTCAGAGGGGCTGTCGCGTTGCGATGGCGTGTCGTGGGTGCCGACGCGGGGAGGCTTTTTCGCCTTCGCTCGCGTCGAGGGTTGCACCGACTCCAACTCGCTCGCACTGCGCCTCCTTGACGAGGCGCACCTCGTGACCATACCCGGATCGTCGTTCGGGCAATGCGGCGAGGGCTGCCTGCGGCTCTCGTATGGCTCGGTGGAGGCTGATGCTCTCAACGAGGCCGTCGATCGGCTCACATGGTTTTGCAGTGGGATTTAGGTAGAGACTTCGTCAGCGGCCACGGAGAATCGCAGTAAGTCTATTCGGAGAGGCACTCCTCGCGCAGGATGGCGTACATCAGCTGGTCGGTAACCTTGCCGTCTTTGATGACGCTTTGCCGCATCCGTCCCTCGAGCCGGTAGCCGGCCTTCTGCAGCACGCGCATCGAGGCATCGCTCCACGCGTAAGGCACAGCGTAAATCCGTCGGAGATCCTCGTGCCGTTCGAACGCATGGCGTGTGACTTCGACGAGGGCCGATGTCATGATGCCGCGGCCCCAGAACGCCGTTCCGAGCCAGTAGCCGATCTCGGCTGAGATGCGTTCGACGTCCCCGTGCAACGTATAGCCGATGCCTCCCACAGCTTCGTCGTCGATGACGATCGCAAAGAACGTCGCGGGCGACATTGCCGTGGCCATCGTGATGAACGCATGCGCGTCGGCCAGTGTGTAGGGATGCGGGAAGCGATCGCGCAAATTCAACCAGATGCCACGGTCGTTGGCGTGCCGCGCGAGCGATGGGGCATCGGAAGGTCGCCACGTTCTCACCACGCCGATCGGGAGACTGAGTTCCATCACGTCCTCCCATGGTAGCGTTTCCGAACTACTTGAGACTGGGCGCGCGCCGCGTCGACCCAACGCATTGACTCACGCGATCAATCGAGGTGTCGCATGAACTGCAGAAGAGTGGCATTCGTCTTCGTACCGCTCGCCCTCATCATGGGCTGCAGCCAGCAGGATGCGTCGCGCTCGCGCGACGCGTCGCCTTCGCGCGCGGCAAGCAGCGCGGGCGGCCCAACTCCACGAGCGGAACGCGATTCGACGGATTTCGCGATCGTCAAGCTCGACCCCGCCTTGGACGCGATCGTGTCACCGGATGCGATGCTGGAGACGATCGGCGATCGATTCGGCCTGACCGAGGGACCTGTGTGGGTCCAGGACGATGCGAGCGGTCATCTGTTGTTCAGCGATCTGATCGCAAACGTGATCTACAGGTGGAACCCCGGCGGTGAGTTGTCGGTCTTCCTCGAAAACATTTACGACGGCCCCGACATTCTGAACGTCGGGCAGCAGACACGACGCGGCCGCATGCACGTCATCATCATCGGTGCCAACGGGCTCACGCTTGATCGCGAAGGCCGGCTGATCATCGCGTCGCCGGCAAGCCGCGCCGTCTTTCGCCTCGAAAAGGACGGCAAGCGCACCGTCGTTGCCGATCGCTACGAGGGAAAACGCTTCAACGGCCCCAATGACGTCGTCGTGAAATCGAGCGGATCGATCTACTTCACGGATGGAAATTCAGGGTTACGCGGTGGCGCGAACAGCCCTCAGCGCGAGCTTCCGTTCAATGGCTTCTACCTCGTGAGAGACGGCAAGGTCACGCTCGCCGGCAGCAACAAGGAATTCCCCGAAGGGTTCCCGAACGGCATCGCCTTGTCGCCAGACGAGAAGCGGCTCTACGTCACGATCGGCCGCAAAATCATGCGCTACGACGTGCAGGCCGACGACAGCGTCGCGAACGGCGTCGAGTTCCTCGACGTCGCAGGCAACGACGGAATGAAGGTGGACGCGAACGGGAATGTGTTCTCTACGACCGGGGCCGGTCCCGGTGAGGTGCGAATTACTTCACCAGACGGCAAGCGTCTCGGCACCCTGCGGCTTCCCCAGCCGCCCGGCGAACCGCGCGAACAGATCTGCGCGACCAACGTTGGATTCGGAGATGCAGACGGCAAAGGCCTGTATATCACCGCCTGCACGCATGTCTATCGCGTCAGGCTGAAATAAAGTGAGAAGTTAAAAGGTCAAAGTGTACAAGTAAGTTGGAAGTGCGCACGAGCCCATGGTGTCCCACATCGCGGGAATACTTCTCACTTACTTACCGACTTTAAACTTCAAACTTATTACTTTCATTGGGCCTGCGCACGGAACAGGCGTCTCGTCCGAATTCGCCAGCCATCCGGCGTTTTCTGATACACGTCCTCATAGTGCCCGCCGAGGAATATCGACCCCGGTATGCCTTTGGCTCTCGCCTCGGGTTCGGGCATGTCGACGACGACCAGATACTGCTTGCCGATGGCTTGCCCGGCAAACGGCTCGATGACGTGATTGGTCAGATAGTGGCGAACGTACTGCGGTCCCTGCGGCTGTTCTCTTCCGAGCGCGGCCAACTGCGCGTAGCCGGTTGACTGGCCGAACGTCGCATCCGCCGTGTACAGCCCGGCATAGGCCTCACCGTTGTCGGTAGTGCCGTAACCGCTGTCGAGTGCGTGCCCGTAGCTGGCAACCAATCGCTCGATTTCGATGTAGTCCATGGCGCTCAGGCCGCCAGGCACGGTGGGCATCGTATCGGTTGGATCGGGCCTCACTGGGTACGTCTTCAACATCGTCGCGCTGGCCGGATCGGGACCGGACTTCGACGGCACGAACCTGCGTGACCGAAAACGCCATCCCTCCGGCGTCTTCGTATACACGTCTTCGTAGTGACCTCCCACGGTGTCGAGGCTTCCGCGCTTCTGGCCGACGAGATCCCATTGGTTCGGATTGGGACCGACCGACGGAATGTTCTGATCGTGGCTGATGTTGATCAGGTACTGCCGTCCGACGGCGCCGTCGGCCGTGGGCTCGATGAGGTGATTCATGATGTAGTGGTTCACGTACAACGGGCCCTTCTTGTCGCCGCGCGCGAGCGCCGCCAGCTGGTCCCGTCCCTGAACCCGGCCACGCGTGTTGCTGTCGAAGACACCATCGCGTGAAAAGAGATCGGCGTAGTCGTAGCCATTGCGCGAGGCGGTGTCCAACGCGAAGGCGTAACGATTCACCAGTTGCTTGATCTGGATGTAGTCCATGGCCGTGAGCGCCATGACAGCGGTCGAATCGCCCGTTCTTGTTTGCCGTGCCTGCACTGCCACCAGCGCAACGAGCCCCAAGGTCACACCTGTCGCAAGAATTCTGTAACGCATAAGGGATTACCGTCGTGTGGAGGGAGGTAGTTTCGCCGTCGGCGGGGGCACGCCGATCTTGGCGGGGTAGAGCTGTCGCGATTTGAACCGCCATCCCGCGGGCGTCTTCACATAGACATCGTCGTAGCGACCGCCGTGGACGATGCTGCTGGGCTTTCCACCTTCGGACACATCGAGCGCCATCAGATACTGACTCCCCCGCGCACCCTCAGGCGTCGGGTAGATGATGACGTTCGTCAGAAAGTGACGCGTATACGCAGGTCCGCCTCTGTCTTTCTGCGTCGTGCGCGCCAGCTCCGCCAGCGCCTCGCGACCTTTGGTGTTGCCGAAGGTTCCGTCGGTCGTGAAGAGATCGGCGTACGCGTATCCATTGTCTGCGTGCGTATCGACGGCGTAGCTGTAGCGGGCGACCAGTTGCTGAATCTCGATGTAATCAGCGGCGGAGAGTGAACCGCCCGTGACCTTCTGCTGCGCCCGGACGAGTGGTGCGGCGCCGATCCCGATCAGCAGCGTTGCCACAACCGCCTTCGAGACGTTCGTTTTTGGATTCTTCACGACGCCTCCCGTACTTGGTACCTGACTTTTGACCTTTGACCTTTGACCTTTGACCTACGTTGTTCTTTTCTTCACCGGTACAGGAACCCCCGCAATCTTGACGCCCACAGAGAACAACGTGCTTCGCGTCGTGAAGAAGAGCGTCTTCCAGTCGTCGCCGCCGAACGCGACGTTGGTCGTCGCCTGCTGGCCATGGACGATGCGCCCGAGTTTCTTGCCTTTGGAGTCGATGATGTAGAGGCCGCCGCTGCCACCGCTGTACATATTGCCGGCGGTGTCCACCTTGATGCCATCGGGCACCCCGGGCTCGGTGCCGTTGAGATCGACGAAGACTCGGCTCGTGGCCTTGGCAATCGTGCCGTTCGGCTGCATGTCGTAGGCGCGAACGTGACGCCGGCGCGAGTCGGCGACATACAGAATGCTTTCGTCCGGCGAGAACGCGAGGCCGTTGGGTCCGACCATGTCGTCGATGATGAGCGACATCGACCCGAGATCGGCCGACACGCGGTAGACACCGGAGACGGTCACGTCCCACTCCTCGGGGGCGGCGTTTCCGCCCGGATCGGTGAAGTAAATCGAGCCGTCGGACTTCACGATCACGTCGTTCGGCCGCAGCAGGCGCTTGCCCTGGAAGCCTTTGGCGATCACGGTGAGACTGCCGTCGGGCTCGTACCGTGTCACGCGCCTGGTGAGATGCTCGGCCGAGACGAGGCGACCCTGCAGATCGCGGGTCATGCCGTTGGCCTCGTTGGTCTTCTCCATCGCGACCGTCGCAGTCTGACCCGGCGTGTACTTCATCCGCCGCGCGGTGTGAATGTCGTTGAAGAGAAGATAGCGGCCTTCAGACCACCACACGGGGCCTTCGGCGGGACCGATATCGCCGCCGTAGCCGGTGGCGAGCTCGCGGATCATCTCGCTGGTGCTGATGATGCGATCGAGCTCCGGCGCCATCGACTCGATCTTCTTCGCCGACTGGGCCCAGACGACGCCGCCCACGTCCGCTACGGCAAGACCGCCGACCGCGCCGGCCATTCTGAGAAGGTCACGACGTGAAAGGACGTTGAAGTCGCGCATCGATTCCCTCCGCGGTGCTGTCGATCGGTTACTGATCGCGCGACAGGATACTGCATTGCAGCAATGTCTGCGAATGCGACGCATCGCGACCAACGGTGACGACACCAATGGCTATAAGATGACCACCATGCTGACGACGGCGGACGAACTTCGACACGCTCTCAGGTCGTTGGCGCGCAGTCACCGTATATCGCTGGTAGCGATCACTCTGTTTGCAGTAACCGTCGGCGTCACGACAGCAATCTATGCCGTGATCGACGCCGTCATGTTGCGCCCGATCGGCCTGGGCGCGCCCGACCGTACTGTGGTGATTTGGCAACGTGACGACACGCGTGGCACTCCTGTGGTCGAGGTCGCTCACGGGGAGGTCGACGCCTGGCGTCGGAATGCCAGATCGTTCGAGGCGCTCGGTCTGTTCAGTTCCGTCAACTGGTCCCTTTCGCTCGTTGACGGCGAATCCCGCTCGCGCGTCGCATACGTGGCTGTGTCGGCGCCGTTTTTCGATGTCGTTGGACTGGCACCGGCGAGCGGACGTCTTCTCGACAGCCGCGATGAGCTCGGCAACGAGCCCCGCGCGGTCGTCATCAGCGACCAGCTGTGGAGACAACGTTTCGGCGCGAGCCCGCAGATCATCGGCGCAGTCGTACGTGTGCAGGAAGACATCGAGTCACCGGTTCGCTCACTTGAAGTCGTCGGCGTCATGCCTCCAGCGTTCGACTTTCCCCGTGGCACGCAACTTTGGATTCCGGCGGCACCGAGTATGCGCGCGCTCGCGCAGAGAGCCGGCCGCGCGGACGCTGGAGAGTACCTGGCGAGCCTCCGTGTGTTTTACGCCCTGGCTCGGTTGCGTCATGATGCAAGCCCTGCCCAGGCGGTTGAGGAGCTGACCACCATCTCCACGCGACAGCAGAATCCGGCTGGCAGTGTGTCGAGTGTTGTCGCCACGCCGATCAACACGTATCTACAGGGGCCAGCGCGGCCCGTTCTGTGGACGATGCTCGCTGGAGCGCTGCTCATGTTGCTCCTCTCCTGTAGCAGTGTCGCGGGTCTGCAGGTGTTCCGCACGGCAATCAGAGATCACGCGCTTGCCGTCCACATGGCCCTCGGAGCGGAGCGGAGAGGTCTCATCGTTCGTGCCGTTTTGGAAGGCGGGCTCCTGGCGCTCGCGGGGTTTGCGGGGGCGATCGTGATCGCGTGGGTGACTACGGAGTGGCTGGTGTCGAGCGCCCCTCTGGACGTGCCTCGCCTCGACCGGGCGCGTCTGACCACGCCCTCGGTAGCGCTGTTTATGGTCGGCCTCACCGCGATTGTCGGAGCACTGACCAGTTTATGGCCAGCGTTCTTTGTCGGACGTATTGATGCCGGCCGGACGTTGACCAGCGGCGCGCGCACCGTGATGCATCCGCGCGAGCGGCGTCTCCAACGTCTGGTCGTGGGCTGGCAGGTGGCTGTCGCCGTCGTTCTGCTGGCGGGCGCAGCGCTCTTCGTGCGCAGTGTGCACACACTCGATCGCACCGATGTTGGATTTCGTGCCGAGGGACTGCTGTCCCTGGATGTCGAGCCCTCGTGGAAGGAACTCGAACGTTGGGATGCGTTCTACGATGCCCTCCTGTTGCGCACCGGGGAGTTGTCCGGCGTCGCGGACGCAGGCGCCGTATACCTCCGGCCGCTCAGCGGGCCAATCGGGAACGACACGATTCCGGTCCTTGCCGGTCAGGAAGGATTGGGCGAGAACGCGCCATGGCGAAGTAACCCCCGTGCCAATACCGAATCGATTACACCCGGCTACTTCCGAACAGTTGGAATTCCTCTGCTGCGAGGTCGGGATGTCGCGCCTACTGATGTCGCCGCTGCATCAAATGTCGTCATCGTCAGCGCGTCGGCAGCCGCGAAGTACTGGCCGAGCCGAGACCCGATCGGTCAGCGGCTCGTCGTTGCCACACAGCGCGCGCCCGGACGGCGGGAAGAGCTTCGCTGGCAAACCGTGGTCGGCGTCGTGGGTGACGTGCGATACCGTGGGCTGCTGGATCCGCGTCTCGATATCTACTTGCCTTCCGCGCAGTCGACGATGCGCGTCAAGCACCTGCTCATTCGAATTACTGGGCCTGCCGAGCCAATCATTGCGAGGGTCCGTGCGAGTGCGCGTGAACTCGACCCCGGGGTGCACCTCGGTGAGGTCGTCCTCATGAGCGACGCCCTGGCTCGCGAGAGCGCGCCCTGGCGATTCGCAATGCGCGTGCTCGGCTTCTTCGGTGGACTGGCTGCGGCGCTTGCGACCATCGGGCTCATCGGCATCGTCTGGCTGATCGTGGCGATGCGGCGACGAGAACTGGGTATCCGGGCAGCTCTCGGCGCGTCACCGACTCAGTTGCGGCGGCACGTACTCCGGGATGCGCTCTGGACAATCACCGCAGCGACGATCGTCGGCGTTCTTGGAGCGCTGGCCGTCGGCCGCGCCCTCACCGGGGTCCTCGTCGGAACGTCACCGCATGATCCTCTTTCTCTGGCCGGCGCGGCGGCTGTAGCGGTGTGTGCTGGAGGAATTGGTTGCCTCCTCGCGGCGCAGGGGGCAGCCCGAACCAGCCCCACGGAGGCGCTCCGAGACTGAATTGACAGTCGCTGGCAGGAGGGGTCCAATACGAGCGCAGCCCGCGAGTTCGGTGACGCCGTTTCGCGGAAGGAGTTACGTATGGGTTCGCATCACTCCGATCGTCGTCAATTCCTGACGGAGAGCGCCGCGCTGGCGAGTCTGGCCGTTGGAGCGGTCCAATCGGTGGGTGCCCAGGCACCACAGGCCGACGCACGCCTCAAGGACCCGCTCGCCTACGGCCAACCGTCACGGTTTGACAGCACGGTGAGGCGATCGCTGGGTACGGCGACTCCGATCACTGACACGGCACTGACGACGCCGCTCCAGGACCTGGACGGAATCATCACGCCCTCGGGTCTGCATTTTCTGATGGACCACGTCAACGGCATCCCAGATATCGATCCCAGGGAGCATCGCTTGTTGATGCACGGCATGGTCGATCGACCGC
>Ga0207706_10005040_pt1 | contig 12335 bp, 5 predicted proteins | sample KBSC53metaG_FD_184318 | JGI IMG/M metagenome (GOLD analysis project Ga0207706, IMG submission 184318) | Corn rhizosphere microbial communities from Kellogg Biological Station, Michigan, USA - KBS C5-3 metaG (SPAdes) (version 2) | ecosystem: Host-associated > Plants > Roots > Rhizosphere > Soil ... | reverse complement strand
CTTCTCGGTGAGCCGCTCGTGACGGCAGCCGCTCGTGCGGAGAGCACGTCTACTCGCCGCGCTGTGCTTCGCTGCGGCGGTGGCTATTCTATACTTTTCCGCCCACCGTTCCCGCGCGTCCGCCACGGCAGGCGGCGGTGCTCGCGGCTCCACCACTATGGGAACCACCCGATTCCCGCCGGTCGCGGCGCCGCGTCGCGATCGGCCCGGCATCCCGCCGGTCCGCGCACGGTGGAACAGGCCCGCAAGCCCGGTCTCGTATAGATGGAGAAGGGCGAACGGCATGCGCTTCGTAGGAGGCAATGGCGTGTCTCCGCCCTGGCGGCGTCGCAGTGCACACCACCGAGTTCACGCTGACCTCGGAGTCGGTCGGTCCACGATTCTCCCGACCTGAGCTTGTACTGCCGGGAGGACATTCTCGCGCTCGCGCAGCCGCTGACCGAAGCGGGGCACCTGATCGTGCTCAACTTCCAGCGCGGGACGACACCGCCCGACATGCACGTCGACGTGGCGCCCTTCCATTACGGCAGGTCTGCTCGCGCACCAACTGTCTCACGTGGTCACTTCGATCGGGCTCGTCATACAGAAGAACGGCCTTGCACCGTGATCGTGCCGGCGTGTCGGACTAGCCCCCAGTACCTTGAGTGGCCCATCGCCTCTTGGCAACTGCGCGAGCATGATTGAAGAGGCAATGGTCGCCGACCGACTCGCCGCCGCTAGCGCTTGCGCAGCACCCAGCGCAGCCCACGGACCAGAAGCTCCTGCTCGCCGTAACCCCGTGCCGCCAGTTCGCCGATGAAACGGTGTTCGCGATGCGTCTCGTCGACGACACCCGACCACGAGTCATGATGCACGACGTCGATCTTTCCGCCCACCGTCGACTGGTGGATCGCCCGTGCATAGTCGGCGAGGCGCCACCGGTTCATCGCGCTCAGGAATTCGGCGACTTCCGCATCCGTGCCGCCGTTCTCTCGCATCTTTCTAGCGAAGCCGTCGTCACCGTAGGCGAGATGGGCCCACGGCTCCGGCACCCGATGGAAGAAGTGGCTTCCGGTGTCCGCAGTCCAGATCGGATCGGTGGCAATGTAGATGTGTCCGCCCGCCTTCGTGACGCGAATCATTTCGCCCAGCGCCTTCGCCGGATGGGGAATGTGCTCGAAGGAATTGATGGAGATAACGCAGTCGAACAGCGCGTCGCGATAGAACAGGTCCATCGCGTCGGACCGATGGAACTCGACCCGGTCCCGCTCGAACGCCGCGCCGTGGCGGCGGTGCTTTTCATCGATCAGCCGGAGGAACTCACCGTTGTAGAGCGAGCTGTAGTCGATGACGTCGGCGCAAAGCACGCGATTCGCGAGCGCCGACAGGAAGCCCGTGTGCATCCCCTGACCGGCACCGAGATCCAGCACCGTCATGTGGCGAAGGATCCGCACCCCGACACTCGCGAGCACGTCGACCATGGCGTCGATTTCTGCCCGGTGGTCGGCGAAATCCTGCTTCTCGTCGTACATTGGCGCGTGATAGAGGTCGGCCGCGCTCACGCGGGAAGCGACGCCGGCCCGCGAACCTCGGCTTCCTCGGCCGGGCGCGAGCGATCGGTGCGACAGACGCTCAGAAGCACATCGTTGATGGCTTTCGCGATGCTTCCCCACGTGTAGCCCGCGAGCGCCTCGCCCCTTCCTGCCGCACCCAGGCGCGCGGCTTCACCGGGTGCCTCGACCAGGCGCTTCAACGCGGCCGCGACGTCGTCGACCGTCTGGCAAAGGAGGCCATTGCGGCCGTGCTCGATCAGATCGGCGGAGGCCGCGTTGCGGCCATTCGCGACAACGGGCCGGCCGGACATCCAGGCCTCGACCACTACGATGCCGAAACTCTCGCTTTCGCTCATCGTCGCGAGGCAGTGGCATTGCGCGAGCGCGCCTAGAACCACCGCCCGCGGCTGGCTGCCGAGATAGTGCACGTGACGGCTGTCGAGACGCTGGCCGTCCTCGTCGGGACCGATCATGACGAGGTCCAGTCGCGTTCCGGTGCGGTTGACCGCTTCGACGGCGGCAACGACGCTCGCATAGTTCTTCGCGCCCGATTTGCGCCCGAGGACGAGCACGAACGGATCGAGGGATGGGTGCAAGGCTCGGAAGGCGCGGCTGCCGCTCGGCGAGTTTTCGAATTCGGCCGCGTCGACACCGCCGCCCTGTACCGACACCGCGCGTGCGCCGATTCGATCGAAGAACAGCCCCTTTGCCGGACGCGGAAACGCAATCACCCGGTCGGCCGATCGGAACGCCTCGTAGAATTCGCGCCAATGATAATACTTGTCGTCCATGTGGAAATGCGGAAGGACGACGCACGGCACGCGTTGCTGCCGGGCGTGCCTCGCGCCGATGACGGACGTGCTGAACGGAACGCCCTGAGCGAGCACGACGTCGTAGTCGGCGACGTGGTCGCGCAGCCACGCATCGAGCCGCGCTGAATGCGGACCGCGCACCGCAAGGAATCGCTCGTCGTCGCGCATCTCGCGCGCATTCGTGATGTCGATCAGCGACTGCACCCATCGCGCAACATCCTTTTGACGCATCCGCGCGCCGAAATCAGCTTGCAGAGGCACGTCGAACGAGGCAGTTCCCCGGCGTGCGGTGATCTCGGTGACGCAGACGCCCAGTCGTCGCGGGTCACCGCCGCTCTGACGGGCCGGGTCCACCGTCAGGGTGTAGGCGCCACCGTCCATGCACTCCGCGGCGAGCTCGACGACGAACTCGCCGCGCACCTTCGCCGTCGTTGCGGTTCCCCGCGGTCCGCGCAACGTGACGGATTTCGAGCCTTCCGCGACGCCGCGGATCGTCACGCCGTTGATGCCGGTAGGCAGGAAAATCTCGGCCTGCGGTCCGGTCCATCGCTGAAAGCGCGCGCCGTGCCGCTCGGGATGGAACCAGCCGCCCAGCAGCGTCGAGTCCTCATAGTCGCGCTCGAATGCCCTTGCCTGCCGGAGATCTTCGCGCTGCCAGAGCTCGAACAGCGAAGCGCAATGCGCGGCAACCGCGGTTTCGTCTACCGGATCGACCGCGAACCGATGGACGGCGCGCACGAAGTCGAACGCGTCGCGGCGGTGCCCAAGCGGCTCGTAGCTCGCCGAGAAATGAAGGTGATCGGCGATGCCCTGCACGGCGAACGTCGCGACGTCGATATCGAAGTCGCCCAGCGCATGGAGGCCTTTGAGCGTGGCGAGCAAGTAGGCCTCCGCGCCGCCCAGCGGCGGCTCCGTGAAGCGATAGGTCACGACCAGCAGCCTGCTGCGACCGGGACGCGACATCGCCGCCGCCGGACGGCCGGCAGCGTCGTCGCCGATCAGCGTGTCGATGACATCTCGGTAACGCGCGCCCAATTGCTGCCAGTCGAGATGCGCCGCCGCATATTCGTATCCATGCGCGCCGATCAAGCGCTGCCGTTCCGCGTCTTCGACGAGCGCCGCGAGTTTCGCCGCGAAATTTTCCGGCTCCGCCACGATCGCATGGACGCCATCGACGATGTCATAGCCGCGGATTCCGATCGGTGTCGTGATGACGGGAAGCCGCGCCGCCATGTAGGCCGGAACCTTGAGGCTCGAGCCGCCTCCTGAAAGCATCGGATTCACCGCCACGTCCGCGACGGCCAGCAACACGTTCTTGACGTCGTCTTCGACACGACCGCAAAGGAGCACGTTGGAGGGAACCTCCCGGCTGGCAAAGTAGTGCGCCGCGGCGCCGACGATCAGGAACACGACGCGCTCGCTGGCCGGAGCAAGCTCCCGCACGATGAAGTTCACCGCTTCTATGTTCGGGATGTGGCCGCTGCCTAGAAACACGGCGACCGGTCGTCGCTCGAAAAAGCCCGCGACGACCGACAGATCGGCGACCGGGCTTCCGGGTTGCATATCGACGCCGTTCTGGATGACGACAATCCCGCGATGACCGAACGCTTCGAACGCCTTGCGGTCCTCGTCCGACACGCAGACGATGCGGTCTGCGTCGGCACACGCCTTCTTCTCGATTGCCGTCACTGTCGCGACCAGCGTGTCCCGATCGGGGTGCGGCGCGAGCATCGCGGCCTTCAAGACACTTTCGACGTTGAACGCTTCGTAGATCACGTGAGGCGGCGGCGCCGACGTCTGCAGCAGCGGCGCCAGATACGGATGCTCGAGCACGACGACGTCGGCTTCCGCAGCGAGAAGTGCATACGCCTCGACGAGCCTCGCATTCTCGGCGCACATCGCGGCGCTGATGATGTCGCTCACCGAGACCGGATTTCGGTCGTTCCATGCCTGCTGCAACGCGCGGTGCTCCTGCGTCTTCGGGATCGCGATCTCGCGAAAGCCGCGTGCCACGCGCCGATCCGACGCGCCGATCTCGTCGGTGAGGCACAAGAGCGTGACGTCGTGCCATTGCGCCAGTGCGGCGAGCAGCCGGGCGATGCGAACCTCGCCGCCCGCAGCCGCGCTTTCCACGGGAAAATCGTTGAGCACGAGTATTCGCCGGCGATTCGAGGTGTGTGGTATCGCCGAGCTGGCGCGGAGCAAAGCCTCCAACGCCTGGTGCATTCCATCCGCGATCGAGCGCCAGGTGTAGCGCTCGTAGGCGAGCGCACGAGCGGAATCGCCGAGCCGGCTTCTTCTAGTCGGATCTTCGATCAGGCCAACCACGGCGGCAGCGAAACCGTCCCTCGCAGCCACGACGCAGTGCCGGCCGTCCTCGACATCGAGGCCGCGCGCACCGACCGGCGTGCTGACGATTGAAAGACCCGCCGACATGAAATCCAGCATCTTGAGATTCGTGCCCGCACCCGTGAACATCGGGTTAAGCGCCACGGCGCAGCGGCGGAAAAGGCGCACCTTCGCAGGTCCGCTCAGCAATCCTAGCAGCCGCACGTTCTCCGGAGCGCGGCCGAGCCGGTCACACACCGAGCCCGCTATGGCGAAACGAAGCCGAGACAACGCCGGAGCGATGACCTCGCAGACGAAGCGTGCGGCCTCGACGTTCGGCGGATGCGCACTGCCGAGAAATATCGCCAGCGGGCGCGCGTCCCCCGCCGGCCACGCATGAATGTCGCGGTCCGGGGCGAGCTCGTTCTCCGGCGCATCCTCGGCAGGGGGCTCGAAGCCATTGGGCGCCACGGCCAGCTTGCCTGGATCGCAGTCGTAGCGTTCCACGAACATCTCGCGCTCGGCGTTCGACGTCGCGAATACGAGCTTGCTCGCGCCCACGAGCCGCGCTTCGAGCTCACCGATCAGCGACACGTACCGCGCTTTGTGCGGCCCTTCCAGCATCTGCTGCATCAGGCTGGCTTCGACGTTGTAGCTGTTGTAGACGCGCGGCTTGCCGTCCTTTCCAAGCTGCTCGTCGTAGTCGACCATGAACGGCGAATCGTGCACGACGATATCCGCATGCGGCACGAGCGCGCGATAGCGGCGGTGATAGGCGGTTTCGCTTTTCGCCGCGAGCGCGCACACCAGCGCCGAACATTCCTGTCCAATGCTTTGCGCATCGAGATCCCGATGAAGCTCGACGTGGATCTGCTCTTTCGGGATTCGATGCTCGCGGAAGCTCGTGTTGAATTCGACGACCTCCTCACTCTGGTGCGGGAACGTCGGGGATAGGAGCGTGACGTCGTAGCGCCGGCTTAGGTGATGATAGACGTGGAAATACCGTTGCTCTCCTCCGCTTGATGGCGGATAGAAGGCGGGGAAAAAGTTTAGGACGAGCAGCCGGGTCATGGCTTGTGCGCGCTCACCGCGTAGTCGCGTGGTCCGAAAAAGCGGCTGTTCACGAAGTCGCGCACCGCTGGGTCGCCGGTCGCCAGCCATTCGTCCGCGGGAGCGGGATGCAGGTACGCAACCTCGACGTCGCGCAATCCCGCAGCTTCCATGAAGAACTTGAGCGTCGCCGGCGGGAGGGGCTTCAGATGCGTCGGGTCGAGGTAGAACGCATGGCTTCCGACCAGCAGGTTTTCGGGATTGGGCGTCTCGAAAATGGCGATGCCGCCGGGGCGCAGTGTTCTTGACGTCTCCTTCAACATCGACACCAGATAGGGCAGCGGCAGGTGCTCCACGATGTGAAAGCCCGTCACCGCACCGAGGCTCGCCGTGGGTGTTTCAATCAGAGACGCGAGGGCGTCGGCTTCGGCCACGTCGAGGTTCATCGCCCGGCAACTCGCCAGCATCCTCCGGTTGGTGTCAACGCCACGCGCCTGCAGGCCGCGCTCCTTCAGGAGCTCGAGCCACTCGCCCCGGCCACAGCCGAGGTCGAGCACCGGCGCCTCGCTCGTGCCGACTCCGGCAGCGATGAGCTGCGGCACGTAGACTGCGACGTGACCCTTGACGTCGTCGCGCTCGCCGCGAAACTTTTCTTCGAACGCCGCGTAGAACTCGTCGTACGCGCGCGCTAAGGCCTCATCCGCCCGCTTTTGGTCATCGGCTTGATCTTCTGTGCGTTTCACCCGGGCCGCAAGACCGTGCAACGTGTCCAGCGCCTGCGCGGCCATGCCATAAGTCGCCCTGTTCGCGGCAGCCGCGTGCTCGTTCACCGCCGCAAGCCCTTTGGCAACGCGGCTCTCGTTCTGCCTCGCCTCGCGCATCGACGCCGGCAACCGCGCAAGGTCGACCAGGAAGCGGACGACGGGGCCCGCGATCGGTATTTCGCAAGCGCGCTCGATGGCGAAGCGCCAGCGCAGTCCGCGCACGGGAATCGCATGCCGCCGCCCCTCCGGCGAGTACCGGAGGAGTCCGAGGATCAGAAGCTTGCTGTCGCCGCGCTCGAGCTTTTGCAGGAAATGATGCAGGCCGGGCGGGTCGGGCTCCCGACGCAGAAGGCCCCTATACACCGCCCGAATGAACGCCGAGTGCTGCAGCCCTGTGAAATCCCCGATCGCGTAGCCGCTGGAATTAATCTCGAACCTGGGCTCCAGCTCGAGATCCGGCAACAGCGAATGAGCGTTGTCTCCGTCAAAATGGCGCGACTTCGAGAATGCGGCGCCGCCTGCGGGTGGCGCTTCCGATTCCCCGCGGGGGCGCGCCACCTCGTCGCGAATGCGACGCAACAATTCGTCAACGTTCAGCTTCGGGCTCTCAGGCACGTTCATGGCTAAACGCCGTTTGAGGGCCACCGTCGGGTTGCGCCGCATCGCTCGCCGCAGCGCTTCGCCGTCCCGCATCCCGGGTCACCTCCGTAGCGGGGTCATCGCCAAGTGAGCGGATCGGCGTGTCCTGTCGAGGCGCCTTCCACGTTGCGTTCCAGCGACCGCCTAGCACGACGTCGAGCAACTCGTCGGTGCTCTCAGCCCACGTCAGGTGTGGCAGTCCCTCCGACCGCGGATGCCGTGCCTCGCGGCGCAGCTCGAGCCACGCCTTCAGCGCACCGGCGAGGTCGTCAGCCGACCTGCCCGAGAAATAGTAGGCGTGCTCTCCTGCGACCTCGCGAAAGACCGGGAGATCGCGAGCCACGATCGGCAGTCCATGGCGCGCCGCCTCCACCAGCGGCAATCCGAATCCTTCCCCGAGCGACGCTGCAACCAGGACGCACGCGCGTGCATAGACGCGATCGACCATCGCGTCGCTTGCGTCCTGAATCCAGTGAAGACGCCGCCCGGCTTCCGAATGGGTGTGCAGCATCGACGCAAAGTCGTCCACCATCCATCCCTTCTTGCCGACGATCACGAGGTCGAGACCGATACCATCTCGCCACAGCTGCTCGAACGCCGCGACGACCTGGCGATGTCCTTTGCGGGGTTCGACCGTGCCGACCATCACGGCGCTCGGCACAACGCCCATTCTGGCAATCAGCTCCGCGCCTTCGTTCGAATCGCCGGACGTCGGCACCGAACCATCGATGTCGGCACCAAGCCGAAACGCGCCGACGTTGAGGGGCGAGTCTCGTGCGGGTCCGTGCCGGTCGAGCCAATCAAGGAGTTCGGACTCTACGGAGCGCGAGATGCACACGAGGCCGTCGGCGACGGCGGCGATCGAGGTCAGCCACGTCCGCTGCATGTCTTCGATTTCCACCGGATAAAAATCAGGATTCTGCAGCGGCAATAGATCGTACACAACGAACGTGATCTCGAGGCCCATTGCCCTGTAGCACGCCAACATCTGCCGGGTGCGCGGCACGACGTCGGCCGCCCAATCGAGACCCATGAACACGTCGCCACGCCCCACGTCGATCGCCACTTCATCTGGCAAGGCATCGGCGAGCCCGAACCAGCCGCACGTGAAGGCCCGCGCGTAGACATAGCAGTCAGCGCGCGCGACGACGGGCTCGATCCGAAAGCCGTCGGGCGGGTGCTCGAGTAACCGGCGCAAGACGGCGCGTACGACCCGCTCGATTCCCGTCTTGAGATCCTGCCGCGCCAGGACGGTGACGTCGACGAGCAGTTGCGGCAAGCGGGTTGCAGGAAGGTCGAATGCAATGCTCGCGGCCGTGGCGACCCAGTCTTCGCGCAAAGGCGCCGGAGCGGCCGTCTGGGCAACGACTTGTCGGATTAGTACGTCGTAGCGGCGGCGCCGGCCCTCGGCGCCAAATCGTTCGATTTCGTCACGAAGCTGCAACGCCACACGCGCCGGGTCGTGATGCTCGCCAACGTAGCCGCGACCGGCCCGCGAAAGCCGGGCGCGCAGGTCCTTGTCCACGGCGAGACGCTCGATGGCCGAGGTCAGTTCGGGATCGTCGAAGTCCGCGCGAAGCCGGATCAATGCGTTATCCGGCAACGCGGACAGCGAATCGCTGGCGTTGGCGATCAGCGGCAGTCCGTGTGCCAGGCAATCGAGCGCGGTTCGCGCCGATTCTCCTCGCGACACCCCGCGGAGCTGAACGGCGGCATCAGCGGCGCATAGATAGCGCCGATAGGTGTCGTCGTCGACGAAGCCGGTGATCAGGATTGACCCGCCGGCAGGTCCTCCCGCGAGCGACCGCAACATCGATTGCCCGTACTCACCGCCATGGTTCTGTCCGACGAAGACGAGGCGGTGGCCAGGCTCGCGCGCCAGCGCCGAGCCCAGCCAAGAGGAAAGAAGGCGGTGGTCAAGCTTCGCGGGATCGATGAAGCCGAAGCAGCAGACGACGAAATCGCTGTCATCCATCTGCAGTGCTCGACGCGCAGGCTCGCGATCGGTTACCGGCCCGAGTCGCCGCGGCTGCGGGATCCACCGCCATTGATCGTACGTGTCGCCGAGCCACGTCGTCGCCATGCGGAGCGCTTCGTCGGAATGAACGATGATGCCGTTGGCGTGCTCGACGACACGCGAGTTACAGGGATATCGATCGATCGCTGCCGCGCGGCCCAGGGCGGAATCGGCGATGAGTGCGGAATACCCGTGCGATTCGAACAGTCGGTCGCGGAAAGTCCCCGGCGCAAGCCACGACTCGTCCATCCAGTTCAGAACACCGCCGAGGAAGAAATCGTGGAGCACGACCGTTCCAGACAACCGCTCGAGAAGGTCGAACATCCATTGATGCGCTGGCGAGTTCCCGATCTGGTAGAGCACGCGTGGGCAGCGATCGGCATTCGCTTCGAGCCATTCGACCGATCGGACCGGCCACGCCCCCATGTCGCCCGGCAATTCCACGGACGCTTGGCTCGCGACGAGCTCGATGTCGTAGTAGCGTGCCAGATGAGGCAGCAGCTCGCGGCTGTACGCGGCGATTCCCGTTCGCTCGGGCGGCAGCGGCGACACGTACACAAGCGTGGGACGTAGCGTCGAAGGCCCGTCCGGAACGGCACGGCGATTCTCGGCCTCGCGGCGCCGGCGCGAAACGCACTCCTCCATCGCGTCCAATGCACGCCGCGCCGTCGCGCGCCAGGTGAACCGTGCCGATTGGCGCAGACCGTGCGCCTGCAGGTCGGCTCGAAACGCGCGATCGGTCAGCACGGCATGAATCTTTGCCGCCACCGCGTCGACGTTCGCAGGATCGAAGAGCGCATCGCTTCGTCCAATGACCTCCGGAACGCTCGTCGCATTGGCTCCCACGACGGCGGCGCCGCACGCCATCGCTTCAAGCGCAGGCAGTCCGAAGCCTTCCTGGAACGAGGGCAGGCAGGACAACTCGCAGTTCCCGTAGAGCGCAGCGAGATCCGCGTCCGGCAACCACCCCGGAAACAGCACGTCCGCGTGGTTCAATCCCTCGCGCTCATACAGTGCGCGAAGGCGCCCGCGCGCGTCCCGATCTATGGCGCCGACGAGAACAAGTTGGTATCCGGAGCGAACGGCCAACGGAAGCCGGGCGTACGCGGCGATGAGGTTCGCAACGTTTTTCCGTGCGTCGAAACCGCCGGCATGCAGGACGAACGGGCGCGTGATTCCGTGACGTGCACACAGCGCGGAAACAGCGTCGGGGGGCAGCGCCCCGGGCCTAAAGACCTCGCTCGCGGCTGTGGAAACGACGACGACACGGTCCGCTTGCATCGGCAACTGCGCGACCGCTTGCGCGCGCGCATGATCGGACAGGGCAAGCAGCAGGTCCGAGCGCTTCAGCGAGGCGATCTTTCGGTGGTACCAGTCGACGCTCGCCGCGGTCGGCAGACCCTCGCCACTCGCCATTGGGATAAGGTCATACAGCGTCGTTGCCGTCGCATGCGAAGAGCGGATCGTCCCCACCGACGCGACCGCATCGTCGACTAGCCCTTCGAAAAGGCTTGCCACGTGCACGATGTCCGGGCGTAGACCGTGGAGAAACGTCTCGCGGATGGGTTCCCCGACACGGCTTCGCCACTCGTTAACCGTGTCCAGCGATGCCGCAGGCGTCGGCGTCGTGAACACGGCGATTCGTTCCTTGCCCACGAGATCGGAAAACACGCGGCGCAGCTTCGCCGTCGATGCCGGGAAGGCGGCGTTCAGTGCGAGCCAGACTTCGTTCGAGCCCTGCGCGACGGCGATCGCCCGTGCCATTTCGAACGAATGGCGACCGATGCCGCGTTGTGCGCTCGCGGACTGGCACGCCTGAAGGTCGATGACGATGCGCATCGTCAACGGATGAGGGAAGCGCGGTCGGCAGCCTGCCGGGCGCGATCGAGGTCCGCCAGCACACGAGTGCCGCGCGCTGAGAGACCTTCGACCTCGAGCTCGCGTCGCATCGACGACGTGCCTGCCGCTCGCGCCCGCATTCGGCCCAGCAACCGCTTCAACGCGCGCTTCAATTCGGGGAAGCGGTCGAGCCGCCGGACGATTGCCCGTCGAAATCCTGGCCGCGCCTCGAGTTGCGCAAGAAGCATCGGGACAAGCCCGCTTCGTCGTCGCGTCGTCATGGATGCACGACCGGGTCAACGGCGAGGATCCCCGGGCATCGCACCGGCAGGTTCGCCACGCCGATCCGATACGGCTCGTCGTCCGGCAGGACTTCGAATACCAGCGCCTGCTCCCACCAGTCACGGTTCCCCGCGACGTGCGAGTGCGCTTCATGCAGCGCGATCGCAATGCTGTAATGGCCGGCACCGAGCGACATCCGGTCGATTTCGAACTCGCATGCAAACCGCTGGCCGGCCTCCAACGCAAGCTCGGTAATTCCAAGGTGATGCGTGTTGGTGCCAAACACGTCGTTGCCGAGCCGGTCACGGATCAAGAAACCCACGGTCATCGAGGGCAGCGACGCGTGGACGTCGAAAGCGACGCGAATCTTTACCGGCGCGTTGGAGCGCAGCGCGCGCATCGAGCCGCCCTCCGGGTCGACGAGGTCGACCGACTCGATCGTGGCCCGCCCGTCGCCCGAGCGCATCGATCGACGCGATCCCACACTCGCCTCCTCCTCGCGGATTTTGTACTCGACCTCGCGACGCGCAATGATCGCGTTGTAGTAGTCGAGCACGCGATCAGGCGCGTCATCCTTGACTACCTTGCCGTGATCGAGCAGGACGGCCCGGTCGCAGAGCGATTTCACCGCGGTGGGGTCGTGCGACACCAGCAGCATGGTCGTCCCCTGATCCCTGAACCATCTCATTCGCGCCGTGCACTTGTGCTGGAAATAGGTGTCTCCGACGGACAGCGCCTCGTCGACGATCAGTACGTCGGGACGCACGGCCGTGGCGACGCTGAACGCCAACCGGACCTGCATGCCGCTTGAGTAGACACGCAGCGGCTGGTCGAAGTACGTGCCGACCTCGGCGAACGCCTCGACCGCCGGCATCGCATCGCTCACGTCCTTGGCCGACAGGCCGAGCAACTGTCCGGACATCCATGCGTTCTGCCGGCCGGTGAACTCCGGGTGGAAACCCATGCCGAGCTCGAGGATCGCGGCGATCCGCCCGTCGGAATGAACGCTTCCGTCGGTGGGTTTCGCGGTCCCGGTGATGAGTTTCAACAACGTGCTCTTGCCTGCACCGTT
>Ga0207706_10005039_pt1 | contig 12336 bp, 10 predicted proteins | sample KBSC53metaG_FD_184318 | JGI IMG/M metagenome (GOLD analysis project Ga0207706, IMG submission 184318) | Corn rhizosphere microbial communities from Kellogg Biological Station, Michigan, USA - KBS C5-3 metaG (SPAdes) (version 2) | ecosystem: Host-associated > Plants > Roots > Rhizosphere > Soil ... | reverse complement strand
CGTCGACCGGCCCCGGCGGCTGCTGCGCGTTCTCGGCAAGGGCAATAAGCAGCGGACGGTGCCGTTCGGTGTGCCGGCCCAGGTGGCGCTGACGGCGTGGCTGGACGACGGGCGCCCGGAGCTGGCCACCGCGGATTCGGGGCCGGCGCTGCTGTTAGGAGCCCGCGGCCGTCGGCTCGACCCGCGACAGGCGCGCACCGTGGTGCACCAGACCGTCGCCGCGGTCGACGGCGCACCCGACATCGGCCCGCACGGGCTGCGGCACAGTGCCGCCACCCATCTGCTCGAGGGCGGAGCCGACCTGCGCGTCGTCCAGGAGCTGCTGGGTCACTCGACCCTGGCCACCACGCAGCTGTACACGCATGTCACGGTCGCGCGCCTGCGTGCGGTGCACGACCAGGCCCACCCTCGGGCGTGACCACCGACGAACGTTCCTTACCGCTCGATTTTTTCGCTGATTTTCGAGCGGTAAGGAACGTTCGGCGCGATCAGGACCGCAGTAGCGCAATGACTTTCGCGATGTCCGGCATCGCCGAGGGCCGCCCAACCCACTCGTCGAACACCGTCCAATAGCTCACGCCGAACCGCTGCCGGCGCTCGACAAGCGCCTCGGCCATCTGCTCGTGTGTGCCCAGCAAGACGAACGGCGAATCGAGCAGGAACTCGGGTGAGACCCCGCCGAAGGCCGCGGCCAGTTCGCCCGCCGCCGCTTCGCGGTCGTCGGTAGCGACCACGAACTGAATGAGGGCATTCAGCTCGATTGCATCGAACCGGTCACCCGCGGCGTCGCGCACGACGCCGATGCGATCCTGCAGTCCGGCGGCATCGAAATGCGTCAACTCGACCTTGGTCGCGTCGCGGTTGTGCCTGAAACCGGCCAACCCCGCGATGTCGGCCATCCGGCCGGCCAGTTGCAGCACTCGCGTCCCGTTGCCGCCGATGAGCAGCGGGACGTGCATGCAGGGCGGGGCGACCAGTTCGCCCGCCTCGGCCCGCACGCAATAGTTCGCACCGTCGACGTCGACGGGCTCGCCCGCGAGCAGCGGCCGAATCACGTTCACGGATTCGATGAGCCGGTCGACGCGTGTTCGGCCCGAGTCGAACCTGAGCCCCGCCATGTCGTATTCGGATTTCATGTGCCCGGCCCCGAGACCCAGCTCGAAGCGTCCACTGGAGATAGCCGCGACGGTCGCGGCCTCGCGGGCGGTGTCGACGGGATGGCGTAAGTCGTTGTTGAGCACCAGCGTTCCGGTGTGCAGCCGTTCGGTGACCGCCGCGGCGGCCATCGCACCCGCGAACGGCGAAACGGATGCGACCAGGTGGTCGGGGATGGTCAGCACGTCAAAACCGGCTTCTTGCACCGACATTGCGAACGCGCCGAATTCCGTGCCCCTGGGCAGCGCGGTGTGCAGGCCGAATCGGAGCGGGCGCGAGCGGTGAGCGTCGGTGATCATGGTTTCGACGGTAGGCGGGTTTGGCCGGCCGCGAGCGTCCCCATTTGTACAGATTCCGTCGGCGTGTTGCGTGCAAACGCGGTAGCTCGCGGCAGTGGGGTTAGGGGTGTAGCGGTTTGAGCCGGACCGGCGTGCTGGCGAGCAGGCCCAACGGGTCGACATAGTCCGCGCGCGACGCCGCACCCCACATCGCGCCCCAATGCAGACAAGCGGCGACTGCGCAGCCGTCATGCCCGGCGTCAAGCTCGCCGATCACCGCCCCCGCGTCAACGAGCTGCCCGACCCGCACAGACGGTCGCACCGGCTCATAGCTGGTCCGCAACCCGCCCGGATGGGCGATCGACACCAGCGTCCGCCCTGCCAGCTCCCCGGCGAACACGACCGTGCCCGCGCCGGCCGCGTACACCGGCTGGCCCGGCGCCCCTGCCAGGTCGACGCCCCGGTGCCCGCGGTTCCAGTTCGGTGACGGGGCGTCGAACGTCCGCAGAACAGCTGGTCGGGGGCGTAACGGCCAATCCAGCCTGGCGTTGTCGGCCCGGACAGGCGGCGCACACATCAGGGCCATCGCGATCATCACTGCCAGCCAGCGCATATTCCCAGTTCAGCGTGTCGGCCGGGGCAAAATCCAGGCCGAATTGCGAGGCTGTGGATGGCCGCCGCGGTGTGCATATCCCGGGTCGCTCCGCTCCTGCCCTCCGGACGTGGAAAAAGCACCCCTGTCCAGCGTGTAAACTGCTAACCGCAGCTCGCTCAAGCGGGCTGACTTCGCGTGTCTGCACATGACCACCCACTCGCGGTCATACCCGGATGCCGGCGGTCTCGTTTTCGGACGAGTCCGGCAACCAGCAGGCACCAGGGCTCGGCGTCACCCGACGCTGCGCGTCAACCGACAATAAAGAAGGCCTGCCACAACATTATGGCTGTTGTAACCATGAAACAGCTGCTGGACAGCGGCACCCACTTCGGGCATCAGACCCGGCGCTGGAATCCCAAGATGAAGCGGTTCATCTTCACCGACCGCAACGGCATCTACATCATCGACCTGCAGCAGACGCTGACCTACATCGACAAGGCGTACGAGTTCGTCAAGGAGACTGTCGCCCATGGCGGCAGCATCATGTTTGTCGGCACGAAGAAGCAAGCGCAGGAATCCATCGCCGAAGAGGCCACCCGCGTCGGCATGCCCTATGTGAACCAGCGCTGGCTGGGCGGCATGCTCACCAACTTCTCCACCGTGCACAAGCGGCTGCAGCGCCTCAAGGAGCTCGAGGCGATGGAGCAGACCGGTGGCTTCGAGGGTCGCACCAAGAAGGAAATCCTGATGCTGACCCGCGAGAAGAACAAGCTTGAGCGCAGCCTCGGCGGTATCCGCGACATGCAGAAGGTGCCCTCGGCCGTCTGGGTCGTCGACACCAACAAGGAGCACATCGCCGTCGGTGAGGCCCGCAAGCTGGGCATCCCGGTCATCGCGATCCTCGACACCAACTGCGATCCGGACCTCGTCGACTACCCGATTCCGGGCAACGACGACGCGATCCGGTCGGCAGCGTTGCTCACGAAGGTGGTCGCGTCCGCCGTCGCCGAGGGCCTGCAGGCCCGTGCGGGCGTCGGTAAGGGCGAGGGCGAGGCTGAGGCCGAAGGCGCCGAGCCGCTGGCCGAATGGGAGCAGGAACTGCTGGCCGGCGCCACCGCTTCGGCGTCGACGGAGACGTCCGGGGCCGACACCGACACCACCACCACGGAAGGCTGAGATGGCGAACTACACCGCTGCCGACGTCAAGCGACTTCGGGAGCTGACCGGCGCCGGCATGCTCGACAGCAAGAACGCGCTGGTTGAGGCCGACGGCGATTTCGAAAAGGCCGTCGAGCTGCTGCGCATCAAGGGCGCAAAGGACGTCGGCAAGCGTGCCGAGCGGGCCACCGCCGAGGGCCTGGTCGCCGCTAAGGACGGTGCGTTGATCGAGCTGAACTCCGAGACCGACTTCGTCGCGAAGAACGCCGAATTCCAGGCGGTCGCGGATCAGATCGTCGCCGCTGCCGCGTCATCGAAGGCAACCGACGTCGACGCCCTCAAGGCCGCCAAGGTCGGTGACACCACCGTCGAGCAGACGATCGCGGACCTGTCCGCCAAGATCGGCGAGAAGCTCGAGTTGCGTCGTGTCGCCTACTTCGACGGCGCGGTCGAGACCTACCTGCACAAGCGGGCCGCGGACCTGCCGCCTGCGGTCGGCGTGCTCGTGGAGTACACCGGCCCGGACAAGGACGCCGCGCACGCAGTCGCGCTGCAGATCGCCGCGCTGAAGGCCAAGTACCTCACGCGTGAGGACGTGCCGGAGGATGTCGTCGCCAACGAGCGTCGCATCGCCGAGGAGACCGCCCGCAACGAGGGCAAGCCCGAGCAGGCGCTGCCGAAGATCGTCGAGGGCCGCGTGACCGGCTTCTACAAGGACGTCGTGCTGCTCGACCAGCCGTCGGTGTCCGACAACAAGAAGACCGTCAAGGCGCTACTCGACGAGGCGGGCGTGACCGTCACCCGGTTCGTCCGCTTCGAGGTCGGCCAGGCTTAACAGGCGCAAGCCGCCCGCAAAGGCCCCCAGATTCTGGGGGCCTTTTGCGTTGGTCGGCCGAGTACGCGGTACGAGTTGGTACCGTCGAAACATGAATCGCATCCACGCCTTCGGCGGCGAATTTTCTGGGGATGCCCTTGGCGACCATGACGCCGTCGGCCTCGTCGAAAAACTCCGTGCCGGCGCGGTCTCGCCGCGCGAGCTCGTCGAGGCGGCGATCGCCCGCACCGAGGCGGTCAACCCGGAACTGAACGGTCTGGCATTCGAGGCGTACGACCGCGCACGGGCCAGGGCGGACGCGCGACGACCGTTTGGCGGCTACTTCGACGGGGTGCCGTCGTTCATCAAGGACAATGTCGCCGTCGAGGGCATGCCGACGATGCAGGGCACGGATGCATGGGAGCCGCGGCCGATGCCGTCCGACGGCGAGTTCGCGCGCGTCTTCCTCTCGACCGGGCTGATACCGCTTGGCAAGACTCAGATGTCGGAGTTCGGCTTCAGCGGCTCGGCGGAACACCCGCGGATTGGCCCGGTCCGCAATCCGTGGAATCCGGAGTACACCGCCGGAGCATCGTCATCGGGCTCGGCGGCATTCGTCGCGGCCGGTGTGGTGCCGATCGCGCACGCCAACGACGGCGGCGGGTCGATCCGAATTCCCGCGGCGTGCAACGGCCTTGTCGGTCTGAAGCCGACGCGCGGGCGGTTGCCGCTCGACAACGAGACCGCCCGGATGCCGCTTCACCTGGTGGCCAACGGGGTGGTATCGCGCTCGGTGCGCGACACCGCTGCGTTCCTGCGAGAGGCCGAGCGGGCCTACCGCAACCCGAAGCTCCCCGCGATCGGCGACGTCACGCAGCCGGGCACCCAGCGGCTGCGGATCGCATTCTGCACCAAATCCATTCTGCGAGAAGTCAGCCCGGAGATGCGCGAGCTGACGTTGAAGGCGGCGGCGCTGCTGGAAGAACTCGGACACAAGGTCACCGAGATCGACAATCCGGTGCCCGCCCGTTTCAAGGACGACTTCCTCATCTATTGGTCGTTCCTGGCGTTTGCCGTCGTGCGCGGTGGGCGCCGCATGTACGGGCCGAGTTTCGACCGCACCAAACTCGACAACATGACGTTGGGACTGGATCGAATGGCCGCCTGAAATCTGCACAGGATTCCTTTGGCGATCCGCAGGCTTTCTGCGTCGCGCCGGATCACGCAGCGGCTGTCGGGCGCCTATGACGCGGTTCTCATGCCGACACTGGCAGAGGTCACGCCGCGCATCGGACATCTCGACCCGACGGCCGACTACGACCAGGTGATGGATCGACTGCTCGAGTGGGTCGCGTTCACCCCGCTGCAGAACGCGACCGGCGATCCTGCGATCTCGTTGCCGCTCGGCGAATCCGGGAGCGGGCTACCGGTCGGCATGATGCTCTCGACCGTCGCCGGCCGGGAGGCCCAGCTGCTGGAACTGGCCTACGAACTCGAAGACGCACGCCCCTGGGCGCGCATCCAATCATGACCCGCGACTACGTCCTCGACCCCGGCTTCGCCGAGGAGCGGAAGCGGTTGGCAGGCATGGAATCCCTGTGGGATCCGGGCTCGCAGGCGCTGCTCGAGGACCTCGGAATTGCGAGCGGCTGGCGCTGTCTCGAGGTCGGCGCGGGCGGCGGGTCGATGGTGCGGTGGATGGCGGACCGCGGGGCTCACGTCACCGCGATCGACATCGACACCCGTTTCATCGACTCGCTGGCCTCCGATTCGATCGAGGTTCGCCGCGTCGACCTCCGCGATGACGAACTGCCGCAGGACGAATTCGACCTCGTCCACGCTCGGCTCGTGCTCGAGCACCTCACCGACCGCCGTCAGATTCTCGACAGACTGGTGGCCACGCTGCGTCCCGGCGGGTGGATCGTGATCGAGGACTACGACTGGAGCTGCTACGGATTCGAGGGCGAGGGCCCGGGGTTCGGAGAGATCGCCGATGTGGTCATGGGCTTCATGGCGAAGGCCGGATTCGAGCGTGACTATGGGCGCCGCGTGGTCAGCGACATGGAGGCCGCCGGCCTGACCGACATCCGCGGTGAGGGGCGAGCACGGCTGATCGACTCGACATCTCCTGGGTTCGATTTCTTTCGACTGTCCTTCGAAAGCCTTCGTGGTGCAGTTGTGGCGGCAGGGCTGCTGTCGGCCGAGGAAGCTGAGGCCGCTGCAGGAGGATTCGACGGGCACTGCCGGCTGCTCACGCCGATGATGATGGCCGGGATCGGCCGCCGGAGCTGAGTTCGACGACGAAATCCGTTGCGTCGGCGCAATAGCGCTGTAACCGCAGCACGCCTGAGTTAACGCCGACGACATTCCTCGCGGCTGTGGGTGAAACTTTTCGGCCCGACCATCCCTGACTGTGGAGACCAGTCAGGTCAGCAATGCGCCCACAACCGTTCGATCGCCGGCGATCGCCACCGCCTCCGGGAACACCTTCGTGTGCCTCGTCCGGTTCGCGCTGGCCAACGTCCGCCGTCGTCCCGAACGGTTCGTGCTGTCGGTGCTCGGCATCGCGTTGGCGATCGCTTGCGTCACCGTCGTTCGCACGATCTCGGCGAGCTTCGCGATCACCGGGGCCGATTCGGTGACGGACGTGCTCGGCGGCGCTCAGCTCTGGGCGGTATCCGCCGCGGGCGTCCACTACGACAGCAACGCGCAGGCTCTTGTCGCCGACGGCGCCGCCCCAACCATCACCGTCCCCGCCGGCTGGACGGCGACCCGCGTCCTGTCCGGAGTCACCGAGATCAACGGCAGCACCGTGTCGCTGCGGGGGAGCGACCAAATCGCAAGTGGCCAAGCTACTTTGGGTTCGGAGGTGGCCAACCGGCTCGGCGTGCACCCCGGCGATCGGATCGTCGTCGGCGGGCGGAGCCTCGTCGTGAACGTCGCGGGCGGCGCCCAGTCGGTCACCGTGGCGACGCCGCTTGCCCAGTCGATCGTCGGCGACAACGGTTGGTGGATCATCTTCGCGCCGCCCGGTGACGAAAAGCGTCGCGACCTCGGGCAGACGTTCGGCGGCGCGGTCAGCCTCGTGTCGACGTCGGACCCATCGGTCAAACCGGATCCCAACGGGGGCGGGCTGATCTACGACACCGTCGGCGGCTCCGGTCCGCTGACGTTCGAGCAGAAGTTCTCGGCGTTGTTCTCCGGCAAGGTCACGAGTTCGACGCTCGGCCTCATCTCGACCATCGGTCTCGGTCTCGGCTTCGTGATCGCGGTGTCGTCGTTCCTGGCGGCGGTGCAGGAGCGGCGGCGCGAATTCGGCATCATGTCCAGCATCGGGCTGGCCGACGAAGTGCTCTACTTTTTTCTAGTTGAGTCGGGGATCGTCTTCCTCACCGCGTATGTGGTCGGCGTGCTCGGGGCGGGAGTGGCGGTAGCGCTGGTGATTCCGGGCATCGCCACACCGACCGCATGGCTGCAGGCATCAGGCATGGTGGCCGCGTTCCTGCCCGCGATGGCGATCGTCGGCGCTCTGATCCCCGTGCACCGCCTGCTGCAACAACGGCCCGTCTCGCTGCTGGGGGACCGCTAGTGATGCGCAAAGGGTTGTCCTACGGGTGGCTGTCGGCGCGCCGCAGGATCCGCGAGATGGTACTGCCGGTCATCACGACTGCGACCGGTGCGTTTCTTGTGGTGATCGTGTTCGGCATGTCCAACGGAATCCGCGCGCAGTCGGCGTCGCTCGGCCACGCCGAGGAGATCAGCCGCGCCGTCGTGCTGATCGCGGTGACCGTTCTGCTGGTGGGGGTGGTCGAGGTCGCCGTGGCGACCACCCGCACCGTCGCGCACCGCACCCGCGAACTCGGCGTACTCGGCGCCAACGGCGTGCCGCGCGCACCTGTGGTGGCCGCGTTACTGGTCGAGCCGGTCATCGCGGCGGTGCTGGGCGCGCTGGCCGGTGCTCTGCTGGCCGCGGTCACCGGGATCGTGCTCGGCGCAGTCGGTTTGGTGGCGACGGGAGTGTCGGTCGGTGGGCTCATGCTCGGCGCGGCGATCTCAATCGGCGTCAGCATCGTCGCGGCGCTGGCCACCAGCATCGTGCCCACCTGGAATGCGGCGTCGCGGCCGCCGATCCGTTCCCTGACCGCAGGAGGCTAGAGATGACCGCTATCGATGAGGAAGCCGAAACCACGATCCGAGGAGCCAATGGCCTCGCCCCTGTCATCGAGATCTCGGATGTGTGGAAGCTGCACAAGCTCGGCGACGAGGTGGTCCGTGCACTCGTGGCCGCTGAATTGCAGGTGATGCCAGGCGAATTCGTCTGCTTGATGGGCCCGAGCGGCAGCGGAAAGTCGACGCTGCTCAACATCATCGGCGGTCTGGACCGGCCGACCAAGGGCACGGTCAGGCTCGCGGGCCGGGACACGTCGCTGCTGACCGAGAGCCAGTTCGCGGCGCTACGCCACGACACCATCGGGTTCATCTTCCAGAGCTACAACCTGATTCCGTTCCTGTCGGCGGTCGAGAATGTCGAGCTGCCGTTGATGTTCGAGCCCTATGACCGCAAGTCGTTGCGCAAGAGGGCGCTCGAGCTGCTCGAGCTCGTCGGCCTCGGGCACCGGATTCACCATCAGCCGACGAAGATGTCGGGTGGCGAACAGCAGCGCACCGCGATCGCGCGGTCGCTGATCAGCAGCCCGACGCTCGTCCTCGCCGACGAGCCGACGGCGAACCTCGACCACCGCACGGGGGAGACGGTGGTGCGCATGGTGCGCGACCTGTGTTCCACGCTCGGCGTCACCGTAGTCGCCAGCACGCACGACCCCACGGTGGCTGATGAAGCGAGCCGTGTCGTCCGCATGCAAGACGGACAAATCGTCAACTGACCCAACGGTATTGGGAGTAATTCGCATGACCCAAGAACTCGAAGCTACGGCGTCGCCTGCCCGCGACAAGCTGCTCACCACCGAACTGGTTCCTGAGCAGGTGCTGCCGAAGGTGATGACCACCTTCGGCCTCACGGCCACCTACGTTTTCATCATCTGCTGGATCACCGGGTCGTCGATCATGGCGGCCGGCGGCTGGACGGCCATCCCGATGTGGGTGCTGGGCATCCTCACATTCCTGGTGCCTGCGGGTATGGCGGTCGCCGAACTCGGCAACCTGTGGCCCGGTGAAGGTGGCGTGTACATCTGGGCAACCCGGACCATGGGCGAGACGTGGGGGTTCATCGGCGGCTATCTGTCGTGGATACCGGTGGTACTGAACTCCGCGTCATCGCCGGCGATCATCTTGCAGTTCCTGCTGCTCGCGTTCCACGCGGAACTCGGCTTGACGCTGACCATCATCCTGCAACTGGTCCTCCTCTGGGCCGTCATCGGCCTGGCCCTGGCAAAACTCGCCGCCAACCAGCGCATCATGAATGTCGTCTTCGTCGTCTACTGGGCACTGACCGCCGTCATCTTCATCTCGGGCGTGGTTTACGCGTTGAGTCATGGTTCGGCCCAGCCGTTCAGCGCGCACGCCGCACTGGTGCCCGACTTCGCCGGTGCCGGTTTCCTGTACGGCACCGTGCTGCTCTACCTCGTCGGTGTCGAGACGCCGTACAACATGGGTGCGGAGTTCCTGTCGGTGCGCAGGAGCGGACCGAAGATGGTGGTGTGGGGGTCGATCGCGTTGGTGATCATCTACCTGCTGACCACGTTGGGAACCGTGATGGTGCTGCCCGCCGATGAGATCGATCCGGTCACCGGGGTGATCGGGATGCTCGGAACGGCCGCACCCAAGGGTGTGATGGAGGTGTGCGCGATCGTGCTCGCGTGCATCGTGTTCGTCGCGTTGATGTCCTACCAGGTCACCTATTCGCGACTGATCTTCGTCTCCGGACTGGAGCGTCACCTGCCGCGGATCTTCACCCACCTGAACCCCCGCACGCGCAACCCGGTCACCGCGGTGCTGATCCAGGGCGTGCTGTCGTCGCTGATCCTGGTCGGGTTGTATTCGCAGAGCAGTATGGCCAACGTCACGGTCTTCCTCCAGGGCGGCCTGTCCATCGCGTGGCTCATCTCCGGGTTCTTCTTCCTGTTCCCGGTCATCCTGGCGCGCAAGAAGTACGCCGACCGGTACGCCAGCGAGAAGTTCTGGCGTATTCCCGGCGGCATGGTCGGCGTGTGGATCACAGTCCTCGTCGGCACACTGGGCACCATGGGCGGCATCTACTACTCGTTCGCGAAGTCGTGGATCAAAGACGTACCGGACGGCACATGGATGGTGTGGACCGGCAGCATCGCGGTGGGCATGTTCCTGCTCGGCGTGGTCGTCTACATCTTCGGCCGCCGGGCCGCGCACAAGACCTCCGCGGAAGACGCACTGGCACATCTCGCAGTACTCGAGTTGAAGGACGAAGCCAAATGACGATGGAAAGCACCGTGCCGAGCACGGATGCGATTGACAACGCGTCGCGGTATCCGCTGGATCCGCTGACCGGTGCGGAGATCGAAACCACCGCGACGGTCATCAGCGAATCCGAATATGCCACGCCGACACTGAAATTCGTGATGATTCAGCTGGCGGAGCCGGACAAGACCGCGGAACTGACCTTCGAAGGCATCGTTGATGTGCCCAGACGGGCGTTCGTGACCATGTACGACGGCGCGGCCAAGCTGGTCTACGAGGCGGTCGTCGACCTCGGCGCGCGTGTCATCGACTCGTGGAAGTCGGTGCCGGGCCGCTTCCCGTCCTACCTCGTCGAACACATGACCGGCGTGGAAGAAGTGGTGCGGGTCGATGCTCGCTGGCAGGAGGCGATGCGTAAGCGCGGTGTCACCGATTTCGACCTCGCAATGATCGATCCCTGGCCCGCAGGCTATTACGGCAACCAGGATCACTACGACAACTCGCCGCTGATCTGTCGCCCGCTGACATTCATGCGTGCCGCGCCCTCGGAGCACGGCTACGCGCGACCGGTCGAGGGCCTGATCGTCACCTTCGATCTCGACGCCATGAAGGTGATCGACATCGAGGACCACGGGGCGGTGCCGTTGCCGCCAACTGCGGGCAACTACGCCGAGAAGTTCATGTTCGACGAGAACAACCGGCCGGCGTTCACCGAGTTCCGCGACGGCGTCAAGCCCATCGAGATCACCCAGCCCGACGGGCCGAGCTTCACCGTCGACGGCTGGAAGGTGCAGTGGCAGAAGTGGTTCATGCGGGTGGGCTTCAACCCGCGCGAGGGCATCACCCTGCACGAGGTCACCTACACCGATCGCGGCGAGACCCGGCCGATCATCTACCGGGCGTCGCTGTCGGAAATGGTGGTGCCGTATGGGGATACCGCACCGACGCACTGGAACAAGAACGTCTTCGACATGGGCGAGGTCGGGATGGGCTTCTCCGCCAACCCGCTCACCCTCGGTTGCGACTGCCTCGGCGAGATCTACTACTTCGACGGCACGGTCAACGACTCCTCTGGCCACGCGGTAACCATCCCGAACGCGATCTGCATGCACGAGGAGGACTACGGAATCTCGTGGAAGCACACCGATTTCCGGACCGATGAGGTGGAGGTGCGCCGCGCGCGCCGGCTGGTGATCTCGATGATCTGCACCGTCGGCAACTACGAGTACGGGTTCTTCTGGTACTTCTACAACGACGCGTCGATGGAGGTGGAGGTCAAGCTGTCCGGCGTTCTCACCACCGGGGCGGTCAAGGACGGTGAGCAACCGCGGTGGGGAAAGCTGGTGGCGCCCAACATCTACGGTCCGAATCACCAGCATTTCTTCAACTTCCGCCTCGACATGAGTGTCGACGGCGCGGGCAACAGCGTGTACGAGGTCGACTCGATCCCCGAACCCGACCCTGAGCTGAACCCGCATCGCAACGCGTGGATTACGCAGGACACGTTGGTGGCGTCCGAGGCCGACGGGGCGCGCGACTGGGACTGGTCGAAGGGCCGCTACTGGAAGATCACCAATCCGTCCAAGAAGAACGAGTTGGGCAGCCCAGTGGCGTACAAGCTGACGCCGAGGGAGGTTGTGCCGGTGATGGTGCAGGAGGGCTCGTACATCTATGACCGGGCCCGGTTCGTGCAGCACAACCTGTGGGTGACGAAGTACGACCCTGCGGAGAGGTTCGCCGCCGGCGACTACATGTACCAGTCATCCGATATGCAGGGCCTGCCGCAGTTCATCGCCGACGACGCGCCGCTGGAGGACACCGACGTGGTGCTCTGGCACACCGTCGGCGCGCATCACGTTGTGCGACCGGAGGACTGGCCGGTGATGCCGTGCGCCTACACCGGATTCCACCTCAAGCCGGTCGGCTTCTTCGACGGCAACCCG
>Ga0207706_10005036_pt1 | contig 12338 bp, 10 predicted proteins | sample KBSC53metaG_FD_184318 | JGI IMG/M metagenome (GOLD analysis project Ga0207706, IMG submission 184318) | Corn rhizosphere microbial communities from Kellogg Biological Station, Michigan, USA - KBS C5-3 metaG (SPAdes) (version 2) | ecosystem: Host-associated > Plants > Roots > Rhizosphere > Soil ... | reverse complement strand
GGGCCCGGGAGGTGGTGGCCAACGAGCCGGTGCCGCCGTACGCGGTTGTGGCCTTGGAACAAGCAGAAACTCGCCTAGGGCGACGTGCCGTCCGCGCAGCAGCGCGCTCCGGGGCGCTGATGGAAGAGTTGACCGATCGCGAACTGGCTATTCTCCGTACGCTGCCCGGTTCGGCGACGCAGCGCGAAATCGGTGCCGCGCTGTACTTGTCCCTGAACACCATCAAGGCCTACAACAAAAATCTCTACCGCAAACTCGGTGTTAACTCGCGTCAGGATGCGGTCGCCGTCGCCCGCCAGCTGGGGCTGATTTGACCTACCCAGGGTGCTCTTGGCTGAAGGGTGTGCCGCGCGCCTGTCGTCGAGCCGAGACTTGTCGGCATGCAGTCAATGCTCGGGCCTTACATGATCACGTTGGACGATCCTTGCCCAGCCTCGCTGCGGGAATTGGCCGGCACCCGGTTCGACATCGCTGACGCCCCGACTCTCGGCCGCCAGATCTTGATCGTCGACCACCTGGACCAAGCAGCACTTCGGGCATTGCTGATCATGCTCTGGGACGCGGGCCAGACCGTGGTCTCCGTCGCCTCCGAGACGGATCGATCGGTGCGAATACCGCTCGACGTCTAATAGAATATGTGTTTGAATAGATGCAAATGCGATGGTCTGGACAGGAGATTTCGAACGAGGCCGGCGACCCCGCAGCGCTACCAGGGCTTGACCAGCTGCACAATCTCGTGCGGTCGGTGCGTACGCCAGAGTTTGCGGGCATCACCTTCCACGAGGTGCTGGCCAAGTCGGCGCTCAACGGGGTACCGAAGGCGGCTGGTCTGCCCTTCAACTGGACGGTCAATCCCTACCGTGGGTGTAGCCACGGATGCGTCTATTGCTTCGCCAGACATACCCACACTTATCTCGATCTCGATGCTGGAGACGACTTCGACCGGCAGATCATTGTCAAGATCAACATCGGCGACATCCTGGCGCGCGAGCTACGCCGGGCGAGTTGGACTCACGAGCCGGTGGCACTCGGGACCAACACCGATCCGTATCAGCGCGCCGAGGGCCGCTACCGCTTGATGCCGGGCATCATCGCTGCCCTGGCCGGGTCGGGAACCCCGTTTTCGATCTTGACCAAAGGCACCACGGCGCGGCGTGATCTACCGCTGCTGACCGTCGCAAGCACGGTTGTCCCGGTCAGCATGGGCGTATCCATCGCGCTCACCGATGAGGCCATCCACGCTGCACTAGAGCCCGGTACGCCGACGCCGCGAGCTCGACTCGAACTGGTACGGGCCATCGTCGACGCAGGTTTGCCCTGTCAGGTGCTGGTCGCGCCGATCTTGCCGATGATCACTGACAGCGATGAGCAGCTGGACAAGACGCTCAGTGAGATCGCCGCCGCGGGAGCTACCGGAGCTACGGTGTTCGCGTTGCATCTGCGTCCCGGTGCGCGTGAGTGGTTCATGCGCTACCTCTTCAGATACCACCCGAAGCTTGTCGACGCGTACGCCGAGCTGTACCGCAGGGGCTCCTACGTCAACCGCAGCTACGCAGCTGACCTGGGCGAAAGATCATCGGTGCTGCTGCGTAAGCACGGCTTGGACCGCAAGGAGACCATGCTGCGAATACCCGACACGCAGGCGGCACCGATCCCGCCGCACCTCGCGCTGAGCGAGCCCAGCCTTTTCTGATCAGCGCAGTCTCTTCCGATCAGCGCAGATTGCGGAAGAAGGCTCGAAGATCCTCAATCAGCAACGCAGGCTCTTCCATGGCCGCGAAGTGGCCGCCTTCTTTGTGGTCGGCCCAATAAGCCATCTGGTGCTGCGGATCCATGAACCGCCGCATGATCGGCTCGCTGTTGAACGCCACCCAGCCGCTCGGAACGCCCGCCGGCGAGACCCAGTCGAGGTTGGAGTGGGCAGCCTCGAACAGGAAGCGGGCAGCCGTGGCGCCGCTGCGCGTAAACCAATAGATGCTCACATTGCTCAGCAGCTGATCCCGGTCTACTGCTTCGTCGGGAGTCTTGGACGCCGGGTTGGTCCAGGTTTGGAACTTTTCAACAATCCAGGCAAGCTGGCCGACCGGTGAGTCGGTGAGGGCCGCCGCGATCGTCTCTGGTCGATGGCTCTGCAGGTCGAGGTAACCGCGTTCGGCGCGCCAGGTCGTACGCTCCTGCTCGACTCGCGCAAGCTCCTCGTCAGTGAGGTGATCCGGGATAGGAAACTGCTCTCCCGCGAGACCAAGCGAGCCGGGGTCGGTGACGACGATCGTGCCTACTACATGCGCAGCGTCGGTCGCTCCGAGTCGGCCGGTTACGCCGGCGCCGATGTCTCCGCCGTGGGCGCCGTATCGGGCATAGCCCAGTCGTGCCATCAATTCGGCGAATGCGGCAGTTGTCCGGCCCACTTCCCAGCCTGGCTGCCGGACGGGTGTGGAGAACCCGAAGCCGGGGAGCGACGGGATCACGAGGTCAAACGCGTCCCGCGGGTCGCCGCCGTGCGATCGCGGATCGGAGAGCGGACCGATCAGGTCCAGGAACTCAACGACGGACGACGGATAGCCGTGAGTGATCAACAGCGGCAAGGCATCCGCTTCCCTCGAGCGGACGTGCAGGTAGTGGATCCGCTGCCCGTCGATCTCGGTGCTGAACTGCGGAATCTCGTTGAGCCGGGACTCTTGGGCGCGCCAATCGTAGCCATGCCGCCAGTAGTCGGTGAGCTCCTGGAGATAGGGCAATGGCACCCCACGGGAAAAATCAGTCTGGGTGTCCGGCGCTGGATCGGGCCACCGTGTTGCATCCAATCGCCGGTATAGGTCATCCAACTCGGCGTCGGCGATCTCGATCTTGAAGGGTTGGGGTGCGGTGTTTGTTGTCATGACAGAAACGCTAGAACCAATCGCGGAAGGATTTGTTCCTCGATTGCTGCCAAACTTGCGATCGTGTGGCAAACCTCCACGCGCTTGCTCCAGTTGCTGGCGATGCTGCAAGCCCGTCGCGATTGGTCGGGACGGGAGCTCGCATCTCGGCTCGAGGTGAGCACTCGAACCATTAGGACCGACATAGAGCGGCTCCGCGGCCTCGGGTATCCCGTTACGGCGACGCCCGGCGTCGGTGGCGGATATCGACTCGGTGGCGGAGCAACCATGCCGCCACTGCTGCTCGATGACGACGAGGTCATCGCGGTCAGCGTCGGGCTCCGTACCGCCACGGGTGCCGGCGTTGCCGGCATCGAGGAGGCCTCACTACGCGCCCTGGTCAAGCTCGAGCAACTCATGCCGTCACGCCTGCGGCACCGAATTGACGCCCTGCGGGCCGCGACCGTAAGCGTGGTCGGAACTGGCCCAACTGTGGATCCGGAGGTGTTGAGCGCGATCGCCGGCGCGATTCGAGGCAGTGAGCGCCTGCGGTTCGACTACGTCGACCATCACGGCAAGCAGACCGTACGGACTGCCGAGCCGGAGCGGCTGGTCGTCTGGGGTCGCCGTTGGTATCTGCTTGCCTGGGACGTGGCGCGAGAAGACTGGCGCACATTCCGAGTCGACCGCATCACACCCAAGCTCTCTACCGGGCCTCGTTTCAAGCCGAGGACGCTCAGCGATGAAGAGGCGAGCGCGTACGTGCAACGCTCGGCCGGTACGGCGACCTGGCGCTATCGCGCACGCATCCGGGTCCACGCGCCAGCCGATCAAGTGCGACCCCTTCTCCCGTTGGCAGTGTCGGTATCGACCGACGGAGCAGACCGCTGCATCGTCGAGGTCGGTTCGGATACCCCGCATCAGCTGGCTCTCTACATCGGGCTACTCGACGCCGACTTCGACATCTTGGATCCACCTGAACTGGCAGATGCATTCGTACGCCTCGCCGAGCGTTACCAACGAGCCGCCAAGGTCGATTAACGCAGGTAGATGTCGGGCATCCGCAGTGTGGCATCGGCAGGCAGCCCGAGGGCGGCGGCCAGGTCGGCTAAGTCGCGGGTCCAGCCTGCTAATGTCGCCGCACGCGGCATCGCGGTAGTTGCCCAGGTGCGCGGGTCCTCGCTGTTCTTGGCCCGTCCCAAGCGCGCCCATGGGGATATCCGGATCGCACCGAGCACAGGTGCATCGTCGGGCAGGTTGGCGCGCTCTCGGGCGAGGCGAACGGCATGGCGAAGACCGCCCAGCTCATCGACCAAGCCTGCTTCGGCCGCATCCCGGCCCGTCCACACCCGACCGCGGGCCACGGTCTCGATCTCCGCAACGGGCCGACTGCGGCCAGCGGCGACCTTGGCCACAAAGTCGTCGTAGATGGCATCGATCATCACTCCGAAGCGGGCTCGCTCGTCCTCGCTGAAGCCGCGCCGGGATGAGTACATCAACGCCCGATCACCCTGCTGCACACTGCCCGTCGTCACCCCGAGCCGGTGGAGCAGATTGTCCGTGACCAGCTTGCCGCCCAGGACGCCGATCGAGCCGGTCAGTGTCGACGGCAGCGCGACGATCACCGTCGCGGGGCATGCAATGTAGTAGCCACCCGAGGCGGCAAGGTCGCCCATCGAGACAACGACCGGCTTGCCCGATTCGCCCAGCCGGCAGACTTCGCGCCAGATGACATCCGAGGCCACAGCCGAGCCTCCGGGTGAGTCGATCCGCAAGACCACCGCCCGCGCTCGGTCGTTGTCGTGTGCCGCCCGTAGCTGTGCCGAGACGGTGTCACTGCCGGCCTGACGGCCGAAAGCACCCCGTCGGGACCGCCCGGTCGCTATAGCCCCACGGACTTCGACGAGGGCAACGTGACTGCGGCGGTGTGGCGGCAGTGCAATCTTGCGGCGGGGCCGCCATCGATCGGCGAACAACAGCTCAGGCTTTCCACCGGTTCGAGCGCGCATCGCCTCGTACGCCTGATCTCGGTAGCCGAGCCTGTCAACCAGGCCCGCGGCGTGAGCCTCCGAAGCCGTACGCGGCCCCGTGTCGATCAACTCACGAACTCGATCATGGGGCAGTTTGCGGTCAGCTGCGATGGTCTCAACAGCCTCGGCGTAAACCGACTCGGCGAGCCGCTCGAGTGCCTCGCGATGCGCTTCGGTGAACTCGGTGCGCAGCAACACGTCGGCTGCATTCTTGTACTCGTGCCGCTGTTCGAACTGCGGCTCAATGCCGAGCCGGTTGAGCGCTCCGCGTACGAATGTTGTCTCGATGCCTACGCCGAGCAGCCCGATCTCACCACCCGGCTGCAGCCATACCTCGCCGAACGCCGTCGCCAAGACATAGGAGGCCATGTTCCGCGAGCCCTCGGCAAAGCTCTCCGTCCACGCCAGCGCCGGCTTGCCGCTCGCAACGAAGGCCTTGACTCCCAATCGCAGCTCCTGCATCTCCGCCCACGGCCAGGTTCCCCCCACCTTGGCGATCAATCCGACGACATGCCGGTCCTCGGCCGCATCGTGCAGCGCGCGAAGCGTCGGACGGAGCAACCGTCGGCCGCGGGCTCGGAACCTGGCGATTGGATCATCAGCCTCAGGAGAGAACAGGGGCTCACTCAGATCGAGTTCGAGCAAGGTCTGCGGCCGTCGGCCGGGAAAGGCAGCCATGCCGTCAACCGTAGGCCCTCGCCTGGCCTCGACCGCAAGCGATAGCGGCTGACTGCGGGCTGAGCTTGTCGAAGCCGGCCACTCGGCTGCCCTTCGACAGGCTCAGGGCGCATTAGGAGCTGACTAAGTCCGGAGTACGCACGGTCTCGAGTCCAGCCGCTGCCTGGCGTAGCGCACGACGCTCCCGTCGCGACAACTTGCGCGCGTGACGAATGTCGTACACAGCATCGCGGTAAGTAGCCCGAGCGCCACGCATCCATAGCGCCCGGCGCCGCTGATAGAGCCAGAGGAAGCTGTCTGCCTCGGTGGCATCCTCGTGCGGGCAACTCAACCCAGCCTCGTGCAGCGCTCGCAAGCCCGGCTGATAGACCTCGGCGAGCCAGCTCGTCCCGAGCTCTTCAGGACTGGGCAGTCGTCCGAGACACCTGGCGAGTTCCCAGCCGTGCGCCTTGATCGTCTCGAGCAGCTCGAGATATCCAGCCGGATTGGAGAACGAGATGTCAAGGTCGGGCCGCACCAGCTGGAGGCCACTTTCCTCCATCACCATCCGACGCAGTTCGGTATGCACCAGCTGTGGGATGTCGACGTCCGGCGACAAGCGATAGTTGGTCGCCAGATGCACGACCTCCGCCTCGATGAACTCCTGGCCGCGCTGGTGGGCGAGTGCGACCCGATGGTGGCCGTCGGAGACGAAGTAGGCGCCGCCTACCTCGAAGACAGATATTGCTGGGTAGTCGCCATCGGGGAAAGCGGCTTCGAGTTTGCGCATCCGTGCCTCGGAGTCGCGGCGCTGCGGATGGAAGTCGCGGTGGAATTCCGACGCCCGGTCGACCGAGCCGATGATCTTGTCAAGCGGGATGCTGCGGACGCCTGCGTATCCATGCCCGCTGACCCGGAGCCGATCGGTGACTTCGGCCAGCGGTAACAAGGAATCTGATCGGGCCATGATCATCTATACCTCCCTGAGCTGCGATCTAGGAGGTAAAACACCGACAGTGGGGTGTTTGTTTCTCGATCAGCGAGTTCCCGCTACGCGGTTTGGATCGAGAGCTCATAGAGCTCTTTCGCCGGATGACCTGCCTTCTCGTGAACGCGGATGACCGCCTCCTTGTTCGGGCCGGTGATCAAGCAGAAGGCCCGACCAGTCTCAGGATCAAGCCAGGCGTGATCGTAGCTGACCCCCTCCTCGCCCTGGACCTCGAGATCACGCCGGTGAGCTTCTTCGAACTGCTCCTGGCTCACTCCGACGAATCCGTCGTGAACGTCCATGTACGTCGGCATCAAATGCTCCCCTCCATCGTTATCAGCGGTGGTGATCACCGCCGAATCCGCCACTGTGGCGGTTGTCTCAACAATCGGCGGGAGGGAGGAAGCAGACCATGACCGAGACGACGCGGTCCTTGATCAAGACTCCGGATCTGGATCTGCGCGCGGCGATGCGCGACCCGTTCGTGATCGTCCCGCAGGTGCTCGATCTGGTGCGGCTCAACGGCGCGATCTTCTTCCGATCCCACTTCCGCTCGCCCTGGGCATATACGTCTCCGCCGGTCCTGGAACTGGCCAGCGCATTGCCTCCAGCTCCGGGCAGTCTCGTCTTGTTCCACATCGTTGCGGAGGGCAATTGCTGGATCGCCTTGGGTGATGGCGTCAGGCGGCATCTGAGCCGCGGCGACGTCGTGGTCATGCCGTACGCCGACGCGTACGCCTCCGGATCTGAGGAGGAGGCTGAACCGATTTCCATTACCTCGCTGCTCCCGCCTCCGCCATGGACGAAATTCCCGCAGATCGACTACGGCGGCGACGGCGAGAACACCCATATGGTGTGCGGCTACCTCCGCGGCGACGCCGTACTGTTCGACCCCGTACTCCGGGCACTGCCGCCGCTGTTCGTGGTCAAACCAACGGGCCCTGCCGCTGCGTGGGTCGCCGCGAGCGTCGAGTATGCGATGCAGGCAACAGAGCTGAACTCAATGAGTGCGAATCAGCGCCTTCCCGAACTGCTGTTCACCGAGGTGTTGCGGATCTTCCTCAGCGACAGCGCGCATCGTGACTTGACCGGATGGCTTGCCGCCTTGCGCGATCCAGTAGTCGGCCCGGCGTTGGCACTGCTCCATACCCGACCGGCGCACGACTGGACCGTCGCCGAGCTCTCCCGCGCCGTCGCCACCTCGAAGACGGTACTGATCGACCGCTTCAACCTCTTGGTGGGCCGGCCGCCGATCCGCTACTTGACGGAGTGGCGGCTCAACCTGGCCTCCGGGCTGTTGCGTACGACCGAGTCCGGTATCACCGAAATCGCAACTCGCGTCGGCTACAGCTCGGAGGAGGCCTTCAGCCGCGCCTTCAAGCGCTGGCTCGGCAAGTCGCCCGCCCATTGGCGCGAGTCAAATGAATGAAACAAGTGCAACACAAGCGGTGTACTCGGCCGCTACCTGCTCAGGTGTCAGCGTTCCGGTGACCCGTCCCACCTCCAGAATTTCCAACCTTGCTCTGACGCCTTCGGCCTTGGAAACGTGCTCCTCAATATTCTGAGATTTCAGCAACTGAGTAGAAACGGCGGCCGCCAGCGAACAGAGGGCGGCGACGGTGCACAGCAGCTGCCATACCGGCGATGAGAGACCGAATGTTGCGCCCAGCGAGTCGGAGAGCGCCTTACCACCAACAGCTGGTGCGCCAGCAAAGAGTGTCGCCAATGCACCAGCCAATACGGCCAGGGTGAGCATGCGCCGCTGTCGTGCGCGGGCCCTGATCAAGTACGTGTTGACTTGACCCCGAGTGCCCTGAATCAAATACGACAGATCGCCAGGAGGCGATCCGGGTTGGCCAGAAAAGTATTGCGACATCACGGACTCCTCCGGGGCAGCCGTCGAGACAACTTTACGACTCCCCTTTATTCGGAGCTGCTCGCGCAATGTCTGATTCCTCGCTCCGCTCGCGTGGATCGCGCCTGGAAGCCGCTGTCGGTGACGCCCTAATCCATGACGTGGTCGACCGAGTAGGCCGAGGCCTGTAGATGGAACAGCTCCGCGTACTGACCACCAAGGGCTACCAAGTCGTCATGAGTGCCGTGCTCGACCACCCGCCCATGATCGAGAACGTAGATCCGATCAGCGGTGCGCACCGTGGAGAACCGATGCGAAATGATCAAGGCGCTGCGCCCCCGCAGTACCTCGTGCAGGGAGGAGAACAACTCGTACTCCGCCCGGGCATCCAGGGCTGCGGTCGGTTCATCGATGATCAACAGCGGGGCGCTGCGATAGAACGCGCGAGCGATCGCCACCTTCTGCCACTGCCCGCCGGAGAGCTCGTGTCCGCCGGCAAAGCGCCGGGACAGCGGAGTCTGATAGCCGGCCGGGAGCGCACCGAGGAACGTGTCGGCGTCCGCGATCTTGGCCGCCTCGCGGATCGCTGCATGATCAATGTCCTCGTCCGGTCTGGCGATCGCGATGTTCTCCTCGGCGGTCAGCGCATAGCGGACAAAGTCCTGGAAGATGATCGCAACGCGGTCGCGGAATAGCTCAGGCCGGAAGCTGCGTACGTCGATACCATCCCACCGCACTGCACCGCTGCCAGGCTCGTACAGCCCAGCGATCACCTTCGCCAGCGTGGTCTTGCCTGAACCGTTCTCACCAACCAGCGCCACGACCTCGCCACGGTTGATCTCGATGTCGGCGGCCTGCAGAGCGAGCTGGCTACGGCCGGGGTAGGAGAAGCTCACCGAATCGGCCCGGATGCGATGAAACTCCGTCGGCGGTGCGATCTCGCGGGTGCCGCCCTCCGCAGCCGGTGCCAAGGTGAGGAAACCGTCCAGATCATCGATGAACGACCCAGATTCGAAGATCGCTTGGACGCCGGTGAAGCCGGAGTGCACCTGACCGGCGAGAATACGGATGGCGACGAGCGCGGCAGCGGCCTCCGCGATGCTGAGCCGACCGATGAAGATCAACCACACCAGCACTAGCAGGGTCAGCGCCAGCAGCACGGCTGAGCCGAAGCTGCCGATGGCACCCAGCCTGGACCGGTGCCAGAGATGTTGCGCAAGATCACGAAGGTATTCGGTGTACAAGAGGTTCAAACGCGTGCCGAAGTTCCGCGCCAGCCCGAACGCCCGCACTTCCTTGGCCTCGTCCCGCCCTGTTTGCACCCAGGTCAGGTAGTTCCGCAGTCGCATCGATTGCGACTGCCGAGCCAGGAAATCAAACTCCAGCTGGCTCTGCCGACGACTGGTGATCAACACTGGTACACCGCCAATGATCAGCAATGGCAGCAATGCGGGATGCAGCAGCACAATTGCGACCACGAGTCCGGCGCTCGCCGTAGCAGCCCCGATAGTTGCCACCAACCCGTAGGTGATCTGGTAGGGGCGCGTCATGGCGCTCGCCTGCACCCGCTGCAGACGATCGTAGAACCGAGCTGATTCGAACTTGCGAAGATCGACACGGGTTGCGACCCGCAAAACGCGCTGCCACATGATCGCAGCGACAAGCTCGGCGGTGTAGCGGCCCAGCCCAACCTGCACCGACGCAATGACCGCAGTCGCCGCGGTGAGCCCGGCAAGCAGCAGGACCGGCTGCGCGAGACTCCAAAAGTTCCCGCCGCTGCCGGAGATCTCCAAGACGGCAGTCAAGGCCAGTTCAATGGCAACGATCTGGAACAACAAAGCGACGGCATTGAGAATTTGCAGCCCAATGAGCGCCGCGAATGGTGCCCGCGCAGACTGCCAGACCATGGACAAGCTTCGCGCGATGAGGCGGGTGAGGCGGCCAACCGACTTTCGCTGGTCCTGCGCTGGAGTTGCGAGGTCCATCGGGTCGATTTCACTCACGGTTGCATCGTAGGGTTGCTGGAACGCGCGCGTGGCGAGTTAGCGGAAGCGGACTGGCTCTCCACGGGCGTTGGCTTGCGCAGCGGCGTACTGGAAAGGGTGAGGCATGGGCAACGGAGCCGATTCGGGCCGGCAACACGGTCCGCAGTCGCCGGAACTGATCCGCAACGTGGTGCTCGTCGGGCCGGCGGGCGCCGGCAAGAGCACGCTGTTCGAGGGTTTGATCGCGGCGCGTACGCCGGCTCGGCATGTACGCGGCGAGCCGGCGCCGACGCAGGCACTCGCTGCCGCCTCCATTGCCAGCGGCGATGTCGTGATCAATCTCCTCGATACACCCGGCAACCCCGACTTTGTCGGCGAGGTGCGTGCCGGACTGCGCGCCGCCGATGCGGTGCTGTTCGTGGTGTCGGCCAGCGACGAGATCGACGATGCCACCCGGATGTTGTGGCGCGAGTGCGAGTCGACGAACATGCCGCGGGCAATCGCGGTAACCAAGCTCGAGCAGTCACGCGCCGACTACGAGGAAGCCGTCGCGCGATGCCGCCGGGTCTTCGGCGACGTGCAACCGCTCGGCGTACCGCTGATCGAGGACGGCCACGTGGTCGGTGCGATCAACCTGCTGCGTCGCAGCGTCACCGACTATCGCAGTGGGGAGCCGGTCAGGCGGGAGCCTGACGAAACCGAAGCCGGGATGATCGAGGAATACTGGGACCCCTTGATCGAATCGATCATTGAAGAGTCCGAGGACGAGACCCTGCTGGACCGGCATCTCAGCGGCGAACAGATCGAGTTGGACATCGTCATGCCCGACTTGCGTACAGCGGTCGGTACGGCGCGGTTCTTCCCGATCATCCCGGCGCACGCACCGACCGGGATGGGCATCGAAGGGCTTTACGAGTTGTTCGAGCAGGGCTTCCCGTCGCCGGCATCCTCGCCACTGCCAACGGTGTACAAGCCAAGCGGAATCACCTTCGGCCCGGTGAGTTGTGACCCAGACGGTCCGTTGGTCGCTGAAGTGGTACGAACGACCAGCGACCCGTTTGTCGGCCGGCTCTCCCTGGTCCGGGTCTTCTCCGGAACACTCAGTCCGGACACTCCGCTGCACGTGTCGGGGCACCTGCAGCAGTTTGCCTCTCATCATGTCGACGCCCATCCCAACCACGACAGCGATGATCGAGTTGGTCCGCTCTCCGCACCGCTGGCCGAGGAGGCGAGGCCGAAGCCGTACGCGATAGCTGGTGATCTTGTTCTGGTGTCGAAGCTTGCGGCTGCGGAAACCTCCGACACGTTGTCGAGCAAGGCCCAACCCGCACTGGTCGAACCGTGGCTGCTGCCAGAGCCGCTGCTCCCGGTTGCGGTACACGTCAGCTCTCGTGGTGATGAGGAGAAGCTGGGGTCGGCGCTGCAACGGCTCGTCGCCGAGGACGTCACGATGCGGCTGGAGCACAACGCTGAGACCCATCAGCTCGTGATCTGGGCAATGGGCCCGGCGCATGTCGACAAGCTCCTGACGGCGCTGCGGGAGTCCTGGCACATCCAGGTTGATGTCGAGCCGGTACGCACCTCGCTCCGTGAGACCTTCATCCGTCCCATCACGGCACAGGGCCGATTGGTCAAACAGTCCGGCGGACATGGTCAGTACGCGGTCTGCATGATGGAGATCGAGCCGCTGGCACGCGGCGCGGGCTTTGAGTTCACCGAGCGTGTGGTCGGCGGAGCGGTACCTCGGCAGTTCATCCCCTCCGTCGAGAAGGGAATCCGCAGTCAGCTGCCCAAGGGCGTACTTGCCGGCTATCCCCTGGTTGATCTCCGGGTGACGTTGGTCGACGGCAAGGCGCACTCGGTCGATTCCTCAGACATGGCGTTCCAGACGGCGGGCGCCATGGCACTGCGTGACGCGGCGAACGAATCGACAGTTGCGCTCCTGGAACCGATCGACAAGGTGGA
>Ga0207706_10005031_pt1 | contig 12341 bp, 6 predicted proteins | sample KBSC53metaG_FD_184318 | JGI IMG/M metagenome (GOLD analysis project Ga0207706, IMG submission 184318) | Corn rhizosphere microbial communities from Kellogg Biological Station, Michigan, USA - KBS C5-3 metaG (SPAdes) (version 2) | ecosystem: Host-associated > Plants > Roots > Rhizosphere > Soil ... | reverse complement strand
GGGTTGGTAGCATTGATGAAGATATTTCATCGTTAAAAGAATTGGGCATTTTGGTTGATCGTGATGATGAAGGTTATCTTTTGCAAATATTTACAAAACCCGTGGAAGACAGACCCACATTGTTTTTCGAGATCATACAACGCAAAGGCGCACAAAGTTTTGGCAAAGGAAATTTTAAAGCGTTATTTGAAGCGATTGAAAGGGAACAGGCACTAAGAGGAAATTTATAAGAAGTGTAAAACTTTTTTTATAGTCGAAATTTGTACATCGCGTCTTCACTTTAAGTGTTGGCTGTTATAAGACATTAATATCCGTTGGTTTGAAAAATTAAAAGTTATGCGGCGTTGTTACTGATAACAGGCGATGCCACATGCACAAAAGCCGGCAACAAAAAATAATCAAGCATTCCGTTTTGGCATTAATAATTATCTTGCTCCAATACTTCAATTATGGAAGATATTCATCTGCATCATGAAGAACACTTGGAAAGTTCTGACTTGCTCCGCGATATTGTCATTGGAATGAGCGACGGGCTCACGGTTCCGTTTGCATTGGCTGCAGGTTTGAGCGGAGCAGTTGACAGTACGGGTGTCATCATCATTGCCGGCATTGCTGAAATTGCGGCGGGTTCTATTGCTATGGGACTTGGCGGATTTCTTGCAGGCAAAACGGAACAGGATCATTACAACAGCGAGTTGAAAAGAGAATATTGGGAAGTGGACAATTTGCCGGACAAAGAAGCGGATGAAGTACGTGTGTTTTTTAAATCACTTGGGTTAAGCAAAGAAGTTCAGGAAAAAGCTGTGGTTGAACTTACAAAAGATAAAGATGTTTGGGTTGATTTTATGATGAAGTATGAATTGAATCTTGAGAAGCCGGACCCGAAGCGTGCTAAAAAGAGTGCTTTCAATATTGGTGTTTCATATGTTGTTGGCGGGCTTGTTCCTTTGAGTCCTTATTTTTTTGTAAGCAACCCCCAACAAGGCTTGATGATAAGTGTCGTTATCACACTTATTTGTTTGTATATCTTCGGATTTTTTAAAAGCAAGATTACAGGAGTAAACCCGGTAGCGGGTGGATTCAAAATAATGTTGATCGGTGCATTGGCTGCGGGCGCTGCATTCGGAATTGCAAAGCTGATTGAAGGAAAATAATTGTGATGTTGTTTTAGTAATCAACAACATTTTATGGAGCGGCTTTTTCTTTCTCTTCTACCAGCACAAGATCACTTAATTCAACACTCATTGGCAAGAGACCAATTTGAACTACTGCGCGTTTACCTCTTATTTCTTTTACATTTCCAACCTGGTGGCTTTTTTTCATTTTTACTTTTGAGCCAACAACAATCTCTCCATTTATCTCCTTATATTTTGCATCAACTTTTTTCGCAAGCTTATTGGTGATGACCTGTTCTTTTTTCTTGAAGAGAAGATTTTGAATTTGCTTCATCACTTCATCTTTATTCTCAGTCTTCCTCCATTCCAAAACAATTTGTTTCAACTTCCGTTCCGTTTCCTTCATGTTGGTGATGCGTTCTTCTGTTATCTTATTTTGATGCTTTAAAAGTTCAACTTGTTGCTGATGCTTTTCCTTCTTCATCACCGTTTCCATTTCTTTACGCAACTTTTCATTTTCATGCAAAAGCTTTTGTAACTCTTTGTGATCCTTTTCCAATCTTTGTTGATCCTGCTCTGTTCTGTTCAATAGCTTATCCAAACGAAAATGATCTTCATCCACTAAATTTCTTGCATGGTTGATCAAATGTTTTGGCAAACCTATTCTTTCCGCAATTGCGAATGTGTAAGAACTTCCCGGTTTTCCGACAATCAATTTATACATTGGTTGAAGATGCACTTCATCAAAAGCCATTGCGCCATTAACAATTCCTGCGGTATGATTCGCCATCACTTTTAAATTGAGATAATGCGTAGTAACAATTCCAAAAGCATGTCTTCGCGAAAGTTCTTCCATGATCACTTCTGCAAACGAACCACCAAGATTTGGATCACTTCCACTTCCCAACTCATCTATAAAAAACAATGTTTTCCCATTTGCATTTTCAATAAAATATTTCATGTGCAGCAAATGCGAAGAGTAAGTACTCAATTCGAATTGCAAACTTTGTGTATCACCGATATGAATAAATAATTGTTTAAAAATTCCCATCTGTGATATAGGATTCACCGGCACCAATAAACCGCTCTGCATCATCATTTGATTAAGACCGATCGTCTTCATTGTAACTGTTTTGCCACCTGCATTTGGTCCGCTGATGACGAGTATGCGTTGCTTCTCATTTAATGTAAGTGTAACAGGAATCGTTTGTTTGCCCGATTGCTTGTTATACAAATACAACAATGGATGATAAGCATCTTTCAATTCAACATGTGCTTTATCGATTATATTAGGAAAGTTTCCGTTGATATCAATTGCCAATTTTGCTTTTGCATTGATAAAATCAAACTCGCCAACCACTTCGTACCATGCTTGCAACAAAGAACTATACACACTCAATTTCGAAGTAAGTTCTCGCAGAATCCTTTGCACTTCTTTTCGCTCATCATTTTCCAAAGCAAAAAGTTCATTGTTTAATTCGATTGTTTCTTCAGGTTCTATAAAAGCAGTTTTTCTGCTATCGCTTTCTCCATGCAATATTCCTTTCACTTGTCGCTTGTGTTCAGAAAAGACTGCCACTACTCTTCTGCCATGACTAAAACTTTCTTCAATATCTGCAGAGTAACCTGATTTATTTAATCGCGCAACAACCTTTTCAAACATTCTTCGCAGCTCATTACGCTTACGGTAAAGACTCATTCGGATTCGCTGCAATTCAGCACTGGCACTGTCTTTCACGTTTCCGTCTTCATCGAGTACATTATCTATAAGTTCTGTAATTACTTTTTTGTAGTAAGTATTTTCAATCACTTTCGCCAATGCCGGATAGGCAATCGCTCTTTCCTTATCAAACCATCGAAAGATCCTTTCAATGCTTTCTGCAAGTCTTCTTATCAGCAAAAATTCTTCACCCGATAAAGTGCTGCCCGCAATTCCAAGCAGTTTTATTTCACGTGCGATGTTTAACACATAATCGTTAGGAAAATACTGGCTTTGCTGCAGCAGCAATTTGTATTCATGGCTTTGCTGCAACTGTACATCTATGTATTCTTTCTTCGTATGAATGCGCAAGTCTTCAGCTTTCTGTTTTGCATACTCGCTGCTGCAATGTTCTGTAAGGAGGTCTTTTATTTTGTCAAACTCTAATTGTATCGCCGCGGATTCGGGATATAACTTCATGCGCTTCTATAAAATTTTTTTATGATACCGGCAAAGGTAAGTTTACTCATCGCCTGTTGTGTCACTCACTGCAACGTTCCTCTTTCAATTTAGCAAAAGAGTATTACAAATAAGGGGATTTTTATTTAAATTGTTAGATTATACTTTTTCAATTTCCATTCGCATAATAAGCCCATCTTCCAATGTATAAATATGTTTGACCATTTGATCTATCAAAAGATTTCCATTTAAATCGTGAACTACCTGGTGAACATTTACAACTACATTTCTATTTTCATTTGTTTCAAAATCTATAGGCTCAACATGAGGATCGATCATTTTCCATTGCCTTGTCCAATATTCGCGAACACCATCATGACCGTACACGTAACCACCATCCATTCCATTTGCCCAAACAACATCAAGTTTCATCAAAGCAAGAATTGCATCTATATTTCGTGCATTGAAATATGCATATGCTTTTTTTAAAAGTTCCTTTGAACGTTCTGTATTGCTTTGAACTTGCATAAAAAAATATCTTTCTTGCTGTTCGGAAAGCACAAGTGAGTGATCTTTCGACAAGCTCAGGATAAACCTCACAGCGATGCCAACAGCACTGCGGTTTGTCAATAATCTTCTAATCCAACTTCAACACCGCAAGAAATGCTTCCTGTGGAACTTCTACATTACCGATCTGCCGCATACGCTTCTTACCTTCTTTTTGTTTTTCGAGCAATTTTCTTTTACGGCTGATATCACCGCCATAACATTTTGCGGTAACATCTTTGCGCATCGCGCTGATATTTTCACGTGCAATAACTTTTGCACCAATGGCAGCTTGTATAGCGATCTGGAACTGCTGACGAGGCAACAACTCTTTCAATTTTTCGCAAAGTTTTCTTCCGAAATCCGTTGCACGGCTGCGATGTATAAGTGCGCTTAAAGCATCTACTTTATCGCCGTTCAACAAAATATCCATCTTAACAATATCTGCTTCGCGATAACCAATGGGAGAATAATCAAACGAAGCATAGCCGCGAGTTTGGCTTTTAAGTTTGTCATAAAAATCAAACACTATCTCTGTCAGCGGCATTTCAAAAATTAATTCCACACGCGTTTGTGTAAGATAACTTTGATTGATAAGAATGCCGCGTTTACCTAAACACAACGTCATGATGTTGCCAATATATTCGGGCATTGAGATGATCTGTGCTTTAATAAATGGTTCTTCAATTCGATCAATCTTTGTTGGATCAGGCATCTCAACAGGGTTATTCACATTTATCTTTTCTCCCCGTGAAGTATATGCGATAAAGCTTACGTTTGGGACTGTTGTAATGACCGTCTGATTGAATTCTCTTTCCAGACGCTCCTGTACGATTTCCATGTGCAGCAAGCCAAGAAATCCGCAACGAAAACCAAATCCAAGTGCCTGTGATGTTTCTAATTCAAAAGTTAATGAAGCATCATTGAGTTGCAATTTCTCCATGCAATCGCGCAACTCTTCAAACTCATCTGTGTTCACGGGAAATATTCCTGCAAAGACCATTGGCTTCACTTCTTCAAAACCTTTGATCATTGGCGCGGGATTATTTGCAAGCGTTATGGTATCACCCACTTTTACTTCTTTCGCATTTTTTATTCCGGTAATAATATAACCAACATCACCGCAACCAACTTCTTCTTTTGGTGTCATGGTTAATTTCAAAATTCCAACCTCATCTGCAGTATATTCCATTCCTGTTGAAACAAATTCGATCTTATCTCCTTTCTTCAATGTGCCATTGAGAATACGATAATATATAATAATGCCGCGGAAACTGTTGAATACACTATCAAATATCAAAGCTTGCAAAGGCGCATCAGGATTGCCTTGCGGCGGAGGAATTCTTTCAACAATTGCTTCCAGAATTTCTTCAATACCAATTCCTACTTTACCACTTGCCAACAGAATTTCTTCCTCTTTGCAACCAATAAGATCTTTAATCTGGTCTTTTACTTCAGGAATCATTGCACCATCCATGTCAATCTTATTGATCACAGGAATTATTTCCAGATCGTTATCCAATGCGAGATATAAATTACTGATGGTTTGTGCCTGTATGCCTTGCGTTGCATCAACAAGCAATAACGCTCCTTCGCATGCAGCGAGTGCACGGCTTACTTCATAACTAAAATCAACGTGACCCGGAGTATCAATTAAATTAACTGTATAATCTTCTCCTTTGTATGTGTAAGTGATTTGAATTGCATGACTCTTGATCGTGATGCCTTTCTCTCTTTCAAGATCCATATCATCAAGCACCTGGTCCATCATTTCGCGTTCACTGATGGTATGCGTATGTTCGAGCAATCTATCAGCTAACGTACTTTTTCCGTGATCAATATGCGCGATGATGCAAAAATTCCTTATATGATTCATAGGGCGCAAAGATAATCATTGGTGCATCTTTTCAATTACAGAAATCGTTATAACTTCATTCTGCATTTAGCTATTTATTAAATAGCGATTAATCCCTGCTTAATTTCATTGTAACACTTGCACGGCAATTGAATTTTCAACGCGAGGTTTAATTTTTTCCTGCGAAAAACTATAAATATTTAACCGTTACACTATGTGACCATGAACCACTTTTTCGAGTTTCTTTATTCAATTCTCCCTGCGCTTAATGTAATTGCCGTAATTGCTTTATTGCTAAAATCGGTTATAGTTTTTAGAAGAAAAGGCTTTAATCTTCCGGAATATGTGATTAGTTTTTTCCGAATCTACACAGGCAGTGAAAGAGAGATGACACATAGCACTTCGAGACTTCGATACATGAGAATAAATAATCTCATCAATTTTTATATCTATTTATGGATAATGATAACATTAATTATTTTTATTGTTTTCCGGAAATTTTACTAAGCACTTCTCTATACGCATCATGTATTTGCTCTCCGACAGTTTGGTAACTGAAATTTTTTTGAGCAGTTTCAGCAATCTGATGCCTGTCATAATTTTTATAACTCAAATAAAGTTGTTGCATCGAATGCAGTAAAGCATCTTCATCTTCATTATTAATCAAAATGCCGTTTGATTCATCAATCAATTCCGGTATTCCGCCAACATTTGTGCTGATTACTGGCAGTCCGCAACACAATGCCTCGATAATTACACAAGGAAGGTTTTCAAAACGGCTAAACATTACCAGTGCATCCGCCCGTTTCATTTCTTCTGCAACTTTTTCATATGGGATCAGACCTTTAAAAAAAATATTTTTCACAGGTATTTCTAATTCGGAAGCATACTGTTCAAGCTGCGTAAAATTATCACCGACTATTACTAATTCAGTTGAAGAAAATTCCTTACAAAATTTTTCATAAGCGCGCAATATTCCTTCAGGATTTTTCTGATGATTCAAAACAGAAACATGAATAAAGCGAAAAACATTTTTATTCTCATCTCTCAAAAATTTATCATTAAAAAAATTGGTGTCAGCTACATTCGGAATTATTGAAAATGAAACAGGAGTAACCATCTGCCCAACAGCTTTTCCCAGATCATTACTTACAGGTAAAAATCGTTCAGCATTCGTAAAAATTTTTTTTGTAAACAATTTAAAAAATGCATTTCTGTTTCTGTATGCATTTTCCGCTGCGTCATTATAAATTGTCCAATGTTCGGTAACAACATACGGAATATTATATTTTCTTTTCAGCCATAAAGCAATAAGTCCCGCTTTCATGGGAACATGAACATGCACTACATCAGGTTTTCCTTCTGCCTGAATATATTGTTCAACATATTTTCTGAAAAGTCTAAAATAACTGATCAATGAAACAATCTTTCCAAATGGATTTTTAAAGGACTTATATAAAACAATTGTTTCACAGAGATTATTTTCTTTTTTTACTTCCACATCAATATTTTTCATCAGCACATTGTTCTTATCAACTTCCACATGTATCACATCAATCTTACAAAAAAGTGAGGCGGCTCTTGCATGGCGCTGAATAAAATCACCCGCCATTGCATCTGATTTATTCGGATACCAGCTCGTTAACCAAAGTGCTCTGATCATAATTGATGAATGCAAGTATAGCGAAGATTTTCCATGAAGTTTATTTTGATACCGGCTACGGCAACTCCGATTGAGCTTCGTTGCGTCGCATTCCGTTCATCTGCAGTGCATGGATTGAACTTTAGCGAACAGCTTTTAACAGGTAAATTAAACACATCTGTTAAAATAAATCACACCATTTCCCCAATACAAACAAACGCCTGTTTTTACGCTTGCCGCGCCTTAACTTTGCCAATCTTTTTACGTGGTCAACCTCATTATAATTTATGAATTTATTTGAACAACAGTCGGCTGAATTTCAACGAAGGCACATAGGCATCAGCGAGACAGACAAACAAAAAATGCTGCAAACAATTGGAGTTCGCAGCCTTGATGAACTTATTGATAAAACCGTACCGGCAAATATCCGCATGCAAAAAAAGCTTGATCTTCCACCTGCCATAAGCGAAAATGAATATCTGAAGCTGGTGAAAGAATTGAGCATGAAGAATAAGCTTTTCAAAACTTATATCGGGCAGGGTTATTATGATACAATTACACCCTCTGTTATCTTGAGAAATGTTTTTGAAAATCCGGGATGGTACACACAATACACGCCTTACCAGGCAGAAATTTCACAAGGACGTTTGGAAAGTTTACTCAACTTTCAAACCATAGTGAGCGATCTTACTGCTCTTCCAATCGCCAATGCTTCTTTGCTTGATGAAGCAACAGCAGCAGCAGAAGCAATGAGCATGATCTTTCATCATATAAACAAGACAGATAAAATTGAACGTGCAAAATTTTTTGTTGACTCTTCAATTTTTCCTCAAACAATTGATGTAATTATCACACGGGCTAAACCAATAAATATAGAATTGGTTTTTGGCGATTATAAAAAAGCACAACTGGATAATTCTTACTTCGGCGCTATTGTGCAATATCCGAACAATGCTGGTTCAATAGAAGATTACCGTGAATTTATAAACCAGGTGCACAACGTTGGAGGTTTTGTTGTAATGGCAACAGATCTTTTAGCGCTTACATTATTAACTCCTCCCGGCGAATTGGGCGCTGATGTTGCAGTGGGCTCTGCACAACGTTTTGGAGTGCCTCTCGGTTTCGGCGGACCTCATGCCGCTTTCTTTTCTGCAAAAGATGAATTCAAAAGAAACATACCTGGAAGAATCATTGGCGTAAGTATAGATGCTCAGGGCAATCGTGCATTGCGTATGGCTTTGCAGACAAGAGAGCAACACATCAAACGTGAAAAAGCAACATCAAATATTTGTACTGCGCAAGCATTGCTTGCGAACATGGCTGCAATGTATGCAGTATATCATGGCCCCCACGAATTGAAAAATATTGCACAGCGCATTGCGATACTTACGCAAACTGTAGCGGAAGAAATTGAAGCGAGAGGTTTTGAATTGATATCAGATAAATTTTTTGATACGATTGTTGTAAAGGTTGAGAACATTACTCCTTACAAAACAAAAGCAGAAAGACAGCAGATCAATCTTCGTTACATTGATAACAATCTCATTGGAATTTCTCTTGATGAAACAATTACAGTTGATGATCTTTATGACCTAATCAATTGTTTTGAAAACGATGTTGATCCTGTCGCATTTGATATTGAAGAAGATGCTGAATTAAATCATATTCCATTAAACTTATCACGCACTTCGTCTTTCTTAACGCATCCTGTTTTTAACACGCATCACAGCGAAACACAAATGATGCGTTATATAAAATCATTGGAGAATAAAGATCTTGCGTTAAACACTTCAATGATCTCTCTCGGTTCATGTACAATGAAATTAAATGCAGCGAGTGAAATGATACCATTAAGCTGGAATCACTGGAGCAAAATGCATCCCTTTGCACCTTCAGATCAAACGCAGGGTTATCAACAAATAATAAATGAACTAAGCGATTACTTGTGCAAGATCACTGTGTTTGATGCATGCAGCTTGCAACCCAATAGTGGTGCACAGGGTGAATATGCAGGATTATTAACGATCAAAGCATATCATGAAAGTCGCGGCGATCATCATCGCAATGTGATGCTTATTCCAATTTCTGCACATGGAACAAATCCTGCAAGTGCTGTGATGGCCGGAATGAAAGTGGTTGTAGTAAAAGCATTAGATAATGGTTATATCGATGTCAATGATCTTAAAGCAAAAGCAGAACAACATGCAGCAAATCTCGCCGGCATCATGATCACTTATCCAAGCACATATGGTGTGTATGAAGAAACAGTGAAAGAAATTACGAACATCGTTCATCAATATGGCGGACAAGTTTATATGGACGGTGCAAACATGAATGCACAGGTTGGTTTAACTGCTCCCGGATTAATTGGTGCGGATGTTTGTCATTTGAATCTTCATAAAACATTTGCCATTCCGCATGGCGGCGGCGGTCCCGGTGTGGGTCCGATCTGTTGTAAACAACATCTTGCAAAATTTTTACCTGGGCATGTTGAGTTTAAAGTTGCCGGTTACCAGTTAGCGGTTGGGGGCAACGGGCAACAGGCAACAAATAAACATGCTGTAAGTGCCGCGCCATTTGGTTCTGCAAGCATCTTACTTATTTCTTACGGATATATCCGCATGCTTGGTGCAGAAGGCGTGAAAGCTGCAACGGAATACGCAATCCTCAATGCAAATTATATGCGTGCGAGATTGCAGGAACAATACGATATTTTGTACACGAATCACAACGATGAATGTGCACATGAATTCATTGTTGATCTTCGTCCGTTCAAAGTAACAACAGGCATCGAAGCCGAAGATGTTGCAAAGCGTTTAATGGATTACGGTTTTCATGCCCCAACAATGAGTTTCCCTGTTCCGGGAACGATTATGATCGAGCCAACAGAGAGTGAAGACAAAGCAGAGCTTGATCGTTTTTGTGACGCATTGTTAAGTATCCGTGATGAAATACGTGCAATTGAAGAAGGTAAGATAGACAAGGTTGATAATCCTCTCAAAAACGCGCCACACACGCAACACAGCGTTTGCGCTGATGAATGGAATCACAAATATTCACGCAACGAGGCTACTTTCCCGTTATACTATGTAACACAAAATAAATTTTGGCCAAGCGTTTCGCGCATCAACAATACTTATGGTGACAGAAATCTTATTTGCACCTGCGAGCCATTGAGTTCATATGTCGAAGCGGAAGCGTGAAGCGTTAATGACAAAAATTTAAGTCTTCGAAAAGAAGACTTTTTTATTTTATGTACTTAACCGCATTGCTACTATTAATCTTTTGGTTGCGTCGCACACTTGTACTGTTGATAATAGTTTCGGCAGTTGAAGAGTTTCAAAGTAAAGCACAACTCCTAAATAAATACAATCTTTTGAAACTTGTTGCATGCAACAGACCACAGAGAGCCACGGAGGAGGTGAGTTGCACTGAGACATTCTCTGTGGCTCTCAAAAACTCTGTGTATCTCTGTGGCAAATGATTGTGCTTTTTTACTTCTCCACGCTAAAATGATAAGCACCGCTGCCCACTTCTGCCACAACATAATCTCCTTCTTTACCTTTCACCTGAATATCTTTTGCAGAGGAAAGTGTTTGATCCCTTTCCTTCACTGACTCAACATTTGTTGCAGGAATATAGATCGTAGCTTTTGTATTGGCAGGAATTTCAATATCAAGCAATAGATTATTGTTATCAATTTTCCAATGCGAACTAATATTGCCGTAATAAGTTTTGTAGTCAGCATTTACATAAGTTAAGTTACCACCAATGTGCGGCATAATTTTAATGTGCTTGTAGCCCGGCGCTTCTGCATACGTGTCAATGCCTGCAACTATGCGATACATCCAATCACCGATCGCTCCATAAGAATAGTGATTGAAAGAATTCATCGTCGGCGTTTCAAAAGTGCTGTCAGGTTTGATGCCATCCCATCTCTCCCAGATTGTTGTAGCACCCATCTTCACAGGATAGAGCCACGAAGGATAAGTATTCTGTAACAGCAATTTGTATGCAACAGAATCGTAGCCAAAACGTGTAAGTACGTGACACAAATAAGGCGTGCCGAGAAAACCCGTTGTGAGATGATTATCGTAACTCTCTACATTATCTGCCAAACGTTGCGCAGCTTCTGCCCGCATTGATTCAGGCAACATATCAAAGTTTAAAGCAAGCACATAAGCAGTTTGTGTACCTGAAACAAGACGACCATTGGGTGTTACATATTCTTTCATGAATGCATCCTTAATGCGCTTTAGTAAATCTGTGTATGTTGCAACATCATCTGTTTTACCTAACACGTTTGCAGCATTAATGAGCAGTTGCGTTGAATGCGCATAGAAACATTGCGCAATGAGATATTTATCCGTTACTGCAGAACGACCATCATTATCATCAAACGGACGATAGAACAACCAATCACCAAAATGAAAACCCGTATTCCATAAATCATTTTTGCTTTTACTCTTCATGTACTCAATCCAAGCCTTCATGCTGTTGTATTGCTGCTCCAAAATTTTTTTATCACCATAAGCGAGATACATATTCCATGGAATGATCGTGCAAACATCAGCCCAGCCTGTTGATCCGCCTGCGTTTGGGCCAAGCACATTTGGAATAACAAACGGTACGCTGCCATTTGGTTGCTGATCTGCCGCAACATCTTTCAGCCATTTTGCAAAAAAATTATTTACGTTCATGTTGAATGTTGCAGTGCGTGAGAACACCTGTGCATCACCCGTCCAACCCAAACGTTCATCACGCTGCGGACAATCAGTTGGAACGTCGAGAAAGTTTCCTTTTTGTCCCCATTGAATATTATGTTGCAGTTGATTGATCAGCGGGTTGGAACAAGTGAATGTTCCTGTTGGTTGCATATCGGAATAAAAAGCAACTGCAGTAAAATTCTCGGGTTTTATTTCCCCAGTATAACCTTCAATTTTTATATAACGAAATCCAAAAAAAGTAAAATGCGGTTCGAAAGTTTCTTCTTCGCCTCCTTTTAAAACATAAACGCCTTCAGCT
>Ga0207706_10005030_pt1 | contig 12342 bp, 13 predicted proteins | sample KBSC53metaG_FD_184318 | JGI IMG/M metagenome (GOLD analysis project Ga0207706, IMG submission 184318) | Corn rhizosphere microbial communities from Kellogg Biological Station, Michigan, USA - KBS C5-3 metaG (SPAdes) (version 2) | ecosystem: Host-associated > Plants > Roots > Rhizosphere > Soil ... | reverse complement strand
ATGCATTGCCCCACCTTTAAAGGTGGGGCAACTAATTTTTACTCAGCTTTTTTTTCCAAATTTTTTCTCTTCTGCTCCACTTGCCGCGGTTCTTTGCAGGAGAGTCTGCGAAAGTCAAAACAGCTTAATGAAGTGGTGCTATAAAACGCCCTTCGGTAATAATTGCGCTATCGCCGTTTGCCTTAAATACTGTACCGCCGAATGTGCCGGTAACAATACCTGTCGAATAAATAAAACTTTGAACGGTTACCGAAAATACCGACGTGGGGCGGCTATCGAGGATATCCGCTGCAGCATTGTGATCGTAATAATAAAAAGCTGTCTGTTGCGTAGTAAGATTAAACTGATCGCGATCCAAAGCCACCGGCAGATATACCGACACTACGATGCCTGTATCAACTGAACAGGCAGAAGGTCCAAAAAAGGTAAAATCAGTTTTTGATTGCCCGTTGAAAAAACCAGAATTGGTAAATGTGCCGCACTGGTATTCATTTCCTGTTTTAAAACTCCAGTGTCCGAGAACGATCGGATCGGAAGGATTACACAAGCTACACTGAAGATATGGTGTTGGTGTTTGGGAAGTTACTGTGTCGCCACTAACTGTTGAAAGTGTATCAGTCTTTGCACCTTCAAAACTATATTCTTTGGCGCACCTTGTATTTTGCAATAGCAGGATCGTCAACAGGAAAAAGAGAAAAAGAGCATAATATCGCTTTACATGCTTCATAGCCTAAGAGATGATAAAGCACCTGAAACAAATGTACGCACTACAGACTCATTTTTGTCATGCGCATCCTCTCCGTTTTCGCTTCATTCTTTTTTCTTTCCAAAACTCTTTTCTCCAGCTTCAATGGCAACCGGTAAATAATTTTCTCTTGGGGGAATTGGGCAACTATATTTACCCTTTACATAAGCGCAGTAAGGGTTATAGGCTTTATTGAAGTCAATGACCAATTTATCATTCTTTATATCTCCTATGGTGAAATCAATGTACCGGCCCGCATCGTAGGTTTCCTGGCCCGAGGTTTTATCCGTGAACATTAACGCAAGGTAGTTCTGGTATTTAGAAGTGGACATCAGGTCCTGGGATTGATAAAGATCTAATTTCACCAACGTATCGTGAATAGTGAATGAAACTACGCCATAAACCCGGTACGTTCTTTTATCATACCCTGAGGTTTCCATTGTAAACCATTTGTTATCCTTTGCTTTTTCAAAACTGGCGGTAACCCGGTAGCTTTCATTGATCGGGTAGAACTGGAAATATTTCTTATCAGTTCCCCGGACCACTTCATGGCTTTTAACATAGCGATCAAGAAATGTTTGTAAAGAGTCGTTATACGATGACTGACCAAAAAGATTCGTTGTACAAACAGTGAGTAGTAAGAACAAAGAAGATCTTAAGCCTTGCATAAAATAATTTTTAAGAAAGAAGGGGTAAATGAACTTCTGCCATCATACATCTTGCGCTGCCTCCGCCATTGACCTCAATGGTATTGAGCGGCGCGTGTATGATCCGGTTATACCCTTCTAATTTTTGTACTTGTTTTTTTGACAATGACTGAAATGCCTGTGTCGACATTACCAGCAATTTTTCACCGTTGCCGTTTTCGATTTGCAACATATTTCCTGCGAAATGATTTAATTGCTCATAATTTATATCAATCATTTCTTTACCGGTTTTTTGAATAGCAGCAATGACTTTATTTTTTTCTTCAACATCGCGAATTGAATCGGGACAGATCACCACATAGTTGTCGGCTATACACATCATCACATTTGTATGATAGATGGGCTGGCCCGTTTTATCGACTGAATGAAAAACGACAGCTTCATAATTCATTTTATTGCAAAACTCATCGAGCACCTTTCTATTTGTCCTGGGTGAAAGACAGGCAAAAACCAACCTGTTGTCCCTGTCGAGAACCATACTTCCGGTTCCTTCAAGAAATAAGTTGTTGCTTTCGTTATAACTGAGATCGATCTTCTTTTTAACAACAAAATGTTCATCGATTTTTTCAAGCACATGTTCTTTTCGTTCAGCCCGGCGGTTGGAAGCATACATTGGATATAACAAGACCGTTCCATCGCCATGAAAGGATATCCAGTTATTGGGAAAGATCGAGTCGGGTGTGTTTGGTTCAGGAGTGTCTTCTACCACAGTAACATCCACGCCATTTTTTCGAAGAAGGGCTACCAATTCATCAAATTCTTTCAATGCCTTTCCCTGCACATTTGTTTCGTCATTCTTAACCTGGAAAGCATTGTTGGTAGCCGTCTCCGCATTAAAGGCGAAATTCACCGGCCGGATCATTAATATGTGTGAAGTGGTTTGCATGCTTGTTGCTGGTTGCTGGTTTCTTGTTGCTGGTTGTTTGGGAAAAGCTGCTGTCTATTTAACCAGCAACCAATGACCAGCAACCAAAACTTTACTCAACATCGTCTCTCAATATCGGCATACTCATACAATGAAATCCTCCTCTCGCTCTGGACAATTCAGCGGAAGGTATCAGAATCATTGTGTCCTCAACTTCTTTGGGGTTGGTCTTGCCTTCTTCTATTTCGTGAACAAGGTCCTCTGCATTTATAATAGAAAAACCATTGTTCCTGAAAGCGTCCACTGTTTTATCATTGCGGTCATAACCCAGGACAACCCCCTCTTTTAACGCAAGCAAATTGCACGAATCCGTCCATTGCTCTCTTGCATCAAAGGGGAATTCATTATTTCCTGAATAAATAAATTTTACCTTATCGTCGCAATCAAAATCGTTTTGGCTGATATCAGCTAAAAGCTCTTCAAGATTATCAAAATAAACAGGATCGTCGATGTTCTTTCTTTTGAATTGAATGATCTTTATTTTTTCATCCTTTTTTTCCATCTCCAGAACTTTTTGAACAGGATCCGCATCTTCCATTTTAATTCTTTTCCTTGAAAAACTTCCGAGCATTACCCACACATTCCTTTTTACCTGGGTGAAGATGGTATCGATGTGCATGTAATCCCTTCTTTTCGGGATCTTAATGACCGTTATTTTTTTTACGATATTTTTTTCGAAAAGCAGGTTCGACACCTGGTGAACTGCTTCCATCGTGGTTCTTTCACTTACACCGATCAGCACATGATCACTTGTGATCACCATCACGTCACCGCCTTCCAGGGTTACTTTTTTTTCATCACTTTCTCTTGGTATCAGGAACTGGTGAGGCGAATCAGGTATCTCAAGGATCTTATCCTGGTAACCAGCAAAGATCGGATGGTTAAAAAAGATGTATTTCATCAGCATCGCTTCCCTTGTTCTTGCTTTTTTGGCAGGTTTGTTCAGCAGGATGTGATCATTGATCACGATCCCAATGTCCCTGGTAAAAATAAAATTGGGAATCGGAGGAAAAACCATCTCGTCTTCATTGATGGTACCGCTGATGAAAACTTTGGCTAATTGTTTTGGAGAGAAGGATGAAAGATCGGTTTGAACAGCATAAGAACAACCTTCGATGGCGCAAACAGCTGCCACCAGTTTTAATTTTATTTCATGGTCGCTTAATACATCCGCCAACAGGCATTGGAGCTCAATTACATTTTCTGAGTCAAAGAAATTATCATTGTCCGGTTTAAAAAAATTGCGACGATTTTTTTCATCATCAATTTCCGAAAGCCTGCCTTTTATTTTCGGGGGATCAAGGAAGTACAGTAAGATCTTTGTATAATAATCGTATTCCTTTCTCCTGATCGTGTCCAGGTGAACGATATCCTCAAACAGCCAGTCCTGTGCTTTGGAAGGAACCACTTTGCCCAAACCACTGTCAGGGCTATGAACAAGTAATCTTCTTAGCCTGCCTATCTCAGATGTAACCGATATTTTATTATTTGATTTTGACATAATGAGCTATTTATGATCCGGTAATCAATTTTAGAAACCATAAACAGGGCATTAATCCGGGATATAAAAATTGGCCGGCAGGAGATCCGAGAACTTTTGTGTATTAAATATGGGAATATGACGAAACATACCTATGATCATTTGCAAAAATACTGAATGCAAATAACAGGTAATAATTGAGACAAAAATGAAAATAACGGCTATTATTCCTCCTGCTAACTCCTTATTCATGAATGAACTGCCAGCAAAGGAATATGGGTATGGTAAGCTAGTTTTTTTGTATGGTGGCCTTTCATGATCCCGCTTAATACGGAATGCCGGCGTGGAATGGTTATCAGGACATCAATATTTTTATCGATGATAAACTGTTCGATAGCCTCAAAGAAATCGCTCATTCCTATAAAATAAAATTCGGGGTTGTAATCGCTAAACATTTCCAGCATGACGGCTCTTTCCTTTTGATATTTTTCAGTGAGCGCAACATAGTGCTCGCTATTGACATTTACCACATGCAGCATCGGGTGAAACATTTCCAATAATGTTTTAATAGGACCCGATGGGGTGGTCAGTCTTACATTTTCAAAATCTGAAGCTACTACCACATTCTTAATCTTTTCAAACTTGGCATCAGGGGGAACGATAAGCACGGGGCAAATATTTTTGTCAACGAGTTTTAAGGTATTACTGCCCATAAACACCAGTTCCAATCCAGATTTGCCTGTCATGCCCATCACAACAAAATCGGTGTGATATTTATGAACGGCCCGCTCGATCTCGTCAATCAGATCATCCCCTTTCACCAGGACGGTCTCCATTTTTACCGGGAAATCCTTTGCCAACCTATCCTTCAGCTGTGCTAATTGCGTTTCGGCAAGTTCAGCTTCGTGGTCTTTTTCATACACGTGGAATAAAACAAGGTTTGAGTCCTGAACGTCTTTTAGCATTGCCGCAGCATAGTCGACTGCATTGTATGAGACCAATGAAAAATCTACCGGAACGATAACAGTATTCATTTTTTATGTTTTGGTATTATTAAGAAAAGATAAAGCAAAAATAGGGGAGTATGTCAAAAATGATAAATTTTTGTTGGCTGGCATATAATGCCCTGCCGGTAGCTAAAAGAAGAGCTGGCCTTAGATGACCAGCTCCTCTTTACGAATATCCAAACTCATTAGCGGTTACTCATGCCGCTATCCGTGTCCTCATCCCTGTTGTTTGAAGTTTTTTGTTCTGATTGTTCTGTGTCCTGGTCATCATCATAAGATGAATTACTACGATTGGAAGAAGTTTTTTCTTGCTGACCCTGCTGGCGGTCCCGGTCGGACATATTGCCTTGCTGTCCCTGGCGATCACGATCAGACCTGTCTCCCTGTTGACCTTGCTGTCCTTGCTGATTGCCCCGACTTGTCCCGCTTTGCTGCCCCTGGTTTCCTGTATCACTGCGGCCAGTTCCTGTTTGGCCTCCTTGCCCGCTTTGCTGACCCTGGCTACCAGGATTGCCGCCTTTGTTGCCTTGTTGAGTGTTGCGATCATCAGATTTTTGATTTGGCATAACAAACGTTTTAAAAATTATTAATTGATTTTGTAATCTCAATATGTTAGCGTAAAAAAATTATGCCTATGTAATTTTTCAAATTTTAAACCTATCATATTAAAAAAAGGAAAAGATTATGTATGCAGGATGGGTTAATTATCTACAGTTTAGCTGAGCTTGTGAAAAATTTCCCTCACGGCCAGAGTGTCAATTCTTTTTTCTTTTTTTGGGAGTAGTATTTTTTAAAACCTGGTCCAAACCAGGTAATGAATCAGGATCTGGTATTTTTTTGATCCAGATCGTTACTTCTTTCCATATTGCGGGATTGCCTTTGAGCTCAGCCTTAATTTTTATTTTTTCTTCTTTGAAATCGGCAGGTACGACCAGGTCATTCCCCTGGAATTCACACGCCGAGGCCGAGAATTGTATTTCTTTGGACGTAAGGGGTTGCCATTGGCCATTGGACGGTTTACCATCGACATTGATGTAATTGTGTTGGCCTTTTTTCAGACTATCAGTATATAAATGAAAGGAGATACTATCTATTTTTTGCGAAAAAACAGGAATTGAAAAAAATAAAATTACCAGTGCAACAACAAAGATTTTCATTCTTTACTAATGTCGGTAATTAAGGCGAAATGGTTGCAAGAAAAACTGTCCCGATAGATCGGGACAGTTTTGATGATTGCCATCAAGGGTCGTTATAAAGAACTGCTTTTTGCCTCTCCCAATTTAGCGTGGGCCGCGGCTAATCTTGCGATCGGAACTCTAGGTCCCGAGCAGGACACATATGTCAACCCAAGGTCATGGCAGAATCGGATTGAATCGGGTTGACCGCCATGTTCGCCACAAATTCCCAGTTTCAGAGCGGGGTTTGATTTGCGCCCCCATTCCACTGCGAATCTCATCAGCTTACCCACACCATTAGTATCCAATATTTCAAATGGGTTATCATGTAGAATATTTTTTTCTGCATACAGCGGAAGGAATTTATTTTCTGCATCCTCTCTTGAGAAGGAGAATGTGGCCTGGGTCAGGTCATTTGTACCGAACGAGAAAAATTCTGCTTCTTTAGCCAGTTCATCGGCGGTTACACAAGCTCTTACGACTTCTATCATCGTTCCGAATCTGAATACCAGTTTGAGTTGCCTTTCTTTTTCGATCTTCTCTTGAACTTCTTTTACATAACTTTTTACTCTTATCAGTTCTTCAGCATTACAAACCTGTGGTACCATAATTTCCGGGCACACAGTGATGTTCGCTTCCTGGCAATCTGCAGCGGCTTCTAAAATTGCTTGTATTTGCATTTTATAGATTTCAGGATAAGTAAGACCTAATCGTACACCACGATGTCCAAGCATTGGATTTACTTCATAGAGGTCGCGAACTTTCTTAAGCATTAGCTCTTTTTTTACTATTGCCTGATCAATTAGTTCAATCCCTTTTTCGTTGAATGGAATGGCCGCCTTTGAACTCTCATCATAAGCATGCAACAGGCGAAGAGTGTTAAATAGATCATTAACTCCACTGGCTGTATCCTTCAAATGGTGCAAATGCGCTAACTCTTCTTTCAGTTCATCCTGGGTAGGCAGAAATTCGTGAATCGGTGGATCAAGTAAACGAATGGTTACCGGGCGGGGTGCCATGGTGGTTAATATATCTTTGAAGTCCTGTCGTTGAATCGGTAAGAGCTGATTTAATGCCACTGATCTTTCTTCTTCGGTATTGGCAAGAATCATTTCAACTACGATTGGCAGACGGTCCGGAGCATTGAACATTCTTTCCGTGCGGCATAATCCAATACCCATTGCTCCATAGTTTAATGCTTTTTGCGCTGCATCCGGTGTATCGGCGTTTGCCATTACTTTTATTTTTGCCGTTTCGTCGGCCCATTGGAGAACTGTTTTTAATTCATCACTAAAACTGGGTTCAAAGGTGGGAATTACTCCCTGGTAAACATAACCGGTTCCACCGTCAATTGTAATAAAATCACCTTCGTGCAAGATTTTTTCACCAATAATCGCCTGGCGCAGTTTCACATCTACATGAATTCCTTCAGCTCCGGCAACACAAGGTTTACCCATTCCTCTTGCAACTACGGCAGCATGCGAAGTTTTTCCGCCCCGGCTTGTTAAAATTCCCTGGGAGGCAAAAAATCCATGAATATCTTCCGGTTTTGTTTCCTCGCGAACGAGGATCACTTTATGACCGGAGCGCCCTAACAATTCTGCTCTGTCTGCGTCAAATACACATTGGCCGGAAGCTGCGCCGGGTGAGGCGGGAAGACCCTGGGCCAGTGGTGTTGTCTTCTTCGTTGTGTCCAAATGGGGATGCAATAATTGTTCAAGCATTTCAGGTTTTAATCTCAACAAGGCTTCCTGCTTTGTGATCAATCCTTCCGTAGCCATTTCCACAGAGGTGCGAACCATAGCCGTTCCATTCATTTTCCCATTCCTGGTTTGAAGGCAATAGAGTACACCTTTCTCAATGGTGAATTCAAAATCCTGCACTTCTTTATAATGGTTTTCAAGACTGTTACGCAGTTCTTCCAGTTGGCGATAGAGGCCAGGCATCTCCTCCCGCAACTGCAACACAGCTTTTGGCGTTCTGATCCCAGCCACAACGTCTTCTCCCTGTGCATTGACAAGATACTCACCAAACAGAATGTTTTCACCGGTTCCAGGGTCGCGTGTAAAAGCAACTCCCGTCGCACTGTCGCTGCCCATATTCCCAAATACCATGGCCACCACATTCACCGCTGTACCATTTGCCATTTGCGGCGTTATGTTAAACTCGCGGCGATAGTCAATCGCTCTTTTACCCATCCACGAATTGAAAACAGCTTTGATAGCAATTTCAAGTTGTTCATATACATCTTCGGGGAATGGTTTACCGGTATGCTCTTTTACCGCATTCAAAAATCGTTGACTGATCTCTTTTAAATTATCGGTGCTCAAACCGATATCGAGTTTGACACCAGCTTTATATTTTACATCCTCAAATATTTTATCAAACCGTTCATCAGGTACTCCTAAGGCGACCTTTCCAAAAAGTTGTATAAAGCGACGATAGGCGTCGTAACAAAATCTTTCATTGCCGGTTTGAATAACCAGGCCCTGCAGTGTTTTTTGATTCAATCCAAGATTAAGAATGGTATCCATCATACCCGGCATTGACAATGCTGAACCAGAGCGGACAGAAACCAGCAACGGCTTTTGAAAATCTCCAAAAATTTTTCCTGCTGCTTGTTCCACTTGCTGCATATGTTCAGTTACCTGGGTAAGAACTCCAGCTGGTAACGAATGATTGGAGTCTTCAAGATATTTCAGACAGGCTTCAGTCGAAATAACAAAACCAGGAGGAACATTCAATCCGATCTGGGTCATTTCGCAGAGGTTGGCGCCCTTGCCACCAAGCAATTGTTTGTTTTTGCCATTACCTTCTGAAAATGAGAAGACGAATTTTTTATTTGAGTTTTCTTTAACTCTTGCTTCTTTGCGAAGCTCTATTGTGTCGGGAGTGTTCATAAAAAATTTTTTACCAACTAAAGGTAGAACGGATGAAGAATTCAGATCATGATTTAATTCACGCCAGCAGCTAACAAAGCTCATACGATAAGGCAAGTACAGCAACTAAATTAGTTTGACTAATTATACCGACAGCAGTATGGCTACATAATGACAGATAGCTGCGGCCAAGACGAAGAGATGCCATAGCGCATGACTGTAAAAATATTTGTCCCAGAGATAAAAAATGACGCCAAGACTATAAATGATCCCACCTGCAATGACCATTTGCAAAACGGCGTGAGGCATCCTTTCAAAAAATGAATTCCCACCAGCCAGCATACTCCAGCCCATTAACAGATAAATAGCAGTTGAAATAATTTCCCAACGTCCGCAATAGAAAACCTTGAAAACAGTTCCAACTATGGTCAATGACCACAAAACACAAAGGAGAGTGATCCCAAAACTATTGTTGTTATAAATCAGAATCAGCGGGGTGTAGGTACCCGCTATCAGGTAATAAATGCTGATATGATCCAGGATCTTTAATGCCCGTTTTACTTTTTCGTGCTGAAACCCGTGATACAAAGTAGAGAAAGTAAATACCATCAAAAAGCAGAAACCATAGATGCTTGAACCAATGATACCATTTATGTTATCGCCTTTCGCAGAAAAAGCAATGAGGATGGGGATTGAGATAATACCGAACAGAATCCCAAAGCCGTGCATGATGCTGTTGACCAGTTCCTGTTTCAAACGCATCTCCGGAGTAAAAGTTTGCATAAGGAGAGAATTTGATATCACTAATGCAAAATAATTGCCAGAAGAATACTGAGGATTTAAGATTTGTGATTTAAATCATAATGTTTTGCTCAATCTTTTCCTTCGCCTGTTAAAAAAGTTCAGGAACACAGTAAGAATTATCACAACCAGGAAGACGATCAGAGTGGCCATGTCTACAATTTTCGGATCAATGTCTTTTCCACTGATCTTGTCAGCGTAATATTTTATAAAGGAGTTCGGAAGATCTGTTTCACCTAGTTTTTCTTTTACTTTCCATTGCCAGTCTGTAATAGGGCAGTAGCCCCAGCCAAACCAGATGCCAAGAACAAACCACGAAAATGCAGTAGCCGCCACTGTTATTAAATGAGCCTTTCTTGTTTTTTGCCATATCCAACCAAAGAGATTAAACCCGATCAGGGCGAGATGGGCAAGTGTAAAGAGTATGTCGAGAAATTTGAGCAAGAAGTCAGAAATTTAGTTTCACGCAAAGAACGCGAAGGATCGCAAAGGCGCAACAAAAAACCCCAATAATCAAAGAGGACTCTATAAAACTATAGGCCTTCCTGATTTCCTTATAATCCTTTCAATCTCCCCAAATCGTGGTTAGAATTTGAACTTCTTCAGGTATGCTGCATCAGCTTTGGCACAGTCCATTTCAGTAGTGTTATCGTAGCGTTCCTGCTCTACAATATAATATTGCATGCCATTGTCCTTTGCGGTCTTTACGATCTTCGGATAGTCAATGCTGCCCTCACCAAGGATACATGAGGCATCTTTTTCAGTGGTATTTTTTATCCTGTCCTTTATATGGCATAAGCGAAAGCGGTTCTTATATTTTTTCAGCCAGGCTTCAGGTTCCTGGTTGGCTGTTACCACCCAGTAGATATCCATTTCATAATCTACAAGTGCCGGATCTGTGTTTGCCATGTAAATATCAAGTGCGGGCTGATTGTCTACCATTTTAAAATCATGGTCATGGTTATGATAACCGAATCGTATTCCTGCTTTTTTACAGATCTCTCCACATTGATTAAATTGATCGGTAATTTTCTTTGCATCATCCATGGTTTTTGGAGCACCGATGGCGGGACATAGCAGATATTTCATTCCAATCGCTGCTGCGTCACCGGCTTTCTTTTCAAAATCTTTATTGATGTTGCAATGGCTCGAAATGATCGTCATTCCCAGGTCATCCATATATTTTTTGAAATCGGTGTTGCTCATTCCCCAAAAAATTCCCTTACTGCCTTCAAAACTCTCAATTTTTTTATATCCATCTTCTGATAATTGTTTCAATACACCTTGCGGATCTTTCCCAAGCGCATTTTTTACTGTCCACAGCTGGATGCCAAACTTGTCAAGTTTTGCATTTTCGTTTTCGTTCAAAAATTTACCAGCAAGCGGTGCCAGTGCAATGCTTGCCGCAAGATTACTACCCAGTTTGATGAATTCTCTGCGTTTATAACTCATGTGTAATTCTTTACTGTTTTAAATACAAGATTAACCGTGAGTTGTCAGTAGTGAGTAGTGAATAGTGAGAAAGTTCCTTTGGAAAGACAGTATTCACTCACAACTGACCATTCACCACTCACATCTTTATCCCCCCAGGCCGGCGAAGGATTTCTCTCCTTTTTTATAATCAATGCAACCTTCATAATGGCCGGGCACCGGGTTATAGCGAAGAGCATTCATCATTCCTTCCTTTGAAGTAAAGTATCCCCACAATGTGAGTTGTTTCATCAATGAGAAGTAATGATTTGGCGTTTTATCATCTTTATTCTTTTCTTTTGCTTCCCCTCTTTTTTTCTGATGCTCTTTGGCTTCTTTATCCAGGTCAACCAGAAAATCATGACGCTGCTGCGGTGTACCCTTCATAAAAGAGGTGCTGTACTTTTTATCAAAGGCATCATTTAATTGCTTCATACCCTCATGAAAAGTTTTTTGATCGCCCTCTTCATAGCAATCGTTTACCATCACTGTCATGAACTGTCCCACTTTCGCAGTTTTCGCTCCCGGTGTACTGGTAGCAGGCAAAATAGTTTCTGCAATCTCATCGAGATAGGGAATATCTGCTTCACTGAATACCATTCCGCTTGTGGTTTCTGTGTTTTTACAACCCGTAAGAAATGCTTCAGCACCCACAACGGCGCCACCGGTAAGCAGTGCGATCATTTTTAAGAGTTCTCTTCTATCCATTTTCTTTATTTTTTATTTCACGCAAAGGCGCAAAGAAGCGCAAAGGCGTAACGATTTATTGACAAGATATTACTGTTATAAAAATATTTTTCTTCATTACCATTTTCATTTAATCAGCGCGATCAAGGGTCATTAAATCAGCGCAATCAAAGGTTCCCTTTCTTTAATTCATCCACCGCATAATTTGCAGCCCTCGCCGTAATTGCCATAAATGTCAGTGATGGGTTTTGTGTACTCGTTGAAGCCATGCATGCTCCATCGGTGACAAACACATTTGAGCAATGATGCAGTTGATTCCATTTATTCAATAACGATGTCTTTGGATCATTTCCCATTCTTACTCCACCCATTTCATGAATATCAAGACCCGGAGCTTGTTTGCTGTCGGAAGTTTTAATATCAGTAAATCCTGCCTTTGTAAACATTTCTGTATACTGTTCAAAAA
>Ga0207706_10005029_pt1 | contig 12343 bp, 9 predicted proteins | sample KBSC53metaG_FD_184318 | JGI IMG/M metagenome (GOLD analysis project Ga0207706, IMG submission 184318) | Corn rhizosphere microbial communities from Kellogg Biological Station, Michigan, USA - KBS C5-3 metaG (SPAdes) (version 2) | ecosystem: Host-associated > Plants > Roots > Rhizosphere > Soil ... | reverse complement strand
TGCTGACTCTCGTCGGCTACTCGGTCAACGACACGGTGGTCGTCTACGACCGCGTGCGCGAGAACCTCAAGACGCCCAAGAAGGAGCCGATCGAGGTCGTCATCAACCGTTCCATCAACCAGACCCTGTCGCGGACCATCCTGACCTCGGGCGCGACGATGATCGTGGTCATCGCGCTCTTCTTCCTGGGCGGCGAGGTCCTGAACACGTTCGCCCTGACTCTGATGATCGGCATCATCATCGGCACGTACTCCTCGATCTACGTGGCCGCGGCCATCGTCGTGATCTGGAACGACTGGAAGAAGGGCCGCAAGCTCGCCGTCGTTCCCGCGCCGGTGAAGGTGGAGCCGCCGCCGGCGCAGCCGGTCGCGCCGGCCACGCCGGGCAAGAAGAAGCAGAAGGGGCGCTAAGCCGGAAAGTTGAAACGTTGAAAGTTGAAGGTTGAAGGGGCTGCGCCACTCTCGACTTTCAACCTTCAACCTTCAACCTTCAACTCTTGTACCCTTAAGCCGTGATCCACTTCGAGGAAATCCTCGAAAAGGTCGAGGCCTACAACCCGAACTCGGACCAGGAGCTCCTCCGGCGGGCGTACGTCTTTTCGGGCCTCGAGCACAAGGGCCAGGTCCGCCGTTCGGGCGAGCCGTACCTGGTGCATCCGCTCAACGTCGCCTCGATCCTGGCCGACCTGAAGGCCGACGACGTCTCGATCGTGGTCGGTCTCCTCCACGACGTCCTCGAAGACACCCTGACCACCAAGCAGGCGATCGCCCAGCAGTTCGGCGACGAAGTCGCGGATCTCGTCGACGGGCTGACGAAGATCGGCAAGTTCTCATACGTCTCGCGCGAGGAGGAGCAGGCGGAGACGTTCCGCAAGATGCTCCTGGCGATGATCTCGGACCTCCGGGTGGTGCTGGTCAAGCTGGCGGACCGGCTCCACAACATGCGCACCCTCGGCTTCCTCCCGGAGTCCAAGCGCCGGGAGATCGCCCGCGAGACGCTCGACATCTATGCGCCCATCGCGCACCGGCTCGGCATGGGGAGCGTGAAAGGGGAGCTCGAGGACCTGGCCTTCCTCTACCTCGAGCCGGAGGCGCAGGAGAAGCTGTCGCGGGAAGTCGCCCGGCGGATGAAGGTCTCCGAGACGATGATCGGCGACATCCGCCGCCGCATCGAGGCGCGCCTCGCGGACGCGGGCATTCCGGCCGAGGTCTCCGGCCGGATGAAACGCTACTACTCCATCTGGCTGAAGATGAAGCGCAACGGCGTCGAGGTCGCGCAGCTCTACGACATCCTGGCCTTCCGGGTGGTCGTGCCCGAGACCCGGGATTGCTACGCCACCCTGGGCATGGTCCACCAGCTCTGGCGCCCCGTCCCGGGCCGGATCAAGGACTACGTCGCGATGCCCAAGCCCAACTTCTACCAGTCCCTCCACACGACCGTGATCGGCGAGACCGGCCAGCCGTTCGAGATCCAGATCCGCACCCGCGAGATGGACCTGATCGCCGAGCGCGGCATCGCGGCGCACTGGAAATACAAGGAGGGACGCCTGGGGCCGCATGCCGACGACGCCCGATTCCAGTGGCTCCGGCAGCTCGCCGACTGGCAGAGCGAGGTGTCCGATCCGCGGCAGTTTCTCTCCTCGCTCAAGATCGACCTCTACCCCGACGAGGTCTACACGTTCACCCCGAAGGGCGAGGTTTTTGCGTTCCCGCGCGGCGCCACGCCGATCGACTTCGCCTACCGCGTGCACACGGACGTCGGCCACCGCTGCGTGGGCGCCCGCGTCAACGGCAAACTCGTGCCCCTGCGGACGCCGCTCCAGAGCGGAGACATCGTCGAGATCCTGACCTCTCCGGGCCAGACCCCCTCGCGCGACTGGCTCTCGTCGGTGGTCACGAGCCGGGCCCGGCACAAGATCCGCCACTTCATCCACGAAGAGGAGAAGCGCCAGGCCGTCGAGCTCGGGCGCAGGCTGATCGAGCGCGAGCTCAAGAAGTTCAAGCGGACTCTCAAGAAGCTTTCTGCGGACGGGACCCTCGCGCGCGAGCTGCCGCACTGGGGATTCTCGAAGCCCGAGGACCTCTTCGCGGCGATCGGCTACGGAAAACTCGCGCCCCGCAACGCCCTCGAGCGTTTCGTGTCCGCCGAGGAGCTCGCCCGCCCCGAGGCCGAGAAGAAGGAGTCCGCCGTCTCGCGGGTCGTCCGGCGGATCCTGCCCTTCGGTCTGCCCGACATCGTCGTCGTCGGCCACAACGACCTGCTCGCCACCCTCGCCAAGTGCTGCAACCCGGTGCCCGGCGAGAAGATCATCGGCTACATCACGCGGGGCCGGGGAGTCTCGGTCCATTCGCAGAGCTGTCCGAACGTCCGGAACCTCCTCTACGACCCGGAGCGCCAGATCGACGTGGCCTGGGCGGGGGAGAAGCGCGCGTCCTACGCGATCGAGCTCGAGGTGTCGACCGAGGACCGTCCCGGGCTGCTTGCCGACGTCACCCAGGCGATCGCGGGCGAGGGCTCCAACATCCGGCGCATCGAGGCGCGCGTCGAGGAGACGAAGGAGGCGTTCGTCACCGTCTCGCTCGAGACTTCCGATCTCAAGCAGCTCGAGAAGATCGTCGGGCGGATCCGCGCCATCCCGGGGGTCCGGGACGTCGTCCGCAAATACAACGTGGCGAAGGCGGGGGAGAAGACGTGACGCGCGAAGCGAAGCTGACGCGCGAAGCGAAGCCGTCGCGCGTCATCCCGAGGAGCGCAGCGACGAGGGATCCCGAACTCGAAGCGCCGAGGAGCGTAGCGACGAGGGATCCCGAACTCGAAGCGCCGAGGAGCGCAGCGACGAGGGATCCCGAACTCGAAGCGGATCCGGTTTAGCTCGCGATCGACCGGCGGGAAGCTAGGCGGTCGCGGGCGCGGTCGCGGCTTTTGGCCGCGGCTTGGGCTTCGTGACCTTCCCCGACCGGATGCAACGCGTGCAGGCCGATGCGCGTCGCGAAACGCCGTCGACGACGGTGCGCACGCTCTTGACGTTGAGGTGCCACTTCCGGTTCGTCAGGTTGTTGGCGTGGCTGACGCGATGCCCCGACATCGGGGTTTTTCCGCAGAAGTGACAGTGCTGGGCCATGGGTCTCCTCGTCGTAGCGCGGCCGAAAAAACCCGCGAAGCCTACAACGGTCCTGCGTGCGACGCAAGGAAGAACAGCTGTCCTTCGCCTCCGGGACCTGTCCATTCGACTTAAGTCGTTGCCGTTTCGCATCTTCTGTGGCTTCGATCCCTTGACCACCGAGAAACCTTTTGCTATTCTCGAAACCAGCCGAATAAGTCCAAGTCAAAGCCCGTAACCGTCTTTCTTTTTTCGGTAAGGCGCAGCGTGCTGTTTAAGAAGTCCAAGAACCTTGTGGGGCTGGATATCGGGTCCTCGGCGATCAAACTCGTCGAACTCAAGGACTCGAAGGGGGGAGGGTACCGTCTGGTGAAGACCGGCCTCGAGTCCCTCTCGCCCGAGGCCATCGTCGACGGCGCCATCATGGACTCCTCCCTGGTGGTCGACACCGTCAACCGGATCGTGTCCTCCCTCAACGTCCGCAACCCCGACTTCGGGACCTCCCTCTCGGGGCATTCCGTGATCATCAAGAAGATCTCGCTGCCGGCCATGTCCCCGGAGGAGCTCGCCGAGTCGATCCGCTGGGAAGCCGAGCAGTACGTCCCCTTCGACATCAACGACGTCAATCTGGACTACGTGGTGCTCGAGTCGGGCGGGGGCGAGACGATGGACGTCCTGCTCGTCGCCGTCAAGAAGGACAAGATCGGCGACTACACGAGCGTCATCACCCAGGCCGGAAAGACGCCCGTCCTCGTGGACGTCGACGCGTTCGCCCTCCAGAACGCCTATGAGGCGAACTACCCCGTCGAGCCGGGGCGGGTCGTGGCTCTGGTGAACATCGGGGCCTCCGTCACCAACGTGAACATCCTCTCGGGCTCGAACACGATCTTCTGGCGCGACATCTCGTTCGGCGGCAACCAGTACACCGACGCGATCCAGAAGCAGCTCTCCCTGTCGTTCGACCTCGCCGAGGCCCTCAAGAAGGGCGAGAAGACCGGGGAGCAGTCGATCCAGGACATCCTGCCGATCCTCCGGTCGGTGTCCGACGACCTCGCCCAGGAGCTCCAGAAGACCTTCGACTTCTTCCTCGCGACGACCTCCACGGAGAGGATCGACCAGATCTTCATCTCCGGGGGCTCCTCGCGGGTCGTGAACCTCGACTCTCAGCTCAAGGAGCGGTTCAACATTCCGGTGGAGATCCTGAACCCGTTCCGCCAGATCGACATCGCGGGGGTGTCCGTCACGGGAGAGTGGCTCACGGACAACGCTCCCAGCCTGGCGGTCGCCGTCGGGCTCGCGATCCGGCACGTCGGGGACGAAGCCGCTTGATCAGAATCAATCTCCTCACCGAGGCCAGGGCGGCGGCCGCCAAGAAGAAGGGGCCGGCCCTTCCGACGGGGGCGAAGCTCAACAACCTCCTGCTCATCGGCGGGCTGGCCCTCGGCCTGATCTACATCGGCACGATGTTCCTGGTCCTGCACAGCCGTAACCGCAAGCTGGACACGGAGATCGCGCAGGCCAAGGAAGAGGTCGCCCGGCTGAAGTCGATCATCGACGAGGTCAAGGGATACGAGGACAAGAAGCGCAGCCTCGAGGAAAAGATCAACCTCATCAACAGCCTCAAGACCAACCAGAAGGGCCCCGTGCGGCTGATGGACGAGGTGTCCAAGGCCCTGCCCGACCTCGTCTGGCTGACCGACATGACGATGCAGGGAGACCAGCTCACGATGAAGGGCCGCACTCTCTCGCCCAACGCCGTGGCCACCTACCTCGAGAACCTCAAGAAGAGCCCCTATTTCGCCGAGCCCGTGTTCAAGAACCTGGGCCGCGAACCCGGACCCCAGGGCATCTACGCCTGGGAAATGGCAGTGAAGTTCACTTACGGCAAGCCGGCGCCCGGACAGCAGCCGGGGGCCCCCGCGGCCGCCGGCGCGGCGCCGAGGCCGGGGGCATAGGCCATGGCGCTATTCGGCATCAGCGTGGAAGAGCGCCCCTGGTACTACGCCCTGGGGATCGGGATCTTCGTCGCGGCGCTGCTCGCGGGCGCCGTGCACTGGTTCGTCTTCAAGCCCAAGCAGGAAGAGATCGCGGCGAAGAAGGTCGAGCTGGAGGGCCTCAAGCAGGAGATCGCCAAGGGTCGAGCGGCCGAGCGCAAGCTCGCCCAGTTCCGGGAAGAGGTCAAGCGGCTCGAGCTCGAGCTCGCCAAGCTTCTCCAGATCCTGCCCTCCAAGCGCAACACGGAAGAGCTCATCAAACGGATCGAGACGCTCACCCGCCAGGGCGACTTCACGCTCTTGAAGTTCACGCCCAGCGAGTTCATCCAGAAAGACTTCTACGCGGAGTGGCCGATCGACATCCAGATCCAGGGCACGTACCACAACCTCGCGCTCTTCTTCGACCGGATGAGCCGCTTCTCGCGAATCATCAACGTCGAAGACATGAAGATCAACTCGCTCGAGAACGTTCCCGGCAAATCCATCGGGGCGAACTTCGTGGCGAAGACCTTCATCTATACGGGCGAGGAGCCGGGCGCGCAGCCCGCGGGCGCCACGCCTCCGGGCCAGGCCCCGCCGGCCGGCCGCGCCGGCGCCAACGCGCAGACGCTCAAGGGCCGGGCCGAAGGCGGAGGTGTCGAATGAGACGCGCGCTCCTGCTTTCGGCGCTGCTCGTCTTCGCTGCCGCCGGCCTGTTCGCACAGGCCCCGGCCGCCGCGACCCCGCCCGCGCCGAGCACGACGCCGTCCGCCGTGATCGCGCCGGTGCCGGAGTCTCCGGGTCAGAGCCTGATCGAGCAGGACGAGTCGGCCATGTCCGGCCGTTCCTACACCTACGATCCCGCCGGCCGGCGCGACCCCTTCCGCTCGCTTCTCGTGCGCGAGCAGCAGCGCGGCGGCCCACAGCGGCCTCCCGGCATCGCCGGTATCTCGATCGACGATCTCGTCGTCCACGGGATCTGGAAGACCAAATCGGGTTACGTGGCGCAGATCCGGGCGACGGACAACAAGAGTTATCTGATTCGCGCCGGCGACCTGCTCTACGACGGCGAGGTCATCCGGGTGGGCCCGAACGAGGTGTCCTTCCGGCAAAACCTCAACGATCCGCAGAGCGTGAAGCCGTTTCGCGAAGTGACCAAGCAGCTCAACGCGACGGTCAAGCAGTGAATCCGGAACTCCAAGGGAAGCTTTTCCGCGCGACGGGAGGAATGATGCGAATGGCATTCAGAGCAACCGCGACGGCCACGGCGCTCGCGCTGTCATGGGCGGCGGCCGTGGGCTGCTCGTCCGGCGGCGCCAAGACGCACGCGGCCGACACGGCCACGACGGCTTCGGCGAACTCCGAAAAGGCTCCGGCGGGTTCGACCTCCCCCGCTGCCTCGGTCAAGATCACCCAGGCCGCGGTCAACGAAGATTCCGACGGCGCCCGCCTGGTTCTCACCTCCAACGCCCCGCTGCTCTACACCTCCTACGAGCCGCGGCCGGATCTGTTGATCGTCGACCTGAGGGACGCGTCCGTAGCCTCGGGCTTCCAGACGCCGGCGGTTTCGGGCGGTCTCGTGGAATCCATCAAGTTCGAAGAGCTCGACGAGCTCGGCCGGCGCATCACGCGCCTGTCGATCGCGCACCAGCCCGACTCCAAGCCGGTCGTCCGCTCGGTCGGCCAGGGCCTCGCGATTGCCTTCAGCGGGCCGGCGATGGCCTCGGCCGAAGAGGCCCCGGCTCCCGCAGCGGCTCCGGCAGAAGTTCCCGCAGTGGCCGCGGTGACGAGCGCGCCGCTTGCGCCCGCGCCGGCGCCTGCGCATGCGGAAGCCCCGAAGGCCGCCCCGGCGTCGCTGGCCGCGCGTGGCGAATCGGCCCACGCCCTCGAGACCGTGGACTATCAGATGCACGACGGCCGCGTCGCGATCACGCTCGTCGGCGACGGCTGGTTCGCTCCCAAAGATTTCGTCCTCGCGAACCCGCCGCGGCTGGTCATCGACCTGCCGGGCGTGAAGAACGAAGTGCGCCAGCGGGCGATCGCGGTGAAGGGGGACGTCGTCTCCCGGGTCCGCGTGTCGCAGTTCCAGACCTCGCCCGAAATGGTCACGCGCGTCGTCATCGACCTCGCGCGTCCCGTGGCCTACGCCATCGCTCCGGACGGCGAGAGGCTCGCGGTCCTGGTGGGGGAGGGCGTTTCGGCCGCCGAGATCGCCCCGTCCGCGCCCGCGGCGCCTGCGGCGACTGCGGAGACGCAGACGGCCGACGAAGCTCCGGCGCCGGCGTCCGCGTCCATCCACGAAACGCCGGTCGCGGCTTCCACCACGACCATCGCGGAAGCTCCGCAGTCGCATGAGCAGGCCCAGCCCGAGCCGGCGGCCACCGCGCCGACGCCGCTCGAGGAAGCCCTCGCCCCGGCGACGGTCCAGGCCGAGTCCGCTCCCGAACCGAAACCTGAGCCGGCCCCGGTCGTCGTCGCCAAGTCGACGCCGGCCCCGGCTCCGAAGATCGAGACCGTGGCGGCGGCGCCGGCACCCGCGCCCCATCCGCAGACGGCCCCGGTCGCGGCTTCCGTTCCGCCGCCTTCGGTCGAAACTGCCGTTTCGCACGTGGCGCCTCCCCCGGCCGCGCCCGAGCCGGCTCCGGCGCCCGCCCCGGCGGCCCGGCCGGCCAAGTCCGCGCCGAAATCCAGCCGCGGCGAAGCGCTCTTCGAAGCCGCCGCGGCCGCACTCGACCAGGAGCAGGCGGCGCCGGCCAACAACCAGTACCGCTCGCGGACGATCTCCGAGGCGCAGTCCCAGTTCACGGGTGAGCCGATCTCGCTCGACCTGAAAGACGCCGACATCAAGGACGTCTTCCGCACGATCTCCCAGCTGACCGGCCTCAACATCGTGATCGACCCCGAAGTCCGCGGCACGGTCACGGTCCAGCTCGAGGACGTGCCCTGGGACCAGGCTCTCGACCTGATCCTCAAGCAGAACAGCCTCGGCTACGTGCTCGAGAACAACATCATGCGCATCGCGACGACCGCGAAGCTGCAGGCCGAGGAATCCGACCGGGCCCGCCTCGCCGAGGCGCGTCAGGCCGCCGAGCCGACCCGCACGGTCATCAAGAAGCTGTCCTACGCCAAGGCCGCGGAAATCGTCCCGACACTGCAGAGCGTCATGTCCAAGCGCGGCGCGATCGTCGTCGACGGCCGGACCAACACGCTGATCATCCGCGAGATCCCGACCTACCTGCCGGCCGTGCTCCAGCTCATCGACAACCTGGACACCGCCACGCCTCAGGTCGTCATCGAGTCGCGGATCGTGGAAACGACGAAGAGCCTGGGCCGCAGCCTCGGCATCAACTGGAGCGTGCGCGGCAAGGCCGACGTGGACAGCGGCAATACGACGAACCTGATCTTCCCGAGCAAGATCCTGGGCGGCATTGACGTCGGCCTCGGAAACGGCCCGACGGTCGCTTCCCTCGTGCTCGGAAACATCCTGAACACGTTCAACCTCGACGTCGCCCTGACGGCCGCGGAGAACCAGGGTCTCCTGAAGATCATCTCCTCGCCCAAGGTCACGTCGCTGACCAACACCCCCGCCCTCATCCAGTCGGGCGTCCAGATCCCGGTGCAGACGACCGTCAACAACACGACGACCGTCATCTACGTCGACGCGACCCTGAAGCTCGACGTCACGCCGCAGATCACGGCCGAGGGCACCATCCTCCTCACCGTGAACGTGACCAAGCGCGAGCCGGCGGTCGCCCTCAACCTCGCGCTCGGCCAGAACGTGCCGCTCACGATCCGCGAGTACCGCGGCCAGGTCCTCGTCAAGGACGGCGGCACGACGGTCATCGGCGGCATCTTCCAGATCAACGATCAGGACCAGAACAACATGATCCCGGGTCTCTGGAAGATCCCGGTCCTGGGCAACCTGTTCCGGAACAAGACCCGGACCGAGAAGCACGACGAGCTGCTCATATTCATCACTCCCCGGATTCTCAGGTCGTAAGGGAGAACGCTCATGAAGAAGAAGACATACATCGCACTGGCCGTCGCCGCGACGCTCGCGTTCGCGATTGGCTGTACGAACCCGGAAGGGGAGTCCGAGGCACCGGTGTTCATCACGGTGAGCATGGAGTTGCAGCCGGGATTCATCAACGTGGCGACTCCCGCCCCCGTGCAGATCCAGACCATCACGCTGAACTCCGAGCTGAAGGATCCACTCGCGACGGACCCGCAGGGATTCGGCGACACGCAGGTCAACAGCTACCAGGTGACGTTCACCCGGACCGACGGCGGAACGCTCGTGCCGCCGGCCCAGACGTTCGGCTGCGGGGTCGTCGTCCCGTCGGGCGGCGAAGCCACGTTGACCGACTTCCCGGTGCTGTATGAGCCCGCCCTGCAGCAGTCGCCCTTCGATCAGCTGCTGCCTTTCAACGGCGGGATCGACCGCGAGACGGGCCGGGACGAGATCGACACCGCCTTCAACATCACGTTCTTCGGTCGCACCGTGTCGGGCAAACGAGTTCAGAGCCAGACCGCGAGCGGAATCATGATCTTTCGATACTCGGCGGTTGCCGGACTGACCGCGGGATCGGGCAGGTAAGGGGGGTCCATGCGCCGCATAGCCTTCGTCTTGATTCTCCTCGCGGCCATCGTGGGGCTGCACGCCTGCGCGGCGGACGCGCCCACGAACCCGGGCCCGGGTCCGAGCCCAGGCCCCGGCTCGGCTCTGCAGATTCAGCTCGTGACGAGCGACGCCAATCCCCCGTCGGGCACCTGCACGCTGATCCAGGCGACGGCGACCGTGAACGGCGTCAACGTGCCGGACGGCTCGAGCGTCAACTTCTCGACGGACTTCGGCGCATTCGGCCAGAACGGGCTTCCGCTCGTTTCGGTCGTCACGAACAACGGCGTGGCGGTCACCGCCCTGTGCGGCCCGTCCGCCGGCCAGGCCAGAGTCCGGGCCACGGCGACGATCGGCGGCAATACCGGCGCGGCCACCATCGTCATCTCGTTCCAGCCCAGCAACAACACCCTTCCCTTCGTCTCCTCCTGCAGCCCCAGCTTTGGTCCGAAGGAGGGGGGCACAGTCCTGACGCTCAACGGCGGCCGCTTCTTCGGGAACGTGTCCACGACCCGCGTCCAGTTCACGGTCAATGGCGTCACCAAGGACGGCATCGTCCAGTCGGTCACGCAGAACCAGATCGTCGTCCTGACTCCGGGCTTCCCCGAGTTCTCGTCGCCGGGGCTTCTGACTCAGGTCACGGTGTCCCTCGGCACCAACCAGGTGCCTCCGACCGTGCTGTCGCTGCCGTCCTGCTTCGCCTACGGCACCCAGGACGCGGGCACGCCGCAGGTCTCGTCGCTCCTGCCGTCGTCGGGAACGAGCGAAGGCGGGACGCGCGTGACGATCGTGGGTTCGGGCTTCTCGGTGGGCGGCGGCGTCCAGGTCTTCTTCGGCGCGCTCGAGGCCACGGTCGTTTCGGTCTCGTTCAACCAGGTCGTCGTTCTTTCGCCCCTCCAGGTCGGCCAGCCGACGCCCGTGACGGTGACCGTCAAGAACATCGCCAGCGGAGCGGTCTCGAACGGCGTCACCTACGTCTACACCGAGCCCATGATCATCACGGGCTTCAACAACAACGTTCAGCCGCTCGGCGGACCGTTCCTGCCCATGACGATCTTCGGCCGGGGCTTCGAGGCGCCGGTGGCGGTCGACCTTGCGGGCTGGGCGGCGATCATCCAGTCCGTCTCCGCGACGGAGATCGTGGTCGTTCCGGGGCCGGCCCTCTCCGCGGGTTGCGCGGACATCACCGGTCCCATCTCGATCACGAACCTGAACACCGGATCGAGCGTGCAGGACGGATCCTTCACGTACCTCGTCGTGAAGCCGATCATCTCGAGCGTGGTTCCGAACGCCGGACCGGGCGGAACGGGAGTCTCGATCACCGGCTTCAACCTGCCGGACAACCTGCCCGACACCGAGGTGAAGTTCGGAACGCAGACGGCTCTCGTCACCTCCGCCTCGTCCACGGTGATCACGGTCACGGCTCCGACCTCCAACCTGGCTCCGCCGACCTGCACCGGCGCAAATCCGGCCGGCACGCTGCAAACGGCCGCCACCGTCGACGTGAGCGTGACCGACCGCGAAACGACGTGTGCGGTCGTGGCCGCGCAGGCGTTCCAGGAACAGCTTCCCTGCGTGCTGCCCCCGACTCCCACTCCGTAGAAACCTTCGCCGCCCCCCGAAAGGGGGGCGGCATTTTCTCGCCGTGGCTGCACAGACGCCCGAAGCCCGCATCCGCGATCTCCAGCGGCGCCTGGATCTGGATCCAGGCTCGCGCCTTTTCGTCTCGCTCGCCGAGGAGTACCGAAAGCTCGGCCGCCTGAAAGACGCGCTGTCCTCGCTCCAGAAGGGCCTGCTGGCCCACCCCGGCTACGTGGCAGCGCAAGTGGCACTGGGGCGCGTGTACGTGGAAGCGGGGCAGACGACGGACGCGGTCGCGACCTTCACGAAGGTGCTCGTCGCGGACCCCGGCAATCTCGTCGCCGCGAAGTCCCTGGCCGACATCTACCTCGCGCGCGGAGACAAGCTCGAGGCCGTCAAGAAGTACAAGCTCTATCGGGCTCTGTCGGGCGACCGCAAAGTCGACCCGATGATCGCCGAGCTCGAGACCCAGGTGGCCCCCAAGCCGGTGGTGCCTCCGCGCATCCAGGCGCCGGTCGAGCCGCCGCCGCCGCCGAAGTTCCAGGAGACCGACAAGAGTCGCCGGCGTTCGATTCCCAAACCGTTGCCGTCGGTCGTCGACGACGGCCCGTTCGACATCGCCGCCCTGCCGTTCGAGCTCGGGGACGATTCGGGCAAGGAACAGCCCGTCGACGAGCCGTTCCTGGTGCCGACCCGCGATGTGACCATCGCGCCGCGAGCATTCGCGACGTCGCAGGCCCCTGCCACAGCGTCCGCCGCCGCGGTGCCGCCTCCGATCGAGGCAGCCGTTCCGCCACCGCCCCAGAATGTCGCCTACGAAGCCTCGACGCCGCCGTTGTCCCCGGTACCGACGCCGGAGATCTTCGCCGTCCCCGTCCGCGCTCCCCAGACGGAGGCGGAGCCGGAGCCGGCTCGGGCGTCCGGGCGAGCGCTCGCCGACCTCTATTACGCGCAGGGCCACTACGCCGAAGCCCTTCAGATCTACGACGACCTCGTCACCCGGCATCCGTTCGACGAGGACCTCAAGCGGATGCGTCGCGACGCCGAGGCCCGCCTTCTGCCGGCCGGCTC
>Ga0207706_10005025_pt1 | contig 12348 bp, 10 predicted proteins | sample KBSC53metaG_FD_184318 | JGI IMG/M metagenome (GOLD analysis project Ga0207706, IMG submission 184318) | Corn rhizosphere microbial communities from Kellogg Biological Station, Michigan, USA - KBS C5-3 metaG (SPAdes) (version 2) | ecosystem: Host-associated > Plants > Roots > Rhizosphere > Soil ... | reverse complement strand
GCGTGAACGATCTTCCCTACGTAACATGCACTCCGCCCCCCAGCGGACCGTATCTTGCGAGCTATGGCTCGGGCGGCGTCAATTTTTCCGGCCTCTTCCCCAGTCAGATGCCCTGTACTACATATCAAGGCGAGACGACATGCAGCTGGACCCTACCTGACCCGACGACGGTCAACGCGCTGTTCACTCCGGTGTCGCCGCAATGCACCTACATGGCAGGGAGCGGCAGCGCGTGGGTGTATGCCGGCACCGGAAAGACGGCGTGCACACTCGGCGTCGGCACGGAGATTTTCAACAACGAGGGCGGGTGGAATTTTCAGGTCAGTCCGTTGAACGTGCACGATTACGCGCTGGTGCTCAACGCAACCAGCTCCGCCAGCAGTCTCAACGATTTGCAACTGCAGCCAAGCGTGCGACTGCAAGGATTCGCGCCGTTTAGCGTTGACATCGATTTGCGCACCGTGCAACTACGCGTGAACGGGTTGCTTCGCGAGGCTGGCGGCTCCGAAGAACTGGTGAAAGATATCGTCGGAAACGAGTTCGTGCCGATCGCGCTGCAACCACAGTCGCGGGCCAGCGCAGGTTTAGCCACGTTCGAGACGCCGGCCGGACAGACACCACACATCAATGCAGTTGTTCAGGTGAAGCCCAGGCGAGCGATCGGTTTCGACATCTCGGTCGACCAGGCCGCGGTGGTCGATCCGCAGCTATGCATCGGCTCGCCTCCAACCGCTCGGTTGCAGGTCGCGTTGCAGCTGTCCGGTGGCGGTCTGCAAGCGCCGGTGACATTTGCACAAGTCCAGGATTGGGAATGCGTAAGCGATGACCGAGGCACGCTAAGGTTGCTGCGGACAAAAGGACACCCGGCTTCCGTGGTCTTCTTACCCTAGCGACTCAAATGAGCGGCTTGCCGGATGCGTCACGGCCTTCAACGTTTCTTCGCCGCACCCTGGCGCGTCATGCTATTTCCGAAACACCCCGGACTACATTGATGAGTGGGCAGGGAAGCGCGATGCCGCTGGCCGGCGTCCGATTGATTCCACAATCGGCTGGCGTGCAATGAAGGACCACTTTAGGCTTGCCAAAGGACGTTCTCTGCGGTCCGTGCCGTGGTCATCCAAGCCCGCGGTTCGGCGGATGGCACAGTTCGCGCGAAGATTCGGCAGGCCGATTACATGCCCGATTGGCGCCTCAAAGTGACCTATTTCGATCCTTCGACGGGAGCCTTTGAGCTTGCGGTTTTTCACGTCCGGCCCTAGCCCAACGGGGGCACGGATGGCACGAAAGACTGGCATACGGACGATGGGCGCTCCGCCCAAGCCGATCGCAAAGCGCACCCCGCCGCGCCGCGTCACGACGCGACCTCACCGCGAGACAAAGAACCTTCCTCGAACGTTATTTGCTGCATTTGAACGCAACGAAGGCGTACCAGGAGGCTTATCCGGGCGCCGCTTGGATCTCGACGAACAGTCAAGGCTCGACGTTGTTGAAAGACCCCCGCGTTGCACAGGAAGTCCGGCGACGCATTGCCGAAGTCACTAAGCGCTATCGCTCTACTGCCAACAAGGCTTTGGGTGAACTGGCCGCGCTGGCGTTCTCCAACGTGAAGGATTATTACGATCGCGATGGCAAGTTGCTCCCGCTCGACGAGCTGCCGGTGTACGCGGCCGCGGCGGTGAAGAAGGTGAAGTCGAAGGAAGTCAAAGCGTTCGACCTCGCGACCGGCGAGGAGAAGGTCGTCGGGCACGAGCGCGAGCTGGAGCTGCACGACAAGATCGCGGCGCTGAGGATGATCGGCCAGCACGAGGGCCTGTTCGCCGAACGGATCGAGCTCCCCGTCGGGACCGACTTCGCCACCGCCTTGCGCGAAGCGCGGGCCCGGGCGATCGCCGTGGCCGCCGCGGTCGAGCTGGCGCCGATCGAGGGCGAGAAGGTCGCGAAGTGAAGCCGCCGGTCTGCCGCTTGTGCGAACGGGAGCGTTGGAGCTGGCAGGCGCACGTCTGGCCGGGCTCGCCGCAATGGCGGCCGCCACCGGCGCCTGTGTCAACTGGCGCGCGGGTTGCCAAACCAGTCGCGAAGCCACCCGTGACTCATGCCGTGACTCACGAGACCGGCCCCGCGGCGAGGCGTGCGAAGTGGCGCAAGCCGCACCCGGACAAGCACCGACCGAACTCGACGTCTATGCATCCGAGCGCTGGGTCGATGATGCGCTCTTCCGGCCCGAGGTTCGCGAGGCGTATCGGCGGCTCGTCGCGCAGGGCTGGGTCGATGCGCTCCGCGCGCTCCATGCGGGCGAACGCGTCTACACCTTTTGGAAGTACCTGCGCAACGCCTTTGAGCGCGACGCGAGCCTTCGAATCGACCATCTTTTAAGACCGCGACCGCGATTGGTGTTTTTACTTCACTTTCAACTGCTTACGGCGTCCGCGCAAACTCACCGTGGCAGTCGAATGCAGTGCAAGACAAGGGCATACAAAACAACGCTGCTACGTTTTAGTCTACAGGGCCTTCTGATGACTTTTGGTCGAACGCTGCCCGTCCCGGCACCTTCTTTACTACTTTTCACTGTGTTTCGCCCCCCGACTTCCGAAGGCTGCGCCTGGTCGATACATCGATTTATCCTCGACCACAGGGCGATTTCCGTTTAACAACACCGTCGCGCGATCGGACGTCGCGAGGCACCGCACGGCGGCGCCTTCAAGCGCTTGCCGCACACCCGATCACATGCCTCCCACAACACTAGGAGCGCTGCGCGAATGGCCTCATCTTAGGGCGATGCCCGTTGACGACTCTGGTAACGTTTGGGCGGGCCAGCACTGTTCAGCACACGAATCGCGGACTTCTCGTGATACCCCGTTACCGCGATGAACCCTTCCAGGATCCTCGAAGATCATTTGGAAGAGATGACGTGCTGTCTCGCATCCTTTTGGTGAGCAGCCAGTAACAAAGGTACGTGAGGCAACACGGACACGCAGTGGCGTAAGCATGCGTGCGGGTTGGGAAGATCCGTTCAATGACGCGACAAAGAAAGGTTCCGCAACAGTGTAGCGGCCGGGTGCTCGACGTGAATCGCCGAACAACCTTCCCGCGCGTGCAACACGCGTCAAATCCGGGTGTCAGTCGCGACGCAGCCAGCAGGCCATCCGCGTCGCCTTCGCGCCACAAAACTCGAACGGGAGCGAGATGGCGACAAAGCCAAGGGTACGGTAGAACGGCAACGCGTAGGGACTGCTGTTGAGCTCGATCGCCGACACGTCTCGATGCATCGATTCGACATGCATACGCGACGCACTTACAAGCGCTCGGCCGATTCCGCGGCGCAACCATGATGGATGCACGAACAGCATTCCGATCGTGCTGGGTATTGGCATTAGGATGAAGCCGCATGCGGTCGCGCCAGCCGTCGCAAGCATGCTGAACGTTGCCGTCTGGAGTCTTCTTCGGACTTCTTCCTCCGAGGTTTCGTGCAAGAATCGGGCGACTGCTTCCGGCGCCCAGTCGCGCGATGCAACCACCCGAAAACTCGTCCTCACCAGCGTTGATGTCTCGCGTGCGTCTTCCGGACCGGCGGGACGGAACGACAGCATCAACGATGCCTCGCTCCGTGGCTCGAATACGGACGTGCTGACTGGGCCGGAACGCTTCGAAGGGAAGAAAGAACCCCGACGCAATACTTGCTCCCGCACGGGGTTGGAGGAACCGATCGTCATCGCCGCGTACCGGAATGCCGCGCACGCGCGGCGGGCGGGACGTGCTTCATCTAGCGCCTTGACGCAACGAGTCCCTCGACTTCGCATTGCGCCCCGCGGCCAAGTCACTGCGCGCGGCAAGCGACCTTGTCTCAAGCCTGGGCTCGGACGCTTTTCCCGGCGCGCCGTCGCTCCCGCGCCCGACCTTCGCGGTGGTTGCCGTCCGAGGGGTGAACATGCCCACCGGGGAGGAGTTGCAGAGGCTCCCCGTTGCATCCATGCCTCCATCGGTACCTCCCGAGCAGGACTGCGCGTGCAACGGCCCGACCAAGCTGAATGCGATCAACATGCACGGCACGACGTGGCTGAGGAGTCCAGCGCCGCGTGCCCTCCATCGGGACGGCCCTTCCAGCGGCATGGTATCGAGCGGCGTTATGGCGCGAACACCGGGGACGGCGACAGGCCTTGCTGTTCGTCGACGACGGGTTTCTTGTCGCGCGCGTCGCCTTCATCCGCCCCCGCGGCGGCGTACGGCGGCGCTGGCGTCTCAGCCGCTCCCCGGTCTCGGGTGCCGCTTGCCGCTAAGGTGAGTACGGCGATGACTAATACACACACGGCGCACTTTGCACCGAGCGCCACTCGTCCCGCAATTTCGTCGCGGTACGCCTCCATGAATCGATTCCGTTCACTCGTTTGCATAGGCCGTCCGATCATTCGGTGATTGCGATCCACGCGTTGGCGGCGTGTGGGCCTATCGTCGGCGCGAAGCCGCGCGCGCGTCTTGAAAAAACCATGAAAGATCGATGAAAATGGATCAGTCGCCCGAGAGCTGGTCGCACCGACGGCGCAGGAATCCTCGATGGAAGTGACTTACGCGCTGGGGCCGTTTCGCCTGGATCCATCGACCGGCGTCGTGCTGCACGGGCGCGAACCAGTGCCGCTCGGCCCGCGTGCGGTGGCCGTGCTCGCCACGCTCGTCGCTCGTGCCGATCGCTATGTGACCAAAGACGACCTCCTGACCGCCGCGTGGCCGGGTCTCGTCGTCGAGGAAAACAGTCTCGCCGCGCAGGTCTCCGCGATCCGGCGAGCGTTCCGGATCGTGCCCGGCGCCGACCGATGGATCGAGACGCTGCCCAAGCGGGGCTATCGGTTCGTGGGACCGGTTGAGGCGGTCGCGGACCAACGCGGCGAAGCCAAAGCGCTTGCGAGCTCTGCGCGGTCCCTGCCGTATCCCATCAGTTCGTTCATCGGACGTGATCACGAAGTCGCACAGCTCGCGTCGCTTCTGACCACGCGGCGACTAGTCACCATCGTCGGTGTCGGTGGCGCCGGCAAGACACGGCTCGCCATCGAGATTGCCACGATCCTTTCATCGCGCTTTCGCGACGGTGCGGTGTTTCTCGACCTCGCGCCCATCGCGGACGGCGCGACGATCGTCGACGCCGCCGCGCGCGCGTTGGGTGTGAAGCGCGAGTCCTCGGGACCGACCCACAGCGCTCTCTACCTCGACATTGCGGAACGAGAGTTGCTGCTGCTCGTCGACAATTGCGAACACGTTCTCGCTGCGTGCGCAGCACTCGTCCACGAATTGCTCCGCGAAGTCTCGGCTATCCGCGTCCTGGCAACGAGCCGCGAAGGCTTGCACGTCGAGGGCGAGCAGCTCTTCCGAATCAGTGGCCTCACCCTTCCGCAGACCGCCAAGCTCGACCACGTGCGGGCGTCCGAAGCCGCAGCACTTTTCGCGGACCGCGCACGTCTGCGACAGCCCGACTTCGAGATCGACGAAAGCAACCGGCTTGCCGTGGCGACGTTGTGTACGCGGCTCGATGGCCTGCCGCTCGCCTTGGAGCTCGCGGCCGGGCGGCTCGATGCTTTTCCGATCGAAACGATCGTGCGACGACTCGACGACCGTCTTCGTCTGCTTACCGGCCGGAATGACGCGGTGCCGCGGCAGCAGACGCTGCGAACCACCATCGAATGGAGTTACGGACTGCTGGGTGAAGCGGAGCGGGTCGTTTTCGAACGGCTAGGTGTCTTCACCGGTCGCTGGGCGCTTTCGAGTGCGGAAGCGGTTGCGGCAATCGGCGACATCGAAGGTTCGAGTGTGGCGGATCTCGTGGCTCGGCTGGTTGACAAATCGCTGGTCGTCGCTGATTCAGAGTCCGGAGACTACCGGCTGCTCGATGCGATCCGTCAATTCGCGTTTGAGAAACTGTCAGCGGGTTCGGAAGTCCGTGCGGTTCGACTCCGCTACGTGCTTCACTTCGTCGACGTCGCCGAGACCGCGAGCACAGGAGTGTTCGGTCCCACGGAGGTCGCATCGCTCGCCCGCATCGATGCGGTCCTCGACGATGTGCTGGCGGCCTTCGCTGCGTGCTCCGACATACCGGACGGTGTCGAGCTCGCACTGCGCCTCGCGGCAGCAATGCGGCCTTACTGGCTGATCCGTGGCCTTGTCGAGACGGGCCTGCGGGTGACAGTGGACGCGCTTGGACGTGCCCAGGAGCTTCCGGAGTCCCGCACCGCGGCAACGCTGCTCGCAGCCGCCGCACAACTGCAGCACTACGCCGGACGAAACGAAGACGCGGCAGCATATGCAATGCGAGCGCTGGTGCTGGGCCGGTCAATCGGCGACGACGGCGTGCAGACGCTTGCGCTGACGACACTCGCGAACATCTGCACTGACCGCAGCGATGTCAAAGGGGCACGGAACCATCTTGGCGAAGCGCTCGAGATCGCGCGCCGCTCCAGCGACTCACGCGCCGCGAGCGTGCTCAACACGACGGCCGAGCTTTACCGTGCCGAGGGCAGTCTCGATGATGCAACTGCGGCGTATGAGGAGGCACTGGCCATTGCAAGAGCATCAGAGATACCCGAATTCGTTGCCGTCATCCTCGTCAACCTCGCAACGACACGCCTCCTGCAAGGCCGGCTAGATGATGCGCGTTCGCTGTTGAGCGAAGGAATTGCGACCGCGACGCAGACCGGAGCGCGAATCGCGGCTTGGGCAGCATTGGAGACGACCGCGATGCTCGCGGCTGCGAGCGGCGATCCCGCAACGGCTGCGACAATCGCCGGCGGCGCGGAAACCGTGAGGCAGCAGCTCCGGCTGCAGCGCTCGCCGCACGACGAAGGGCTGCGGTTGCGCTTCGAGCGCGCAGCTCGCAACGCGCTTGGGTGCCGGCGATTCGACGACGCTGAAATGGAGGGACGCAAGCTGGGATACGACGACTGCGTCAGAGCGGCGGTCGCATGGCTTGCCACGCCGTCGATCCCGTAAGGGGGGTTATTGGTGTGCCGTCCTGGTTTTGAATCGGTGAACCACCGATTGCAAATCCGCACGTCAACGCACAACCCATTGATTCTCAAAACAAAGCCGGCTCGGTAACCAAAACATTAAAAGTCCGCAACGACGATTGCTATTTTCATCGCATTTTCAATTGCTTACGGCGTCCGCGCAAACCGACCGTGACAGTCGAATGCAGCGCAACACAGGGGCGTGCCAAACGGTGCTGCTACGTTTTCGTCTACAGGTCGGAAAAGGCTGCAATGCCTCGGCACGCGCAACGGCTGGACAGCAAATGTGCAAAGCGACACCGCTCAGCGGCGCGACTGCGCCTTGGGGCCGAGCGCATCCTCGACTCGCGAGCGGTCCCCAGTGCTACGGCTCGTTACGTTTTCGAACGCCAACAATCAGCGTTCACGCGGCGTTCGAACGTCCATCCTCAACCGTGGCGTTTTGCCGTACTTCGACAACAGCGGCGCCCAGATAACGCTCGGCGTGTTGCTGGCGTTCGCACGTTGCCTGGAGATTCACAAAGACGATGATACGGACATTCAGTTCGTCCAGTGTCGGCGCATGGATCCTGGCCAACGCACATGGCTGCGGAACAACCTCGTACCGCACGTGCTGATGATTCGGAACAGCGTCAACCTAGCCGCGGCACGCGAGCAATCGTGCACCGACACCTCGCAGCGTCAACGCGTCACCGACAACGAGGTAAGAGTACCCCGTGGTGTCCAGAAATAGGAACGACATGGGAACGGTAGAATGACGGCATGCGCTCAGTGCCACCGCTGCTGTCATTTCTGTTGATGATCGCCGCAGGTTGGGTTCATCGCCATCAGCTGATCGTCATCGAATTCCTTCAAGCCGAGAACCGTCTGCTGAAGGACCGGCTCAGAGGGCGGCGCATCCGCTTCACCGACGCCGAGCGGGCGCTCCTGGCACGGAAGGCTAAGGCCCTAGGCCGAAAGGCCCTGCTTGAGCTCGACACCATAGTCTCCCCGGATACCCTGTTGCGATGGCATCGGCATTTGGTTGCGCAGAAGTGGAACTTCGCTGCGCGTCGAGGCCAGGGCGGCCGGGCATCATGCGACACATTTCGGTTGATCGTGCGCATGGCGCAGGATAATCCAGGCTGGGGATACACCCGTATTCAAGGAGCGTTAGCCAATCTTAACCACAAAGTCGGCCGTGGAACGGTTGCCAATGTCTTGAAACGCAATGGGATTGAGCCGTCGCCAGAGCGGAGCAAACGCACGACGTGGTCGACCTTTCTCAAGGCACACTGGAAAGTGTTGGCTGCCAGCGACTTTTTGACGGTTGAGGTTAGGACAGCCAAGGGTCTGGTTACCCATTACTTGCTGTTCGTGATCAGCCTTGCCGATCGCGTTGTGGACATCGCCGGCATCACTACGCGACCAGACGAGTCATGGATGTTGCAGATTGCTCGCAACATGACCGATGCACAATCAGGGGCCTTGCGTTTCAAGCGCTACCTGATCATCGACCGAGATGCCAAGTATTCGGAGCAATTTCGCCGACTGATTCGGGATACCGGAACGAAGGTCATCCGCCTACCGCCGAGGTCGCCCAATTTGAACGCATATGCCGAGCGCTTCGTACGCTCGATCAAAGAAGAATGCCTAGATCGAATGATCTTTGTTGGGCAGGCATCGCTACGCCGCTGGGTTTGCGAATATGTTGAGCACTATCACCGAGAGCGCAATCATCAAGGTCCGGAAAATCGATTGCTGTACGCGCCGAGGCTGGTGGCCGCCGATAGCGGCCCGATCGCCTGTCATGCTCGCCTTGGCGGAACTTTGAACTTCTACTACCGCAAAGCAGCGTGACCGTCTCGTTCCCGTTTTTGGACAACACGGGATCCCGGTCGGGCTCGTAGTCGAGCGCGCTGGCGATGGCCCAGCAAACCGCGTGCCCGGGCTGGCGGCGAGCTCGTGCAACTGAGGGTCGACCTGATCGTGACATTCGGCGCGGTTGCGGGCTTGCCTCCAAGAAAGCGACGGCGGCCATTCCAGTTGTCGCGACCACCGGCGATCCCGTCGTCTTCGGCCTCGTTTCGAACATGTCTCGCCCGGGCGGCAACATTACGGCATAGCGCTGGTCGCGGCGCAGCTTGCGGCTACGGTTTCCGTGGTGGAAACTAAGTTGATCCCTGGAGGTACAAATCGCCGTCGACTCCGGGCATATGATTTTGTTGAAATTACGCTGAAAGTCATGGACTATTGCCGGTTCTAGGTCAAGACAACAAGAAACCTGGGGGGTGCATGGATATGAAGCTTGGGGCCCGAATCGTGATCAAGGAGTAGGGCGGGTGCAGTGCAGGTCCGCTCCTGAAGACGTACAACAAGTGTAGCGATCTAGCACGGGCTGAAGTGGAAGTGATTCTCGCGAAGCTCGGGAATAGCGCACGGCGCATCGACCGTAAGTAACGGTCGCTGTTTGAAACGCAGAATGCTTGCGTCGATCGGCAACCAGTTAGTTCGGGCCTACGTTTCGTAGGGATTACAAGTTAACTAGCGTAAGTGACTGTGATTGGAGGATGCGATGAAGAAACGAGCACTTGTTCATGCACTGGTAGCAATAGGGTTGATCGCCGTTTCCGGCGCCACGATGGCTGCAGACCCCATGATCGTTGCACGGCAAAAGATCTTCGGTCCGGAAAACGTAGATGTGAACGGCCTCGTTAGAAAGGACAGAGTTGTCTTTTCATGGCTGGGGCACATCTCGGGTGCCGTGTCATTGATGGGTCATGTAATCATGATGGACACGTATTCCGCCCGTCTCGAGGTGACCCCGGGCCGGACGCCGTACGTTATCAAGGATCTGATCGATATGAAGCCCGAGGCGCTGTTCATCAGTCACGGGCACGGCGATCACGCCGACAATGCCGCGTTCATTGCGGCCAAGACGGGCGCGAAGCTCTATATGTCGCCCGAGGCGTGCGACACAGCGCAGACCGCGCTCGCTCGTATGAAGGCCGATCCCTTCATGCAAGCGGATCCATTCTTCGCAATTCCGGCAAATGCGACGATTGACTGTACGGGAGTGACGGCGGCGGGTTCAACGCCGGGCACGCAAGTCGTCAGGCTCAATCAGTTAGAGCCGCAAGTCTGCATCAACGCGTTCCGCGCCCTGCATTCGCAGGCAGTCGCGGTCGATCCTGATTGGGGCGATCGCGTCGTCGTCGATACGCCTGACCCACGCGACCCTACGCTGTTCCCCGCTGGCGTGAGCCTGACACCTCCGAACAATCCCGCCAATCGGCAGCCGGGTCAGCAGGACCTCCGACAGGGTAACGGCCCGGGCGGCCCTGACCAGATCGATTACCACTTCACACTCCGCTTTGGAAGCAACTTCACCATTCTGTTCAACAGCTCAGTTGGCGCAATGAAGGAGGGCATAGGAAGCAACTGGCTGAATGGCACGCCGGCTGATGGGAAAAGGTTGTTGGACCTCGTGCGGGCATTGCCTGCTACGGACCTGAACTTTGCCACGCTCTCCTCGGGGAACACCGACCACAACGCATGGCGAGACCACGTGTATTGGGCAGAGGCGGTTAGGCCGAAGATCATGACGACGGGACACGCGCCCGTCGGCGCGGCGCTCCAGTACTACTCCGGTTTCATCAATCAGCTCAAGCTGATGGAGCAGCCCAAGAATGCATGGCCAGGGTTTCCGAGTGCACTGTGGCCGATCGTCCGCAACCACACGGATCCGACGGATATTCTGAAGCCCGAGACTTACGGCATCATGGATCCGGTCTGGTTCAATCCACAGAAGGCCACGGCCATGCAGCTGTTTTGCTCTTAAGTTCATGCTGAGGACGCGACGCAGGTCGCGTCCTCAGCACGAGGCCCGCAACGCAGCATAATTCCTTCGCTACACCTATCGCGAGTGCGCGAGAGGCGGATCGCATGCCACGAGCTATCCGGTCCCGCAATGCGATCGCACTGCTGCTGTTAAGCATGTTCCTTCAATCATGCATTGTAAGTCCTGCCAACGTTCCGGTAAGGTCTGCCAACGTTCAGTATTGGGATCAGGAAGAACCGCAGCACGGCGGCGTCACGAACTGGAATACCAACAGCGAATACTCTTTCGAGCTTGTCGTCAACGGAGAGTCGGCGATCATCTATGTGGAAGACCATGAGGTGCCCGTAGACACGAGCGGGGCGAAGGGTGAATTGACAGTGACTCGCAACGGATCGTCGCAGACCGCAAAACTGGAGCCCGATGGCGACAACCGAATGATGGCACGTGGCCTCAGCATCAAAGGCGGCGATCGCGTCGTGGCGCGAATCACACTAGCAAACAGTGTGATCATGCTAGGCCGCTTCATAGCCAAATAAAAGTCCCAGTGCGGAACCAAGCGAGGAGGCGGGCTTGATTGCGTCGGCATCCGAGTTTTGACACGGGCCGTCGATAGTGAACTGCCCCAAAACCCTAGTAGCCTGGATCTTAGGCGGCTTGCGAATGCCAGTAGACTCCTCGGAGTCTTCTCGACAGCTATGGCTTGCAGCGATGCAGGTCCTTAGTTTCTTAAGGACCGTGCCGTAAGGGTTTCCTCGACAGCGCTCAACGACGTGAGGCGATCCGAATCGGTGTCTTGATCCGCCGCGAGATGCGCATACCGCGGCACCATCTCAGTCCCAGCCCGCGCCGGCTCCACTCTCGTCGAGAGCAGGGAGTCACGTGATCTACGTGTCGTGGCTAGATGCGGTGGCTGCGTTGATCGAAAAAGCCGTAAAAGGGGTTTAAGCAACGGCTCGCTAGATCGAGTTTGCAGTGTTTTTTTTAAATGCGCGCGCTTGATTTGGTTAACTATCTGACTCTATGCGAAGATTGGTGGGGTTGCGCCCCCCGCGCGGGGCCGCAACCACGCCTACATCAACGGCTTACGCTTCAAGCGTAGGCCGTTGGTGATTTGGACCTTCGACTAGTCGGCCATGCCGGATCTTTCCGGGTGCTGTTCGCGTCGTGCTCGCGATGCGCGCAAGGGTCCCGATTTCAACAGCCGCAGAGTCGAACACGCGAATCTGGAATACTCGGTGATCCCTTTTATTCACACCGTTCGTCAAGCAGCGCTTTGGCCTCTTTCAGATCCTTCGTATCGAACCCTTCGGTGAACCAGTGATACATCGGGGCGAGGAGGTCGTGCGCCTCGTTCCCTTTGCCTTGGCTTTGCCACAGCTTCGCGAGGCTGATTGAAGTGCGCAGCTCCCAGGACTTCCCCTGTTGTTGGCGCGCCCAGGCGAGTGAGGCGAGATAGTTCGTCTCGGCGCCTTCGACATCGCGCTTGCGCGACAACATCCAGCCCTTGAGCCGCAAAAGCTCGGCGTAGTGAAGGCGCTCTTC
>Ga0207706_10005021_pt1 | contig 12353 bp, 9 predicted proteins | sample KBSC53metaG_FD_184318 | JGI IMG/M metagenome (GOLD analysis project Ga0207706, IMG submission 184318) | Corn rhizosphere microbial communities from Kellogg Biological Station, Michigan, USA - KBS C5-3 metaG (SPAdes) (version 2) | ecosystem: Host-associated > Plants > Roots > Rhizosphere > Soil ... | reverse complement strand
GTCGACCGCGCGGAAATAACGCGCCTTGAGTTCGCAAATCGCCACGCGGTCCACAAGTTCGTACAAGGCATCGGTCATGATCGTCAAAAGCCTCTGCTGCCTGAGACTTGCATAGAACGATTTGCGCAAAAGGCGCACATGCATTCGGACGACGCGCGGAACGCGCACCCGCGGCAAGACGGCGGCGATTGAGCACGCCAACGGCGGGCAGCGTCAGAGGGCAGTTTGATGAGCAAGACCATGGTCGTAACCGGTTCGGCATCGGGGATCGGCAAGGCGACCGCCGAGCGGTTCCGTCGGCAGGGGCGCCGGGTGATTGGGGTGGATCGTCGCGAGGGGGGGCCGGATGACATCGTCGCCGACCTGAGCACACCGGGCGGGCGCGCCGCGATGGTCGAAGCAGTCGAGCGCGCATGTCCCCAGGGGATCGATGCCGTCGTGGCTTCGGCGGCTATTGCCAGCGTGCCGCAGCCGCACGCCACGATTGCGATCAACTATTACGGCGCGATTGCCACGCTCGAGGGGTTGCGCCCCCTCCTCGCCCGTTCCCCCGCGCCGCGCGCCGTCACCTTCTGCTCCACGGCGGTGCTGCTGCCGTCGGTGGACGAGAGGTTGATCGCCGATCTGCTGGAGAAGGACGAGCACACGGTGCTCGCCAGCCTGACGGCCGATGCAAATGTCTGTTACTGCTCAGGCAAACGCGCGCTGGGGCAGTGGCTGCGCCGCGCGGCCGTTTCGCCCGAATGGGCCGGTTCGGGCATCCTCCTCAATGCGATCGCGCCGGGCGTGATCAACACTCCGATGAACGACGTCGTTTTCTCCAGCGAGGAGGGACGGCAGATGCTTGCCACCTATCAGCCGAACGCCATCGGCCGCTTCGGCGAGGCGGATGAAGTCGCCGAGGCGGTGGCATTCCTGGCGGAGTTAGAGGGGAACTACCTCATCGGACAGATACTTTTCGTCGATGGCGGCACCGAGGCGCTGCTCAGGCCCACCGCCGTCTAGGCCACGATTGTCATGGGAGAGGAGCCTGGCCACTCGCTGGCTGCAAGGCTTCTCCCACCGTTGTAAAATCCATGCGATACGCCCTAAGGTCAGTCCTGAGCTATGAGTGATGGATCTCCGACATTGACCCGCATACGGCCGGGGCGCGTAAGCGCAACCGAAGCGGCAAGGCGTCGCGATCTGTTGCTCGATACTGCCATGGACGAATTCACCACGCATGGCTTCGCCGCGGCCAATCTCGATCGCATCGCCCGCAATTGCCGCATCAGCAAGATGACCATCTACCGCCAGATCGGCGGCAAGGAGAATTTGTTCCTAGAGGCCACTCAGCGCGGTGCGCGGGAGTTGCTGAACAGCTTCCAGCAGATTGTCGACAAAGGCGAATCCCCTGGGAAAACTATCCTCGCCATCATTCGCCAGTGTCAGAAGGCCAGCGGCGAAACCGATTTCGGATCGCTCCAGATGGCAATTGCGGAATGCCGCTCCTTTCCCGAAATCGCCAACACCATGCTGGAAGACACGCTCAATATCTACCGGCCGGTGGCCGACTATTTCTACAGGATCTGCGCCGGCAGCATCTCTCGCGAACAGGCGCACCGCGGAGCCTTGATCCTCATGAGCATGTCCGTCGGCGGGTTTCTGAAACTGCTGGGTTCAACCGAACCGGACAGCGCCGAATGGGCGGAAGACGTCTACCGCATCTTCATGCAGGGCGCCGGCATAACCGACGCGGTAATCGGCGTGGAAGGCCACTGAAGGACCTTTTCCCACCTCAGCTTTCCGGAACGGTGCGCGCGTTCACGCGCACGACGATATGGCGGGGACGCGTGCCAGCCTTGTCGGCACGGCAGGCGAGATCTGTGTAGCGGATCGGCCACGATATTGGAGGCAAAGGGGATCATCTCGATGCTGAGGGTCTTGCGCCAGACTCCCTGTTCGCTGGAGCCCGACACACACCCTCCGACATCCCTGAAATCGACCGTTGCGTCTTCGGTGAATATTTCGTCCGCGCGGGAAAAGCGGCGATCATCGATCACATTGGTGTAGAGCCACACCAATTGCTGCAGTTCCGCAAAATCAGCCGGATCGATCATGGTGTCATTTCCCGTGTTCCGCAGCGGCATGGCGCATGGCGAGCCACGCATAAACCATCCCTGGTCCGAGCGTTCCGCCGGGTCCAGGATAACACCTCCCCATCACGCTGGCGGCGGAATTGCCCGCGGCATAAAGTCCGGCGATCGGTTGGCCTTCGCGATCCATCACGCGGCCATCGCCATCCGTCAGCAAGCCGCCCTTGGTTCCCAAGTCCCCGGGCCAAATGCGGATAGCATAGAAGGGCGGTTTCTCGAGAGTGCCGAGATTGGGATTGGGACCATGGAAGGGATCGCCCCAGCCATTGTCGAACCGATTGCCGCCACGCTGGAAATCCTCGTCCACGCCCTTGCGGGCAAAGCCGTTGAAGCGGTCGATCGTGGCGGACAGCGCATCGGCATCCAGCCCCGTCTTTTCGGCCAGTTCGCGCAGGCTCGCAGCCTTGATCATGAACCCGCCGTCCAGCCATTCCCGCGGCATCTGGCGTGCCCCCAGATAGGTAAAGGCGTAATTGTTCCGGTGCCGGCTGTCCATGATCAGCCAGCTGGCCTCGGCACCGGCATGGTCCAGCATCGCCCTGCCGCAATCGCAATAGGGCTGCGCCTCGTTCAGGTAACGCTGCGCCTGCTGATCGACGATTAGGCTGTGCGGCAGCGACCGTTCCGTGAGCGTCAGGGAGTTGTTACCATCCGGCAGCCGAACCACCGGCATCCACCAGCCCTCCTCCATGAGCGCCGTGTCCGCGCCCAATGCCATCGCCGCCTCGATCGGCTGGCCTGTATCGCCCGGGGCGGTGGTGGTGAATTCTCCGCCTATCGGCTGATAGCGGCGGCGGAACGCGTCGTTGCGAGAATAGCCGCCTGCCGCGACCAGCACGGCCTTGCGCGCCTGCACGCGGACATGCCGCCCATTATGGCGGAACAGCACGGTGTCCACCCGCCCGTCACGGCGCTCGAATGCCTCGACATCAGCCTCCAGCAGCAGGTCGGCACCGCTCTTTCGGGCCAGCCGCATCAGTTCGCCCATGGTGGCGCGCCCGGCCAGCAGGGCCGTCCTGCCAGAGAGCTTCCAGCGCAGCGTCCGCGCGATGATCCGGGCCAGCATCCATAAATGGCCGAACTTACGAAAGGGTGCGAGCAGGGCCATGAATTCGTGCCGCTCGAATACCAGCGGGATGGGATGGTCCTGCTGCCGCAGGGTCTTGAGGTCCTCGCCCAGTTCGCTCCCGTCGATGATCGGACAGGCGAGACCCCGGCCCACCTTGGCGCCCGGTAATTGCGGATAATAATCGGGGTAATACGTGAATTCCCAGCGCATTCCCAGATGGCCGAAATGGGCAACCATTTCGGGGCCGGCATCAATAAAGGCTGCCATGCGATCGGGCGAAGTCGCCGGACCACAATCCCCTGCGGCATTCGTCAGATAATCCCACGATTCCGCGCGGCTGTCCGCCATGCCGTTTTCGGCCATCAACGGGTGATTGGGCACCCACATGCCGCCGCCGGAACAGGCGGTCGTGCCGCCCCATCGATCGGTCTTTTCCAGGATCAGCACTGACAGACCAGCATTCCCGGCGGTGATCGCGCCAGCCAGAGCGGCTGCACCGCTGCCCACCACCACCACATCCACGGTGGATGGGATGCTCCCGGTCATATGTCTCTCCCGCAATTCCTCGTTGCGGGCCATGTCTGGCACAGCCCCCCGGCCGTGCCCACTCCCATTCTGCCCGTCAGCCCTGAGTTACGACAAGGGATTCGTAACCCCTGACGAAGCTGTCCTTCAGTTCAGGCACTTCCGTCAGGTGCAGTTCGGGCAAGCGCGTGACCATCGCCTTGAACATGATCCGGGCTTCCTGCCGGGCAAGCTGGTTGCCCAGACAGAAATGTGGCCCTGCCGCGAAGGCAATGTGGAAATTGTTCTTGCGGGTGATGTCGAACTGGTCCGGCTGCGCGAACCGGGTGGGATCACGGTTGGCGGAATTGAGCGCGGCAACGACCGGCGCCCCGGCCGGAATCACAACATCACCCATGGGCACATCGACAAGTGCCTCGCGCGGCAGGGACCAGTGCGAAGGGCTTTCGTAGCGCAGCATCTCTTCCACTGCTGCGCCCACCAGTTCCGGATCTTCGCGCAGCAGCCGATACTGGTCCGGGTGCTTGAGCAGCAGATAGGTGCCGTTCACCACCAGAGTGGCGGTGGTTTCATGGCCTGCCATGATCAGCAGCTGCAACGTGCCGAGCACTTCCAGCTCGCTCAGCTTGTCACCCTCGTTTTCCGCGCGGATCAGGGCCGAGACCAGATCGTCGGACAGGTTCTTGGAGCGCTGTCGCACTAGGTCCCGGAAGTAGTGATAGAAATTGCGCTGGGCATCGCGGATCTTGGCGATCTGTTCTGCGCTCGGCGCATAGGTGCGAGGCGCCCGGACGATCGTATCCGTCCACGCTCCCCACAGGGCGTGATCTTCGTGCGGCACACCCATCAATTCGCATATCACCTTTTCCGGCAGCGGAAAGGCCAGGTCCTTCAGAACGTCGAATCGCGGCTTGTCCCGTACCTTGTCGATCAACTCATGGGTGATCGCCTCGACCCGCGGGAGCCACGTCACCACGCTGCTCGGCTTGAAGGCGCCCTCGAGGATATGGCGCATGCGCCTGTGATCGGGCTCGTCCATGTGGATCAGCATGGAGGTAAACGCCCGGCGCGCATTCTTCAGATCCTGATCATCGCCGATATCGCCGGTATTGGCGTTGATCTCGGCTTCCGCCTGACGCGCACGGCTGAAGCGTTCATCACGATAGACGGTGACGACATCATCATAACGGGTGACGAAGCGCATGTCCCCCGCCTGGGCGACCGGTTCGTTGTCCCTCAGCCAGGCCAGCAGGGGATAGGGATCGGAAAAATCCTGATGCCTGGCCAACAGTTCCCCGGCCGTGCCTAACGGATGGCCTGCTTCGGGAGAATGATTTCCCATCTCGTCCCTCGCGGTTCTGACTTGCGCATTCAATGATACTGGTTAGTATCGAAATCAAGAAAAATGTGGATCAGAGGAGCCAGTCATGGCCCAACAAATGGGAGGCACCGCCATCCCGGCCCATATCCCCGCGGATCTGGTCGGAATGCTATTCCGAAGGGCCGGTGACCCAGAAATATCTGGCCTATGTGACAGATCGGCTCGACCTGCGCCGCGACATCCCTCTGAATACGCGCGTGGAATCCGCCACCTTCGACGAAGCCGCCAACGTCTGGCAGATATGCAAAGGCGACCGAAACGGTGGACGCCTGATAGAGCGTGATCAGGCGGCCGACGGGCATATGGCGGAAGAGAGGAAGCCGGGTGGAATTCGACTATATTGTGGTGGGTGCCGGATCGGCGGGCTGTGTGGTGGCCAATCGGTTGAGCGCAAGAGCTAACAAGCGGGTTCTGTTGATCGAGGCGGGCGGCGATGACCGCCCCTTGCGCAACCCGCGGCAGTTCGTGCTCAACCACATGATTCATATCCCGGCCGGGTACCGGTACACCATCGATGCGCCTCCGGTGAGCTGGAACTTCACGTCCGAATCGGGCGGGAACACGGCGGTGGCGTCTGCCCCATACCCTCGCGGACGCGTGCTGGGCGGATCGTCCTCGATCAACGGCATGCTCTATGTTCGCGGGCAGTCTGCCGATTACGATCGCTGGGCGCAGATGGGCTGCACCGGGTGGAGCTGGGAGGATGTCCTGCCCTTGTTCCGCCGCGGCGAAGATCGTGCGCCGGGCGCCGATGATGCGCATGGTGCGGGCGGCCCGCTCAGCGTGACCGACGTGCAGCGCGATCCCGTGTCCGATGCCGTGCTCGATGCCGCCGTACAGGCCGGATACCGCCGGAATCCGGACTACAATTGCGGCGATCAGGAAGGCTTCGCCTATGTCCAGGCGACCATGCGCAACGGGCGACGCAGCTCGAGCGCCGTTGCCTATCTCCATCCCGTGCTCAACCGGCCCAATCTGAAAGTCATGACCAACACGCTGGTGACCGACGTCACGTTGCAGGATGGCCGCGCCACGGGCGTCACCATACGCAAGGATGGCAGGGACCGCAGCATCACCTGCCGCGGCGAAGTGATCCTGTGCGGCGGCGCGGTCAATTCCCCGCAGTTGCTGGAACTGTCCGGCATCGGCGATCCGGAAATCCTGCGCGGTGCAGGCATCGCCGTGCGCCATGCCCTCCCCGGAGTGGGCAAGAACCTGCAGGACCATTGGAGTTCCATGCTGCGCTTCCGGCTGCGTAAGGATGCGCCGTCCGTCAACAGCAAGGCCCGCGGCCTCAAACTGGTGGGCGAGGTCGCGAAGTACGCCATGAGAGGCCCGAGCATCCTGAATTCCCCGCCCTGCTCCGTTACCGGGTTCGTCCGATCGGACCCGAGCCTGGAGCTGCCGGATATCCAGATCAACAGCGTGGCCGCCTCCGCCGATCCGGTCACCGGCGACGTGGACACTTTCCCCGGGCTGACCGTGGCGTGCTGCACATTGCGCCCGGAAAGCCGGGGCAGCATTCATGTCACCAGTGCCGACCCCGCCAATCAACCGCGCATCCTGCTGAATTTCCTGGAGGCTGCCGAAGACCGGCGCCTGATCGTCGAAGGCCTGCGCGTCGCCTGCAAGATCAGCGAACAGCCGGCCCTTGCCGCCTTTATCGACGGCCCGGCCGGCGCGCATCCCGACAAGGACGACGATGCCTCGCTGCTCGAATACGGGCGGACCTATGGCTACGGCATCTTCCACGGAGTCGGCACCTGCGCGATGGGCACGGGCGACGATGCGGTGGTCGATCCGCGTCTGAGGGTGCGGGGCATCGCCGGTTTGCGGGTGGCGGACGCCTCCATCATGCCGCGGCTGGTATCGGGCAACACCAATGCCACTGCGATCATGATCGGGGAGAAGGTCTCCGATATGATACTGGCCGACGCCTGAGCAGCAAGGCTGATCCGCTGCTGCATCTAGGCTGCTTGGACCATGCACCGCATGATTCGGGCCGCTAGGTTTCGCTTGGCGGAAATTGCCAAGGTGCATCGCAGGTTATCTGCCGAAATGCGCACGGAGAGTGGTGGCACAATCTGCGCTGCGATGAACGAAGGTAGGAAAAATGCGCGAAGAACTGAGCTTCTGCCGACTTTGCGGGTCCGGCTGCGGCATGAAGCTGACTATCGACGAGAACGATAGGATCACTTCGCTGCGCGCGGATCGGGACGATCCCATGACGCGCGGATATGCGTGTTTCAAAGGCCTGAACTTCGCCGACGCGCATTACGATCCCAATCGCGTGCTCCGCCCGCTCGTGCGCCGGACTGACGGAAGTTTCACGCCAATCCATTCTGAGCAGGCGCTGGACGCCATCGGGGCCACCCTGGCCGACATCATCGATCGCCACGGGCCGGAAGCGGTTGCCATGTTCTGCGGCAACGGCACTGTCTCGGCCTACAACACGTTCATGATGCAGAGCGCGTTCATGGCGGCGATCGGATCGACCCAGCGCTACAGTACGATCACGATCGACCAGTCCGCCAAGTTCGTCGCGTTCGAACGAATGGGCGGCTGGGCTGGCGGCGCTATCCAGCTCGAAACGGCGGATGTGGCGATGCTGTTCGGCAGCAATCCATTGGTCTCCCACGGGGCGACCGGCGTGCTGAGCATGGATCCGGTCAAACGCCTGAAGGACGCCAAGGCTCGCGGGACGAAGTTGATCGTGATCGATCCGCGGCGGACGGAAACAGCGCTTCATGCCGACGTGTTCCTGCAGCCCCTGCCCGGCGAGGACACCGCCATCGCCGCGGCGATGGTTCGCCTGATTCTCGCCGAAGGTTGGCACGACGCCGAGTTTTGCGCGCGGTTCACGGCGGCCGACGATCTCGCGCGGCTCCAGGACGCGGTGGATGAATTCACGCCCGAAGTGGTCGAGGCGCGCGCGGGCCTCAATCCCGGCGACATCGCGGCTGCCGCGCGATTATTCGCGCTAGAGAGCAAGCGCGGGGTGGCCCTCACCGCGACGGGGCCGAATTTTGGCCCGCACTCCAATGTGTCCCAGCATCTCGTCAGCTGTCTCAACGTGATCTGCGGACGATTCCCGCGGGCAGGCGAGAAGGTAGACGCGATCGATATCATGAGCCCGCTGCCGGACTTCCGCGAGGAAGTAATCCCCGCCCCGCGGTCCTGGGACAACCTCCCGCCAAGCCGTATCCGCGGCGTGGGCATGATCATTGGAGAACGCCTGAGCGGAACCCTGGCTGACGAGATCCTCACGCCCGGCGAAGGGCAGATCCGCGCGCTCATCGTTTCCGGCGGCAATCCGCTCAATTCGATTCCTGACCAGGCGAAGATCAAGCAGGCTCTCGACACGCTGGAGCTGCTGGTCGTGGTGGATCCCTTCATGACGGTCACCGCAGAGATGGCGCATTACATTCTGCCGCCGACGATGATCTACGAACGCCCGGAAATGCCAATGAACTTCCCCGGCTTTCCCCTCGTTTCGGTGCCGTGGGCCCGCTACACCCCGGCGATGGTGCCGCCGCCGCCCGGCGCGGATCTAGTGGATGACTGGTACGTCCTGTGGTCTCTCGCCAAGCGCCTGGGCAAGATCATCAACTATTGCGGTGTCGACCTCGACAGCGACCGCGCTCCCACTGCCGACGAACTCATAGAAATTCGCATGCGCCCCGCTGCCGTACCGCTTGACGCGATCAAGGCCCATCCGCGCGGTACGGTGTTCGATCTCGGCGACATCCGCGTGCAGCCTGCCCGACCCGGACACGACTCGCGCTTTAGCCTGATGCCGGACGATGTTCTGGCCGAACTCGACGCCGCGCGGACCTATCGACGCGAGGACGGGTATGAGTTCCTTCTCGTCTCCCGGCGAACGCGCGATTTCCAGAACAGCACGGGTTTCCATACTGCCGGCCCCCGTTCGCGCCACAGCTTCAACCCCGCCTGCCTGGCGCCGTCGGACATGGCACGATTGAACCTGACCGAAAGCGACGTGGTGGAGATCACCTCCGGGCACGGCACCGTGCGCGCCGTGGTCCACGCCGATGCCAGCTTGCGGCCAGGTGTCGTGTCCCTCAGTCACGGCTTCGGCGGCGTGATCGGGGACGATTCCGATCCCCGCGAAGCGGGCACCAATATAAACCCTTTGATCAGCGACACCGAACACGTTGAACGGGTCAACGCCATGCCGCGCATGACGGCGATCCCGATCAACATTCGTCCCGTCGCTGTATCAAAGACAGGCGCGCTACGGCTAATGGCCTCGGCGTAGGCAACGACGGGCGGGAATAATTCATCCTGACGATGTTGTGCGGCCGAGCGGTCGGCATTGTCCTGGCGACAAAGATCGGGAGAGACCCATGTCGACACGAACCGTTCTGACCGAAAACAGCGCCCAGGCTTGTACACCGCCTTCCCACGAAGAGCTCGTCCGGCGCGCGCGCGAGCTGGTGCCCCTGCTGCGCGAACGGGCCGACGTTGACGAGGCCCGTCGCAGCATCGATCCCGACACCATCGCGAGGATGAAGGACGCGGGCCTGTTCCGGGTCCTGCAATCCCGGCGCTGGGGTGGCTATGAACTGGGCCAGAAGACCTTTGCCGAAGTGCAGATGGCGCTCGCCGAAGGCGACATGTCGGTCGGCTGGGTCTACGGGATCGTGGAAGTGCATATGTTTCACATGTGCCTGATCGACGATCGAGCTGCGCAAGACGTGTGGGGCACGGACAGCAGTGCCCTCGTTTCCTCACCCTATATGCCAATGGGCAAAGTCGAATCGGTCGATGGCGGATACAGGTTCAGCGGGCGCTGGTCCTATTCGACCGGATGCGATCACTGCGACTGGACCTTCCTTGGCGGGTTCGTCGATGGTGATCCGGCGCAGTTCCGGTCGTTCCTCCTGCCCCGCAAGGATACGAAGATCGTCGATACCTGGTACACCACCGGCCTGTCGGCCACGGGCAGCCAAGACGTCGTCGTGAAGGACGCGTTCGTTCCCAAATATCGCACCCATCGGTTCATCGACGGGTTCACGGGGGAAAATCCGGGCCGCGCTGTGAATGACGGCGTGCTCTACCGGATGCCCCAGCAACTCGTCTTCTTCCGTGCCATCACCAACAGCCAGATTGGCGCCTTGCAACAGATGATCGATCTGTTCGAAGCTTATGCGAAGCAGCGCCCTTCCCTTGCCGCTGATCCGGATGCCGCCCCTGCCCTGGCGCAGGCGGTAATGGGGGTGGACGAAATGAAGAAGGTGATGTTCGCCAACTTCGAGATCATGACTGACTTTGCCGAGAAGGACGCCATGCCACCCTACGAGATGCGCCATCTCATGCGACTGCAAAGCGCCTCGGTCGCGGATCGCTGCGTGAAACTCGCCGAACCGCTCCTGACCTTGTCGGGCGGAGGGGGCGTCTACAACCGGTCACTGATGGGCCGGGTCTACCGGAACATGCTCACCGGACGCCAGCACGCAGCCGCCAATGCGCGTAATTACAGCCGCATCTTCGGTGACCTGATCCTGACCGGCAAGTCGGACGATATTCTTGTCTGAGGCTCATATGGACCATTCCCCCGTCGGGATCGAACAGCTGGGCCGGGTCACGCGGATAACGATCCGGCGCGAGGTCCGGCGCAACGCCCTCGACCGGATGTCACAGGAGGCGCTATCGGCGGCACTCGATGAATTTGCCGCCGCCGACAGCCAATGGGTCGCCATCATCACCGGCGCGGGAGACCGCGCTTTCTGTGCCGGCCACGACCTCAAGACGGCGGCGCCCGAGGGCAGCGACGGGCTGCTTCCGGGGGGCTTCGGCGGGCTGACTGCACGCTTCGATCTCGTCAAGCCGGTGATCGCCGCAGTCAACGGAGCGGCCTACGGCGGAGGCTTCGAGATGGTTCTGGCGTGCGATATCGTGATAGCGGCGCAGCGCGCCACCTTCGCCCTGCCCGAAGTGCGCGTCGGCATGGCGGCGCTGGGCGGGGGGATCCTTCGGTTGTCGCGGATGGTGCCGCACCAGCAGGCCATGGGCATGATCCTGACTGGCCAGCCCGTGACCGCCGAACGCGGGCGCGAGATGGGCTTTGTCACGGAGGTGGTGCCCGACGGGGATTTGCAAGCGGCCGCCTTGCGCTGGGCCGAGGCAATCGTCGCGGCCAGCCCGATGGCCGTGCGCGCCTCGAAGCGCGTCGCCCTCGATTGCGCGAGCGATCCTCTGCCCGAGGCGAACCGCCACCAATGGGAACTGCCTGCGGTGCGCGACCTGCACAAGTCCGACGACTGGATCGAAGGCCCACGGGCGTTCGTCGAGCGACGTCCGCCACAGTGGCGAGGGCGCTAGCAGGCTGTTGAAGAAGTCCGTTTTCGGGCGAAAAAGGGATATTCGTCGCCCTTGTGATAGCAGATTTCGCCGTGGAGGGGGCCGTCTGGCTGGAGTTCGGCCGGGCTGCCGCCGTCGCTTGGTCCATTTCGTCGCTTCCGTCCCCGGAGAAGTCGATGTCCGGTGCAGCATAAGGCGAACTCTCCGAGCCATGGTCCTCGCAGAGGATGTACGCTGGCTCTACGGGGGATCAGGAGATAGCGACGAAGTCTGCCATTTGATGGCCGCACGGCTGGGACTTCGATAGAACAAGAGAGGCGCACATGGACTTCGAATCGACCCGCAACCTGAGCGGCCTGATGTTTCCGGAAGGTCCACGCTGGCGCGATGGGCTCTTCTGGTTCTCGGACATGTTGGCGGGCCAGGTCCACGCGATGACACCGGAGGGCAAGCTGGTCGAAAGTTTCGAGGTACCCGGCGAACCGTCCGGCCTCGGCTGGCTTCCGGACGGCGACATGCTGGTCGTGTCGCGCGTCGATCTGTGCCTTTACCGGCGCCATGCAGGCACGCTGACCAAGCATGCCGACCTCCGTCCGATCCACAGCATCTACAGCAACGACATGATCGTTGACCGCCACGGACGCGCCTATGTCGGCAGCGTCGGCTTCGACTTCAACACCGCGCCGGACGGGATCGGCTCCGCGCTGGCACTGGTGCATCCCGACGGCCGTGTCGAAACGGCCGCGACCGACCTGAGATGCCCCAACGGCGCCGCCATCACCCCTGACGGGCGCACCTTGATCGTCGCCGAAACGATGGCGCGGCGCCTCACCGCCTTCGACATCGAGGCCGATGGTAATCTGGCGAACCGCCGCGTGTTCGCCGAGTTGGACTATGCGCCCGACGGTATCTGCCTAGA